>Ga0316628_100005347_pt1 | contig 10275 bp, 7 predicted proteins | sample OWC_Aug_M2_C1_D5_FD_207648 | JGI IMG/M metagenome (GOLD analysis project Ga0316628, IMG submission 207648) | Wetland soil microbial communities from Old Woman Creek delta, Ohio, United States - OWC_Aug_M2_C1_D5_C | ecosystem: Environmental > Terrestrial > Soil > Wetlands | place: USA: Ohio... | reverse complement strand
GATCGCGATCGCCTTCGTCTCCGGGTCCGCCTCGAAGAGGGGCATCAGCTCCGCGTAGGTGGAGCCGATGATGGCGTCGCCGCCGATCGAGACCGCCGTGCTCTGGCCGAGGCCCGCCGCCGTCAGCGTGTTGCAGATCTCCGTGGTCATGCCGCCCGAGCGCGACATGACGCCGATCGGACCCTTGCGGAAGGCCTTGCGGGCGTCGGCGGCGGGCCCGCCGAGGCCTCCCATCTTGGCTTCGTCCGGCGAGAGGATGCCGAGGCAGTTGGGACCGATGATGCGGGCGCCGCGCAGCCGCGCCAGCTCGCACATCTGCGCCACCTCGCCGCGGGGGATGCGCTCGGTCACGATCACGATCAGCTTGATCCCGTTCTCGATCGCCTCGAAGACGGCGTCCCGCGTGAACGCGGGCGGCACCGTCACCACCGAGCCGTCGACGTGCACGCGGCGGGTGATGTCGCGCACGCAGTCGTAGACCGGTACCCCGTAGACGTCGCGCCCGGCCCGGCCCGGCGTCACGCCGCCCACGATCTTGCTGCCGTAGTTCAAGCCCTCGCGGGTCATGTTCACGGCCTCGCGGCCGGTGATGCCCTGGATGATGAAGGTGGTGTCCCGATGGATCAGGATCGACATGGCGGCCTCGACTAGCTCTGCAGCTTGGCGACGGCGCGCCCCGCCGCCTCGTACATGGAGACCTTGCGGTCGCAGTACTCGACCCCGTACTTGCGCAGGATCTTGAAGCCCTCCTCCTCCCAGGAGCCGGGGATGCGGAAGATGGCGATGGTCTTCGCCGGGTCGCGTCCGCTCTCGACGCAGCCCTTCACCACGCCCCGGGCCACGATGTCCACCCGGGTGTTGGAGACCACGTTCATCATCACCGCGATCTTCCGGACGCCGGGCTTGGAGAGCACGAGACGCGTGAGCTCGCAGGCCTTCTTGACGCTCGGGTTCCCGCCGATCTCGCAGTAGTTGGCGGGCCGCCCGCCGTGCTTGCGCACGGCATCGAAGAGCGTCAGCGAGCCGCCGCCCGCGCCGATCACCAGGCCGAGGTCGCCGTCGAACTCCACCACGTTCCCCGCCACGCCGCGGTGGTCCGAGGCATCCACCTGCGCGCCGCGGATCTCGAACTCCGTCGGCGGGCGCGCCTGCCGCGTCTCCTCCGGGCCGATCCCGAGCTCCTGGAGCAGCTTCTTGTGCTTCTCGCGGGCGTCGCCCTCGAGATCCACGTGTCCGTCCAGCACCACGAAGCGGCCGTCGGCGAGCTGCGCCAGCGGATTGATCTCGGCCAGGGTCAGGTCGTAGCGGAAGAAGATCTCCACCAGACTCGCCACGATGGGGGTGAGCCGCGTGAGCTCGCTCCCCGAGACCCCGGTGGCGGCGATCGCCTCCTTGGCGATCCGGGGCGTGAAGGGCAGCAGCGTCGAGAGATGGGTCTTCGAGACGTGCTCCGGATGCTTCTCGGCCACCTCTTCGATGTCGATGCCGCCCATGTCGCTGAAGATCAGGATCGGGAGCTTCTTGCGGCCGTCCCAGGTGACGCCGGCGTAGTACTCCTTGGCGACGGGGCTCTTCTCCTCCACCAGCACCGCGCGACACTTCTGGCCGTTCACCACGATGGGCACGATGGCGTCGTAGTGGCCCGCCGCCTGCTCCGGGGTGTCGGCGAAGCGCACGGCGCCGGCCTTCATGCGCCCGCCCGAGAGGACCTGGCTCTTCAGCACCACCGGGCCGCCGATCTCGGCGGCGACGCGCCGGGCGTCCTCGCGCGAGCGGGCGAGGCCGCTCTTGCCGAGGGGCAGGGCGTGGCGCGCGAAGAGGGCCTTCGACTCGTACTCGTAGAAGCGCATGGGGACCTCTTGCCGCGGGGCCGTCTCGATGCGGTAAGAGCGCGCACGCTAACGTGAATCGGGCGCCGCGGCAAGCGCGCGGCAGGGCTCGCCCCGGGCCGCGGCTCCGGGTACGCTGGGCCTCCCCGGTGCCCCGGGCGGGAGGAGGTCGCATGTCCGCGAGTCTGCAGCCGATCGTGGAAGCCATCGAGTCGCGCGCCAGCGCGGACGAGATCCTGGGCCTCCCGCTGCCCGAGAGCTTCCGCGCCGTCACCACGCACAAGGACGAGCAGAAGATGTTCGAGGGGATGCCCTCGGCGGACAAGGACCCCCGCAAGTCCCTGCACGTGGACTCGGTGCCGCTGCCCGAGCTCGGCCCGGGCGAAGCGATCGTCGCGGTGATGGCGTCCGCCATCAACTTCAACACCGTCTGGACGTCGATCTTCGAGCCCCTGCCGACCTTCCTCTTCCTGGAGCGCAACGGCCGGCGGAGCGCCCTCTGGAAGCGACACGATCTCCCCTACCACATCGTCGGGAGCGACGCGGCCGGCGTGGTGCTGCGGGTCGGCGCGGGCGTCTCGCGCTGGAAGCCCGGCGACCGCGTGGTGGTGCACTGCAACTACGTGGACCTGGAGGAGCCCGAGGGCCACGACGACGCGATGATGGATCCCGGCCAGACGATCTGGGGCTTCGAGACCAACTTCGGCGGCATGGCGGAGCTCGCGCTGGTGAAGGCGAACCAGCTCATGCCGAAGCCCGAGCACTTGAGCTGGGAGGAGGCGGCCTGCAACGGCCTGGTGAACTCGACGGCCTACCGCCAGCTCGTCTCGAAGCACGGCGGCGCGATGAAGCTCGGCGACGTGGTGCTGATCTGGGGCGCCTCGGGCGGGCTCGGTGGCTACGCCACGCAGTACGCGCTGCTCGGCGGCGCGATCCCGGTGGGCGTCGTCTCGAGCGCCCACCGCGCGGAGATCGTGCGCAAGCTCGGCTGCCCCCGCGTGATCGATCGCAAGGCCGAGGGCTACCGCTTCTGGAAGGGCGAGGAGATCGATGCGAAGGAGCTGCGCCGCTTCGGCGCGAAGGTCCGCGAGCTGACGGGCGGCGAGGACCCGGACATCGTCTACGAGCATCCCGGCCGCGAGACCTTCGCCGCGAGCGTCTTCGTCGCGCGGCGCGGCGGCACCATCGTCACCTGCGCCTCCACCAGCGGCTACAACCACACCTACGACAATCGCTACCTGTGGATGAATCTCAAGCGCATCGTGGGCTCGCACTTCGCGAACTACCGCGAGGCCTGGGAGGCGAACCGTCTGATCTGCAAGGGCATGATCCATCCCACGCTGTCGCGGGCCTTCCCCCTGGAGCAGGCGGGCGAGGCGGCCCTGCAGGTCCACAAGAACCTGCACGACGGCAAGGTCGGCGTGCTCTGCCTGGCGGAGCGCGAAGGCCTCGGCGTGACCGACACCGAGCAGCGCGAGCGGCTGCTGCCGCGGATCCAGCTCTACCGGAGCTGAGGCCGAACGCCGCAGGCCGGCAGCGCAGCCCGCCCCGGCGGGGCGCGACGGCGGCCCACCGCGCCCGGCTCGGGGAGTACACTGGCCGCGATGCGTCGCCATCGCGTGCTGCTGGTGGAGGACGAGGCCCACGCCCGTGCGCGGCTCGCGCGGGCGGTGGAGGCGCACTCCCGGCTCGAGCTGGTGGGGAGCGTCGCCAGCTGCGCCGAGGCGCGGCGTGCGCTCGAGTCGGCCCCCGACGTCCTCCTGACCGACCTCAAGCTCCCGGACGGGAGCGGCCTCGACCTGATCCGCGAGCTGCGCGCGGCCGGAGCGAAGACCGTGCCGATGATCATCACGGTCTTCGGCGACGAGCCCAACGTGGTCGCGGCGATCGAGGCCGGCGCCATGGGCTACCTGCTGAAGGATGCCGCGGCCGATTCGGTCGGCGACGCGATCCAGGAGCTCCTCGCCGGCGGCTCGCCCTTGAGCCCCTCGATCGCCCGCCACGTGCTGAGGCGCTTCCAGGGCCTGGAGACCCCGGCCGAGACGACGGATCCCGATGCGCCGCGCCTCTCGCAACGGGAACGCGAGATCCTGGGCCGCATCGTGCGCGGCTTCAGCTACAAGGAGATCGCGCAGCAGCTCGCGGTCTCCACCCACACCGTGGCCACCCACGTGCGGAGCATCTACCGCAAGCTGTCCGTGCACTCGCGGAGCGAGGCCGTCTACGAGGCGCTGCAGCTCGGCCTGGTGAAGCTCGAGGAATAGCTGCCCGCCCGCGGGTAGCGCGCCCTTCGGCGCCGTCCGCTCAGCGCGGGATCCAGAGGCGGACGCTCGTGCCCTCTGCGCCCGACACGATCGTGAGTCGACCGTCCAGCTCGGCGGCCCGATGCGCCATGTTCCCGAGGCCGCGCCCGCCGGCGGCGCCGCGCGGGCCCATGCCCACCCCGTCGTCGGCCACCTCGACGAAGACCCCCGGCAGCCCGGCCTCGGACTTCTCCTCGCCCGTGCGGACGCGGATGGTGTGGGCGCGGGCGTGGCGCAGGGCGTTCGTCACCGCCTCCTGCACGATCCGGAGCGCATGCAGGGCACCCGAGGGCGCGAGGCCCGGGAGCGGCGGCAGCTCGGCCACCTCCCACTCGAAGCGAACCCCCTGGCGTTGGAGGCGCGACTCGAGGCGCGAGCGCAGCATGCCGAGCACGGCGGTCAGGTCCTCTTCCACCGGGTCGAGGGAGTCGATGACGAGGCGCAGGTCGTCGAGTGCGTCGCGCAGGGTCTCGCTGATGCGCTGGGGCGGGCCGCCGCCCTCCGCCAGCGCGAGCGCCGCCACGAGCTGGCTCCCGATCCCGTCGTGCACGTCGCGCATCAGGCGCTCGCGCTCTGCGGCGAGCAGGCTCCTGCGCTCGAGGTCGCGCAGGCGCGCGTGGTTGCGCTCGAGCTCGAGGCCCTTGGCGGTGACCCGGCTCTCGAGGTCGCGGTTCAGGGCCTCGGCCTCGTTCAATGCCTCCACGAAGCGGCCGACCATCAGCCAGGCGATCGGGAGCACGAAGAGCACCGGCACCAGCGGGAAGAGTCCAGGCGCGCTCACCGGCAGGAGCCCGATCAGGACGCCGAGATCGTGTAGCCCGAAGGCGACCGCCGCGCCGGCGGGGATCAGCAGCAGGCGGGCTCGCAGGCCGGCCGTCGGAGCGCCGAGGACGAGCTGGATGAAGTAGACGCCGATCCCCAGCGAGAGGACGGTCCAGGCCAGCGCGATCGGGCCGAAGGCGAGGGCGGGCACCACCGCGAGCAGTGCCGAGCCGAGGAGCAGCTCTCCGAGCAGGAAGCCCTCGATCCGGCGCGGGCGTCGGCCCAGCACACGATGGACGGCGATCACGCAGCAGACCACGAAGCCGAGCAGGCCGACCGTCGTCGCCCACTCCCAGAGCCCGCTCGCTACGGGAGGCTCCACCACCCATTGTCCGGCGGTGAAGACCGAGAGGCCGGCCGCCGCCGCTGCCAGCCAGCCGTAGCTCGAGGAGCCCGGGCGTCGCAGGTGGATGCCGAGGAGGAGCGCGCCCGCGGCACACAGGAGGACCCAGCTCCACTGCACCAGGGTCACCTGGAGCAGGAAGCGCCGCTCGAAGGCCGGCCGCAGCGAGGAGGCCGGCCCGACCTGGAAGGGCGCCAGCGCGCCCGTGATGCGCGGGCTCACGGCGAGTCGCACGTGGAGCACGTTGCGCCCGGCGTGGAGCAGGCCGGGCGGCACCCGCAGGAACAGCGGGCGCTGCGAGCTCTGCGCGATGGGCTCGCCGAAGGATCCGCCGCTCCCCACCAGGCTGCCGTTCACGTAGACCGCGGCGTTCATCGAGACGCGAGGCAGGTAGACCGCCCAGAGGTCCTCGGGCGTGCTCGGAAGATCGACCACCGCGCGATACCAGCCGCGGGTGGCCTCACGGCGGCGCGAGAGGTCCCAGCGGTCGGGGAGCCGGCGCCAGGTCCAGCCCTCGAGGCGCATCGAAGGCGGCTCGGTGGCGTCGCCCAGGCGGAGCTGGGCCGCTCGCACCTCCGTCACACCCGGCGGCGTCCCCGGTGCGCAGCCCGCCAGGCCGAGCAGCAGCATCCAGAGGCCGAGCCGTCCGCGGGTCCGCATGCCTGCCCGCTCCGCGCCAGGGGGAGCCCGAGCATACACCCGCGCCCGGGTGGGGTGGCGCTAGCCTGCGAGCAGGCTCCGGGCGATCTGGGAGATCTGGATCTCGTCGGTGCCGGCGTAGATCTGCAGCACCTTGGCGTCGCGGCAGAGCTGCTCCACCTGGTACTCCGCCATGTAGCCGTTCCCGCCGAAGAGCTGCACCGCCTCCAGCGCCACCTCCATCGCGGCCTGGGCGGAGTAGAGCTTCATCGCCGAGGCCTCCGCCAGGGTCATGGACTTGCCCTGCGACGCCATCTCGATGTGGCGGAACACCATGTTCCGCACGTTGGTGCGCGCCACCTCCATCCGGGCCAGCTTGAGCTGGATCAGCTGGAACTCGCCGATGGGACGCCCGAAGGCGATCCGGCTGCGCGCGTAGTCCAGGCAGAGCTCGAGGCAGCGCTCGATGATGCCGAGGGCCATGGCCGCGACCCCCGAGCGCTCCATCGAGAAGGTGTCCTTGGCGCCGCTGCGACCCGCGGCCCCCGCGCGTTCCTCGCTCTCTCCGAGCAGGCGGTCGCGGCCGACGCGCACGTCCTGCAGGAAGAGCTCGCCGGTGGGCGAGCTGTGGAGCCCCATCTTCCGCATGGGCTTCGACTGCACGAGGCCGGGCGTTCCGCGCTCCAGCACGAAGTGGAGGACCTTGCGATCCTTGAGCTCGACGCCGGGCTCGTCGAGCTTGCAGATGAAGACGATGGTGTCGGCGTAGGGCCCGTTGGTGATGAAGGTCTTGTTGCCGTTCAGGACGTAGCCTTCGCCGTCGCGACGCGCGGTGGCCTTCATGCCGCCGAAGGCGTCGGAGCCCGAGCCGGGCTCGGTGATGGCCCAGGCGCCGATCTTCTCCAGGGTCAGGAGCGGGAGCCCCCAGCGCTCCTTCTGCGCCAGGGTGCCCTTGCTCATGATGGACGCGGCGGTGAGGCCCATCGAGACGCCCATCGCCGTCACCATGCCGGGACAGAAGCGGCAGAGCTCGATGATGGGGATCATCGCCAGGGCCGCCGCGTCGCCGGCATCGGCGGACGGCTTGCGCTCCGCCCGCGGCGGCGGCGCCTCCCCGCGCGCGGCCGCCTCGGCCGCGGCCTTCTCCCGGGCGATCTGGGACTTGAAGCGGGCGCGCGCCATCTCGTCCATGCCGAAGGTGCGGATCATCTTGCGCAGGACGTCGTAGGGCGGCGTGTCGCCGTGCTCCAGCGCCTCGAGCTGGGGCTTGATCTCCGCCTCCACGAACTTGCGTACCGCATCGCGGACCATCTGGTGGGAATCGGACCACTCGATCATCGGCACCTCCTCCGTCCTTCCGGTGCGCTACTCCGCCCAGCGATAGCGGGTGCCCTGGGGCGTCGCCTCGGGCACCAGCGCGCCGAGGGCCAGCACCCGGTCCACCTCGCCGTCGCAGAAGGCGCGGTCCACGCCCGCCGCCTCGGCCACCGCGCGCTTGAGCCCCTCCACCGGGCTCGCGCCGAAGGCGGGGAACGACTCGACGGCATCCTCCAGCAGGAGCTTCCACAGCAGCGACTGCCGCTTGCGCCGGAGGTAGAGCTTCTTCTCGTAGGGCGGGAGGCGGTCCTCGGTGTAGAGCCAGTCCTGGTACGCGAGGTATCGCTGCATGGTGGCGTCGTACTCGTCCGCCACCCGCTGGATCGCGGCGACGTCGGCGCCCGGCGTCCGGGTCACCACGTGGTTGGCGTCGTAGCGCGTCCAGTCCGAGTCCAGGATCTCGAGCCCGTACTCCGCGGCCTTGTCGCGCACCTCGGTGCCCGGAAAGGGCGACAGGATGTGGAAGCCGTAGAGCGAGCCGAACTCCTCGCGCAGGGAGTCGGCGAACTCCACCGTCTTGCGCAGCGTCTCCTCGGTCTCGCCGGGAAGGCCGATGATGAAGGAGGCCAGAGCGCTGATCCCCACCGCCTGGGTCATCCGCATCGCCTCCCGGACCTTGTCGAGGCTGGAGCGCTTCTTCACCAGGTCGAGGACCTCCTGGTTTCCGCTCTCCACCCCGAAGCAGATCGCCTGGCAGCCCGCGCGGGCCATGGTCTCGACGATCTCCGGGGTGATGGTGTCCACCCGGGAGAAGGCGTTCCAGCGGATCCCGGTGTCGCGCCGGATCAGCTCCCCGCAGACGCCGAGGAAGTGCTTGCGGTAGAGCGTGAAGAGATCGTCCTCGATGGTGATCTCGGTGAAGCCGAGCCGCGCCAGCTCCTCGATCTCGTCCACGCAGAGCGAGGGCGTGCGGTAGCGCACCTTGCGACCCGTCCACTGGGGAGCGGAGCAGAAGATGCACTCGTAGGGGCAGCCGCGAGAGGTCACCACGCTGGCGTGGCTGTCGAAGGCCAGGTAGCGCGCCAGCGGGACCAGGTCGCGGGCGGGCGCGGGCAGGGTGTCGAGGTCGTCCTCCAGCGGGCGCGGCGCGGTGCGCACGATGCGGTCGCTCCCGGGCAGGCGGTGCGCCAGCCCGCGCACGTCGCGCAGGTCCATCCGCCCCTCGAGCGCGCGCGCGAGCTCCAGCATCGTGTGCTCGCCCTCGCCGATCCCGATGAAGTCGAGGGCCGGGAGCGCGCGGAACGAGCCCTCGATCTCGAAGGAGACGTGGGGCCCACCCATCGCGATCGGCACGCGCTCGTCGCACTTGCGCACGATCTCGGCGATTCGGGAGGCGATGTGATGGTTCAGGGTCACCGAGGTGATGCCCACCAGGTCCGGGCGCAGGCGCTCCATGCGCCGCTCGATCTTGTCCGGGGTGGTGCGGGCCAGCAGCAGGTCGAGGATCTCCACCTCGTGGCCCTCGGCCCGCAGGGCGGCCGCCACGTAGGGCAGGGTGACCAGGAGGCGCGGGAACTCCTCGAAGGGGTAGGACGGGTTCACCAGCAGGATGCGCACGCGGGCCTCCTCTGACGGGGCGGGGGCCCCGGCACCACGGGGGTAGGGCGCCGCGCATTCTACGCGAAGCCCGGGCGATCAGGCGTAGTGGCTGCGGCGCTTCAGCACCAGCTCGCGCTCGAGCTCGAAGATCCGGGTGCGCTTCCAGCCCTCGGGCGCCTGCGCGGCCTCGCCCTCCAGCGCCTCGCCCTCCTTGCGCCGCTCGAACTTGTGGCCGAGGAGCCGGGTCACGAGGACGCCGACGTCGGGGCGCCCGGGCAGGTCGCGCTTCCCGAGGATCTCGGTGGCGGCGAAGACGGTGTCACCGGCGAAGAGCGGCGCCGTGTGGCGGCCCGTGGCGTAGACCCGATCGCCGAGCGCGTTGTCGCCGACGTCGGGGCAGGAGAGGCCGAGGCAGAGCACGAAGGGGATGCCGCCGAAGACGATGAGGCGTCCGCCGACGTACTGCTTCGGGTTCAGGTCGATCATGAACTGGTTGCAGTGCACCTGGCTCGTGTTGTCGAGGATGGCGGTCAGGTGGATGTGCTCGTCGGTGACGGTGCGCCCGCGCCAGTGCTCGATCCGGGTCCCGGGCTCGAAGTCCTCGAACCAGGTGTCCCGGCTCGAGAGGTGCGCGAGGCCCTTGTAGTCGCGTCCGGCGTCGTAGGGCGGGAGCCAGAGCTCGCAGTCGATCGCGTCCGGCGCCACCTCTCCCTCGTCCAGGGGGCGGCTCTCGTCGCGCTTCCACACCTGCACCTTGCGCTGCCAGGTCATCACGATCGCCTGGTCCTGCTCCCCCACGTTCTTGCGCGCGGTGCTCTGCACGTGGACCACGCCGAGCTTGGGGTTGCTGGAGGAGGCGCGGATGCCGAGGACCCGGGTCTCCACCTCGATGGTGTCGCCCACGTAGACCGGAGCGCCGAAGCGCATGTCGATGTACTCGAGGTTGGCCCGGGCGTTCTCGGAGACGTCCTCCACCGTCTGGCTGAAGGCCACGAGCATGACGAGCCCGGGCGGCACCACCAGGCCGCGGAAGCCGTGGGCCCGCGCGTAGCGCGCGTTCTTGGCCAGCGGGTTGGTGGTCATGGTGAACTCGGTGAAGGTGGCGAAGAGGCCCTCGGTGATGGTCTTGCCGCCCTTGTGGCGGAAGGTCTGCCCGAGGCGGAAGTCCTCCAGGTGGTTGCCGGTGATCCTGCGGATGACGCGGGGGGGCGTGCTCATGCCTTCTCCTTGCTGCGGGCGCGCAATGTAGGCCACACCCCGCGCGCGCGGGAGCCGCGCCCGTGGCCGGACCGGAGCGCAGACCGTTCGCGCTCGGCCGTGCCGGGGCCGGGTGGAGGCCCGTTTCGCTCCGGCCCTGTGGCGCGGCGGTTCGCGTCGCGCTCGCTCCGCTCCACCCAGTGGCGGGGTAGGTTCCAGAGGGACC
>Ga0316628_100005346_pt1 | contig 10275 bp, 13 predicted proteins | sample OWC_Aug_M2_C1_D5_FD_207648 | JGI IMG/M metagenome (GOLD analysis project Ga0316628, IMG submission 207648) | Wetland soil microbial communities from Old Woman Creek delta, Ohio, United States - OWC_Aug_M2_C1_D5_C | ecosystem: Environmental > Terrestrial > Soil > Wetlands | place: USA: Ohio... | reverse complement strand
CCGCGAGCTGCAACTTCGAGTTCGCTAGCCTGCTCACGGAGACGGCGTTGTTAGGGGTGATTTCGCAGCGCACGGGCAGGACCCTGGTCTGGGACGCCCAGAACATGCGCTTCCCAAACGACGCCGGCGCGAACCAGTACATCAATCCGCCCTACCGTTCCGGGTGGTCCTTATGAGGCGGCCAATGCTTCACCGGGACACGATGGATCAACACCGGTCACTGAGGATTACTGTCATGCGAAGCACAATATCCAGACGTCAATTCACACTACTCGGCGGCGCTGCCTGCGCCGCCGCGGTTTCTTCCAAGGCGCCGGCGGCGTCAACGAAGATCCCGATCGCGCTGCAGCTCTACTCGCTGCGCGACGACCTCGGCTTCCGCAGCAAGACCCCTGGGAAGGGCGACCTCCCCGGCACGCTGGCCGCGATCGGCAAGATGGGTTTTCAGGGCGTGGAGTGGTTCGGCTGGGGTGGCTACTTTGAACGAACCCCGAAAGAACTCCGCAAGATGCTGGATGATGCCGGGCTGAAGACGTGCAGCGACCACATCCATGCGGACGCCCTCCAGGGCGACCAGTTCCAGCGTACGATCGAGCTCCACCAGACCTTGGACAACAAACTCGTCACGCTCTCGGATCTGACCGGGTTCAAGGGCGACCGCAAGACCCCGCAGTACTGGCTCGATGCCGCCAAGATAATGAACGAGCTTGCCGAGAAGCTCAAGCCCTACGGAATGCGGCTCGGACTTCACAACCACGCCGTCGAACTCCAGAAGTTCGAAGACGGCCGCCTGCCATGGGAGCTGATCTTCGACAACACCAGTAAGGAGATCGCCCAGCAGTTGCACCTGGCGGCTTGGCCGGCCGCCGGACTGGACCCGGTGGCTTACATCAGGCGCTACGCTGGACGTACCCTGACCATGCACATGAACGACTGGGCGGCCGGGCGTAAAGGCGTCCTGTTGGGCGAGGGTGACTTGAACTGGCAAGGCGTCTTTGACGCCGCCGAGACAGTAGGCGGCACCCAGTGGTACATCGTCGAACAGGAAAGCTACCCCGTCACGCCGCTGGAATCGGTGGAGAGATCCTACACCAACCTCCGCAAGCTCCTGGCCGGAAGAAAGGGATAGAAGGGAGAAACGAATGTCATCCGAAATCAATCGTCGCAACTTCATGGGAACGGCTGCCGCCACCGGCGCCTTCTCCATCGTCCCGAGACACGTGATGGGCGGGCAGGGCTTCGTCGCCCCCAGCGACAAGTTGACCATGGCTCATATCGGCTGCGGCACTGAAGGCACCCGGGAGCTGGTCACCGGCTTGATTCAGGACCCGCGCGTTCAGATCGTGGCTGCCTGCGACGTGGTGAAGGACAGCCAGGACTACCTGGACTGGTCCAAGTTCGGCACCCGCAACACCATCCGCAGGGTGCTGGAGCGGCCCAGTTGGGGTGAGCGCGACACCGGGGTCCGCTCCGGCCTGGACCAGTTCAAGGAAGTCGTCGAGGCCTACTACGCCAAGCAGAAGGGCTACGAGAATTTCAAGGGCTGCACGGCCTACAACGACTTCCGGGAGTTGCTGGCCAAGGAAAAGGACCTCGATTGCGTCAAGATCATGACGCCCGATCACCTGCACGCGGCCATCGGCGTCGCGGCGATGAAATTGAAAAAGCCCATCCTGGTACACAAACCGCTGGCCAACCGCATGACCGAGGCCCGACTGGTGATCGAGACGGCCCGCAAGATGAACCTGCCCACGCACTTCATGGCCTACGGGCAGGGGGCCGCCACCGAGCGGATCATCGGCTCCATCAAGGAGGGCGTCATCGGCCCGCTGCGGGAGGTGCACAACTGGACCGACCGGCCGGTGTGGGAGCAGTTCACGGAGCTGCCCAAGGACCGGCCCCCGGTTCCCCCCGGCATGGACTGGCAGTTGTGGCTGGGGCCGGCGACCGACCGTCCCTATCATCCGAGCTACACGCACATGGTCTTCCGGAGTTGGTATGACTTCGGCGGCGGGTGCATCGCGGACGTGGGCATCTACAGCCTGTGGCCGGTCTTCACTGCCCTCGAAGCCGGCCCGCCGCTGAGCGCCAGGGCCTGGAGTACCCACACCTGCAACGCCATTGACCACGTGGCTAATCCGATCGAGAACGATTTCGCGTTCCCGACCGCCAGCGTGATCCAGTTCGAGTTCGCGGCGCGCGCCAACTGGCCGGCGTTCCAGGTCTTCTGGTACGACGGCGGCATGCAGCCGCGGATTCCGGAGCTGGATTCGGACAACGGAGCCTTGCCGCCTGGAGGCATGCTGTACGTCGGCGACAAGGGCAAGATCTTGTCCGCCGGTGGCGCTCCCCGGCTGATCACGGCCAAGGGATCCGCGCCGTTGTGGCGGGATGCTGCTCCCACAGGGCCGCGCGGCGGCGCCGGACAGACGCAAGGCTCGCCCTCCGCCTCCGTACCCGGCCGCGCCAATGACGCATGGGTGCAGGCCTTCAAGGGCGGGGAGCGGTCCCCCGGCGACTTCTTGAACTCCGGGCCGATTTCGGAGACCGTCTGCCTGGCTGCCGTGGCCCTGCGCGCTGGGAAGGTGAAGAGCGGGGTTCGTACCTACCCCTCACCGATCAAGGTGCTGTATGACAGCGCGAGCATGAAGATTACCAACCTCGCGGACGCCAACAAATACCTGACCCGGGAGTACCGGCCGGGTTGGGAACTGTAGCGGGCGGCGCCTCGGCGGGCCGGCACCGGCGGCGAGACCCGGCATGGTAGTTGCGGTAGCGCCCAATCATCGCTAGAATCAATGAGTTTGCAGGTACTTGGGAGGTTTCATGTCAGTTGAGCTGAAGGTCAAGAAGATCATTGTTGAGCAATTGGGCGTGGACGAGAGCCAAGTCGACGCCAGCGCCTCCTTTGTGGACGACCTGGGCGCGGACTCGCTCGACATCGTCGAACTGGTCATGGCCTTTGAAGAGGCCTTCGAACTAGACATCCCGGACGAGGACGCGGAGAAGATCGCCACGGTCAAGGACGCCATCGACTACATCGAAGCGAAGGGCGCAAAGAAGTAACCGAGGCCGCATCTGGCGCCGGCGTTTTCCAAGGGGGATTCCATCTTGTCGCGAAGAGTCGTTGTCACGGGAGTCGGTCTGCTCTCGTCCGTGGGAATCGGCACCGAGCAGTGCTGGAACGCGATCCGCGGCGGGCAGAACGGCATTTCGCGCATCACCGCTTTTGACCCCGAGCAGTTTGCGTGTCAGATCGCGGGTGAGATCACGGCTTTCCGGCCCGAGGATTTCGTCGAGCGCAAGGAAATCAAAAAGATGGGCCGGTTCATCCAGTTCGCCCTGGCGGCGTCGGATTTCGCCATGGCGATGGCCGGCCTGCGGCTGACTCCGGAGGACGCCGAACGGGCGGGCGTCTACATCGGCAGCGGGATCGGCGGGTTCGAGGTGATCGAAAGGGAACACAAGAATCTGCTGGAGCGCGGCCCGGGTCGCATCTCCCCCTTCTTCATCCCGGCGACCATTATCAATCTGGCCTCCGGGTACGTCTCCATCCGCACCGGCGCGAAGGGACCCAACTCGGCCACCGCCACAGCCTGTACCACCAGCGCTCACGCCGTCGGCGACTCCTACAAGATTATCCAGCGCGGCGACGCCGACCTGATGATCTGCGGCGGCGCCGAGGCGCCGATCTGCCCGATGGGAATCGGCGGCTTTGCCGCCATGCGGGCGCTGTCCACGCGCAACCACGAGCCGGAGAAGGCCAGCCGCCCGTGGGACAAGCAGCGCGACGGCTTCGTCGTGGGCGAAGGCGCGGGCATCCTGATTTTGGAGGAACTGGACAGGGCCAGGCAGCGCGGCGCGTCCATCATCGCCGAGATGGTGGGCTACGGCATGAGCGGCGATTCCTTTCACATCACCGCGCCCTCCGAGGACGGCGACGGGGCCTATCGGGTCATGCGCAACGCCCTGAAAGACGCCGGCATCCGCCCGGAGCAGGTTGACTACATCAACGCGCACGGCACCTCCACGCAGTTGGGAGACAAGGCCGAAACCGTGGCCGTCAAGCGAACCTTCGGCGAGCACGCCTACAAGCTGGCCATCAGCTCCACGAAGTCAATGGTCGGGCACATCCTGGGGGGCGCCGGCGGCCTGGAGGCCGGCGTCACGGCCTTGGCCCTCCGGGACCAGGTCGCGCCGCCCACCATCAACTACGAGTACCCCGATCCCGAGTGCGATCTGGATTACATCCCCAACCAGGCGAGGCCGATGCGGATCGAGTACGCCCTTTCCAACTCCTTCGGTTTCGGCGGCACCAATGGGTGCCTGATTCTGAAGCGCTACTCGGCGGAGCCGGAAGGGGGATAATGCACTTTCGGCGTCTTTCCGCACTCGCGTTGGGGGGATGGCTCGCGGGGAGCCTGCTGGTGGCGGCATTCCAAGTGGAGAACACGCGGTCGGTGGACCGATTGATCCGCACGCCGGCCAGAGAAGCGGTCGACGTGCTGGCCAAGATGCAGGAGTCGGAGGTGCGCGCCGTGATGCTCTACCACGCATCCGAGATAAACCGCCTGGTCACCGGCTATTGGGAGATGACGCAGTTTGCCTTGGGCGCCTTGGTACTGGCGGGGCTCTTCTTCAGCCCTAGCGGGAGTAAGTATCCTGCCGTCATGTGCGTGCTGATGCTCGCCACGGTGGCCTTCCTGCACTGGTTTATGACGCCGCAGATCGAGAACTTGGCGCGCGCCGCCAGCTTCTCCAAGACGGCCCAGGAATCGGTGGCGGCGGATCGCCTGCGCTCTCTCCAAACGGGCTACTCGACGGCGGAATACCTGAAGCTCGCGATCGGCTTCCTGATGGCCTGGGCGCTGCTGAAGCGCGCGCGCCGGAGCCACCGCCACACAAGCAGCACCGCCCCCGCCCCCGAAGCCGACTAGGGTCGGCGCGTGCGTTGCTACTGGCGCTGCTTGCGCGGAGGTTCTTGAGGTGCTTCGAATCTCAGGAGGGGGGACGCGGAATGAGCCCGACGCGGCGCGGATTCGACGCCCTGCGCTTGCTTGCCGCAATTCTTTGCGGCTCGCTTGTTGGCTCTTGCGAGGCCTGAAGGCCTCGCGCAGGCTAGAAAGCCTGCCCCACTTCGGAGTCGTCCAGAATCAGGACCCAGTCGTTGCCGGGGGCGGGCCAGCCGGGCGGCGTGAAGGTGCGGACGCCCTGGTTCGGAATCGTGCCGATGGGCTGAAGGCTGCCGTCTTGCGGGTCGAACCACGCGGCGCGGACTTGCTTGCCGGAGATCGCGCCCATGCGTATCTGAAAAGGGCGGCCCGAGTAAGAGTAGGCGAACAGGTACGCCTTGCCGCGTGTCGCGATGACGTAGTCGTACCGGACACCGTGCTCACCTACGATCACGCTCTGATCGGGAACGCGCTCGAAGAACGGCCGCGACAGTATCAGCTTCTTCAGATACTGCATCTGGCCCGAGCCGGCGTCGTCGATAGCCTCGTACCAGAAGTTGCGGACGCCGTAGGCGCCGTCGCCAGCGCCCGGCTTGTGCATCTGCATCACCGCGTTGTCGCCATACGTGTGGCCGAAGGCGCCTGCGAAGACCGACCAGTAGGCGTAGCGGCGGCAGTCGGCGGCGGTCCAATACGGCTGAGACGGATCGTGCAAGCCCTGCGGGATGTTCTCGTAGGAGGGCTCTGCGTCCACGGTCGGCTTGGGCGGAGCCTTGGCGTAGTCCTCGGCGACGAAGCGCCAGTTGTCCTCTCCCCTGCGCTCGGGCGTGTCGTCCTGGTCGTAGCGACGGTGGCCGGACTGGAACATGTTGAAGTCCAGCCAAGGCTCGTTGTGGAACCACGCGGACGACTGCGTGCGGCCGAAGGGATGAAAGCTGACCAGGTGCCCCGGATCCGCCTGTTTCAGCGTCTGCCCGAGCGCCTTCCACACTTCCGTGTGGTCGTCGCCGCGCACGTCGCCTCCGTTGACCCAGATGATGTTGGACCTGTTCCCGTAACGCCCGGCCAGGAATCGCGCGTAGGCGGCTGCGTTGTTGAGGTTGACGCCCCCGCTCTTGACCACGCTGCCCCAGGTGGGGAGCATGGCGATGAAGATTCCTCTGCTCCCTGCAAAATCGACCACCCAGTCGACGTGGTCCCAGTAGTCGTACTCGCCGGGCTTGGCCGGATCGTGGCCCGGCGTCAGGTTGGGCCGTGTTGGATCGTTTCCGATCAGGGCGGCGTTGCCGAAAGCGTTCCGGTCCGCCAGGTCGTGCAGGGCCGCGGCTTGCACCACGTTGAAGCCCTTGCGGCGGCGATCATCCAGGTACCGCACAGTCTCCGCGCGGTCGAGTTTCTGGAACAACAGCCAGGCCGTGTCGCCGAGCCAGAAGAAGGGTGTCCCGTCCTCGTACTGGAGGAAGCGGCCGTTGGGGGAGACGGTGATTGGGCCCGTCCTCGCCGAGTCGGCGCACCAGCCCGGCGAGCCCAGGGCAGCTAGCAGGAGAGCAACGCCGCCCAGCGTCGTCATGTTCTCAGGCCGTCTCCTGCGACGAGAGGTCCACTTGGTCCACGATGCCGACGACGGCCATGTCGATGGGCGACGGGCCCAATCCCACGGCAGTGAAGGCGGCGTAGCCGTCGGTGGTCAAGAGCACTTTCTCGCCGACGCCCGCGCCGACGGCATCCACCGCCACCACCGCGTCGCCGCGGTCCGTGTCGTCCAGGTTCAGGGGCTGAATCACCAGGACCTTGCAGCCTTCGTGGGAGGCGTGCTTCTGCGTGGCCACAACCTCGCCAATGACACGGCCGATCAGCACGGCGAGCCTCGCTTGATGTGGAGCTCGTCCACGATGGCCACGATGGTATTGTCGCTGGGGACTTCCGCGGGAAGGAAAGCGTAGCTGGCTTCCCTGCCCCGGGTGTAGTAGACCAGTTCGCCGGCCCCCGCGCCCGTGCAGTCGGCACAGACCAGAGGCTTGCCCGTGGTTGTCAACTCCGGGGTCAGGGGCTGGACTATCAAAAGGCGCTGCCCTTCGAGCGCCGGAGCCTTAACCGTGCACCATACCCGGCCCACCACTCGTCCGAGGAGCATGGCGGCTACCCAGCCGGGCTATCGAGGCTGACGCTGTCCACGATGCCCACGATCGCGGTGTCGACCGGCCGGTCCTTGCAGCCCTCCGCCATACGGGCGGAGCTGCCGGAGACAGCGATGACCAGTTCGCGGCTCCCGGCGCCGACGGTATCAACGGCCACCACGTAGCCCCCCTCCAGCTTGCCCTCCGGGGACACCAGTCTCAGCACCAGGAGTTTCTTCCCCTCCAGGCGCGGGTCCTTACGAGTAGCCACTACCGTCCCTGCCACACGGGCCAAGATCATGTCGATTGACGAATCAAGTCATTTGGCGATTTGGTGATTTGGTGATTGCAGGCAATCACTCAATCACTCAATCGCCAAATCACCCAATCTCCTCACTTGGCTGCGTTCGCCTTGCCGATGGGCAGGATGTCTTCCAGACTGGGGTGCGGGCGCGGGATCACGTGAACGGCGATCAGCTCGCCCACCCGCCGCGCCGCGGCTGCGCCCGCGTCGGTGGCGGCGCGCACGGCCGCGACATCGCCCCGCACCATGGCCGTCACGTAACCGGACCCGATCTTTTCCCAACCCACCATCGTCACCTTGGCGGCCTTCACCATCGCGTCGGCGGCTTCAATCAACGCCACCAGCCCGCGCGTCTCTATCATTCCCAACGCTTCACCCATTGGACCTCCAAAGAAAGCCTAGAACTCTGATTCTACGAAATCCCGCGCGCCTTCAAAGCCTGCTCCACGAGCGCGATCAACTCCTCGCGAGTTACGCTGAGACGTTCCTGCCCGCCGGCCAGATCTTCGGCCGATACCGGGCATGCCGGTTCGCCGGCGGATGCCGTCTTCACTCCGTAGCGCTGGCGGGCATCCACCAGCTTCTGCACTTCGCCCCGGGGGAGCACCGTGGGACCGCCGAGCAGTTCCGCCACCAGCGTGATCCGCGCGAAGTGCTCCACTGTCTCCATGCGGAAGAACGCTTTGAAAACATCTTCGCCGTAACAGACCGCGCCGTGGTTGCCCATCATAAGCGCGTCGTACTTCGGGATCAAGGGCAGCATCGGCTCGATCAACTCCGGAGTGCCCGGCAGCCCATAGCCGGCCAGCGGCACGCAGCCCAGACCGATGATGACCTCGGGCAGAAGGGCCAGGTTAAGGGCGCGGCCGGCAGTGGCGAAACCCGTGGCCACGGGCGGATGCGCATGCAGGACGGCCCGCACGTCCGGACGCAGGTTGTAGATCGCGAGATGCATGGCGATCTCGGTCGTCCCCTTCAGGCGCCCCTCCAGTTGGTTGCCCTTCCTGTCCACGACAATCAGGTCGTCGGCGTGCAGCAAGCCCTTGCAGACTCCGGTCGGCGTGCACAGGACCCGGCCTTCGTCCAGGCGGATCGTGATGTTGCCGTCGTTGGCGGCGATCCACCCCTTCTGCCACACGTAACGGCCGATTTCGACGATGTCCTGCCGGTGTTCTCGGTCCGTCTTCGGCATTGGAAGAACGATTGTAGCAGAGTGCGAAAAAATCCGGGGACACTCCGGGCTGACCTTGGGAACACCTCCTTCCTCTGTGCAACGCAGGCGTGTCCCCCGATTTTTTCGCAGCCCCGCGGGAGTCAAAAAAACCGGGGACACTCCGGGCTGGCTGCGGGAACTCCTCCCTCTTCAGTGCAATCCAGGCGTGTCCCCCGGTTTTTTTGCAGCCCCGGAGGAGGCGATCTCCCTGTCCAAACCGCAGCTATCGGACTGCGCGAAGGTACAATGGTGTGCAGTGGACAAGCGTCGAATGTGCCCGCATTGCCGGGCTTTCATCACCTCCAGCGACCGCACGTGCCCCTACTGCCAGGGCCAGGTCGGCCCTCGCGCCGTGGACCGCCGCGAGCCCGGCGCCATCCTGGGGGGTCTGATCCCTCAGGCGCACTTCACCACCTCGATGATCCTGTTGCTGAATTTCGGACTGTATGCCGCAACCGCGCTATACAGCATTCAGAGCGGGAACGGCGGGGGATGGATGGACGTCGATGGTCTCACCCTGTTCCGCTTCGGCGCCAAGTACAGGCCGGCGATCGAGGGCGGCCAGTGGTGGCGGCTCGTGACGGCCGGATTTCTGCACGGTGGGCTCTTCCACATCCTCATGAACTCCTGGGTGCTCTTCGACCTGGGCGCGCAGGTGGAACAGATTTACGGGGCCCGGCGCCTGCTGGTGTTCTATTTCGCGGCCACGGTGTGCGGCTTCGCGGCGAGCTCTTGGTGGTCCCCGAGCCTCTCGGTGGGGGCGTCGGCGGGGCTATTCGGATTGATCGGCGCGATGATCGCGCTGGGCGTGCGCTACAAGACATCCATGGGTCTCGCCATCCGCGGCCTTTACATACGCTGGGCGCTTTACGGTCTGGCCTTCGGACTATTGCCCGGCCTGCGTATAGACAACGCGGCGCACATCGGCGGACTGGTGGCGGGCTTCGGGTGCGCCTACCTTTCGGGCCTGCCTTCGGTCCGCGACACGCTGGCCGAGCGCCTGTGGCGCATCGGCGCATACGCGGCCATCGGCATCACTATCTACTGCTTCCTGCAAATGGTGCTCTGGTTCCGCCTCGCGGCGGAATAGCGGGGCCGGCCGGCGTACAATAGCTCGCATGAGCCGAATACTCGCCCTGGCAGTCGTCTGTCTCGCTTTGCTTCCCGCCGCCGACACGGGAGCCGAGAAAGAGGTCCGTGCTGCCATGGAAGCATGGCGTCAGGCCAGGATTCATCACGATCGCGCTGTTTTGGAGAAGCTGTACGCTCCGGAGTTGGCGTACGTACACTCCAACGCGAAGATCGAGAACCGGAAGGAAGCCATCGACACCATCGCCAACGGCAAGGAGCGCGTCGACGCTTGCGAGTTCGAGGGCATGACCGTCCGCCTGTACGGCAACGCGGCGGTGGTGAGAGCCCGGCTCTTGTTGCGCACCTCCACTGGCGGCCAGACCACGACGCTGGACATGCTGAGCCTTCACGTGTGGGTGAAGAACCCGTCGGGCTGGCAGTTGGTGGCCCGCCAGACTACGCGCCTGAACCCCTGAGGCGCCGCTTTAGCGCCGCGCGTTCTCAAGGGCGAGGTTCTTCGAGAAGAATGGCATCATCTTCGCCTCGATGCGGTCCGCGATGTTGCTGGTGTGCGTGCCCGAGTAGATCTCGAACGCGTGGGCCAGCCCGTATGTGTTG
>Ga0316628_100005345_pt1 | contig 10277 bp, 12 predicted proteins | sample OWC_Aug_M2_C1_D5_FD_207648 | JGI IMG/M metagenome (GOLD analysis project Ga0316628, IMG submission 207648) | Wetland soil microbial communities from Old Woman Creek delta, Ohio, United States - OWC_Aug_M2_C1_D5_C | ecosystem: Environmental > Terrestrial > Soil > Wetlands | place: USA: Ohio... | reverse complement strand
CGAAGAGTTCTTCCACCAGCGCGAAGAACTCGGGTATGTCCAAACCCGCATAGGGGCCTCCCCGGCTCTTCATCACTTCAAGCAGCTCTTGGTATACCTTCTGAGTCATTGTGACCACCCCCTACATAATAGATGGATTTGGACGTTCCTTCGAGACATCGAACTTGGCAGTCCTAAAGCGAATTACGTGTGCCATGTGCTTGAGAGCCCTAACGAAAATTAGAAACATAATTGTCAGTGATATTTTTCGGATTCGAGTTGACCAACTGAGAGTATCACAATTTTCACGGAATTCCAGATATGTCGGATGGTATCAAAGGGATAACGGCTACCTGTGAATATATTTCAAAGTTAGTCTATAGCTGTAGCTTTTGGTAAACCCAGTCAGATGAACTCCTGCAAAGTTGGCTGCTTGAAGTTATGAGCGGCTCAAAGCCGCATGACCCTTCGGGTTAAAAATGCTATTTCTCAATTCCATACGGGCGCTCGCTTTCATATATCTTGCGCCTTGCTCCCCCGGGCGCCCGCTCAAAAAGTTCACGAGATTATTATTGAATAAGCCTCACGCCGAGTGTTTGGGCATAACTCGGTACTGGGTCTTTTCTATTAGCCCTTTTTGTTGTTAGCTTGCAATTATGGAGAGGCGGTACTGAGCTTTCTCCCTAAGGGCAAAGCGGCTCCCGGAACTGTCAAGCTTTTGGAGTCTCCCGGCAGAGCCGGGGGTTTACCTAAACGAAATTAAACTAATCGCGATGCTACCTATCAGGCGGAGCCTCGAAGCCAGCTGCCTTGAACGAGGCTCTCCCGGGCGGTGCGACAAGATATCGCACGAAGGAGCCTGCGACCTCGGGAATTTTGGTCGCTCTCAATACAACAGCAGCATAGGGGATCTCATTCTGAATCTCTTTCGGCAGCGGACCAACGAGTTCAGCGCCTGGAACAGCCGTAATCTCACTTGCTTGAACCACCACGATTTCGGATTCCCCGCTCACCACACGTTTGACTGCCTCTTCGCCAACTCCTGTCAGCGTCGTCTTGGCCCTCATAAGCTCGACGAGACCAAGCCGGGGAAGTACGACTGAGGCAAAATATGTGCCCGAAGTACCGCCACGCGCCGGATCAGCATAGGTGATCGATTTTGCCGCAAGCAGCGTGTCCCTGAATTCGTCAATGGTAGCAATCTTTGGTCGAGGCATGCCTGCCTTGATCCCAATGCCTATGCCAACGCTTCCCACTTCCAATCGGGAGCCTGGGGCCACTATCCCCTTCTTTTCTAGCTCAGTCGCACCCGCAGATGGAAGCACAGTAACGTCGGCTGGCGCACCCTCAGCCACCTGCTTTTGGATACCGCCACCTGTACCGAACGTGAACTTGACTGTGTGTCCGGTTTCGCCCTCAAACGCTGACGCTGCGGCCTGCACCGCGGATCTAACCCCACCAGGTGCATAAACACTCAGCTCAACCGCTGCTGCGTTAACCGGGCAGGCGCCGAGGAGTGCTATCGCAATGGATATTACATAGCACAATCTGTTCCTTCTTCGATTCATCTCCTTGTCTCCTCTTGAGAAAGCAGCACAGCGGGCGATGCCGCAGCGCTGAGCAATAATTAGCCTGATCTACATAAAATGCGGAATTTTGTTTTCCTGTCTGTATGATACCCTTTGCCGGCTGCCTTATGCCGTTACACCGGTGATAAGTCGGATGATACCACAAGATATCTTTTCTTCGAAGTATCATCATAATATCCCCACCACCAGATAATCATGAGGATGTCCGATTGGATCAAAATCCGTATCTGATTCCTGCCTGATCAAATCGTGGCAATCACACTTAGATGTTCAAGCAGACCTCTGGCGTGGCTGCTCAGTCCGCTGTTGAACCCTCAGTTAGGCAAGGCCACCTTTCACCCTGTCGGCAAGTCGCTCGAGCTCTGCCCGGGGAGGGTTCTTCGCAGGCCAGGTGAAGGTAACTCCATCCCCAAGGTGGCGAGGCAACACGTGAATGTGGAAATGCTCAACGGTCTGCCACCCGGCTTTTTCGTTGGCCTGCAGCAGGGTCATACCCGCCGGCTGCATGGACACCTTCACAGCATTGGCGATTCTGGCTGCAGCCTTAAACACTGCGGCGGCCAAATCTGGATTGAGATCATAGATGTTTCTTACGTGTGGCTTGACCGCTACGATGACATGACCTGGATTAACCTGGCCCGCATCCATGAATGCTATAATCCGAGAATCTTCGTAAACCTTGCTGCATGGGATTTGGCCTGAGGCAATTTTACAGAAAACGCAATCAACCATCTTTTTCTCCCCTAATGCTTCTTGGCGAGGTAGCTGGTGATCAGGTTTCGGTAGTTCGGAATGTAATTGGAGAATAGCGCACCCAGGCCCTCGATATCGTTACGCCAGTCACGGTGTAGCTCGCAAGCCACGCCGAACCAGTTCATCAGCTGCACGCCGGCTGCGGCCATGCGTGCCCAGGCCGCGTGCCGGGTCACCTCATTGAAGGTGCCCGAGGCGTCGGTAACCACGAACACTTCGTAGCCCGCTTCAATGGCGGAAAGCGCAGGAAAAGCCACGCAGACCTCGGTCACGACGCCGGCGATGATGAGCTGCTTGCGACCGGTCTTTTTCACTGCCTTGACAAAATCTTCATTATCCCAGGCATTGATGTTGCCGGGCCGCGCGATGTAAGGCATGCCAGAGAACATTTCCTTCAGTTCCGGAACAAGCGGCCCGTTGGGGCCGTTCTCGAAGCTGGTCGTCAGGATCGTTGGCAGCTTGAAATACTTCGCGCAGGCCGCCAGGGCCAGCACGTTGTTCTTGAACTCCCCAGGCGAAAAATCCTGCACCAGCGAGATCAGGCCGGACTGGTGATCCACCAGCAGACACGCGGCGTCGGCCTTGGACAACCGGGTGTATTTGAACGATTGGCTCATGATGAAGACCTCCTTCGGTTGATCGATCCGGAGTGGATCGGACTTGGAGCCCAACGCTGCGCATAACCGGCCCCTGCAGGCGGGCGGCCGGGGCCTGCCGGCTAAGGACCGCTGTTGATGCGGAGGTTATGCCCCAGTGCAGCAAATGCCATTCTGAGCGATACCCTTTAGAAGCTATCTCAAAAATGCAGCTGACACCCGATGGTCCCGCCGGATGGCGGGATTGCAGGTCTCTCGAAATGTACGGCTCATCCCGCCGTCGGCGGAACTGCGCTTTCGAATCAGCCTGCGCCTTGCCCTGGGGTACGATCAGCTATTTTGGAGATGGCTTCTGGTAGATCGAGTGCTTGTCGGATGATCAACTAACTGCCTTGCTCGTTACTTTCGTACGAGATGAATTCCAACAATGAACCATCCGGGTCGCGGAAATAAACACTCATCCCGTGCCCGCGTGACCCAAACCTGGGGACAGGCCCAACTTCTACTTGAATACCGTGTTTCCCTAAATGAGCAACGGCTGTATCAATTTCGCTGGGCCAAATGAAGCACAAGTCGCTGCTGCCGGGCATGACCGGCACTTTGGCAACCGGTGTGGCGTGCACATTCGGACCGTGGCAATTGAGCTGGGTTTCGCCAAAGCGATACGACCAGCCGGGCCCGGCTTTGACCAGGTCTGCCCCTAGCACATCGCGGTAAAATGCATTGGAACGCTCCCAATCGGAGACATGAATAACACAATGGTCGAGCTTGATAGATGACATGAGTTTTACTCCATTCTGTAGCGTTTCGATCGGTAAAGCTTGGGCGCTATCGCCTCACAGTTCAACACGGGCCTAATGCTGCGCATGAGCGAGCTGTAAGGCGTCGCCTGCATCCGGCGTGTTCTGCGGCGTTCGATTATCATTCTATGGCGGAGTGAAAACCGCACCACCTGAATCCCAATAGGTCTTAAATGAAGCATCATACACGCCCAGGTCCGCGCTGACGCGGCTGTCAAGCCTTCTCCGGGCCTTTCTTCTTGGAGTAGAACTGAGCCAGCCGCTTTCTGGCCTCACTGAAGTCGCCCAGGCTGGAGTAGGCGTTGATCGCCTCAAGGCGAAGCGCGTCGTCCAAATTGCGACCGACCACGTCGAGGATGGTTTCCTTGGCGGATCGGATCGCCTGTTGGCTGTTGTTCATGATCATCGCCGCGTACTGTTCTGCCGAGGCCATGAGGTTCTCGTGCGGCACAACCGTGCTGACGAGGCGTAGCCGATAGGCTTCTTCTGCAGCGACTTCGCGGCCCGTGAGTGTAAGTTCCAATGCGGTCGCAAGTCCAGCGATCGCCATAAGTCTTACAATACCGCCATCGCCTTGGTGGAGCCCGTAGCGGACTTCGAATACGCCGAATTTCGCCTTTTCCGAGGCGATCCGAATGTCGCACGCCAGCGCCAGCTCGAAACCACCTCCAATCGCATGGCCGTTGACCGCAGCGATAATAGGCTTTGCAATTCTATGTTGGCCCCGCGTGATTCCACCCCCAATGCCGGCCCGCGCGTTCCTCCGGACATCGAGCATATTGGCCCTCTCCCATTTAGGAATGAAGGTCTTCAAGTCGGCTCCGGAGCAGAAGGCTTTCCCCGCGCCCGTGAGAATGCCGACATCGAGTGACTCGTCCCGGGCGAAGTCATCCCAGACCCCCCAAAGTTCATTGTTGAGCTCATCATCGAGAGCATTGAGGGCGTCGGGTCGGTTCAGGGTGATGTAACCAATCTTGTTCCGCTTTTCATAAAGGACCTTGGCCATCATGGCACCTCTCCGGGTGGTGTTCTTTCGGAGACATGAATCACACAATGATCCAATTTGATGGAAGGCATAAGCTGAACTCCATTTGACGAAGTGCTCCACCACGGTCGCGATGCTATACACAGCCCCTATCCGCCCATAAGGATTAGGTATGCGATGGACAAAGTCAAATAAAATCAATGACACGGCCGAGAAGCTAATGGGGTGAGATGGCGCGGAGGGAGCGGAGATCTATGTTGGATGAGTCGGCTGCCCCGCCGGTAATCAAATTGTGAATACCCGTTATCCAACCGATTTGACAAATGATAGAAACTTCTCATTCTTGGCTTTGGGTGAACATATCTGTCAAAGCACAACTCATATGAATATCGGCCGATGGCTTGAAGAGGAAGTCAATTTCCTGGAGGATTACGAACGTGCGTTCAACCAAAAACCACCGGAGCCCGAAGAGCTCGCACTCCTGAACGCTTCCGACCATACCGGCGAGTCGCCGGCACCGACGTCGATTGGATCGAAATCTTCAAGTAAAAATAAAACCACGTTGGAGGCGTTATGAAAAGAAAGTCTTCACTCATGTGGGTGATGGCCTTATCGGTTCAACTTATTCTGATAACGGCTGCTTTTCATCCAACCGCAACAGAGGCTGCCGAGACGATTGAGCGCATCGGTGTAACTGATGCGCGAATGCAGGTGAAAGAAAAAACTGCGCTATTAGTCTGTTCCTACGATGACGACAGGTGCAAGAATATTCTTCTGGAAGGTGCAATTTTGCAGAGCGAATTTGAAGCCAGATTGTCAACGCTGGCTAAGACCCAGCCCATCATTTTTTATTGCGCTTGACCCCATGAAGCAACTTCTGCCAGTTTGGCAGAAAGATATCGCGAAAAGGGCTACAGTTCAGTGAAAGCGCTTAAAGGCGGAGTAGAGGCTTGGAAAGAAGCGGGATACCCGCTTCAAACCGTTAAGTGACCTGCTGGCCTAATAGATTTTCGATGAGCAGACACGAATAGACAGAGTCGGCTAAATGGTCAGAAGTACTGATCATCACGTCAACATACCCCCTAAGGATGACCGGCACTTCTTGAGAGCGAGGGCACCATTCAACCACCGCATATGAGGAGGGCTTCGATCATGAGACGGCACGCGCGTCGGCTATTATGGCTTATGATGGTATTGACTTCGCTGTTCACTATTGCGGGATGCTCTATTTCTCTGGCAAAAATTAGAAAAGTCGACATGCCGCAAGAGGATGCCTTGCGAGTCAATTGGCGAAACTACCATACCTACTGTCTTGGAAACTACGCCATGCTCTTTGAACTGAAAGGAGACAAGACTATTCGGAAGGATGATGGCTGGCGTGAAGTCACCAGCGACCAGATGGCACTCAGCTGTGCGAATTTTTTAATTTATTCTTCTCCGGTGATGCAATTGCTCGGCCAAAACGACGAAACCTTCGGGTATCTGATTTACAATTATCATGATGGAGTTTCGGCTTTGATCATTGACCCAAGGACCATCCATCTATTCTATCACGAGCATCCAAAAGGTCCCTGACCCGATCATGAATGCGGGCAGGTTTATGAGGGTAGATTTTGCAGTGCTCCCTGCCATACCAGATACTTCTTTTGGCCCGATCCCATCCCATTCCGCCACCCTGCCGGCAATCAATATATCAATACCCGTCCCTCACCCCTTTCATAGGGCGGTGGCGCTGCTGGAGCGGACGGACGCGGGGAAAAGGCCGGTGCGGCTGCTGGGAGCCGGGGTGCACGGGCTTCTGCCCGACCGCAGGCCGGACATGGACTGACTCAGCCCAGTTAGCCGAGGTAGGACTTGATGCCGGCGTAAAGGGACGCCGCGCCGGTGGCGGCGGGCGCCACGACCTTCATCAGCTTGTCGATCTTCTTGGCCGCCTTCTCGATGCCCAGCTTGCCGTCCTCGTCCGGCGTCACCGCGCGGGCGACCAGGAGCATCACGCGGCGGGGCGGCGAGCCCTTTTCCTTGAACGCCGGGAGGAACTCCCCCACCATGGCGCCGGCGGCGAAGGCGAGGCCGATGCCGAGCACATACTCCGCGGTCTCGCGCAGGTCGCGCCCGTCCTGCGGCAGGACCGGGACCTTGTCGATCGTGGCGGTGACCGCCAGCATCGCCCAGACCGCAGCCAGCGCGACGACAAAGCCCGCGCCGGCCGATTTCCAGAACCGCCCCGCGAAATGCGAGGCCAGCAGGAAACCGAACGGCATCGGGATCAAGAGGGTGGCGACGCGCAGGATGAGCGGCTTGACGTCGAAGACGAACAGCAGGACGCCATGCGCCGCGACGAGCAGCGCGAAAGCCGGCAGCAGCGTCTTGAGCAGCATGAGCGCATAGTCCGGGCCGGAACCTTCCACCTCCCCACTCTCGACGACGGCCTGCACCGGGACCGAGTCGGCGGTCGCCTGCTTGAACGCGGCCACCTCGGCCTCCAACGCCGCGATGCGCGTCTCCGCCCCCGCCGCGACCGCCTTTTCCAACTGGTTGATCTTCTCCAACAGCGGCTTGAACAGGTACAGGTCGCGCGCGCAGTGCGGGCAGGCGAGCGCAGCGTCGTCGATCTCGGAGATACAGTAGGGGCAGCGCATCGGGTACCTAGTCTACTTCACCGTCAGCTTGAACTCAGTCTTGCCCTCGCGGCCCTCGCTGTCGCGCACCGAGACCCGGAACGCGTGCTCGCCCGCCGGTACCTGTGCCGCGGCGACCTCGATGCCTTCAGGCTTGATGCTGGCCTTCAGGCGCGCGGTGAGGTCCACGCCGGAGCCCCGCAGGTACTCCACCTTGACGCTCGCCGGGTCGATCTTGGAGCCGCCGCGCGGGGCGAACTCGACCTTCAGGGCGAAGGTGCCGGAGACGCTCTCGGGCGTGGCGAGCTTGACGCCCGGGCCGCGCGTGATAGCGCGGGTGCCGGGCGTGGCGGCCAAGGCTGGCAGCTTGGCCTCGTCAGCGGTGACCAGTTGGAGCACCTGCGCCTCGGCGGCGCCGGCGGTGAGGATGAAAGCGGCGGCGGCAAGGATCCGTAGGAACATCGCTACCTCCTGAGTGGGATTGAGATGGGTCAGCCCTGCTTGAACGAAACCAGCTCCATCCGGGTCGATTCCTCGATGCGCTCGGTGGGCGGCAGGTTCGGCGCCGCCCTCGGCATCCGGCGGAAGCCGCCGCCGGGCGGTCCGGCGCCCGGCTTGGGCTTGCGGTTGATGATCACCTTGCGCACCGTCTCGCTGGCGATGGGCCTGCGGACCTGGTCGGGCGCGAACCAGCGCCGCGTGCGGGTCTCGGGTCTTCCCCCTGTCGGGGAAAGGCCCTGGGCGAAGCCCTCCACGACGTAGCAGTCGAAGGTGCCGGCGGGCACCGTGATGCGCTCCTTGCCGGAAATGTGGAACTCCGCCTCCAGCGCGGCCTCCTTGCCCGTACGGTCGTTGCTCACGCTGAAGCGCGTGGTCCAACGCCGGCCCACGGCGAACTCCAGCGGATGGTCCTGCCGCGGCGTATAGCGCCGGCCGTCGGGGAGCTGGATCAGGTTGCCGAGCAGGTCCAGGATCAGCCCGCGGTCGAACACCACCTCATTTTCCCGGATGTCGGTGACCGTGAGGCTGAAGGTCCTCTTCTCCGCCTTGGTCTCCAGGTCCAGCTCGCGATAGGAGTAGGTGTCGCCCAGCTTGTAGCGCAGGTCGGCCATGACCGAGCCCTTGGAATAGGGATTCTCCTTCGCCGAGACCACGACGATGGGCTTCTCGCCCTGGCGCGCCAGCACGCGGTCCAGCGCCAGTTGCGCCAGTTCCGAGAACCGGCCGCTCGGATAGCGGCGCAGGTAGTCCTCCAGCGGCGCGGGCTCCTTCGATTCCTGCACTTTCTCCCACAGCGCCAATTCGGCGTCGAACTGCTGCTCCTTCTCCGCTTCGGAAATCTCGCGCAGTTCCTTCGGCGGCAGGAACCAGAAATCTTCCTCCAGCGAAGTGCTCTCCCAGGGAATTTGCGCGCCGTTCGTTTTCCTCCGCACGCCGAGGCGGACACGCTTGAACACGTCCTCGATCTTCGCCTCCGGGACCTTCATCTCGCGCAGCAGGTTCTCGGTGTAGAGACCGTTCGCGCCGTCGCCGTCCGAGGCCACGTTGCCCGGCGACGTGGCGTAGGCCAGGATGGTGCGCGTCGGCGCATCCATCTGCGACAGCCCCTTCTGCTTGACCCGGAAGTCCTTGCCGAAGGGGTTCTCCCGGCAGGCGTCCAGGATGATCACGTTCATCGGGTTCCCGGCCTTGGTCAGCCCTTCCATGAGCCGGGCGATGTCCACGCTTTGCTTGCCCACGTCGTCAATCTTGTCGATCACGGCATCGATGGGAAGCATGTAGTTGCGCCAGGCGAGCTGCACGCCGTGCCCGGCGAAGTAGAACAGGCCCACCGCCTTTTTCTGCTCCATCGCCTGCACGTAGTCGCGAATGGCCCCAATCAACTGCTCCCGGCCGGCATCCAGCAACGTCTTGACCTCGAATGCCGCCGCCTCGAGCGTCTCCCCGATCCCCTTGGCGTCGTTGGCCGGGTTCTTCAGCTCAGGCGCATCCTTGTACCTGCTGTTCCCGACCACCAGCGCCAACTTGGGCGCCTTGAGCAGCGTCACCGCCCCTTCGGACTGCGCCCATACCCACGCGAATGGCATCGGCAGGAACAGCGCCGTCGCCCCGAGGCTGATCTTCAGGAACTCACGCCGATTGGCTCGCACCGTTTCTCCCTTGCGATTGACGGACATCACGCCGGCTTGAACGAAACCAGTTCGACGCGCTCGGCGTGCATGAGGTTGTTGTTGACGCGGCGGTATTCCTCTCGCGCCAGCGGCACGCGCACCCACTCCGGGGCGCGCCAACCCTTGACTTCAATGGGATAAGAACCTGCTTTTGAAGGACTGTGATTGCCCAGAGGTATGATTGTGGTCCGGCCACCATTCTGCCCCAACATATGGGTCGCCCGATTCCCCTATACCATCTATATCATGCTAACACGATCGTCATGAGACGTCAATTACATAAACAATGGCAGTACTGCCCATTTTTCATAAACAAGGGCAGTAATGGCCATTTTTCAGCTGCTTTTAGAAGGATCCGTCCACTGTGAGCCGGCGCCTTTTTTAAAATTACCCTTGGTCGGGATATACCGGATCGGTCAGATAATCTTCGGCGGTAGAAATAAGAGAGGGGGACGGGCATTTATATATTACTTGGGGCTGCCACCCTGCCGGCAATCAATATGCCAATACCCGTCCCCTCTCCACTTCGTCCCTTAAACCGGCCCTGAACCACGTGGGCACGGTGAGGTGCCCGGATTTGAATCGGTTGGCGTACGCGACACCCAGCCACTGCATGGCCCTGGACAAAATGGCCCGACGGGTGCGCGGCAGCAGATGGTACAAGCGCAGACGGGAGGCAAATCGGGGCGGGTTACTATCATGTTTGAGGCTGCCACTTTACCAGCAAATAATGTGTGATTATAGTATTTACTATCTCGCTTGGATGATCCGCTTAAGCATGGC
>Ga0316628_100005344_pt1 | contig 10277 bp, 6 predicted proteins | sample OWC_Aug_M2_C1_D5_FD_207648 | JGI IMG/M metagenome (GOLD analysis project Ga0316628, IMG submission 207648) | Wetland soil microbial communities from Old Woman Creek delta, Ohio, United States - OWC_Aug_M2_C1_D5_C | ecosystem: Environmental > Terrestrial > Soil > Wetlands | place: USA: Ohio... | reverse complement strand
CCGCTTGCCGAGATCGAACGCCGGCTGCGCTGGGTGTCGGGGATCGCCAATTTCTCTTTTGCCTGGGAGGTGCCGGCGGAGTTGGGGGCCATCCGTGGGGCGCTCTCGGAATTGGTTCAATCCAGGACCTTCCGTACTTTCAAGATCGACGCCCGCCGGGGAACGAAGGACTTCCCCTTGAACTCGCAACAGCTGAACGAGGAGTTGGGGGCGCACATCCTCAGCGTGACCGGAACCACGGTGCGCATGGATGATCCTGACCTTACGTGCCACGTGGAGATCGTAGGGCCCAGGGCGTTTCTGTACTTCGACAAAATCCCGGGAGGCGGTGGGCTGCCGTCCCGGACCGGGGGCAAGGTTCTCTGTCTGCTCTCCGGCGGGATCGACTCCCCGGTAGCGGCTTTCCGCCTCCTGCGACGGGGCTGCCGAGTCCAATTCGTGCATTACCACAGCTTTCCCCACACTACCCTGGAGTCCCAGGAAAAAGTGAGGAAGCTGATCCAGGTGTTGGCGCGCTACCAGCTCGAGGGCACGCTCCACCTGGTGCCGTTTTCGGATGTGCAGCGCGAGATTGTCGCCTATGCCCCTCCGCCGTTGCGTGTCATCCTCTACCGGCGTTTCATGGTTCGGATTGCTGAGTCCCTTGCATTGACCGTCGGGGCCGGCGCCCTGGTGACAGGGGACAGTCTTGGCCAGGTGGCCAGTCAAACCCTGGAGAACCTGCGCGTCGTTTCGGCGGCGGCACGCGAGTTGCCGATTTTCCGGCCGCTGGTCGGAGACGACAAAGAGGATATCATCCGCCAGGCGCGCGCGATCGGGACTTACGATATCAGCATTCTGCCTGACCAGGACTGCTGCACGCTTTTCGTTCCGAAGCATCCGGAAACGATGGCCAACCTGCAGCAGGTGACAAGAGCCGAAGACATGCTGGACCTTTCACGCCTGACTTCGGCTGCGTTGGAGGCTGCTGCTGTCGAGAAAATTCTGCCTGATTTTGCCGCCCTGGCTGCGCCCATCCCCTGAGCGCTGGATCTGCAGCCGGAAATTCCCGGGGAGGAAATCGATGGGCGATACGTTTTCAAGGATCAAGATCGTTCGCGGAGATATTACCCGGCAAGAGGTCGATGCCATCGTGAATGCCGCCAACACCACGCTCCTCGGCGGGGGCGGTGTCGACGGCGCCATCCATCGCGGCGCCGGGCCGGGGCTGCTGGATGAATGCCGCAAGCTGAATGGATGCGCAACGGGAGAGGCCAAAATCACCCGTGGATATCACCTCCCCGCCAAATGGGTAATCCATACGGTCGGGCCTGTATGGCGCGGTGGCGCCCACCGGGAAGACGAACTCCTCGCCCGGTGTTACCGTAACAGCCTGAGCCTTGCGCAACAGCATGCTGCCAGGACCGTCGCCTTCCCTTCTATCAGTACCGGAGCCTATGGTTTCCCCCTCGATCGCGCGTCGACAATCGCCTTGCGCGAAATATCGGGTTTCCTCCAGACGAACAGCATTCCGGAAAATGTAGTTGTCGTCTGTTTCGACCCGGATACGTTCGGCCACTACATCCGAGCGCTGGAGGGAGCGCCTCTGGAACCGCCGGGCTGAAGCTCGGAGCCACAGGAATGCTGCGCGCGAAGTTACCGGGGAGCCTTTGCGGCAGCTGCGCCGCCGTTCATTGAATACAGAAACTCGGATTGGATCGGCGTGGCGAGACGGCAGTTGCCGGGACCGCCGGCCTCTCGCCGGCCTGCTGCGATGCGGTTGCCGAAGCGATTCAATCGGGAAGGCTCGCACCCGCGGTTTTCGCGATGGGCTTTGGGTGCCGTATTTCTTTTGCCGGCGAGACGCCGGCGCTCCCGGCAGGGAAGTTTCCGGGGAGCGGTGTTCATTCTGGGCTTTGCGGTGTCACCGCGGATTGGCGCAAGCACCGAATCACTGTTAAGCTTAAGGGTGAGGTCCGGCATGGAAGACGCAAATCCCTTGAGGCATGGCAGGCGGATGATCCGCAGTCCGGAAGCATGCGCCATGGTCATCTTCGGCGGTTCGGGGGATCTCACGCGGCGCAAGCTGATTCCAGCCTTGTACAATCTTTCACAGAGACGTACGATCCCCGGCGGCTTCACAATCCTCTCCATATCGCGGTCCCCGCTTGGCGATGAGCAGTATCGCGATCGATTGCGCGCGACGCTCGAGGAAGGCGGGGCGCCCCTTGATCCTCCAACCTGGGAGGCGTTCGCGCGCGGTATCTTTTACCTCGCCGCCGACTACCGGGATTCGGGCACCTACCTCAAGATAAAACGCACACTTGCCGAGCTCGATTCCCAACGGGGGACCGACGGCAACCGGATCTTCTATCTCGCCGCGTCGCCGGGCGACTACGACAGCATCATCGAGAACCTCGGTTCCTCCGGCCTGGCTCGCGAAGGTGCTGAAGGAACGCCGTGGGTGAGGATTATTATCGAGAAACCCTTTGGACGCGACCTCGAGTCGGCCCTGGCGCTCAATAGAGCCGTCGGACGTGAGTTCCAGGAAAGACAGGTGTATCGCATCGATCATTACCTGGGCAAAGAGACGGTGCAGAATCTCCTCGTGTTCCGCTTTGCGAACGGCATCTTCGAACCCATCTGGAACCGCCAGTACATCGATAGCGTACAGATCACCGCTGCCGAGAACATCGGTGTGGGGACCAGGGGCGCCTATTACGAGGAGGCCGGCGCCCTGCGCGACATGATCCAGAACCACATCATGCAGCTGATGACCCTGGTCGCCATGGAGCCGCCGCCCGATTTCGCCCCCGATTCTGTCCGGGATGAAAAGGTGAAAGTGCTGCGGTCGGTTCGCCCGACGACAAGTGACGAAGTGCCGTCCGTTTCGGTACGCGGGCAGTACGGGCGCGGGATTATCGCCGGACATCCTGTTGTGGGCTACCGCGAGGAAAAGGGCGTATCCCCCCAGTCGAACATCGAAACGTATGCAGCGATCCGCTTCACGATCGACAACTGGCGTTGGGCAGGCGTCCCGTTCTATGTCCGGACTGGAAAGAACCTGGCCAAGCAGGTCACCGAGATTGCCATCCTGTTCCGGCGCACGCCGCATTTGATCTTTCGCCAGTCCCCGGCAGGGGGACTGGCGTCCAACGTTCTGGCACTGCGCATCCAGCCTGACGAGGGAATCACGCTGAAGTTTGTCGCTAAGCTGCCGGGACAGGCGATGACGATCCAGCCGGTCAACATGGATTTTCGCTATGGCAGCACTTTCGGCGCGCACCTGGCGAGCGCCTATGAACGTCTCCTGATCGATTGCATGCTGGGCGAGCCGACCCTCTTCGACCGAGCCGACTCCGTTGAGGCAGCCTGGACGCTGGTGGAGCCGTTCCTCAATGTCTGGTCGCAGCGCCGGGCCGAGCCGATCCCGACGTACGCGTCAGGATCCTGGGGACCTGCAGAGGCGGACGAGATTCTCGAACGGGAAGGCCGGAGTTGGCGCCTGTTGTGAGGAGCCTGTCCGGATCGCGGAGCTGCATGAATGGATAGTCCGAATACCATAGCCAATCTGGGTACACCACTGGGGGCGGACCTGGGTTCGATCGAGCGTCAGCTTGCCGCTTTCTGGCGCAGTGCATCCGCGCAACCAGACGAACCCGCAGTTATCAAGGCCTGCTCCAGCAACCTGATCGTCATCACCCCCGGTCGTCAGCAGGCGGAAGCGTTGCCTCCGGTGCTCGCAGATGTCGCAGAATGGCACCCCTGTCGCTCCCTGGTCGCCTTCCAGGAAGCACCCGCCGCCGGTTCAGACTCGCCCCCCATGCAGGGCTGGATCCTGGTCCAGTGCAGGTCGCAGCTCGGCGGCGGCCCCCAGGTTTGCAGCGAAGTCATTACCATCGGCGCCAGGCGTGAAGCGGTGGACGATCTGGCCAACACCCTCGTGTCGCTGCTGGTCCCGGATCTTCCGGTTTTCCTCTATTGGAGATCGCCGCGAGCCGCCGACTGGCCGCTGGTCGAGACTCTGAGCCGTTTCACGGACCTTCTGCTCATTGACAGCGACGCCTCTCCCAGCCGACCCGAGGATCGTGCCCGCGTGCTGGGCCTGTTCACGAAAGCGCCGAAGCCGGTGGGGATCCGGGACCTGAGTTGGTCTCGACTCACGGCCTGGCGCGACCTCATTGCACAGTTCTTTGACTCCCGTGCCGCGCTCAGTCAACTGAAGGAACTCGTCGAATTGGAAATCTCCTTCCGCCGCGCTCCCGTGGAAAGCTGGCCGGGGTACGTGTTCCTTCTGGCAGGGTGGCTGACGTCGCGCCTTGGCTGGCAGCGAGCCTCCGCGGAGCGGAAAACGGATGAGTCGGTCCTCCATATGCTGGGTGATGGCGGCGAAGTCGTAGTCCGCCTGACGCGGGCGCCGGAGCGCACGAAGCACGGTGGATTAAAGATGGTGAGATTCCTGACCCGCAACGGCAGTTCTTTCTCGGTGACGCGAGCCGACGAAAATTCCTGCTTGAGCTCGGTTGTCGTCGTTCCCTCCATGAAGCCTGTCGTGCATACCGTGCCATGCCCTTCAATGCGCGAGGCAGACTTGCTGATCGGCGAACTGTCGCTGCAGGGCGAAGACACGGGCTTCAAGGCCGCGCTCGCAGCAGCAATGGTATTGGAAAAGGACATCAAGTATTGAGGATTCCGGATCGAGGTGGCGCCTTCGCGGAAGGCGAGCGCCGGCATCTCGGGGCACGTCGCTCGCCCGCTCACGCGCGCGGCTGCGAGGCGAGATCAGCTGCTGATTCCTCTGCGAAGCCAGCAGTCCTCATTTTGTCAGGCTATCCCAAAAAGGGCGATCATGGGTAGGCAAATGCCGGACATGGATCTCAGGGTCTATCCCGACCCGGAAGCACTGTTTCGCGCGGCGGCGGAGACGATCACGAAGACCTTGCAGTCTGCCCTGGACGAAAAGGGCAATGCCACATTTGTCCTTTCCGGAGGCAACACTCCGAGAGGAGTCTATGAAAATCTGGGATGCGCGTGTGAGCGGCCGGATTGGGCGCGCGTCGAATTCTTTTGGGGCGACGAACGCTGTGTCCCTCCGGGCGACAAGGAGAGCAACTTCTACCTGGTTCAATCTTCTCTGCTGATCCGGCTGAACGTGCCCGAGCGGAACATCCATAGAATTCAGGCCGATCCGAAAGACAGCGACAGCGCCGCTCGTCTGTACGAGGAGGAAATCCGTGCCCGCGTGGCCGGCTCACCCCTCCCGCGCTTCGACCTTGTGCTCCTGGGCATGGGAGATGACGGGCATACAGCTTCGCTGTTTCCCGGCGCCCGGTGGGACGCGACCCGGCTCGTGATTGGTACTTTCTCCCCGCATCCCCCCTATCCGCGCGTTTCCATGACACCCCAGCTCTTGAACGCCGCCCGGCTGGCGGTATTCCTGGTCTCGGGTTCCGCCAAAGCGCCCGCCTTGAAAAGGGTCCTCGAGGACCCGGGTTGCGACTTCCCGGCCCGCCTGATTCAACCTTCCCAGGGAAACCTTATTTGGATGGTCGATCAAGCAGCCGCATCCCTGCTCGGCAGCACCTAGTTCCTGTCGTGAAACTCCGTGGTCATCTGATCTGGCTCTAGATCTGGACGTGGACATAGACCCGGCAAGAGCATATTGCCCGACTCAAGTTTCACATGCGCGAGTTGTCCAGGCCCAGGTCGAGGTCCAGGACCAAGAGGGGCAATTATTGAGTTTCGCGACATTTGCCTGGCGACTTACGTGCCTGACAAAAACCGCGAACCGCGGGGACCTCGAAGACCCCGAAGGCGATCGGTGCGGAGCCCGTTGATCGCACGAACGGAACGGCACAATCTGGCGTATTTCGTGTGTTTCACGGTTCCTGAGAGTGTATCCTGCTGGCGGAGAACCAAGGGATGAGGCACGCGAATCTGAAAAGCTTCCTGGAAACGCTCCGCAGGGAGAACGAGCTCCTCGTCGTCGGCGAACCGATAGATCCGCACCTGGAGCTGGCCGAAATTCAGCGCCGGACGGTGGCGCGCCAGGGACCCGCCCTGTTGTTTACGAGCGTGGCCGGATCGCAGTTTCCGGTCGCCACCAATCTGTTCGGCACCCGCCGACGCATCGAATTGGCGTTCGGAGAAGATCCCCAGAAGTTTGTCCGCAGAGTTGCCGAGGCGGCTGACATCCTGATGCCGCCGCGGGTTTCCACCCTCTGGCAATACCGCGACCTTCTGAGACAATCGTTTTTCCTGGGGACCAGGGCATCGCGCATGGGGCCGGTTTTGGAACGCAGCATCAATCCCCCGCGTTTGCGCGATCTCCCCCAGGTCAAAAGCTGGCCGGAAGACGGAGGCGCATTCCTGACACTGCCGCTGGTGTATACGGAAGATCCGGGTACGGGCAAGAGCAATCTGGGGATGTACCGGAACCAGATTTACGATGACCGGACGATGGGAATGCATTTTCAGATTCACCGGGGGGGCGGCTTCCACTATCACGAAGCGGAACGGCGCGGGCATCCACTGCCGGTGAACCTCTACCTGGGAGGGCCACCGGCCCTTATCATGGCGGCGGTGGCGCCCCTTCCGGAAAACGTTCCCGAACTGATCCTGGCATCGCTCCTGCAGGGAGGGCGTATCGGCATCATCCGTGATCCGGCCGTCAGCCCCCTGCCGATCGTTGCCGAAGCGGACTTTCTCTTCGTTGGCAAGGTGCACCCTGCGGTCCGCCGGATGGAAGGCCCTTTCGGTGATCACTACGGCTACTATTCTCTCGCGCATGAGTTCCCCGTTTTTTCGGTCGAAGGCATGTACCACCGGCGCGACGCCATTTTCCCCGCGACGGTGGTGGGACGTCCTCCACAGGAAGATCACTACATTGGCGAGTATCTGCAGGATCTCTTCGCCCCGGTGTTTCCGCTCGTAATGAACGGAGTCGTCGCGGTCTGGGCTTACGATGAAGCGGGGATGCACCCGCTGGCGGCGGCAGTCGTGCGGGAACGGTACCGCAAAGAAGCGTTCATGGCAGCAATGCGCATCCTGGGCGAAGGCCAGCTGTCACTCACCAAGTTCCTGCTCGTAACAGACGGCCGGATTTCGCCAAAGGACTTCCGCCCGTTGCTTGCGTATATCCTCGAGCGCGCGGATTTTGTCTCCGACCTCTTTATTTTTTCCCCCGTCTCCCAGGACACGCTCGACTATTCCTCGGGCGCCCTGAATGAGGGGAGCAAGGCGATCCTGATGGGACTGGGGGACAAGCGCTTTGAGCTCGAAACCGCGCCACGGGCTGAGCTTCGCAATCCCGCATTTCCCAGGCAGAAGGTGTTCCTACCCGGCGTACTCGTGGTGGAAGGCCCTCGCTGGCGGGAGCGGAATTCTATTCCGGAGGAATTGCTGAAGGAGGAGGCAGTGCAGCCATTCAGGCTGGTATGTCTCGTCGACGGCGTACTTGAATGCACGCGCGATGAGGCGTCCTTCCTCTGGACGGTCTTCACCCGGTTTGAGCCGGCAGCCGACATCTATGGGAAAGATCCGAAAGTGCAACGGCATCGAGTGTGCATCTCCGCCCCGATTGTACTCGATTGCCGCGTCAAACCCTGGTTCCCTCCCCTGGTGGAACCGGATCCGGCCACGGCAAAGCGCGTCGACGCCTTGTGGCCCAGGATCTTCAAATGAAAAGCAGCAGTCTTGTGCGCGTCAAAACGCTTATGCCGGGGGAAAAGAACTGGATCCTGACGGGAAGTATTAGATCGCAGCCTCGAATTGCGGGAACTCCTCAATCTCAACCATCCGTGGAATTCGCGGCTGCCGCCTGACTTGGAGAAGAAGATGGTACCGGACATTGAGATTCCTGCCGACATGACGGATTCCGAATTTCGCTCCGCGCTTGCAAGGGTCGCCGAGTGGGTTGCCGGATATCGCGAAAGAGCGGGCACGCTGCCGGTTTTGTCCCGGACGACGCCAGGCGATATTGTAAAGGCTCTTCCTTCGACGGCGCCGGCGCAGGGCGAACCGGTGGAGATGTGGCTCAAGGACCTGGAGGAGATTGTTCTGCCGGGAATCACTCACTGGAATCATCCTGGGTTTATGGCCTATTTCGGGATTACAGGTTCCGGGCCCGGCATTTTGGGCGAGCTGGTGAGCGGTGCCATCAATGCCAACGGCATGCTTTGGAAGACATGCCCCGCACTGACGGAGCTGGAGGCGGTGGTGATGCGCTGGTACGCTTCCGCCATTGGGCTCCCGCCGGATTGGTTCGGAATGATCACGGACACCGCCTCCACCTCGACGCTGGTCGCATTGGCCGCAGCGCGCGAGGCGGCCGGTCTCAATGTGCGCGAGGATGGTCTCTCCGGCAAGCCACCACTCGCCTTGTATTGCTCGGAGGAAGCGCACTCCTCCGTTGACAAAGCAGGGCTGGTCCTCGGCGTCGGAACACGCGGCATCCGCCGCATCCCCAGCGATGATTGTTACCGGATGCGCACCGACGCGCTCGAAGCGGCGATACTGCAGGATCGTGCGGCGGCCCGGCGCCCGTTTGCGGTAGTCGCCACCGTGGGGACGACCTCGGCAACAGCCGTTGACCCGGTGGCGGAAATAGCCGCCATCTGCCGGCGCCACGGCCTCTGGCTGCACGTGGATGCCGCCTATGCCGGGAGTGCGGCAGTCGCGCCGGAATTCCGCTGGGCGCTCGCGGGCTGCGATCGAGCGGACTCCCTCGTGGTAAACCCCCACAAATGGCTGTTCACGCCGGTCGACTGCTCGGCGCTCTTCACAAGCAGGCCTGAAGTGTTCCGCAATGCCTTTTCGCTGATACCGGAGTACCTCAAGACGGACGCCCGCGGCGTGGTCGATCTCATGGACTATTCATTCCAATTGGGGAGACGGTTTCGGGCCATAAAGCTCTGGTTCGTCTTCCGCTATTTCGGCACCGAAGGAATGGCAGCCCGGATCCGCCGGCACGTGCGCCTGGCGCAGAGATTTGCCTCATGGGTCGATGCACATCCACACATCGACCGTCTCGCACCGTCCCCGTTTTCCGTAGTCTGTTTCCGGGTCCATCCGCCCGGCATGGTGGATGACGCCGGTTTGGAACGTGTGAATGCCGCCGTTCTCGAGCGGGTCAATGCCGGCGGCGAAGTGTTCGTCTCCCACACCAGGCTCAAGGGGACGTATTGTCTCCGGCTGGCGGTGGGCAATCTTCAAACCGACATGGCGCGCGTGCGCAAGGCATACGAACTGATCTGCAAGGCCGGTGGCATTCCAGCCGTCTAGACAGGACGACTTGAATCGTGAGCCGGATGGAACCACGAGATATATGAAATTCCCGCATATATCGTGCGTGATCAGTTCATTTCCTGACACCTGTCCATTGATCGATCCAGTCGAGCATTGTCTTGAACCACAATCGGCTGTTTTGCGGTTTCAGAACCCAGTGGCCTTCGTCCGGGAAGTAAAGGAATTTTGACGGCACTTGCTTCAGCTGCAGGGCCGTGAAGAGCTCAAAACCCTGTGTCACCGGCACCCTGTAATCCAATTCGCCGTGGATCACCAGCATCGGCGTCTGGAAATTATTGACATAGCTGGATGGCGACCACTTCTCGTACAGCGACGGATTGTCCCAGGGCGTGCCCTTGAAATCCCACAGAGGGAACCACAATTCTTCGGTAGAACCGAACATGCTCGCGGCGTTGTAGACGCCATCGTGGCTCACCAGGCAGCGAAACCTGTCGGTGTGTCCTTCCAGCCAGTTGATCATGTACCCGCCGTAGCTGGCGCCGGCGGCAGCCATGCGACCCGGATCCACGTACGGCAATTTTGCCAGGTAGTCCGCCCCGCTCATCAGGTCCTGATACACCTTGCCGCCCCAGTCGCCGGAGATTTCGTCTGTGAACTGCTGGCCGAACCCGGTGCTTCCCCGCGGATTCGGGGCAAAGACGACATATCCCCGCGCAGCGAACATCTGCGGATTCCAGCGGTAGGAGAAGCTGTCACCCCAGGCGCTCTGAGGCCCCCCGTGAATGAGAAACACGGCCGGATATTTGCGATTCTGCACAAATGCCGGCGGTTTGATAATCCACGCCTGGACATCGGCTCCTTCGGAGCCTTTGTAACTGACGGTCTCCACGTCTCCCATCGTGATGCGGTCGAGAGCGGCACTGTTCATCGTGGTCAACGGGCGGACATTGCGTCCGTCGGCGTCGGCGCAAAAAATCTCCGTCGGCCGCGACATGCTTTGCCGCGTAAATATCAGGGTCTTTCCGCCAGGTGTGACCTTGATGTCGTCGTTA
>Ga0316628_100005343_pt1 | contig 10277 bp, 4 predicted proteins | sample OWC_Aug_M2_C1_D5_FD_207648 | JGI IMG/M metagenome (GOLD analysis project Ga0316628, IMG submission 207648) | Wetland soil microbial communities from Old Woman Creek delta, Ohio, United States - OWC_Aug_M2_C1_D5_C | ecosystem: Environmental > Terrestrial > Soil > Wetlands | place: USA: Ohio... | reverse complement strand
AGGGACGATTTGGCTTCGCCATTCCCGAAGGGGGCCAGCAGGGCCTTGCCTTCCGCGATGATGTTCCTTGCCCGGCCCAGGGCGTACTGGATGCCGTCGTATCTCCCGATGAGGCCAAAGACCGTCCGGATGTCCTCCTCGGTTGCCTGTTTCCTTTCCACGATGCCCCGGATGATCTGCTTTTCTTCGGCGCTGCATTGGGCCAGAGTCCGGATCAGTGGCAGGGTGATTTTCCCCTCCTTGATGTCCATCCCGATGGCCTTCCCGAACTCCTTCTCGGCGGCCACGTAGTCGAGGGTATCATCGGTGAGCTGGAAAGCGAGGCCCATGGTGTGACCGAACCCCTGCAAGGCCTCGACCCGGTCCCTCGATGCGCCGGCCATCAGTGCGCCCACGGCGCAGGCGGCCGCGATGAGGACGGCCGTCTTCTTTTCGATGAGTGTGAAATAGTCCTCCTCCGTGATCCCGACGTCGCCGCGTTTCAGGAGCTGGAAAACCTCGCCCTCGGCCATGGTGTTTGTGGTCTCCGAGATGAGCTTGATGATGTTCAGATCCCCGTCGTGGGTCATGAGGGTGAAGGAGCGCGAATAGAGGAAGTCCCCCACGAGCACCGTCGCCGCGTTGCCCCATACGTTGTTTGCCGAGGGCCTGCCCCTTCTTGTCTCTGCACCGTCGATCACGTCGTCGTGCAGAAGGGTGGCCGTGTGGATGAACTCGATCACCGCCGACAGGGGGTAGCGCCTCTCCCCGCGGTAGCCGCACAGATCCGCGGAAGCCAGGAGCATGAGGGGACGGAACCGCTTGCCGCCGCTCGTGATGAGGTGGTTGATGACGGTGGGGATGAACGGGATCGCCGAGTGGAGATACTTCCCGAGGTGCTCTTCCAAATGTTTGAGGTCGGGCTCGTAGCGCTTGATGACATCGGTCATGTTCATGGCTTGCCTTCCCGGTCCGTGACGGATTATTTGAAACAATAACGTGCTCTTATCGGAGATGCCCCGAAATGTCAAGCTGACGGCCCGCTGGCGTCCGGGCTGCTTTCGGAAGGGAGCTGGAGGAAAAAAGGCTTTACAGGACACGTGTTTTGCATAATAAAGAGCAGATAGACGAGAGGAGCCATTTTGATCAAGCGCACTGTTTTCTTTATCTCCGACCGCACGGCGATCACGGCCGAAACCTTCGGCCACAGCCTTCTCATCCAGTTCGATGACGTGGATTTCCAGAAGGTCACGCTTCCCTTCATCGACACCATGTGGAAAGCGCAGGATGCCCTCGAGCATATCAACGACGCCAAGGAACAGACGGGGCAGCGCCCGATCATCTTCAGCACCATCGTCAATTCCCAGATCCGCAAGATGATCCTGTCCAGTGAAGCCGCCGCGGTCGATCTCTTTGAGACCTTCATCGGTCCCCTGGAAGAGGAGCTCCGGGTTCAACCCTCCCTCGGCGGCAGTTCCCACCACGCCTCGGCGGGGGATGAACTCGACATCCGGATCAACGCCGTGAACTATGCCCTCACGAACGATGACGGGATTACGACCAAGAACTACGACAAGGCCGACGTGATCCTCGTGGGCGTCTCCCGCACCGGCAAGACGCCGACCTGCCTCTACCTGGGGCTGCAGTACGGCATCTATGCCGCAAACTACCCGCTCACCGAGGAGGACCTCCTCATCGAGTACCGGAAGATCCCCGGGGTCCTGAAGCCATTCAGGAACAAGCTCTACGGTCTTACGATCAACCCGGAGCGACTCCAGAAGATCCGCATCGCCCGGCGGCCCACAGGCCGATACTCGTCCCTCGAGCAGTGCCAGAAGGAGATCACGCTCGCGGAGTTTCTCTATGTCTCCAAGAGCATCCCCTACCTCAACATCACCACGATGTCGATCGAGGAGATCGCTGCGACGGTGATGCATAAAAGCAAGCTTCAGCGACGGATATTCTGACAGACTGTGACCGGGGCGGATGCCGTTGAAATCCTCACATTCGTCTTCGGGCATCAGGGCTGCGAAGATCGGAAGAGCAGAAGTGAGGAAGAGCGGACAAGATAGACAATAATTATCCATCCATCCGATCTTCCGCTCTTCGTAGCCTCCTCACTTCAAGTCTTCTCATTCGGCTCCGTGCCGGCGATCGTCTCCCGGGCCGTGATGCGGATCTCGTCCATGGCCTCCGGCAGCTCCCGGCTTGTCGAGACCCCCAGGTCCCGGAATCGGCGGAAGGAGGGCATGAGCCTCGTCTCGATGGAGCGTACGGCTTCGTTGTGGGCCTCGACAGCCTTCGTCAGGTTCGCCCCGGCCCTCGAGAAGTGTTCCGCAACGACAGAGAACCTTTCATAAAGCTCCCGGCCGAGGCGATTGATCTCTCTTGCGCCGCTGGCCATCTGCTCCTGCTGCCACCCGTAGGCCACGGCCTTGAGCAGCGCAATGAGCGTCGTGGGGGTGGCGAGGATCACCTTCTTGAGGCTGCCGTCCTCGATGAGGTTCGGGTCGTTCTCGAGGGCGGCGCTGAAAAAGGTCTCGCCGGGGAGGTACATGACGACGAGCTCCGGCGAATCCTCGAACTGGTCCCAGTAGGCCTTCGAACCCAGCCCGTTCATGTGGCCGCGCACGGCGGTGACGTAGCCTGCGAAGGCCTTCTTGCGCTCCTCCTCGGAGGGGGCCTGAAGGGCGCTGAGGAAGGCATCTACGGGCGCCTTGGCGTCGATAACGATGCTCCGCCCGTTGGGCAGGCGGACGACCATGTCGGGGCGGAGCTTTCCCGACTCCGTGTCGACGGTCACTTGTTCGTAGAAATCGCACCAGGGCGCCATGCCCGAGAGCTCCGCCGCCCGCCTCAGAGACATCTGTCCCCATGAGCCGCTTACCTGGGGCTTGCGCAGGGCCGTTGAAAGGCTCGAGGTCTCCCGCTGCAGGGCCTCGTTCATCTCGGAGAGCTCCTTGATCTGACGGGTAAGGTTCCAGGACTGTTCGGCCCGCGCCTTTTCCATCTCGCGGAGCTGCTCCTCGTAGCGCTTCAGCGTCTCCTGGAGGGGACGGATCGTCCCTTCCATACCTGCCTGGTGCTCGCCCAGTTTCCCCTTCGTCTGCTCGAGGATTTTGCCGAGATTCTCCGAGGCGAGTTCCAGGAAGCTGCGGTTGCTGCTTTCGAGTGCCGTCGCGGCCTGGGACCGAAACGTGTCGGTCATCTCCGTCTTCATGACCTCGATCACCTCTCTCTGCCGCTCGAAGCTTCGGGCGGTCTCGGCAAGCCGTGCCTGGGACTCCACGGCCTGGACGCGCTCGTCGTCGAGGGATTTGCGCAGCCCCGTGATTTCGCTTTCCGCCTGCTTGAGCTGCTGCCTGAGCTGGTCCATCTGCCCTTCGGCGTAGCGGGCCCGACCCTCCAGCTCGGAGACCCGGACGGAGTGACTGAGCTTGATCTCTTCAGCCTGCCTGAGGATTTCCTTCTGGGCGGCAAGCCGCGCGATGATCCACAGCAGGATCCCGCCGCAAGCGAAGCCGGCCAGGAAGATGATCACGATGTCGATGGTCATGAAGCCCCCGCAACAATGTTATGTGTTATGTGTCGAGAAAAGAAATGCAATGTTCCCCGTTGACCTGTTACCTGCCACCTGTAACCTGTCATCTTTCTTACCATCATCTCCGTAACATGGCAAAGATTTCAGCAAACGATGAGCCCTGCCGGAGAGCAACCGCTCCGTCGGTAAACCGGCAAGGTGTGTCAAGGTTACAGGGTTGAAAGAGGGCAGTAAAGAATCCCGGCACATCTTCAATCCGTGGGCAGGCAGCAGTCTTCCCTCCAAATTGTGTTGTCGGCTGATGGCCCGAAGCAAGGCGGGGAGGCCCTTTGCGACGTTCCCGCCGTCTTCCTGTCCTGCATCCGGGGCCGCTGTAGAGCCGGAAAGCGGCGTCACGACTGGCGATGCCCCGAAAGGGCCGCCGGCAGTGGAATTGGAGGGAGAGGGCCGGAAAAGATTGACAGGATTGGCTTTGCGGGTTCAAAAACCCCGAAAGGGGCATGTATCTTGCATTTCAACGAACGATTTTATCCGTTAATGTGCCGTAGAAATTCATGCGCCGGCGAGGGAAAAATTACTGAAATGTTAAAAAAGCTAGACTACGAGCGAATCTTAGGCTATACTTCCACCGATTTCGAATCCGGTGGTTGATTTCTTTCGAAAGGGGGATGGTCGTCAAAACATCGCACGAAGGAAACAAACGCGAGGGATTCAGATTAACCCCAATAATTCCAATCAAGGAGGAGATTTTTAATGAACAAGGGACAACTCGTTGAAGTGGTAGCCAAGGCACTTGGCTCCAAGAGCGCGGCGGAGAAAGCCATCAACTCAACCCTGAAGGCGATCACGGATGCCCTGAAGAAGGGTGACAAGGTTACGCTGGTTGGCTTCGGGACCTTCGCAGTCGCCAAGCGCGCTGCCCGCACAGGCCGCAACCCCCAGACCGGCAAAGAGATCAAGATCCGGGCGAAGAAAGTACCCAAATTCACCGCCGGCAAGGCTCTCAAGGACACCATCAAGTAAACACAGTTGCCCTGACCCCCGGTGTTCCCCACACCGGGGGTTTTTTTATTCCATCCGCGTCGTCTTCCCTCTCCCTGAAACATATCGTTTGAGCTTCTCCGCCGGATCGAGTAAAAAGTGGAGCATGCCCGGTCTGAAACTCTTCACCAGCAACCGCCTCGAGGCCCTCGCCGGGGAGCTTTCGGAGATCCTGCGACGGCCGCTGGCCTCGCCCACGGTCCCGGAGATCATCCTGGTCCAGAGCCGCGGCATGGAGCGGTGGCTCTCCCTGGAGATGGCCCGACGCCTCGGGATCTGCGCCAACATCCGGTTTCCCTTCCCCAACCACTTCGTCGAGGATCTCTTCCATGCCGTCCTGCCCGATCGGGCCGGCTCTCGGGCCTTCGACGCGGAAGTGCTCACCTGGCGGATCATGGGCCTGCTGCCCGGCTGCCTGGACGGGGAAGGCTTCGAGCCCCTGAAGGAATACCTCGCCGATGACGGCCGGGGCCTCAAGCGCTACCAGCTCTCGCAGAACATCGGCCGCCTCTTCGACCAGTATCTCGTCTACCGGCCGGACATGGTGCTCGGTTGGGAAGCGGGCAGGGAGCGCCACTGGCAGGCAACCCTCTGGCGGCGGCTCGCGGCGGGGAGCACCGCCGCTCACCGGGCGGCGCGCTGGAAGCAAGCCCTTGCCCGGCTGCAGGGGGCCCTGCCCGAAGGGGTGAGCCTCCCCGGGCGGATCTCCGTCTTCGGCATCTCGGCCTTGCCGCCCTATCATCTCCAGCTCCTCGACGCCGTCTCCCGCAGGATCGACGTGAACCTCTTCGTCCTGAACCCCTGCCGGGAGTACTGGTACCTGATCTATTCCGACCGCGAGATGCGAAGACTTGTCGACCGGCTCGGGGCGGCCGGCTCCGATGAAACCCTCCACCTGGAGAAGGGCAACAGCCTGCTCGCCTCCATGGGGTCCCTGGGCCGCGACTTCCTCCGGATGGTCTATGACACGGGCTGCGAGGAGGCGGACTTTTCGGCCCAGCCCGGCGAGGCGAGCCTCCTGGCCTGCATCCAGTCGGATATCCTCAACCTGCGCGACCGGGGCGCAGACGGCATCCGGAAGGCCATTGCCATTGACGACGACTCGATCCAGGTGCACTCCTGCCACAGTCCCATGCGGGAGGTGGAGATCCTTCAGGACCGGATCCTCGACCTGCTCGAGCGGGACACGTCGCTCACCCCGGCCGACATCCTCGTCATGACGCCCGAGATCGAGACCTATGCCCCCTTCATCGAGGCCGTCTTTTCGCTTCCCACCGGCGAGAGGCGCAGGATCCCCTTTAGTGTTGCCGACCGCGGCGTATGCAGGGAGAGCGTCCTCGTGGACACCTTCCTGCGGCTTCTCGATCTCGAGGGGAGCCGCATGGGCGCCACGGACGTCGCCGCCTTTCTCGACACGGAGGCCCTGCGGAGGCGCTTTGCCCTGGGGGCCGACGATCTGGCTCTCATCCAACGGTGGATCCGCGACACCGGCATCCGGTGGGGGATCGACGGGTCGAGCCGCTGTCGCGAGGGGCTGCCCGGCTTTGCGGAGAATACCTGGCAGGCGGGTCTTGACCGGCTGCTGCTCGGGTACGCCCTGGCGGGCCGGGGCGAAGAGCTCTTCATGGGAATTCTCCCCCACGAGGACGTTGCCGAAGGGGAGGCGTCCGTCCTCGGGTCCTTCCTGAGCTTTGTGGAGAAGCTCTTTTCCTTCGCAGCATCCCTGGAGGAAACGCGGGACCTCGAGGGCTGGGCATCCCACCTGGGCGCCGCCCTCAACACCTTCTTCCTCACCGGCGGGGAGGAGGAAGAGGATCTGCACGCCCTGCGCCGGGCGCTTGGCGACATGGCCCTTATGCAATCGCAGTCCGGGTTTGATGAACGGCTCGGCGCCGGGGTCATGAAAACCCATCTCGAAGAGGCGCTCCGGGAGGTGGGGCTCGGTTTCGGCTTCATCACGGGCGGCATCACCTTCTGCGCCATGCTCCCCATGCGGAGCATCCCCTTTCGAGTGATCTGTCTCATCGGCCTCGAAGACGGCGCCTACCCGCGGCAGACCCGGGTGCCGGGATTCGATCTGATGAAGGAGCGCCCCCGGCCCGGCGACAGGTCGCGCCGGCTCGATGACCGGTACCTCTTCCTCGAGGCGCTGCTCTCCGCCCGCCGGACGTTCTATGTCAGCTACGCGGGGCAGAGCATCCAGGACAACAGCGTGCGGCCGCCCTCGGTTTTGGTGAGCGAGCTGCTCGACGCAATCGAGCAGGGCTTCGAGACGCCCGGGAGGGGCATCCGCGACGCCATCGTCACCCACCATCGCCTGCAGGCCTTCAGTCCCGGGTACTTCCGCGGGGAGAGGCTTTTCAGCTACTCCACCGAGAATGCCGAGGCGGCCCTGTCAGCCGTTGCCGGCCGCAGGGAGAGACCGCCCTTCATTCCCGCAAGCCTCCCCGAGCCGCAGCCTGCATGGCGAAACATCGATGTCCAGGCCCTCTCCCGGTTCTACGCCAACCCCGCGCGCTGGCTGCTGACCCGCAGGCTGGGCATCCGCCTCGAGGAGGCCGGGGCGTTTCTCGACGACGTGGAACCCATGAGCCTCGAAGGCCTCGAGAGCTACGAACTGGGAGAGAGGCTCACGGCGCGATGCCTCGAAGGGCTCGAGACGAGGGATCTGCTGCCTGCCGCGAGGGCCCTGGGAAGCCTACCGCCGGGCACCCCCGGAGACTGCGCGTTCCAGGAGATCTGCGAGGGCGTTGAGGCCTTCGCGGCCCGCCTCAGGCCGCACCTGTTGGGAGAGCCCCTCGGGGCGGTCGACCTCGATTGCGCGCTCGGGCCCTTCCGCCTCACGGGCAGGCTCCCTCTCGGATTTCCCTCGGCCCTTGTCCATTACCGGTATGCCTCCATCAAGGCGAAGGACCTGCTTCGCTCGTGGATCCATCACCTGGCGCTCAGCGCCGGGGGCTCCGGCCGTTATCCCGGCCGCTGCGTGATCATCGGTCAGGACAGGGGCTACGTCCTCGGGCCTGTCGCGGATGCGGAAGGCATCCTCCTGGGTCTGCTCGAGATCTACTGGAGAGGGCTCGCGAGGCCCCTGCATTTCTTCCCCGATACCGCACGCGCTTACGCGGAGGCCCTGCGGAAAGGCAGAACGGAAGAGGAAGCCCTGAGGGCAGCCCGCAGCAAATGGTCGACGGATTTTGGCTTTGCCGAGGGGGACGACCCCTACTACCGGCTGTGCTTTGGCGAGGGCGACCCCATCGACTCGGAGTTCGCAGAGCTTGCCGAGGCGATCCTGCGCCCGCTGCTGGAGCGGGCAGGGGAGGAGATCTGACATGCCGGAAGCCTGGCCCCGCTTCGATCTGCTGAAAAGCCCGCTCGACGGGACAAACCTCATCGAGGCGAGCGCCGGCACGGGGAAGACCTACGCGATCGCGGGCCTCTTCCTGCGCCTGCTTCTCGAGAAGCACCTGGGGCCCGCCGAGATCCTCGTCGTGACCTACACCGTGGCGGCCACGGAGGAATTGCGCGACCGGATCCGGGGGAAGATCCGGGCTGCCCTTGATGCTTTGAACGGCGCAGGCGCGACGGAGCCCTTCCTCGAGGGTCTCATCGGCGGGATTGGCGACCGGAAGGACGCGCGGGCGCGTCTGCGGGAGGCGCTGAGGAGCTTCGACGAGGCCCCCATCTTCACGATCCACTCCTTCTGCCAGCGGATGCTCTCCGAGAACGCCTTCGAGAGCGGGAGCCCCTTCGACACGGAGCTACTGCCCGACGAGCGAGAGCTCCGGGAGGAGATCGTCCGCGATTTCTGGCGCCGGCACTTCTACGAGGCGCCCCCCGAATTCGTCCATTACGCCCGCGGCCGCTGCAGGGGCCCGGCCTCGTTTCTCGAACTGCTTCGCGCGGCACCGCTGAGGCCCGACTCCAGGATCGTTCCCGAGACGCCCCCGGCCGCCTTGACCGGCCTCGAGGCGGTGCGGGCCGCCGTTGCCGGCCTGCGGAAGTCCTGGCCTAAGAGCCGAATCGGTGTCGAGGCCGCACTGCGCGACGAGGGCCTGAACAAAAGACAGTACGGCAGCCCGGAGCGGCTCCTTTCAGCAATGGACGCCTTTATCGCGCGCCCCTGGGCGGCGCTTCCCCTGTCGAAGGAACTGCTCAAATTCAGCCCCGGCGCCTTGGCCAAGGCCGCGAAGAAGGGCCACGTTGCCCCGACGCACCGATTTTTCGACCGCTTCCGGGATTTCGAAGCGGCGGCTCAGACGCTTGCCGCCGAGATGGACGGGCAGATCCGTTTCCTGCGCTGCGAGCTGTTCCGGTATGTCCGTCAGGAACTCGCCTCGCGAAAGCGGCGGCGCAACCTCCGGTCCTACGACGATTTACTGGGGGATCTCCGCAAGGCGCTCGTTTCCGAGGGGGGCGGAGCCCTCTCGGGGGCCATCCGGCGAAAGTACCGGGCGGCCCTCATCGACGAGTTCCAGGATACGGACCCCGTGCAGTTCGTCATCTTCGAGTCCGTCTTCGGGCAGGGGGGGACGACACTGTTTCTGATCGGCGACCCGAAACAGGCCATCTACAGCTTCCGGGGGGCCGATCTTTTCGCCTACATCCGGGCCGCTTCCTACGTGGAGAGGCACTACACGCAGGCCGAGAACTGGCGCTCGGAGCCGGAGCTGATCCGCGCCGTCAACACCCTCTTTTCCCGCCCAAGGCACCCCTTCCTCTACGAGGCCGTGCCCTTCGAGGAGGCGCAGGCCGCCGGGCACGAGGCCCCCGTGCTGACGGTTGGCGGGCGGCGCGAGGCGCCCTTCCGTCTGTGGGCCCTCGACGGGGGCGGCGGGAGAGTCGGCGCCATGGAGGCCCGCGAGCGGATCCGTCGCGCCGTGGCCGCCGAGATCGCCCGGCTTGTCGAGTCGGGGCGGCGCGGCGAGGCCCTCATCGGGGACGCCTTGCTCCGGGAGGCGGACGTGGCCGTGCTGGTCCGGACGAACCGCGAGGCCTTGCTCACGCAGGAGGCCCTCACGGATCTCGGCGTCCACAGCGTCGTCTACACGACGGGGAATCTCTTCGACACCCAGGAGGCGCGGCAGATGGAGCTCCTGCTGCGCGGCGTTGCTCAGCCCAACGAGGAGACGGCCGTGCGGACGGCCCTCGTCACCGACCTTCTGGGCCTTGACGGCGCCGCGATCGACGGGCTCATGGGGGATGCCCGGGCCTGGGAAGAGCGGCTCCGGCGTTTCCACGACTGGCGGGAAACGTGGGAGCGCCACGGGTTTGTCCGCATGTTCCGGGAGCTCATGCTGGCCGAGCGGGTGCGGCCGCGGCTCCTATCGCTTCCCGGCGGCGAGCGCCGCCTCACCAACGTCCTGCACCTGGCCGAGGTGCTCCACGGCGAGGAGATGCGCCGGCGCTCCGGCATGGGCGGGCTCATCCAGTGGCTGGCATCCAACCGGGACGAAGAGACCCCGAGGCGGGAGGAGCATCAGCTTCGGCTCGAAAGCGACGCCGACGCCGTGAAGGTCGTTACGATCCACAAGAGCAAGGGGCTCGAATACCCCGTCGTCTTCTGCCCCTTCAACTGGGGGTCCTCCCGCGCGGGCAGAGATGTCTACAGCTTTCATGACGAGGCGGACGGCTGGCGGCTCAACGTTGCCCTGGAGACCGTCGGGGAGGAGGCCCGACGGGCGGCGGAGCGCGAGCAGCTCGCCGAGAATGTCCGCCT
>Ga0316628_100005342_pt1 | contig 10278 bp, 8 predicted proteins | sample OWC_Aug_M2_C1_D5_FD_207648 | JGI IMG/M metagenome (GOLD analysis project Ga0316628, IMG submission 207648) | Wetland soil microbial communities from Old Woman Creek delta, Ohio, United States - OWC_Aug_M2_C1_D5_C | ecosystem: Environmental > Terrestrial > Soil > Wetlands | place: USA: Ohio... | reverse complement strand
AGGGCAGCTTGGCCTTGGTGAAGGCGTTCATCATGCTCTGCGCCAGCCAAGGATGGCGGGCGATCACCTCGTCCTTCACGACGATCAATCCGTGGATCGGATAGATGCCTGTGCGCCGGTACCAGTCGTGCTCGACCTGCTCGACGTTGGCGAGCAGCTCGGGATAGGTGCCGGTGTCGCCGCCGGTCGGCGCGTTCATGTCCCAGTTGCCGATCGGCGGACCGGCGCGGCCGACGCCCGCCGGACCGGTGAAGCCCGCCTGGATCTCGCCGCTCGCCATCATGCTCTGCAGCGACTTTCCTGCCGGCGCATGGATGACGTTCGGCGGCAGCACCAGCGAGGTGACGTGCTCCTCGTCGTCGACGACCCAGGTCACCTTGGATGAATCCAGGCCGTACTCGTTCATGAAGATGCCGCGCGTCCACACGCCGGTCGTGACCGAATAGGCGCGCACGCCGACCTTTTTGCCCTCGAGATCCTTGGGCTGGCGGATGCCGGCATCCGGCCGCACCACGAAGCCGCCGTGATGGAAGCGGCGCATCACGAAGATTGGCAGTGCGATGTAGGGTGCGCCGCGCGCACGGGCGATCATGTAGGTCGTCGGAGCCATCTCGCAGATGTCGAACTCGACATCGCGCACCATGCGGCGAAAAGCCTGGATGATCGGCACGACTTCGACGAAGTCCGGATCGACGCCGTCAATCGGAATGCTGCCGTCCTTGATTGCGCGTGTGTGACCGTAGCTGCCGATCGCAATCTTCAGGTGGGGCCGTTCCGCGCCTTGCGGAACGGCCGTCGTTTTCGTTTGCACGTTCACGTCAACTCCTCGCACTACTGCCTACTGTTTCGGAATTCCGGCCTTGTCGATCACCACGCGCCACTTCGCGATGTCGTGCTTCATCCGTTCATCCATCTGCTGGGGGGTCGTCGGGCGCGGCTCCATCCCGAGCGTCGCCATTTTTTCTTTCACGTCGGGCAGCTTCAGCACGGCGCCGATTTCATTGCTCAGCTTCGTGACGACGTCCTTCGGCATGCCGGCCGGGCCCGACAGGGCATTCCAACTGGTCACCACGTAGTCGGGATATCCGCTGTCCTTGACCAGCGGCACGCCCGGCAGTTGCGGGTCCGGATGATCGCCGGATGTGGCGATGACGTGGAGCTTCTTGGCCTTGATCATCGGCCGAAGGGCGGCGAGATAATCGAAGCCGACATCGACATCGCCGCGCAGGAGCGCCGTCACCAACTCCGGCGTGGTCCGGTAGGTGATGAGCGCCGTTTTGATGCCCGTGGTCATACGGAACAGTTCGGCCGAAAGATTTTGCGTGCTCCCGACATTGATGGCGCCGAAATTCAGTTTGCCCGGATGCTCCTTGGCATAGGCCACGATCTTGGCGACCGTATCGAGCTTCGAGCCCGCTTTCGTCACCAGCAGCATCTCGAACTCGGCCAGCATCGAGACCGAGGAGAAGTCGGTCAGCGCGTTGTACGGCGGCTTCTTGAATAACGACTCGTTGATAGCCGAACCGTTGCCGGTCATGAACAACGTGTACCCGTCCGGCGGAGACGCCATCACCGCCTTTGCCGCGACGATGCCGCCGGCGCCCGGACGGTTGTCGACGAAGAAGTTCTGGCCCATGCGCTCGCTCAGCTTCTGGGCGACGAGGCGGGTGGTCACGTCCGCGATTCCGCCCGGCCCGTACGGAAGCACGATGCGCACGGGCTTGTTCGGAAAGGTGGATTGGGCCTGCGCCGGACCAACGCAGAGAGCACCCAGGAGCAAAGCGGTGCAAAGTCCGAGTCCACGGATCGATACCGTCATGTGTTTCCTCCCGCACGGCGTTGTCCTCCGGCCGGTGGGCCGGGCGATGCTGCGATCATGCCGTGCCGGGACGGATGATTGCCCGCTGGCGCGGCAAGTCCATTCCGATTAGGCTCACGTTTCGATATGGAAATCGTCATCATGGCGCCAACCGGCGACGGGGGCGTCGCCTACGGGCCGTGGTTACTGCTCGGACGGCTCATATTGGAAAGCTGTCAATGATCGACTTCCGGTTGCTGCGTCATTTCTGGTACTTCCTCGCCGTCGCCGACGAGCGGCATTTCGGCAAGGCGGCGAAGCGCCTCGGCATGTCGCAGCCCCCACTCAGCCAGCAAATCCAGGTCCTCGAGCAGATGCTTGGCGTGCGGCTCTTCGAACGCTCACGCCAGGGCGTGCAACTGACGCGCGAGGGTGCCGCCATCCTCGGTCCGGTGCAGCGCTTCATGGAGCACGCACAGCGGCTGCAGGTCGCCGTCAACGAAGCCAGCCTGGGACGCAGCGACATCCTGAGTGTCGGGGCCATCAATGCCGCGCTGTTCGATATTGTGCCGCCCCTGCGGCGCGTCGCCGCACAGCGGTACCCGGGGCTGTCGGTGGCGATCGCTGAAATGAAGAGTTCGGAAGCCCTGGCGGCCGTGCAGAGTGGTGAGATCGACGTCGCATTCGCGCGCCTCGATGATCACGTTCCCGACCTCGAGATCCGCCCGATCGTGCACGACCATCTGGTGCTGGTCCTGCCGCGGGACCATCCGCTAACGGCCTCGAAAAGCGTCGGCATCCATGAGCTCGCCGACGAGACCTTCGTTCTGCCGCCGCGCAAGTCGAGTCCGAGCTATTTCGACCAGATCACCAGCGCCTGCCGCGCCGCCGGTTTTTCGCCGCGCGTACATTTCGAAGTGCCGTCGGTCGTGTCGCAGATCGCCTATGCAGGCTGCGGGGTCGCCATTGGCATGGTACCGAGCCGCGCGATGCGTTTCGGCGGCAGCGAAGTCGTATTCCGGCCCCTGACCGAAACCGTCAACGTGGTCAGCATTGCCGCCGTATGGGATCCGCAACGGCACAAGGACGTCGTGCCCGAGATCATTGATATCGCAGAGGCGATCGGCGCCGACCAGGTCGCATTGGCGGTTCAACCGGCCGCAGCAAAACGCATCGCCGCCAGGATCAGGGCCTAAGCGCTGCAGCGCCCGATTCGCGCCGCGCGGCGAGACGGCGCAGCCGCCGCAGGGCGCGGCCATATGACTTGGCTATCAAACGATAGCGTAGAATGTGTTGGACAGCGCTGCCGAAACGTCTGATCCATGCGCCACGGAAACGCTCGGAAAAGCACATATGACACCCTATCAGGACATCGCCGAGGAGCTGCTGCAGCACGGGACTTCCACGCTCTGCGAGGCGTCCGAATTGCCCTGCGCACTCGATTTTTCCTTACGGCCGGTCTGGCCCGGCGCCGCGGTTGCGGGGCCGGCCTATCCCGTCCGCTGCGCACCGGGTGACAATCTCGGCATCCACATCGCGCTCGATGCGATGCCGCCGGGACACGTCATGGTGGTCGATGCCTATGGCTATATCGCCGGCTACTGGGGTGAAGTGCTCACAGTGGGGGGGCAAGCACGCCAGATGCTCGGCCTCGTGATCGACGGCGGCTGTCGGGATATCGCCGCGCTGGAGCGGCGCAAGTTTCCGGTCTTCGCCCGCGGCATCGGCATGCGCGGCACGGTCAAACATCATTGCCCGTCCGTCGGCGAACCGATCGTCGTCGCTGGCGTACTGATCGCGCCGGGCGACCTCATCGTCGCGGACGCCGACGGCGTTCTGTCACTTCCGCAGGCCCAGGTTCAGCGCACGCTGGAAGGCGCTCGCAAGCGCACCGAGAAGGAAGCCACCACGATGCGGCGACTGCAATCCGGCGAAACGACGCTGGAACTGCTCGGATTGACAGCGCACCGCAAGCGCTGACAATTGACTTTCTATTTCTCCATCAACGATGGTTCATAAAATGCGATCTAAATCCAAGTTTGGCACCGGTGCAGCCGGCGGCATCGACCGCCGCACATTCATCGCCCTGTCGACGGCCGCGCTGGCGCTGCCGGGCAGCCTCCGCGCTGCGCCGGCCTACCCGACGAAGCCGGTGCGCATTGTCGTGCCCTACGGGCCGGGCGGCATCGCCGACGTGACCATGCGTCTCGTCGCCGACCAGTTGAGCAAGAAGTTCAACCAGCAGTTCTTCATCGAGAACCGGCCCGGCGCCGGCGGCGTGGTCGGCATCCAGGCCGCGCTCTCCGCGCCGGCCGACGGCTACACGATGATGATGATCGGCGGCGGCCTCTGTATCGCCAAGGCGCTGTTCAAGCACCTGCCCTACGACATCGAGAAGGACATCCAGCCGCTCTCGACCACGGCCTCCTACGGCCTCGTGGTCGTCAGCAAGGCCGGCTCGAAATACCAGACGATCAAGGACGTGGTCGCGGCCGCCAAGGCGAAGCCGGGGAGTCTGAACATCGGCACGATCAACGCCGGCAGCACCCAGAATCTCTCCGCCGAACTGTTCCGCATCCGCGCCGGCGTCGATGTCACTATCGTGCCGTACAAGACGACGCCCGAGCTTGCCAGCGCCATCCTGCGCGGCGACGTCGACCTGGCTTTCGAATACTTCGCCGGCGTGCAATCGCAGGTCGTGAACAAGCAGGTGACCGTGCTGGCGACGACGGGCAAGACCCGCGCCAGCAATCTGCCCAACGTGCCGACCGTGATGGAGGCGGGCGTGCCGGATTACGACGTGACGAGCTGGAACGGCCTCGGCGTACACGCGGGCACGCCGGCCGAGCTCGTGACGTTGCTCCACAATGCGATCGACGAGGCGCTGAAGTCGGACAAAATCCAGACGTTCTCCAAGAAGGCCGGCATGGACGCGCACGGCATGGATCCGACCGCGATGAAGGCGCTCATCCACCACGACGTCGCGACGTGGACCGAGGTGATCGAGAAGTCCGGCATCAAGAAGCGCTGAAGCGCCGGCGCACACAGCAGCGCACAGCGGAGCAAGCCGCGCTCGTCGCGGCTTGCGCACGGGCGAAATTGCGGAGAAAGTACGCCGTACTCCCTCCTCTCCGTTTCGCGCGACACGAATGGTCACCGCTGCAAATCCATCTGAATTGCCTGCTCACCCTCTCGCCGCCCAACTCGCCGACTACGCCGATCGGCTGAGCTTCAGCGATCTCGATGCCGCGACTCTCGAGCGGGTGAAGACGCACGTCATCGACACGATCGGCTGCGGCATCGGCGCCTTCGATGAACGGCCGGTGCGCGTCTGCCGCGACATCGCGCTGGCGGCCTCCGGAAACGCGACGGTGATCGGTACCTGCCGGCGCACGACGCCCGACCTCGCCGCCTTTGCCAATTGCGCCGCCTTCCGTTATCTCGATTTCAACGACACCTATGTCGGCCGCTTCTCGGTACATCCGAGCGATCTGATCGCCGCCTGTCTGGCCGTTGCCGAGACGGAGGGCCGCAGCGCGCAAGAGCTGATCACTGCCATCGTCATCGCCTACGAGGTGAACTGCCGGCTGGTCGACGCCTGCGATATCTCCACGCGCGGCTGGGACCCGACGGTGATGAGTCCGCCGGCAGTGGCGCTTGCCGCCGGCAAACTGATGCGGCTTTCTCCCGAGCAGCTCACGCACGCGGTCAACATCGCCATCAACGACCATGTGCCGATGGCGCAGACGCGCGTGCAGACCCTGTCCGACTGGAAGGGCCTGTCCGATGCCGAAGCCAGCCGCAATGCGGTGTTCGCCGCCATGCTGGCGCGCGGCGGCCTCACAGGCCCGTCGCCGATCTTCGAAGGCCGTTCCGGATTATTCCAGCAGGTGACGGGGCCGGCGGCGCTCGACGTCGCCGGATTCGGCAGCAAGACGAATGAATTCCGCGTCCACCAATGCAGTTTGAAGCGTTTTCCGGCGGTGATCTACACGCAGACCGCGGTCGTCGCCGGCATCGCGGTGGCGAAGGAAGTCGGCGCGCTCGATCGCATCGCGGCGATCGAGATCGCCACCACGCACCGCGGCTATCAGCGCACCGGCAGCGAGGCGGAGAAGTGGGCGCCGGAAACGCGCGACACCGCCGATCACAGCCTGCCCTACATCACCGCGCGCGCGATGTTTGACGGCGATGTCACCAACGAGACTTTCGAACCCCGCATGTTCCGCGATCCGAAAATCCGTGCCTTCATGCAGAAAATCACGGTCAGTGAGGATCCGGCGCTCACCGCGCGCCAAGGCGCCTCGGCGCCCACGCGCGTGACCGCCGTCCTCACCGACGGACAGCGCGTCTCGCGCGAGGTCGATTATGCGCCGGGCTTTGCCAAGAGCCCGATGAGCCGCAGCGACGTCGAGCAGAAATTCCGCGGCAATGTCGGCAAGCGCTGGTCTGGCAAGCAGACCGATGCAGCGCTCGGCGCTCTGTGGGAGCTCGAGCGCATCCACGACCTCGCCGCGTTCCTCGGCACGTTCGTCGTCCAGACCGGCGGCTAATTTGCCGCACGGCTCAAACCTCGACGTCGTTCAACCCCTCGCGCAACTGCGCCGCGAGCGCCAGCAGCGGCGGCGCCAGCGTCCGCACCACCGACGCCATCGCCTCGTCGGTCGTCACGCTGACGTTAAGCACGTGGATCGGATGCCGCACCGACATCAACGGCGCCGCGACGGCGACGACCTGCGGCTGCCAAGAGGCGGCGCAGTAGCCCCGTTGCGCGATCGAGCCCGCCGCGTCGGCGATCTCCGTCTCCAATTGCCGCCAGCGCGCGCGCCGCTTCGTCTTCAATTGCGCGACGAGCGCCTTGCGCTCCATTTCCGGGGCGACGGCGAGCCAGGCGCGACCGAGCGCGGTCAGTTCGATCGGCACGCGCTGGCCCGACACGACCGTACGCTGCGCGCCTTTGGCGTTGAACCGCACCGACTCGAGATAGACCATCTCGTCGCCATCGCGCACGGCGAGACCGACATTGATGCGCAGGCGCCGCGCAAGCGCCGTCATCGGCGGCGTGGCGACGCGCAGCACCGGTGAGGCCGAGCGCATCGCGTGGGCGAGGGTCAGCACCGGCGCGCCAAGCCGGTAGGCGCGCTGCGGCGCGCAATATTCGAGATAGCCGGCCTCGGTCAGCGTCTGCGTAAGACGGCTGATACTGGCGCGCGGCAGCCCGGTGCGCTCGGCGATCTCGCCGTTGCCGAGCAGTGTGGTGCCGGGGCGGAAGGCGCGCAGGATGGCGATCCCGCGGCCGAGCGAGCGATTGAGCGGCGAGCGGCCTCTCCTGGACATGCCGGTAGGATAGTCGCGGTAGCTCTATTCCACCAGATGGAACCGGCGCGCGTCCGCCCCGCCGTGCCCATGTTAGGTATCGACCTCGCGCAAAGACAAAGAATACCGAGCAGAGCCGGTCGCCACGGAGGAGTTCATGCCGACGATTCGCACCTCGATCGCGCGGGCGCTTTTGACCGCATCGCCCTGCTGCCTCTCGCAGGAGGCGCCCTCGCCAGCCAGGTCACCAGGATCGCCGTGCCCTTCACGCCTGGCGGCGGCATCCGCACCATTGTCGGCACGGAATATGTGGCCAACATGGTCGGCGGCGCGCCGGAAGAACTCGGACCTTTCGTGCACGAGCAGGAACTCTTGTAGCGCCGGGTCGTGCACGAAGCCGGCATCAAGGTCGAATCAGCAGGAGATGCAATGACATTGCTCGTCGAACTCGCGGTCGAGGACAAGATCGCCATCGTAACGCTCAACCGGCCCGAGGTGCGCAACGCGATCAACGACGCGATGCGCAACGAACTCGTCGGCGTGCTCGAGCGCGTGGCCGCCGACCACGCCATCCGCGCCATGGTACTGACCGGCGCCGGCAAGGGATTTTGCTCCGGCGGCGACATCGCCGGCATGAAGGAGCGCCTGAACGCACCCGCCGGACAGGTCGGCATCAACGGCTGGCGGCGGCAGGGACAGATGCACAAAAGCGTCGGCCTCCTCCACGGCATGCCGAAACCGGTCATCGCCGCCGTCAACGGCGCAGCGGCCGGGCTCGGCTGCGACATGGCGCTCGCCTGCGATTTCATCCTCGCCTCCGAGCAGGCCGCCTTCACCATGAGCTTCGTCAAGCGCGGCCTCGTGTCCGACGGCGGCGGCATGTATTTCCTGCCGCGCCGCGTAGGCCTGCCGCGCGCCAAGGAGTTGATCTTCACCGGCCGCGTTGTGGACGCCAAGGAGGCGTTCACGATCGGCCTTGCCGATCGCGTCACGCCGGCCGACACGCTGCTCGCCGATGCGGTCGCCTGGGCGCGCGACCTGACGCAGGGCTCGGGCGTATCGATCGCATTCTCCAAGGCGATCCTCGACCGCACCTTCGAGTCGACGGAGGAACACGTGTTCGCGCTCGGCCGCGAGGCGCAAGCGGTCTGCTATACAACCGACGAGCATCGCGGCGCGGTCATGGCCTTCCTCGACAAGGCTTCGCGCTGATGACGCACATCGACAGTCTGCTGCGGCCGCGCAGCGTCGCCATCGTCGGCGCCTCCGCGGACACGGCGAAGCTGACGGGCCGCCCGCTCGCCTATCTCGAGAAATACGGCTTCACCGGCGAAATTTATCCCGTCAACCCGCGCTACGAGACGATCGGCGCGCACCGCTGCTATCCGGACATTGCCGCTTTGCCGCAGCCGCCGGACGCCGCCATTGTGCTGCTGGGCGGCGGACGCGTACTCGACGCCGTGCGGCAGCTCGCCGAAATCGGCACGCGTTCGGCCATTGTGCTGGCGAGCGGCTTCGGCGAGAGCGGTGCCGAGGGCCGCGCCCGGCAGGAGGAGTTACGTCGCGTCGCCGGCACGATGCGGCTGCTCGGTCCGAACACGATCGGACTGGTCAATGTCAGCGAAGGAATCGTGCTTTCGGCGAGCAATGCTCTGGTGACTGACGAGATCATCGCCGGCAATATCGCGCTGGTGTCGCAGAGCGGCGGCATCCTCGGCTCGCTCCTGTCGCGCGCGCAGGCGGCGGGGATCGGCTACTCCAAGCTGATCGCCACCGGCAATGAATGCGACCTCGAAGTTTCCGACTTGATCGATCATCTCGTCGATGATCCGGCGACCAAGGTCATCGCGCTCTACCTTGAGGGCCTACGCAACGCGAAGGCCTTCGAGGCCGCAGTGCTGCGCGCGCACGCCGCCGGCAAACCGGTGGTCGCATTCAAAGTCGGGCGCTCGGAGGCCGGCGCGCGCTCGGCGGTGTCGCACACCGGCGCGCTCGCCGGCTCCGACGCCGCCTACGACGCCATGTTCCGGCAGTTCGGCGTCATCCGTGCCGAGCGCTTTTCCGATCTGCTCGACATTCCGTTCGCGCTCAGCCGCGGGCGCAGGTTGAAAGGCCGGCGCCTCGCCATCATCACCTCAACCGGCGGGGCGGCGAGCTTGCTTGCCGATGCCGCCGGCATGCTCGGGCTGGAGATGCCGCCGCCCGACGATGCCACGGCCGCCAAGCTCAAAGCGTTGGCTATCGAGGGCGCGACACTCGACCGTAACCCGATCGACGTCACGCTCGCCGGCGTCAAGCCTGATACCTTTCGCGCCGTTCTCGATGCGGTGACAGCGAGTTCGACCTACGATGCGGTGGCGGTCGTGTTCGGCTCGTCGGCACTCCGCGAGCCCGAGACGGCAGGCGTGCCGCTGCGCGCCTGCGCCGCCACGAGCGAGAAGCCGATCGTTGGCTTCGCCAGCCCCGATGCACCGGAATTGATCCGCGCGCTCAATCTTACCGGTGTGCCGACCTTTGCCGCTCCGGAAAGTTGCGCCGCGGCGCTGGCGGCGTTGCGGCGCGCGAGCAAGGCCGCACCCGTCACCGGCAAGCCCCCGACCGCGCCCGCGATCACGCATGATATCCGCGCGCTGCTGCGCCCCGGCGCGCTCGACGAGGCCGAGAGCAAGCAACTTCTCAATCGCTTCGGCATTCCGGTGACGCGTGAGAGCGTCGTGCGGTCGCCCGACGACGCCGCCGACGCGGCAAAGGCGTTCAGCGGCAATGTCGTGGTGAAGGTCCTGTCGCGTGATCTGCTGCACAAATCGGACGCCGGCGGGGTTGCGGTCGACGTCGCGCCCGCGGACGTGGCGCGCATCTGTACGCAAATCGCGGAGCGCTTCGTGGCGGCGAAAGGGAGCGCGCCGTACGGCTTTTTGGTGCAGGAGCTGGTCAGAGGCGGCATCGAGCTCATCCTCGGCTTCCACCACGACGCCCAGCTCGGTCCGGTGATCCTGCTCGGCATGGGCGGCGTCGCCGCCGAACTGTATCGCGACATCACGCTGCGGCTGGCGCCCGTCTCGCGCGACGAGGCCCGCGCCATGATCGACGATTTGAAAACGGCGGCCCTGCTCAAGGGCTATCGCGGCCGCCCCGTCGCGGACGTCGAGGCGCTCGCCGACGCG
>Ga0316628_100005341_pt1 | contig 10278 bp, 4 predicted proteins | sample OWC_Aug_M2_C1_D5_FD_207648 | JGI IMG/M metagenome (GOLD analysis project Ga0316628, IMG submission 207648) | Wetland soil microbial communities from Old Woman Creek delta, Ohio, United States - OWC_Aug_M2_C1_D5_C | ecosystem: Environmental > Terrestrial > Soil > Wetlands | place: USA: Ohio... | reverse complement strand
AGATGAAGTCCAAATCCGTTGCCCGATAACCAGAAGCGGAGGACCATATGGCGGAAAAGTCTGTAGGCAAAGCCTTAAAGCGCACGGAAGATCCCCGGTTGATCCAGGGGCTGGCGCACTACGTTGACGACATCAAGTTGCCGGACACGCTGCATGCCGTGTTCCTGCGCTCCATCCACGCGCATGCGCGCATCAAGAGCATTGACACCAGCGCGGCGCAGAAGCTGCCTGGCGTGGTGGCGGTCTATACCGGCAAAGACATTTCCCAGAAGATCGGCCCGGTGCCCTGTGGCGCGGCGATTCCGGACATGAAAGTGCCGGACCATCGCGTGCTGGCGACGAACAAAGTTTATTGGGTGGGCCATCCGGTTGCCGTGGTGGTGGCGGAGAATAAGTACATCGCCAAAGACGCGACCGACCTGATCCAGGTGGATTATGAAGAGCTGCCGGCGGTGGTGGATGAAGAGAAGGCCGCCGATCCCAAGAGCCCGGTGATCCATGAAAAATTCGGCTCCAACATCGCCTATAAGCTGACGGCAGGTGAAGGCGACATTGAGGCGGCGCTGAAGTCGGCGGACAAGGTGATCAAGCAGAAGATTCTGCACCGGCGGCTGATACCCATCGCGATGGAGCCGCGCGGCATACTGGCGCGCTACTATCCCGGCGAACAGGAACTCACACTCTGGACCTCCACGCAGATCCCTCACCTGGCGCGCACGCAAGTAGCGGTAATGCTGGGCATGCCGGAGAACAAACTGCGCCTGATTGCGCCGGAAGTGGGCGGCGGTTTCGGCTCCAAGCTGAACGTCTACGCCGAAGAGGCTGTGCTCGGCTGGTGCTCCATGCAGTTGGGCCATCCGGTGAAGTGGATTGAAGGCCGGCGGGAGAACATGCAGGCCACCATCCACGGGCGCGGCCAGACCGGTTACATTGAGATCGGCTGCAAGAAAGATGGCACGCTCACCGGCTTCCGCTACAACGTCTTCGCCGACATGGGCTCTTATTTCCAACTGCTCACGCCGGCCATCCCTACGCTGACGGGGCTGATGCTTTCCGGCTGCTACAAACTCCCGGCCATCCAGATGAACGTGACGGCCACGTTCACCAACAAAATGTCCACGGATGCGTATCGCGGCGCGGGACGTCCGGAAGCAACCTACGTGATTGAGCGCGCGGTGGACCTGGTGGCGGCAGAGCTGGGTATGGACCCGGTGGAAGTGCGGCGCAAGAACTTCCCGGCTCCGTTCGGCGCGGAAAACCCGTTCAAGACCGCGACCGGACTGTTCTATGACAGCGGCAACTATCAGGGAGCGCTGGATAAGGCCCTGAAGATGGCGGACTACGCCAAGATGCGCGACGATCAGCAGAAGGCGCGCAAGGAAGGCCGGATCGTTGGTATTGGCGTCTCCACCTATGTTGAGATTTGCGCCATGGGCCCATCAGCGGCCATGCCCGCGGGCGGCTGGGAATCCGCCACGGTGCGAATCGAGCCGACCTGCAAGGTCACGATCCTCTCCGGCGCTTCCCCGCACGGCCAGGGAGAGGAAACCGCGTTTGCCCAGATCGCCGCCGATGAATTGGGCGTGGGCGTGAATGATTGCACCGTGATCCACGGCGATACGGCGGTGGTGCAGTACGGAATCGGCACGTTCGGCAGTCGCGGCATGGCAGTAGGCGGTACGGCGGTTTACATGGCGCTGCAGAAGTTGAAGACCAAGGCCACTGAGCTGGCGGCGCACCTGATGGGGGTGGATGTGAAATCCGTGACCTTCGCTGACGGCAAATTCTCCGGCGGAGGAAAGAGCATCACCATCCAGGAAGTCGCGCTGAACGCGCATCTGGCCAAGAGCCTTCCGGCGGACATGGAGCCGGGGCTTTCGGCAACTTCATTCTTCGAGCCTAAGAATTTTACCTTCCCCTTTGGGACGCACATCTGCGTGGTGGAAATCGATCGCGAAACCGGCGAGATCCACTTTCAGCGCTACATAGCGGTGGACGACTGTGGCAAGCAGATCAACCCGTTGCTGGTGCATGGACAGGTGCACGGCGGCATTGTGCAATCGATTGGCCAGGCGCTGTTTGAAGAAGCTGTCTATGACGAGCAGGGCCAGTTGGTCAGCGGAACACTGATGGATTATGCAGTGCCCAAGGCGGCGCAGGTGCCGAAGTTCGAATTGGACAGCACGGAGACGCCTTCACCGGTGAATCCGCTGGGCGTGAAGGGCGTGGGCGAAGCCGGAAGCATTGGCGCAACTCCGGCGGTAGTCGCCGCAGTGGTGGATGCGCTGGCGCCGTTCGGCGTCCGCCATCTTGATATGCCCATCAAGCCGGAGAACGTCTGGAAGATCATCAGCAAGGGCAAAGCAGGAGCCGCATAAAAGGAGGAGATCATGATTCCAGCAGATTTCGATTACGTTGTGGCAAAGAGCCTGGACGAAGCAGTCTCACTCCTGGCCAAGCACAAAGATGACGCCAAGCTGCTGGCGGGCGGGCACAGCCTGCTGCCGGCGATGAAGCTGCGCCTGATGCAGCCCAAGGTGCTGATCGATATCAGCCGCATCAAGGACCTGTCTTACATTCGCGAAGAAGGCGGACAGATACGAATCGGCGCCGCGACCACGCACTTCCAGATTGAAACTTCAGACCTGCTGCGGCGCGCTTGTCCGCTGCTGCCGGAGACGGCGACAAACCTGGGCGACATGCAGGTGCGCAACAAAGGAACGATCGGCGGAAGCGTGGCACATGCCGATCCTGCGGCGGACTGGCCGGCGGCGGTGATCGCGCTGAACGCGGAGATCGTAGCCGTAGGACCCAAAGGCGAGCGCGCGATCAAGTCTGACGACTTCTTTGTCGACATGCTCACCACGGCGCTGCAGCCGGGCGAAGTGGTGAAGGAAATCCGTTTTGTCGCGCCCAAAGGCCACGTGGGCCAGGCATATATGAAAGTGCGCCATCCTGCATCGGGCTTTGCGGTAGTGGGAATTGCCGTCACGGTGAGTGTGGATGGCGGCAAATGTTCGTCGTGCGGCGTGGGGGTGACCGGAGTTTCGCCCAAGCCGTATCGCGCGAAAGGCGTGGAAGGAGCGCTGAAAGGCGCGGCGCTTGATGCCAAGACTCTCGGCGCTGCGGCTTCGCACGCCGCGGACGGCGCGCAATTAAACTCTGACTTGTTTGCCAGCGGCGAATATCGCAAGCACCTGGCGCAGGTTTACACGCGGCGCGCGCTGGAAACAGCGGCAGGCCGGGCGAAGTAAAGCAGATTGGGTAATTGAGTAGTTTGGTAATCGGGTAAATTGGGTATTTCTGTATGAGAACAACTGTTACTCGGTTACGCAATCGCTATGAAGATTGAAGGCACACAGAAGATCTCGGCTGCGCGCGAACGCGTGTTTGAGGCGCTCACGGACCCGGGCGTCCTGCAGAAGTGCATTCCCGGCTGCGAGCAGATGGAGAAAACCGGCGACAACCAGTACAGCGCGAAGCTTTCGGCCGGAGTCGGCCCGGTAAAGGGCGTCTTCACCGCGACTATTTCTCTGGCCGACCTTCGCCGTCCGGAACACTACCGGCTGGTGGTGGAGGGCAAAGGCCAGCCGGGGTTCGTCAAAGGATCGGGCGAACTCAACTTGATCGAGGATGGCGGCGGCACTTCCATCCAGTACTCCGGCGATATCAACGTCGGAGGGCTGCTGGCCAGCGTGGGCCAGCGCATGATTCAAGGCGCAGCCAATATGATGGCCGGGAAATTTTTTTCCGCTCTGGAAAACGAGACGGCAGCCGGACAAAAAGCTTCGTGAAACGAGCATGACTCTTTGGGCGCGAAGGCTTTCGCATCACACGGGTCTTCGCGCAACGCTAGAAGTCTTTACGATAATGTCCAGTCACGCCGAACCCGCCGTTCTGGTCGCGCACTCCGTTCACTGACCACTTGCGGCTGAACCGGTACTCCAGTGCGATGGCCGGACGCTGCGTGGAAGTCACGTCTGTGGCGTAGGTCACGTAAAGATTGCTGGTGACGCGCTGTTGGACGGTGATGCGCGCGCCGGGGTCCTGACCGCTACCTCCCAGCCCGGGGTCAACCGTGAAATGCGGCAGTCCGGCAAACTTGGCCACGCTGCTGCTCACCACGCTGCCGATTCCCTGCGCCAGCACGGATTGCGCGCCGAGCCTGCTTGTCGGGATGGGGCTTGCACCCGCCGCCTCAGTGGTCTTCCCGAAAGCCAGGAGATTGATGATGTCCGCCGGAGGCAACGCAGGATCAGAGGTGTAATTGATCTGCAACCGCTCCAAAGCGCCTTCGATGTTCAACGCAACGTTGTATTGGTCAACCGTAGTCCTGATCCGTAGATTGACCACCGGCTGGGTGCGCACCGGATTCAGGAAACTGACGGTCCCGCTCTCCATCACGTAGCGGTTTCCCGCGAGGAACAGTTCGCCGCCCGCCAGGTTGGCGCGGCCGAGGATCACTGGCGCCGCCGCGGTCCCCGCGATGCGCAGATTGGCGCTGCCCTGAAGGCTCAACTGGCTGCTCTTCAGATGTACGTCGGAAGTCGACTGCAGAGCGATGTTCAGCTTCACGTTCTGTGCAAAGCCAGGCGCTGACGTGGCGGCTTCTTCGCCGAACTGCGACACGAAACTGCTGAGCTTGAATTCCGGAGTAAAGGAAACGTGATCGATCAACGCTTGCCCGCTCAACACTGCGGCCTGTTCCGTACCGGCCAGCGAAAGGTTGGAGTCGAGCACTGTGCGCAGCCCTTGCGGGTAACGCAGCCGCATCCCCTTGGCAGCCAGCGCCAGGTTGAACTGCATGCGCGGCTGGTACACCACGCCTCCTTTGACCGTGACTGTGCCTCCGCCCACCTCGCCTTGAAAGTCCGTGATGTCCAACCGGTCTTTCGTCACCCTGACCAGGCCATTTCCGCGATCCAATCCCATCGGCAAAGCAGCCGTGTGCACGGATGCGTCCACAATCCGCACCTCGCCTGCAATATCGGATCCGGCAGCATAGCGGCGCGAATCGATATCGAACTCAATCCGGCCCGTGCAGTCCAGTCCTGGCTGGAGCAGTTGCGCGTTGCGCAGATCAATGGTTCCCTGAACCAGGTAGAACGCAGCCATGGGATTATTGACGGGAACCTTCGCCTGCATCTGAATATCGGCTCCAGTGCCTTGGATCGAGACCGGCTGCAGAACAGCTACGCCGTTCTGGTAATCCAGTCGGACCGGACTGGTCGCAGCAAGCTGAAACTGTTTGTAACTTGCGGTCAGCACCGGGGCTTCCGCGTGGACCTCCAGACGCGCCTTGTCCGCCAGCGGTCCTTGAATCGAAGCATGCAGCTCCGTCTCGCCCGTAACACCTTGCATCTTGCCCGGAGCACGAAGCGCCAGCAGGGACTGAAGCGCAATCCTCCCCGTATCCAGCCGAAGATCGGCTGGATATGGCGCTTCGATGCCAACAGTACCGTGACCTTTCACGGATGTCGCGACTACTTCGGAACCGAGTGTAATGTTCGCAATACGGTTTTGCAGCCGGACCTCCAGGTTCAGCCCCTGGATCGCCTGCTTCTGCGCCTGCAGTTGCGGAACAGCCATCGTGGCCACCAACTCAGGATTCTCGAGCGTCCCGCGCCCTTCCACGTGCAAGTTCATGCCCCCGGAAAGCGCGATGTGGTACACAGCCGGAGTCGACAGCTTTTCCAATCGGATGTCGTTGCCCTGAAGACTCCCCTGATAGCTCTCAGTCTTCGGATGATAGGTGAGTGTGCCCTCTACGTTGCCGGCAGGCATGCGCGCATGCAGGTTTGCATTCACCTGATCGCCATCCCCCTGAAGCTGCGCCTCTACGAGCTGCACTTTTTCGTCCGCGATCTTCACTTTCGTGAGCGTCACGTTGCCTCGGCCAACAGGATTGAGCTGAGTACCGTGCACTGAGAGATTGAGCGCCAGAGTACCTTGAATCGGGTAAGTCTTGTTCGCCAGACGCTGCAGACCAGCCAGCGAAACCTGTGAAGCGGAAATCCTCGCAGTCACCTGGTTCAACGGGCTATACGTCCACTGCTTCAGCTCGCTTTGCACGTTGAAGTTGATTCTTCCCTGCGTCGCGGCCAGCTCTCCGTTGCTGAGGCTCACTTGCGCGGGGCTGGCGCTGATACCGGTGCGCAGCCGCTTCCAGGACGTGCCCTTGATGCGAAGATTTGTTGCCGTAAGCTGCGCCCGGACTTGCGGATTGTCGAGCGAACCGCTGACCGAACCGTCCAGTGACGCCGTCCCGTGGAGGTCCAGTTTCTGCGCAGGCATGAAGTTTCCCGCCAGCAGTTCCAGTTCGTGCAGATCGCGCGCCTGCAACCGGAACTGCAATTGCGACAACCGGCTGATGGTACCGTCTAGCGCGAGCGAGTTGCGCGGCGTCCGCAGGTAGCTCTGGTGCAGCGCCACCTGTTGGCTCGCCGCGGAATAGTCGGCATGAATTACACCGTCCAGCGGCGTGGGAGGATTTTGGCCCAGCGCAGCCTTGATCGTCATGTTGCCGCGCGCCACCAGATTCTTGAGAGCCTTGGCCCAGGAGACCTCAGCATCTGCGTTGATCGTGCCCTCAAGGTGGGCCTCGCGCAGCGGATTCGTCCGCGAGGCGGTTTGCAGCACGGTCAGAGAGGCATTTTTCAACTTTGCTTCCAGCCTTCCCTGCCCTGCGCCGGTCAGGTCTCGCACAAACGCGCTGCCCTCCAGCGTTCCCCCCAGGAGCTCTGCGCGCAGGTTTTGCACTTCTACATTGCCGCCCTCGAGTCTGTATTTCGCGCCAAGGTTCCTCACTGTGGTCTGCAGGTGCGGCGCCCTTACCTGAAGTTCAGGGCTGCTGAGCATGCCCCACAAAGAGAGCGTTTCAAGAAGAGGATGTCCGGGCTGGTTCTGGTACTTGAGAAATCCTGTCAACCGGACGGTACCCAGTGCCACCGGGGGCGATTTGACGACCTGGGCAAGTTCAAATGTCGCAAGCGAAGCGTCGTAGTTGGCTTGTACCCGCGGATTTCCATAGTCCTCCACGGATGCATTCATGACGATTTGCGACTTTTCTGTCGCAAGTTGCAGGCGATCCACGGTCAGTTTCTTCGGCGTAGCGCTGAAACTGGCATCCAGAGAGTGGACTGGCGGCGCGTAAGAGCCATACTTGACGTGTCCCTGGTCATAGCTGAGATGTCCCTCATACCGGCTCTGCGTGGGATCGAATCCAACCGCCAGTTCCAGGTGGTGCAGATCGCCATCAAGCTGTCTCTTGCTATCGTTGTAATAGACTTCGCCCCGTTCCAACACCAACCGGCGTATGCCCAAATCGAACATGCCTGCGGTGCTTCCGCTTGCTTTGCCTTGCGGCCTGGGCAGATTGCTTTCACCTGCCCGGTTCATGAACAGGTGCACGACCGGATGGCTCAGCATACCTTCGCGGAAATGCCATTTGCGCCGCAGCACAGAATCCACGGTGATGCCAATTCTGAGGTGTTCAGCCTCAAGCAGCGGCTCGGCGTCGGCCGGCTCGGCGCCCCGCAGCACAACGTTGCGCAGATCCACGCTCAGACGGGAAAGGTCCAACGTGAAATCACTTGCCTCCAACCGCGCTCCCGAGGATTCATAAATGTTGTCTGCCGCTTTCGCCATGAGGTAATGGCGAAACGATGCGCTGTTCTTTACCAGCAGAACGGCCGTGATGGCGATCGCCGCGACCGACAAAACAATCGCCGCCAGGCTCCAAAGGATGATTTTTTTCGTACGCTTCACAATTGCACCGTCAAAATGCCTGACCCAGAGTGATGAACCACTGGGTGGAGCTAAGGCCCGGCACAGGGTTCAGGTTGTGTCCAACGTCCAGCCGGATCGGACCGACCGGCGTGGAATAACGGATCCCCCCACCCACGGAGTTGGTGTAGGTTGACCAGAAGTTGCCCAGATGGCCGTACACGTTGCCACCGTCGTAGAAGACCGCTCCATTCAGCTTGTCCAGGATTCCCAGCGGGAAGCGGAGTTCAGAATTCAGGATCAAAAGCTGCGGCCCTCCCACCGGTACCGTGATGTTCGAGCAGGTGGCGGGATCGGCAGGATTGCTGCACACGGGAACGGGCCGCTGAGGCCCGGCGCCGTTCAGGGGGAAGCCGCGCAGCGTGCTGCCACCGCCGGAGAAGAAGGTCGCGCTGATCGGAATCGGTTCTCCGGTAAACGACACTTCCATCCCCAGCCTGATGCTGTTCGCCCACACGCTGCTGCCGCCGAACATGGGCTTGTAATACGCCGCCTGGCCGAGGAAGCGCGTGAAGTTGGCGCTCGACCCCAGTTGGCTTGGGTTGAAATCCACTTCAGCACTCTCGTAGAACCCCTTATGCGCGTCCAGCACGTCGTCCCGGGTATCGCGAATGAACGAAGCGGAGAGGGTGGAAAGCTGCACATTCTCGTCTTGCGGCGGCACCAGGCCGGGGATGAGCAGGTTGGAGAGGACGGTGTGGCTGAACGTATAGCGAAAGAAGACGGACTTTGTTTGCTTTGCATCCAGAAAACGCTGGAACTGGAGCCCCGCCGTCTCGATCTGCGCGGTGTAAAGCGGGTTTTCGCTGTTACGATCGGCGGAGATCGTCGAACTGACGCTCCAGGAGCTGTTGCGGAAGGCAGGGTTTAACCAGCTGGCTTGCGCATGCTGGTCCAGCACCGCGCCATACACGCCGAAACTTACAGTTTCTGCGTGGCCCCGAAAATTTCTTCGCGTGTAATCAAACGAGCCTGTTGGACCCCAGAATGTCTGTTCGCTGGTTTGGAAATTCGATGGCAACGCGATTGGGGGAAGCCCAGGCACAGCGACGGTCCCTCCGGGCACGCTGCCGCCACGTCTGATCACGGAGAAGCCAAAGCCGTAATTGACGCTGTTGCGTTTCCCCTCATGCAGTTTGACCAGAACGTCGGTCTGTGTCTGGTCCGTGCGGATGGGATGGCGCGTATCCACGCTGGCCCAGTCAAAGATACCCAGGGTATAAAGCTGGCTTTCGCCCCTCAGCAGCGCTGTCTGGCCGAGCGGTTTGCCGGTCTTGATGTTTACAGCGCGCTTAACGAGCCCCGGCTTGGTCCGCGCTTCTCCAATCACGCCCAACCTTGCCGTATACACTTGCGGCCCTTCGTCGATCATGTACACCACACCAATGTGGTTTGGGGCGTCCTTTGTACGCTCCACCCGGGCGCGAAAAGTCACGGTAAGGAAGCCGCGGTCAAGGTAGACCGCCATGATCTGATCGCGGTCTTTGTTCAACAATTGCTGGGAAAAGGGCTTTCCCGGCTCCAGGTTCAACCCTTTGGGCGCCAGCTGCGTCTGCGCCATGACGCGATTGCCCTCCAGCCGCAGCGATTCGACGATATCGCGCGGCCCCTCCTGCACCTCAAAAGCGATCCGCAAGTCACCGCCCTGCCTCGTGACCCCGGATGTAACGATCACTTGACTGTAACCCGCTCCCTGATAAAGCGATTCAAGATTGCTCACGCTTGCGCGCACCAGTTGGCTGCTGAACTTGCCGTGGGAAAAGAAGGGCACATACTTCTTTGCCTTGGAGACGGTAACGCGCGGCTTCAGTTCTTTATCTGAAAAATGTTCGTTGCCATGAAACTCGATTGCCTTCACCTTGCCGCGCGGTCCCTTTGCCACCTGGTAAATGATCGTCGCGCCTGAAGGCTCCCGCTCAATCCGGCTCTGCACTGTAACGTCAAAAAAGCCCTTCGCTTCGAAATACGAGATCAGGTTCTGGCGCCCTTCCTGGACCAGGTCCGGATCCACGGTGTTCTCCTGGAAAATCGGGATCAACTTCTTTTTTGTGCGATCCCGGACGTGGTCTCCCGCAATCACCACGTTGGTGAGCGGTCCCGGCGTGATGTGGAAATTCAAGTCGGCTCGGTTGGTTTCCCGGTTGTAGCGGGTGGAAACCAGTTGCACGCGGGCCGCCAGATAATGCTGGTCCCCCAGCTGCTTCTGCATGTACCGGATCGCGGCCTGCACCCTGCGGTTGGAATAGGACTTCCCCGGTTTGACGTAAACGCCGCGGAGGCGGTTCTTCATCGAACGCAAGCTGCGCTCAAAACGCTGCGCCTCGGCCGGAGGAATGCCCTCAATCGTAACCGTGCCAAATCTGGCATTCTGTTTGAGATCAATGTGAAATAGCACGTTGACAACCTGGAGATCCCTGTCCGTCTGTAGCTCCGGCTTGACTGTGGCCTCGAAGTAACCCGCCTGGTGAAAAAAAACCAGCAGGCCGGATTCGG
>Ga0316628_100005340_pt1 | contig 10278 bp, 5 predicted proteins | sample OWC_Aug_M2_C1_D5_FD_207648 | JGI IMG/M metagenome (GOLD analysis project Ga0316628, IMG submission 207648) | Wetland soil microbial communities from Old Woman Creek delta, Ohio, United States - OWC_Aug_M2_C1_D5_C | ecosystem: Environmental > Terrestrial > Soil > Wetlands | place: USA: Ohio... | reverse complement strand
GGATTGTAGAGGGCATTGTTGGCCACCGCCACCGTGACCAGAGTGGCCACCAGACCGGCACGCGTTCCGGGATTCCACAGCACCCGCCCCCAACGGTTCGCCCCGAGCGCCGCATCCAAGGCCTGCCGCCGCCGTAGGGCGATGAGGACCGGCAGCGGCAAGAGGAAAGCGAACCCCTGCTCCTTGGTCGACACCGCCATGGCCGCCGCGACCCCCAGCACGAGGTACGTCCATTTCCGATCTGTCTCCGCCGCCGCCACCGTTGCCCACAGTGCCAAGACCAGCCAAAAGAGGTACGCCGAATCGAGGTTGGTGGTGTGCCCGTAGTACACCAACGGGTAGGCGGTGGCGACGAACCATGCCGCCAGGATCCCCACGGTACGGCCAAAGAGCCGCCGCCCGATCCCGTAGGTCAGTGCCACCGTCCCGAGCACACAGACCAAACTCACCCCGCGGCCGAGCAAGGCCATGGTGTGCAGCGCTGTTTCGGGATGGGCGAAGCCGTACGGGTAGACCGCTTTGGGATGTCCGAGCTGCCCGGTCAGACGCAGAAAGCCGAGGTACGGTCCGTCGACCAACAGCAACAACAGCGGGTAGCCGAGAGGGTATTTGAAATAGAACCATCCCGAATTCCACGACGAGAGCGAGTGGCGCACAATGCTGAGTACGGTCAGCGGGCCGAGAGCGTCCGCCGCCCAAGAGTGGTTCCCGTTCGGCAGCCCCCAGTTGATCTGATAGAGCCCGAGAGCCGCGCTCGCCACCAGAACAGCCCACAACCAGGGATCGCCGGCGGCGCTGCTCGCGCGCTCATTCTCACCGATCACGGGAGACTACCTGCCTCAGGCGGCGCCATTTCGCGCTCGGCTCGTCACCAGACAAGGCGATGATGAAGGTCAATCGGCGTAGCCGAGCGCGCGCAGGCGCTCCTCGGTGGCCTGGTCGATCTTCACGCTGCCACGTTGGCCGCCGAGTCCGCGATACACCTTCCAGCGCGAGTTGAGCGTTCGGCTCAATGCGGTCAAGCGGTCGTGTCGCCCCCACTGCGTTCCGCCCGCGAGGTTCGTGCGCTGCGCCAAATCCTTGGCCCCGTAGAGCTCCACTCGCGGGGGCTGGAATACGTGAATCAAGGTATCCGCGGGTGACTCTTGCATCGCTTCGCAGTCGGTCCCCCGTTCGGGATTGCAGAGCCAACCGTAGATGGCACCGCGATCGCTCGCCGTGCCGCTCAGCAGAGCCGCTGCCAGGCTCTTGCCGTCGGTCCCGGGGGGCGCTTGTGCTCCGGTCAGGTCGAGTACGGTCGGCATCACGTCCACGAGGCTCACCGGATCCTCCACGACCCGCCCCGGCTCGATGCCGGGCACACGCATGATCAGGGGAACGTGGACCACTTCGCGATAGAGCGTACGCTGATGCCCTTTACCGCCATGCTCGAAGAACTCATCGCCGTGGTCCGCCGTTACGATCACGGCCGTCCGATCACTGACCCCCATGTCGTCCAAAGCGGCCAGGATCTTGGCCACATGGTCGTCCACCCAGCGGATCTCGCCGTCGTAGAGAGCCAGCACATGCTGCAGGTCGCGTTGCGGCATCCCGCGCCGGATCACCTTGCTGTGCATGAAGTTCGTCCCGCTGACCGAGCCCTGATAGTCCGGGTCGAACATTTTGTCGTACGGCGCGGGCGGGGTGTAGTCGTAGTGGACATCCCAGAAGTGCACGAACAAAAAGAACCGCCGCCCGTGTTGTTGTCGCAGCCAATCGAGGGCATGGTTGGTGACATTGGGAGCTGGTTCCAAGGTCAGCTCTTCGTACCAGGCCTTCCCTTCGACACTGCTGTCGTCGTAGTAGTCGAACCCGCGCTGGAAGCCGTACTGCGGCCGCAACCACAGGGTCGAGACGACGCCTCCCGTGCTAAATCCGGCACGGTGGAGCAGTTCGGCCAGCGTCGGCACACTCGGGGGAATCTGATCGTTTTGTGAGATCACTCCGTGGGAGAGCAGATAGCGGCCGGTGAGAAGGGACGTGTGCGACGGCAGCGTCCACGACGTGGCGCTCATGGCATTCGCAAAACGGACGCCTCCGCGCGCGACGCGATCGATCGCCGGGCTGGTGTCATGCTCGTTTCCGTAACATCCCAAGCGGTCGGCGCGGAGGCTGTCGATCGAGATGAGGACGACGTTGTCGACCTGCGGCAGGTGCGCCGGAGGATTTGCCCCTACCGGTTCCGGAGCGGTGGCCGCCGACGAAGCCGATCCCGCGGGCATGAAGGCGAGAACGATCGCCGCTGCAGCGGCCGCCGTTCCCGCCGAGACGGCCCAACGCGGACCGGGACGCAGGCGCGCCAGCGCTCCGGCGCAGCTGCCGGCAATCGCCAGCGTCACCAGGGAGATCCACGTCCCGTCCCGCAACAAAACCCAGGCAGAGTTGCGGAGCAAGATACGAACCGACCAAGCCTTCGGTACGTGCACCGTCGTCAAGTAGCAGACCAGGTGCACCGCAACGGCGACGGCCACCAGCGCCGCCAACGCGGCGCCAACGGTGGCCGGACGGTGTCGCAGAGAGAGAAGCCAGCCGGACACCAACGCCAACAGAGCGGCAACGACCAGGTTGGGCACCAGCAAGCCGCCGCCCACGACCAGCTTCGCCCCAAAACCGTCACCCAGAAAACGGTCGAGCGGACCTCCGTACAGCCAATGGTCGCCGCCCGGCAGCAGGACGAAAAGCTTCACGCAGTAGTCGTACATCTGCGTGCGCGCAAACTCGTGCGGGCTCACGATGAAGTGCTGGAAGCGAGCCGCAATGAGAAGCGTCTCGATGACGATCTGGCACAGCCCAAGCAGCAACGCCGCCGTGAACGCTGCGCGCAGGTGCGCCTTTAAGCCCGTGCCTGCCATTCTATCTATCGCGCCTCCTCGAGCCGTCGAATCCTCATGGGCCAAACTGCTTCGCACTTTTACCCGAGCGTCCGGACGTCCTCGGCGACCCGCCGGCCGAAGAGCCCTCTGCCCTGCATGTCGCGTGGAACCGCGAGATCGAGCTGCCCTAATACGGTCGGCGCCACGTCCATGAGCTGCAATCCCTGTATCTCCCGACCCGTGGGAGATTGATCGTGGGCGGCGAAAATGAAGATGCCGTTCCAGTCGTGGTTGGCGTCGTCGGGACCCGTGTCGTTGTCGAAGGTGTAAATGCTGTTGAAGCCGACGCTACCGACCGATCGCCAGTCGAGATCCCCGAAATAGACCAGGAGGTCCGGAGCCACGCCGTTGACTTCGCGGTAGAGCTCCTCCGGCCGGTAGGCGCGCGATCCCAGGGGTCGGCCGTGCGGGTCCTCCATCTCGGCAATCTCGGCGATCAGGTCGCCGCGCACCTTCTCGTAGTCAGCGCGCGCGATGACTCCTTCCGGTTCCCGCCCCTGCACGTTCAGAAACAGACGCGCGTAGTAGCCACCGTCGCCCCAGACCTTGGTCGCGCTCCAGTCGACGAGTCGGGGGCTCAGCGGGACCACCTCGCCCGGGTAAGCGTTCAGTCGAAGATAGCCGCGCTCGATCAGCCACTCGTTGACGCAGATGCCACCCACGAGCCTCTTGGCACCGTGGTCCGACACCACCATCACCGTGGTGTCCGGCCCAAGCAAGGCGAGCAACTCGCCGACCTCCTCGTCGACATGGCGATAGTAGTCACGGACGGCATCCTGGAAGGGATTTCCAGGCTGGTGCTTGGGATGACCGCGATCGAAATACTTCCAGAAGGCATGCTGGACGCGATCGATCCCCATCTCGACCATCATGAAGAAGTCCCACGGTTTCGTGGCCACCAAGTGCCGGGCGACCGCGAACTGCTTGTGTGTCTTCGCGTAAATCCGCCGCAACAGATCTTGCTTGTCGTCGCTGCGAAAGTTGTCGACATCGAACTGGTAGCCGTCGGCGACCCGCTCCACCTCCTCTCGAAGCGACGGTGGGTAGGTGTACGTACTGTCCTTCGAGGGCGTCAGGAAACAACTGACCACACAACCGTTGACCGGACGGGGCGGATACGACGGCGGCACCCCCAACAGGATCACTTTGCGGCCCGCCCGGCTGGCGATGTCCCAGACCGCGTCGTGCGCGATCGAGCGCGAGCTCGCGAAGGCGTAGTCGTCATAGGTGTAGGCGCGCCGGTTGCGAAAGCCGTAGAGGCCGAGCTGCCCGGGATCCTTGCCGGTCATCATCGACGCCCACGCCGGAACGGTGATGGGCGGATGCGTCGAGCGCATCTCGCCCCAGACGCCCCGTCGCATCAGTCGCGTCAAGTTGGGAAGCTGGTCTCGCCAGAGCTCGAAGACGAGCCACGGTGCCGCGCTGTCGAGCCCGATGACGGCGACCCGGCTCATCGTCGATCTTCTCCGGGCGACGGCCGACCGATCGCGGCCGGGACGCTCGGGCAGGCGGAGAAAACTACAACTTGCAAAGCCAGGTCCAGAACTCTTTGTTGTAGCGGTCGGGATTGCGTGCAAGGCGAACGCGGAAGGACAGTATCAGGTTCTCCCAGGGCGCCTGCTCGCTGGCACCCAAGTGCACCAGCCGGTCGGGGATCCGGATGCGCAGATTCCACGCTGCCGGCACGCCGCGATACACCCAGTCCCGGTCCCGGGTGAAATCCATCACCCAATCGCCGCCGGCAGGTCCCTCCACCGCCCACCAGACCACCGTACCGATTCGTTTCGCGACACGCGGGTTTGCAGCGAGCAGCTTGCCGAAATAGTTGCGGAAACGCTCGAACAGATCCGCCGGGGCGGGCTCCTCCGCGGCGAAATATTCGGCGATCTGCCCGCGCCGCTGGGAGCTCAACGTCTCGATCGTCTCCATGCGCCGCTTCCAATCGGGGGGCGGATTCAGACGACGCAAGCCGCTCTCGGGGCTCCACTGGTCACCGGGATTCATCTGCAGCCCCTCGATCTCCGGTGCGGTCTTTGCCAGAGCTTCGACCGCGTCCTGCGGAGTGTTGACGTAGTTGGCCGTATTCAGGTGCAGCTGGTCGGGCGCCAACAGCGCGAAGTTACCCGCCGCCGGCACTGCCCGCTTCGTCCGCAGCAGGCGTGCCCAGTTGACGAACTCCTCCAGGTGCGCGTGTTTACTCTCCCGCCAGCGTTCGATCTTGGAGGCGATTGGGAACTCGAAGCATCCCGGGTACTGGCTGGCGCCGGTGAACGTCAAAAACGCCAAATCGATCTGCTGCTCGTCACCCAAGCGACTGAGCGTGGCGTCATCGAGGTGGCAATCGTTGACGTTGAGCACGTTCGCCGTCCCGTCGCTCAGCAGGATGGCACTGTCGTCCCAGGGTCGGTCGGGTGCAACGAGACGAGCGCGCAGTCCACCGCCACAGTCGAAGGTCTGCCCGAAGTCGATCTCGGTGATGCGATGGAAGCCGAGCGCGGCCAGACGGTTCCGGAAACGCTTGCGAGCGAAATTGGCGATCAGGATTTCGACGTTCTTGTCGATGTGGGCCAGCGTCGGCGGATCGAAATGGTCCGGATGCTCGTGCGAGACGTACACATAGTCGAGCGGCGGCAGATCACGCACGCCCAGGGCCAGCGGCGGAAAGTGCCACCAGGTACCGTGGTAGGTGGGATCGTTCAGCCAGGGATCCATCAGGATCCGGCGGCCGCACGCCTCGACCAAGATCGCGGCGTGGCCCAAGTAGGTGACGTTCATGCGTGTTCTCCCCCAATGCCGGACACGGCTTCGGTCGCGGCACCGAAACGGTCGGAGACCGCCACCCCGCGCTCGTGCAAAAGTTGCAGGTACAGCTCCTCCATCTGCCGCACCATCGTTTGCGCCGAGAAGCCGTCTCGAACGATTCGGCGTCCGAGCCGGCCCATCTCCCTTGCCCTCTCGGGAGCCACCAGCATCTCGTTGATGGCAACCGCCAGCGCGGCCGAATCCTTGGGCGGCACCAGCAAGCCCGACTGGCCGTCACGAATCACCTCGCCGGTGCCGCCGACATCCGTAGCAACCACGGGCTTCTCCATGGCCATTGCCTCGAGGATCGCGTTCGACATGCCCTCGTCGTGTGACGACAGCACGAACACGTCGAACGCCGACAGCACCTCGGGCATATCGCTGCGGCGCCCCAACAGGTGAAGCCCGTCATCCATCCCGCTCTTTGTCACCAATTGCCGGAGATCGGGGTCGAGCTCGACCTCGCCCACGATCACCGTCTGAACCATCGGATGGCGCTCGCCCACCTGGATCATGGCGCGCAGAAACTCTTCGACGCCCTTGCGCACTCGCATCCGGGTCACGATTCCGACGACGGGTGCATGTGGCGGCAGACCCAAGCGAGTCTTGTAGTCATCGCCGGGCGTTGGTCGAAAGCGTTCGGTGTCGACACCACTGGGGATGACGACGAACTTGCGCAACGGGCAACCCTCGTTGTCATGCACGAACTCGCGCACGGCGTCCGCGTTCGCCGTTACTCGATCGGCCAGCCAATTGCCCAGCCTGGCCCCGGCCAGCTCGAGCCCGCGGCGCTCGTGGCAACCTCGTTTGCTGCACAGCACGACGGGTATGCCTGCCAACCGCGCCGCCACCGATCCGACGGCATTGGCGCGCAGCAAATAGTTGTGCACGACATCGGCCCGCTCGCGCCGGAGATAGCGGGCCAGCCGCAGGATAGCCGCCAGCGACTGCCGGCCCTTGAAACCGGAACGCGCCCCTCCGTCGATCACCGGCACATCGAGGGCGCGCACGTTCTCCTGCAGCACCCCCTCCCCGGTCAAGCAATAGAGCACCGGATCGAAGCGCCGTCGGTCGAGGAGTCGCAAGACCTGCAGCAGATGGGTCTGGCTCCCGCCCACCTCCATCGACTTGATCGTGTAAACAATGCGAATCTTTGGCATCGGAACGTATTCGCGTAGGCGATTGAATCGAGATTGACGCGGCAAGGCAACGTGATGGCGGAAACGCCGGTCCTCCTCGCGGGAAGACGTCACAACCGAAGCTGACTAGGATCACCTGGTCAGGAAGGGCGAATCGGCGCTTGTCGTCGCATCGGGTAGAACCGGGCCGCGTCCTAGCGCGGATAGTGAAAGCCTATGTCCGCGACACCGACATCGGAGAGCCCGCTCGCGGTCGTCGACATTCCGCCCAGACTCGCCGCCTTTGCGCTTGTAGAGCCCGCATCAACGGCTGCGCTCGTCACCGTCTGCCCTCCTCGCGGCTGGGCCAAGCGGAAATCGTCGTCCGCAAACCCGACGCCACCGAGGACACGGTCCGGCCCCGACGGATCGACGAACCCCGGGGCCGTCTCTTGATCGTGTCTCCCCTTCACGTGTCGCGCCGAGTAGCCGTCCGCCACGAGGTTGTAATCGCCAACGAACGTGGGCCAGCTGGAAGCCAGCACGTCCAGGCCAGTCAAGGCATTGGCGGCGCTGATATTATTGGTCACGTGCACGTTGGTGATCGGCTCGACGGCGTCACCAACATGAATCCCGTTATTGGCATTTGCATACAGCGTATTGTTCTTGACCACGATGTCGTCGGCATGAGCCTTCCCCCTCACCACGACACCGTCCTTCCCATTCGAGTAGATCAGATTGTTGAAAACCGTCGTGTCTGAAGCATCCTGCACATACACGCCATGGCCGGGGTTTGATTGGATGATGTTGTTGCGGATCTCGGTTCCCCGCGAGCCACTCTTGACGTACACGCCGCCCGCCGCACCTCCGGTCAGGACGAAGCCGTCGACAGAAACACTCGAGCGCGTCGCGATGCGAAACGCCGCGCTGAAGCCGGTTGCGTCGATGACCACCGTGCCCGGCCTCGCCGCCTTGAAACCGACCCCGGAGTTGATCGGGTTGATGTCTCCCTCGCGATACGTGCCGGCGGCGACGATGACGACGTTTCCCTTGCGGGCAACCCGGGCCGCGTGTGTGATCGTGCGGAAGGCCTGGCTGGGCACGATGCCACTGTTGCCGTCGTTTCCGTTCGGGCTGACATACAAGGGCTCGTAGGGGATACGAACGACGCTAGGCCCCCACGTGTGGTTCCCGTAGTGGAATCCCATGTCGACCCATCTGCGGTCGCCGCCGTCGTTTGGGATTGCCGAGGCACGAGCGAGATTCAGGCTGGTCGCGGCGTCGCTGCCCGCGTCGATGGCCGGACTCGTAGCGCCCTGACCGGATCGCCGATCCGAGAGGTGGAAATCGTCGTCGGCAAAACCGCCGCCGCCCAGCTTACCGTCACTGCCCGCCGGATTGACGAAGAGCGGGTTCGCCTGCATGTCGGTGACGTCGGCCACCGTGTCGTAGGCATACCGGTCGGCGTTCAGGTTGGAGGCCACGTTCATTCTGAGCAACGACTCGCTTCCGACCTGGATGCCCGCTACGCCATTGGCGGCCGCGATGTTGTTCAAGGCCATCACATCGGAAACCGGATGAAGCAGGCTCGCGCCGAGAAATACGCCGCGACCATTGTTGCCATAGACGGTGTTATTGACCACCTCAGCATTCGATACCCCCGACACAAACCCCGTGAGCAGCACACCATCCTGACCGTTCGCGTAGCTCAGATTGTTGAATACCGTGATGTTCTTCGCGTCCTGGACCGCGATGCCGTGACCAGCGTTGGAGAACACGCGGCAATTCGCCACGTTCACGTCATGCGCACCGCTTTTGACGATGATCCCGGCATCACTGCCGCCCGTCACCGAGAATCCGTCGACGACGACGTGGCCGTACTTCTGGATGAAGAACCCCCAGCCCTGCCCTCGCGCGTCCACCAGCACCGGGCCTGAGTGGTCTCCCGTTTGCTCACCGGTCTCGTCCGCGGTGAAGACGATGGGCCGCAGCCGACTTCCCGACCGCTGCGGCGCGATGTTGCCCTCGGCATACACGCCCGGCCCGACGACGACGGTGACTCCGGGGCGTGCAACCTCGGCCGCGTGCCCGATGGTGCGCAGGGCGTGATCGGGAGTGCTGCCATCGTTGCCGTCGCTGCCACTGGTACGCACGAAAAGCATCACACTAGGGAGCGACGGTATGGCGTAACTCGTGGCGGTGTTACCGTAGTGGTACCCCGCGTCGACGACGCCCTCGTCCCGGGTGCCGTCCTCGCTGCTGCCTCCCGTGAGCCCGATGGTCGCAACTCCGGCAGGGCCGTGATCGAGCGCCGGGCTCCCCGGAAGCAGCCGGAAGTCGTCGTCCTCGAAGCCGTCGCCGCCCAAGACGCCGTCGGCTCCTTCGGGATTGGCCAGCAACGGGTCGGCTTGGATGTCTGCCTGGTCCATCAGGCGAGATGGATTCATGCTGTCGCCGACGATGTTGAACGCGCCACTGTATGTGTCACGGGATGCGCTCGCGATCTTGATCCCACCCCTTCCGTTGCCGTCAACCACGTTGGACAAAACCGTGATGTTGAGTTCGCCCACTGGACTCCTGTTGCCGTAGCCGACCATGATCCCCACACTGCCGTTGCCATAGCTGGTGTTGTGCGCGATCACGACGTCGCTCGAACCGCGATACTTGTCGCCAACGTTGATTCCCGTCCAGCCGTTTGCGTACGTCAGGTTGTTGAAGATCAAGCCGCCGACCGTGCCGTGCACATCGATCCCGTACTTCAGGTTGGAGAACAGCACGCAGTTGGTGATGACCATGTTGGCAGGGGGTGTTTTCGTCTGCCAGTTGTACCGTACCTCGATACCGGCCTCGGAACTGCCTCGGACGTAGAAGCCGTCGATCCGCACGTTCGCTTCGCCATCGACCAGAAACCCCGTGTCCCAGCCGGTTGCGTCGACAAGCACGGGGCCTGGCATGTCTCCGGTCCGGCTGCCATCGCGGTCGGCGATGAATTCGAGGGGATCAGGCGGCGGGTACTTGACGGTGCCACTTCGAGGCGCGATGTCACCCTCGGCGTAGGTACCGGGACCGACGATCACCTGGCCGTTGGTATACGCCAGGCGCCTTGCTGCCGCCCCAATGGTCCGCAAGGCAGTGGCCGGAGAAAGTCCATCCAGGGCATCGCTGCCGCTCGCTCTCACGTATAGAACTGCTCCGGCCTGCGCCGTGCCGGCTGCAGCAAGCAGGGCAATCGCGCAAAGTAGGGGAATCTTGCCGCTCATGCACCCTCTCTGCAGCCGGAGGATCGGGGCAGGTGTCGACGCACTCACGCTAAAATAGCGTATAGATGAAGGGCCCCAACGCCGTGCTCTGCGCCGTCACCATCAAGCCGGCAAACACCAGCAGCACAAGAACCATGGGGATCATCCACCAGAGCTTGCGCTGCCACAGGAACACCAGCAACTCGC
>Ga0316628_100005339_pt1 | contig 10279 bp, 11 predicted proteins | sample OWC_Aug_M2_C1_D5_FD_207648 | JGI IMG/M metagenome (GOLD analysis project Ga0316628, IMG submission 207648) | Wetland soil microbial communities from Old Woman Creek delta, Ohio, United States - OWC_Aug_M2_C1_D5_C | ecosystem: Environmental > Terrestrial > Soil > Wetlands | place: USA: Ohio... | reverse complement strand
ATACCACGCGCCGAGCTGTCCGGCGCGCGCCGCGCGCGACAGCGCCGAGCCGCCGAGCGACTCGGTGACGACGACCGGCTCAGTGGACACGGCGCGCGACTCCGGGGCGGCGGCGATCGGCCGGCAATTTCACTTGTGATATGGCTCGCCGCGCACGATGGTGCCGGCACGGTAGAGCTGCTCGGCGAGCACGAGGCGCGCGAGCTCGTGGGGCAACGTCCACGGCGCGAGCGAGAGCGACGACGCCTTTCGCTGCAGGACCGCGCTGCCCAGGCCGAACGCGCCGCCGACGACGATCGCGACATCGCGCGCACGTTCTCGTTGCTCCTGCATCCAGCGCGCGAACTGCTCCGACGTCATCGACCGGCCCGTCAGCTCGCACGTGACGACCTGCGCGCCCGTGGGAATGGCCTCGAGCAGCCGTTGCCCTTCCCGCTCGCGGACGAGGTCCGCAGAGCCGGTCTTCCCCGGCTCGTCACGGACCTCGTGTACGTCGAGGGGCCAGTATCGCCCCGCACGCGTCTCATACTCGCGGATCGCGCCCGCCAGGTTGGCATCGCGCGGCTTGCCCACGACAGCCACGACGAATCGCATGCGGGCGCGCCCGCGTCAACACGCGCCGCACTGCCCCACACCACGCCATCCGCCGGGCGCGCATCGTACACCGCGCCGCCGCACGCCGTCCCGCACGCCTACGTCAGGCATAGATCCCGCGCAGCCGGTGCACCGTGGCCACGCGGCTGATGGAGAGCATGTACGCCGCCGTGCGCATGTTCACCTTGTGCTGCTTGGAGAGCTGCAACACGTCGGTGAAGCTGCGGCGCATGATGTCGGTGAGGCGCTCGTTGACCGTGTCCTCGGTCCAGAAGTAGCCGCCGCGGTCCTGCACCCACTCGAAGTAGGAGACCGTCACGCCGCCGGCGTTGGCGAGAATGTCGGGAATCACGAAGATGCCCTTCTCGTCGAGAATCGAGTCGGCGCCGGCGGTGGTCGGGCCGTTCGCGCCCTCGCAGATGACCTTGGCGCGGACCTTTCCCGCGTTCTTGCTCGTGATCACGTTCTCGAGCGCCGCCGGCACCAGGACGTCCACGTCGGCCACGAGGAGATCGTCATTCGAAATCTGGTCGCCGCCCGCGAACCCCTCGAGCGACTTCTGCTGCCGGACGTGCTTGATCGCCGCGTCGATGTCCACGCCGTTCTTGTTGAAGTAGCCGCCGGTGCGGTCGCTGATCGCGACGATCTTGCAGCCTTCGCGCTGGAGGAGCTGCGCCGCGACCGAGCCCACGTTGCCGAAGCCCTGAACGGCCACGGTCGTTCCGGCCACCGGCATGCCGAGGTGCTTGAGCGCTTCCTTGGTGACGATCATGCAGCCGCGCCCGGTCGCCTCGCGGCGGCCCAACGAGCCACCCATCTCCACCGGCTTGCCCGTCACCACCGCGGTGACCGTGTGGCCCATGCGCATGGAGTAGGTGTCCATCACCCACGCCATCACGCGCTCGTTGGTGTTGACGTCGGGCGCCGGCACGTCGGAATCCGGTCCGAGCGTGTTGATGATCCCGGCCGTGTACCGGCGCGTGAGTCGCTCGAGCTCACCCGCGCTCATCTTGAGCGGGTCGCAGACCACGCCGCCCTTGGATCCGCCGAACGGCAGGTTCACCACGGCGCACTTCCAGGTCATCCACGCCGCCAGCGCCTTCACTTCTTCGATCGTGACCCGCATGTCGAACCGGATGCCACCCTTGGCCGGCCCGCGGGACGTGTTGTAGAGCACGCGGTGGCCGGTGAACACCTCGACCTCGCCGTTGTCCATCATCACCGGGATGGACACGGTGATCTGTTTTTCAGGGTGGCGCAGGACTTTGTATAGACCAGGCTCGAGATCCAGCAGTTCCGCCGCGCGGTCGAACCGCGACATCATCGCCTCGAATGGGTTCTCCTCGTCGAGGAAGCGGTCTTTATCTGGTCGAACGATTCTATCGGTAGGAAGTCGAAGGTCGGTGGCCATGGGGACGCGATGCGGGCCGGCTCAGCCGGCAGTGGGAACCGTTCCGGAGCGCATTCGAACGAGGTCGTCGAGCACTCGCTCGAGGCCGCCCACGCCGCGCTCCACCATCACCTGCTGAGAAACATACCACAACGGCGGCGCAAGGCGAGGCCACGCTGGCGCGAGCTTCACCGCGTCCTTCAGCGTGCAGACCACGATCTCGCCCGCGTCCAACTCCTGGGCGAGGTGCACCACGTCGGCCGGAGAGAACGGATGATGATCGGGAAAGATCTTGGGCACGATGCTCACGCCGGCGGACTGCATTTGCTGAATGAACGATTGCGGATCGGCGATCGAGAGAATGGCCCGCGCCGTGAGGCCGGCGATCGACGCGAGCGGACGGCTCTCGCCCGGCGCGTCCGCGCGCACCAGGTCGCCGGGCGCCAGCCGCACCGACACGCGGGGCACGCCGCGCGCCACGCGCGACAGGTGTTCGTGCAGGTCGGCCACGCGCTCATCGCTCGCCGCCTTGCGCGTCACCACCACGAGCGTCGCGCGCCGAACCGCGTCGAGGGGCTCACGCCATGGCCCCGCCGGGAGCAACCGGACCTCGCCGGTCCATCGGTCGGCGCTCACCAGCACGAGATCGGCCAGGCGCTGGATGCGGCGGTGCTGAAACGCGTCGTCCAGCACGGCAATGTCGGCACCGCGTTCCGCGGCCTCGCCCACCGCGGCCACCCGGTCCGCGCCCACGACGACCGGGATGTCGGGATTGAGCGTTCGATGAACCAGCGGCTCGTCGTCGCCGTAGCCGCGCAGCACCACCGCCGGCCGGGCCCCGCGGGCGCTGAGCCCGCGAGCAATCCAGGCGGCCATCGGCGTCTTGCCGGTACCGCCCACGGTCAGGTTTCCAATGCTGACGACTGGAATCGGCGTTGTCGCCGCCGGAAGCCAACCCGCGTCGTACAGGATATCGCGGGCGCCGACGAGGCCGCCGAACACGCGCTCGGCCGGAATCAGCGCGGCGCGGACCACCGACGCGACGCTGTCGTGGCCATACCACACGCGCTCGACGAATCCGCGATCATCCACCGCTGCGCTGCTCCGCCAGGGTCATGACGTCGCGCAGCCGCTCGACCGCGTCCGCCGCTTCGCGCGCGTCGCCGGCGACCACCCGTGCCTCGTCGCTGTACGCGATGGACACCCGCGCGAAGGGCTTGGGGATCATGAATGAGTCCCAGCTCTTCAGGCGCCACGCGCGCGGAGCGGTCGCCACCACGCCGATCACGGGTGCGCCGGTCCGCTGCGCGACGACGGCCAGCCCCGGCGCGATGGATTTCACAGGGCCGCGCGGTCCGTCGGGCGTGATGGCGAGGTCGTGGCCCTCGGTCACGGCGCGAGCCGCGGCGAGCAATGCCCGCGCCGCGCCGCGCGACGTGGAGCCGCGGACCGTCCGGTAGCCGAGGCTCGTCGCGATCCGCGCGATGATCTCGCCGTCCGCGTGCTCGCTGATCATCACGGCCACACCCTCGCCGCGGTGATGGTACAGCAGCGGGAGCAGCTGGCCGTGCCAGAGCATGAAGATGAGCGGCCGTTTGGTCGTGCGACAACTCCGCAGGGCATGGTCGTGAGACACGCGAATGCGCCAGGTGAGTCCCAACAGGCGCAGGAGAACCGCGCCCGCACGCGCGAGCCACACGACGCGGCGCGACGGCGCCTCCTCATTCCCCATTGCGCGTCCGCTCCGCGAGGGCCATCGCCATCTCCGCGACCCGGGCTGCCGCGCCCGGCACGCCGAGCGATGCGCGAACGGCGTCCAGGCCAGCGACCATCGTACGCCGCTCGTCGCTGGCGGGATTCAGCAGAGGCCAGAGCGTGTCGGCCACGGCCCGCGGCCGGAGCGCGTCCTGGACGAACTCCGGCGCCACCTCGCGCCCAGCCACGACGTTCACCAGCCCGATCCGCGGAATGGTGACCAGCCGGCGTGCCGCGAAATACGTGAGCGGATTCGTGCGTTAGGCCACGACGAGCGGACATCCGGCCACGGCCGCCTCGAGCGTGGTCGTGCCACTCTTGCACATTGCCGCGTCGGCGGCGCGAAGAACGGTGAACGACGCGGACTTCACGATGCGAAACGGACAGCGCCCGGGGTCGAGCGTGACGTGCGGCGCCGCGCTCACGACGACCTCGAGCGACGGATCGCGCCGCTGCAGCTCGCGCGCAACGGCCACGAACGCGTCGAGGTGCCGCGCGATCTCCTGGTCCCTGCTCCCGGGAAAGAGCGCGAGCACGCGGGCATCGGGCGCGATGCCGAGTGTGGCGCGCGCCGCCGCGCGATCCGGCAACACATGAAGCCGGTCGAGGAGCGGGTGCCCCACGAACGTCGCGTCGATGCCGTGTCGCCGCAGCAGCGCCTCCTCGAACGGGAGGATCGGCGCCGCCTTGGTGACGGTGCGCGCGAGGCGCGCCAGGCGGTCGGCTCCCCACGCCCACACCTGCGGCGTGATGTAATACAACACCGGCACGCCGGCATCCGTCGCGGCCTCGGCGACCTTCATGTTGAAGGTCGGATAGTCCACGAGGACGACGAGCGCCACGTTCCCGCTCCTGATGCGGGCCTTGAGCTCGCGCAGCAGCCGCCAGTGTCTCGGGATGTGCTCGAGCACCTCGACGAACCCCATGACCGCGAGCTGCTCCACGTGCTCCACCAGCTCCACGCCGGCATCACGCATCTCGTCCCCGCCGATGCCCACGAGGCGGTACGGCGCGCGCCGCACGCCCAACTCGCGCGCCACGCCGGCCGCGTGGAGGTCGCCGGAGACCTCTCCGGCGACGAACAAAATCTCACGCACGACTGGGAGCCGTGCTTGCCGGTGGCCGGGCGCGCAACGCCGGGAGCGTGCGCTCGATGTCCTTGACGATCGTCAGCGCGACCGCGAGCGCCTCGCGGCCGTCCTCGCCCGTGACGGCGACCGGCGCCGTGCCGGCCGCCGCCCGCACGAACGCCTCGAGCTCGAGACGAAGCGGCTCGCCCTCGGGGGCTTCGACGTGAATTCGCTCCACGAACGACTCCAACGCCTGCGCCCCCTGCGCGTCACGCACGAGCGCGCCAAGATCCACGTCGCGGCGCAGGCGATAGAACTCGCCCGTGCCCGCGGCCAGATCGAGCGACAGATAGCCGCTCTGCTGAAAGATGCGGAGCTTGCGCATCCGCTCGCGCGAGACCCGGCTCGCCGTGATGTTCGCGACCGCCCCGGCCTCGAACGAGATGCGCGCGTTGGCGATGTCCACGAACGGCGTGAGCACCGGCACGCCCACGGCGGACACGGCGCTCACGCCGCCGCCCACGAAGGTCCGCACGAGATCGATGTCGTGAATCATCAGGTCGAGCACGACCGCGACGTCGGACCCGCGCGGGTTGAACGGCGCCAGCCGGTCGCTCTCGATGAAGCGCGGTCCTTCCACGAACGGCAGCGCGGCGCGCACCGCGCGGTTGAATCGCTCCACGTGGCCGGTCTGCACGACGGCCCCCGTGCGCTTGGCGATCGCGAGGAGGGCGTCCGCTTCCTCGAGGGTGGTGGCGATCGGCTTCTCGATGAGCACGTGCAGCCCGCGCTCGAGCGCCGGCGCCGCGACGGCGAAATGGGCCGGCGTCGGCACCACGACGCTCACGGCGCGCACGTCGTCGAGCAGCGCATCCAGCGAGGGAAACGCCGTCACGCCCAACTCGGCGGCGACCTTCGCCGCGCGGTCGGGGTTGGCGTCGAAGATGCCGGCCAGCTCGGCGCCGGGGACGTCGCGCAGGATGCGGGTGTGGTGGAAACCAAGCGCGCCCGCGCCCACCACGCCGATGCGAACCGCGCCGGCCATCAGATCACCGACCCGCGATCGCTGCGGTCGAAGAACGCGAGAAACTCCTCGATCTCCGGCAGGCGACGCAGCTCGGCGGCCACGCGTTCGCGCGCCTGCGACAGATTCAGCTCGGACTTGAAGAACAGCCGGTACGCGCGCTTGAGCTCCCGGCGTACGTCCTCCGGAAAACCGTTGCGCTCGAGCCCCACGACGTTCAGGCCGTACAGCTTGATCGGATTCCCGACCGCCTTCACGAACGGCGGCACGTCCTTGGAGACGCGCGAACAGCCGCCGATGAAGCTGTAGCGGCCGATGGTCGCGAACTGGTGCACCGCCACGAGTCCCGAGATGATCGCCTTCTCGTCCACGGTCACGTGGCCGGCGAACTGGGTGCCGTTGGAGATGATGACGCCGTCGCCCACGTGGCAGTCGTGCGCCAGGTGCACGTACGACATGAGAAAGCAGTTCTTCCCCACCGTGGTCTTGAACGACTGCGTCGTGCCGCGGTTGACGGTGCTGTACTCGCGGATCGTCGTGCCGTCGCCGATCTCCACCGTGGTGGGCTCGCCCTTGTACTTGAGGTCCTGCGGATCGCCGCCGAGCACCGTGCCGACGCCCACTTTCACCTTGTTGCCGAGGGTCACGTTGCGCTCGAGCGTGGCGCGCGCGGCGATCACGCACTCGCTGCCGATCACGCAATTCTCGCCGACGATGGCGAACGCGCCGATCTCCGTGCCGTCGCCGATCCGCGCGTCGGGGTGGACGATGGCGGTGGGGTGAATGTGGACGCTCATTTGTCGCGCACCACGGCGCCCATCTCGGCCTCGCAGACGAGCTGGCCGTCCACCTTGGCCACGCCGGACATCTTGCACATCATGCCGCGCACGTGGAGCAGCTCCAGCTCGAAGCGGATCTGATCGCCGGGCTTCACCGGGCGGCGCCACTTCACGTTGTCGAGCGACGTGAAGTACACGACCTTGTTCTCCCGGTCCGGCACCGCGCCCATGAGCAGCATGCCGCCCACCTGCGCCATCGCTTCGATGATCAGCACGCCGGGCATGATGGGATGGCCGGGAAAGTGGCCCTGAAAGAACGGTTCGTTGATCGTCACGTTCTTGAGGCCCACCACCCGCTTGTCCGTCATCTCGAGGATCCGGTCCACGAGCAGGAACGGATAGCGGTGCGCCAGGACCTTCATGATCTCGTCGATCTCCATCCCCTGCTTTTCCGTCGACATGGCTTCCCTCATCGCGCGCACCAGGCGCACCGTTCCCCTGTGACTGGGCTTCGTCGCCGTGACGCGCGCCCGAACGCGCATGCCGGCCAGCGCAAGATCGCCCACGCAGTCCAGCGCTTTGTGCCGCACGAACTCGTCGGGCCAACGGAGCGTCGTGCCGAGCACACCATTGTCGTCCAACACCACGGCGTTGTCGAGCGAGGCGCCCTTGATCAGGCCCATGCCGCGCAGCGCCTCCACTTCATGCACGAAGCCGAACGTGCGCGCCGGCGCAAGCTCTTTCACGAAGACGTCGCGCGTGACCCGGTAGCAGCCCTGCTGGCGGCCGATCGTCGGGTGCGGAAAATCGATGCTCACGTTGAGCTCGAGCTCCGGCGCGGGCGTCACCTCGTAGACCGAGTCACCGTCGGTGATCCGGAGCGGATTCCGGACGGTCAGATACCGCACGTCGCCGCGCAGCTCGGCCAACCCGGCGCCGACCAGCGCATCGACGAACGGCGCCGCGCTCCCGTCCATGATTGGCGGCTCGGCGGCGTCGAGATGGATCTCCAGGTCATCGATGCCAAGACCGGCCACCGCGGCGAGCACGTGCTCCACGGTGTGTACGGACACCGGATCCTCGCCGAGCTGCGTCCGGCGGTCGGTGAGCACGGCGCGCTCGGCGCGCGCCGGAATGAGCGGCGCCCCGGGGAGATCGGTGCGACGGAAGGAGATGCCGGCGCCACTGGACGCCGGCCGGAAGGTCAGCCGGCACGCCGCGCCGAGGTGCAGCCCGATTCCCTCGAGCGACACCGGACGCGTGATGGTACGACGGTTCATTCGGATTCTTTCGTGCTGTCGAGAAGACGCTCGATTCGTCGGAGGAGGCCGGGAAGCTTGAACAGCGCCGCCTGGGCGCGCAGCGATTCCTTGTGGGGTCTGGCCGGATACCCCGACCAGGTCTCGCCGGCCGGAATATCGCCAAAACCCCCCGCCTGCGCAGCGAGTCGGGCCCCTTTTCCCACCGTGTGGTGGCCCGACACCCCCGCCTGACCGAGGAGCATCGCGCCGTCCTCCACCCGGGCGGACCCGGCGATGCCCACCTGCGCCATGATCAGGCAGGCGCGTCCGATGCGCACGTTGTGCGCGATCTGCACCAGGTTGTCGACCTTGGTCCCGGCGCCCACGACCGTGTCGTCGATGCTCCCGCGGTCGATCGTGGTGTTGGCGCCGATCTCCACGTCGTCGCCGATCACGCAGCGCCCGACATGAGGAATCTTTATATGCTCGCCGCCGCGCTGCACGTAGCCGAACCCGTCGGAGCCGACCCGGACGCCGGCGTGGAGCGTCACCCGGTCGCCGATCACCGAACCGCTGTAGACGGTGACGGACGCGAAGAGCTGGCACGCCGATCCAATCGACACGCCGGGGCCGATCGCGCAGTGCGGTCCGATCGCCGTCCCGTCACCCACCGTGACGCCCTCGCCGATCACCGCGTACGGCCCGAGCGATACGTCCCGGCCGAGCCGGGCGCCGCGGCCCACGACCGCGGTGGCGTGCACGCCCGGCTCGGCGCGCGGCGCGCGATGGAACCGGGGCAGCAGCGTGAGCAGCGCCTCCATGGGGCTCGCGACCACCACGCGGGCTTTCGCCTGTCCCGGCGTGTCCGCGAGCTCCGGAGCGATGAGGACGACCCCAGCTCGCGACGCGGTGAACATGGACGCGTACTTGGGCGCGCCCAGAAAGCTCAGATCCGGTTCGGACGCCCGGTCGAGCGGGGCCACTCCCGTGACCGTCGCCGCGGAATCGCCGGTAAGCCGGCCGCCAACCGCCTCCGCAATGGCCGCGGCGGTGAGAGCGAAACCGCCCTCACCGCCGCCGTCTTCGTTCTTCGACCCCGCGATCACCGCGCCGGCGGCTTGGGTGGCTTGGACGTCACCCCCGCCGGGGCCGCTGGGGCGCCCTTCGGCGTCGGGTCGCCGGCCTTGGCCTTGGCAGCCGGCGTCGCGCGCAGCCGCGACACCACACGATCGGTGATGTCCAGGTTCTTGTCGGCGGACACGATGCTCCCGGCACCGGGCGCATTGTCGAGGATCATGGCGTAGCAGTCCTCGGCGCGAACGTCGTCGAGCACCTTCTTCACCACGTCGGTGATGGGCGCCATGACCTCCTGGCGCTTCGCGTCGAACTGCTGCTGGAACTGCTGCTGCTTGGTCTGAATGTCCGCCTCGATGGCCTGGAGCGCCTTCTCGGCCTTGTCCTTGGCCACCGGCGTCAGCTTGGCCTGGTCCTTCTGATAGTTGGTGAGCATGGTCTGCGCGGAATCCTGCAGCTTCTGAAGCTGCACGCGGAACCCGTCGCCCGTCTTGTTGAGCAGCGATTCAGCCGCGACACGACCCGGTGCAACCTCCATCAGCGCCTGGGTGTTGACGTAGGCGATCTTGGTGCACACCTGCTGCGCGCGCGCCGACGCCGCGACCATCACACAGAGGATTGGCGCGATCACGGTCGCGCGGAACATGGAACGCATGACAACTCCGAATTAGAAGATCTGACCGAACTTGAAATGAACCTGCCACTTGGGATCCTTCCGCCCGAGCGCGTCGACGCGGTCGAACCCATATCCGAGATCGATGCCCAGCGGACCCAGCGGAGTGACGAGCGAAGCCCCGAACCCGGCACCGCGGAACAGGCGGGTCGGATCGAAGTCGCTCGGCCGCTCCCAGAGGTTGCCCGCATCGTAGAAGCCGTCGACGTAGAGCTGCTGGCTCACCCGCAAGCCAAGCTCGAGCGTGCTCGTATAATAAGCGTTGCCGAACGACGCGCGCTGCGCCTGGAACTGGTCGGCGTTGGGCAGATACCCCCGCGGGGTGATCGAGAATTCTTCATATCCTCGCAGCGGGTTGCCGTACTGGACGCCGCCCAGCGAGAACGCCTGTGAGACGAAGAACGGGCCGGGGTCGCCGAACAGCGCGCCGGCGCGCGCCGACAGACCGACGACCAACGCCATTGGCTCCGGACCGAGCGACTTGCCGAACGTGGCCAGCGTGGAATAGGACCGCATCTCCGTGGTGAGTCGTTGGAACGACGCCGTTCCACCGAGCGGGCCGCCGTTGAACTGCAGACCGATGTTCTCGTGCGTCCCGGCCACCGGGAACGGTATGCCGAGCCGAGTATCGTGGTCGAGCGTCAGGCCCAGCGTGGACCGGAAGCAACCGTTGCAGTTG
>Ga0316628_100005338_pt1 | contig 10279 bp, 7 predicted proteins | sample OWC_Aug_M2_C1_D5_FD_207648 | JGI IMG/M metagenome (GOLD analysis project Ga0316628, IMG submission 207648) | Wetland soil microbial communities from Old Woman Creek delta, Ohio, United States - OWC_Aug_M2_C1_D5_C | ecosystem: Environmental > Terrestrial > Soil > Wetlands | place: USA: Ohio... | reverse complement strand
GCCACTTCCGCGACGTTGGCCGGCTCGTTTCGGCGTCCCCGCAGGGGCACGGGCGCGAGATAGGGCGAATCGGTTTCGATGAGCAGGCGGTCGATGGGGACGTCCCTGGCGACGTCACGCAATTTCTGGGACTTGGGATAGGTTACGTTGCCCGCGAACGAAACGAGAAATCCCATGTCCATGCCGAAGCGCGCTTCCTCGATGGTCCCGGCGAAGCAGTGAAAAATGCCGCCCAGGCCGGAGCTTCGCCAGTCCTGCTCCAGGATTTTGAGGCAATCGGGCCAGGCCTCGCGGCAGTGAATGATGATGGGCTTGCGTGCCGCGCGCGCCTGGTCGAGTTGCTGACGGAAAACCTGCGCCTGGACGTCCCTCGGCGAATGATCGTAATGGTAGTCGAGGCCGATTTCGCCCCAGGCGACGACGCGGGGGTGACGCGCCAGGCGATCCAGTTCGGCGTAATGCGCGGGCGTCGCGTGCCGCGCCTCGTGCGGATGAATTCCGATGGAAGCGTAGATCCAGTCGTGCGCCTCGGCATAGGGCACCGCCGCGCCGAGCTTTTCGATTTCCGGGCCATTGCCAATAGCGAGGAGCGTGCCTACACCCGTGGATTGCGCGCGCGCCAGCATGGCGTCGCGATCCGCGTCGAAGTCGGAGACATCCACGTGCGCATGGGAGTCGATGAGGTCCATGGAAATAATTGAGTTGTTCATTGCGAATTGAGCGTGTCCTGCCGTGTCGCGATTCGCGATAGCGCTTGGTGGCACAGGCTTCAGCCTGTGCGCTCTCCCGGGCAGCCGAAAAGCAAAACCGCACAGGCTGAAGCCTGTGCCAGTAAACCCCAACCCCTGCTACTTCAGCCGGGCGCCGACGGGAACGTCTTCGAGGAACCCGGCCAGCACTGGGGATCCATCGGGGGCGGCGGAGGCTGCCACGATCATGCCGTTGGATTCCACGCCGCGCAATTTTCGAGGCTGCAGATTCGTGACCACCACAACTTTTCGCCCGACCAGGTCTTCGGGCTTATAGGCAAGGGCCAGCCCGGCGACGATCTGGCGGACTTCCTCGCCGATGTCGACCTGCAATTGCAGCAACTTGTCGGCGCCGGCCACGCGTTCGGCGGATTTCACCAGGCCAACTCTCATTTCCACTTTGGCAAAATCCTCGATGCCGATTTTCGGCGTGACTGCCGGCGTGACTGGTGACGTTGCGGGCGCTGCCGCGGCTCCTGCCGCAGCTGGGGTGGCACTCGGTGCGGGTGACGTTGCGGGTGACGTCACGTCTTTATTCTGTTCCTGCTCCATGGCTTCTATCCTTTCAATCGCTTCTGATTTTTCAACGCGCGGGAAAATGCCTTCCGGCTTTCCTGTTTTCGTGCCGGGCTTGAGCTGCCCCCACGAAAGAAGATCCAGTTGGACGTCACCCAAGACGTCCGTCTGGCCCAATTGCCGCCAGATTTTTTGCGTGGCTTGCGGAAGCACGGGATGCGCCAGCGCCGCGATGATGCGCAGGCCTTCGGCCGCCGTGTAGAGCACGGTGCCTAAGCGGGCGCGGTCTTCCGGTTTGTCGGCCAGTGTCCAGGGCTTCTCCACCGAAAGATATTTGTCGATGGCGGCGACCAGTTCCCAGATCGATTCGAGGGCGAGTGAAAAACCGAGCCGCTCGTATAATTGCGTGATCCTGGTGAGCGCTTCACTGGCGAAGTCCGCCGAGCCAGGAGCGTAATTCTCCTTGCCCTGCGCAATCGCGGGCTGGGGAATTTCTCCGCCGAAGTAGCGCTCGATCATGGTGAGCGTGCGGCTGGCCAGATTTCCTAATCCGTTCGCCAGATCGCCGTTGTAGCGGGTCACCAGGGCGTCGTAGGAAAAGCCGCCGTCCTGCCCGAAAACAATTTCGCGCAGCAGGTAATAGCGCAGCGGTTCGATGCCCAGCACACTGACGATGGGACGCGGCCGCACCACGTTGCCGCGCGACTTGCTCATCTTTTCGCTATCGAACAGCAGCCAGCCGTGGGCCCAAATCTGCCGCGGCAGCGGCAAATCCGCGGCCATTAAAAAGGCCGGCCAGTAGACGGCGTGGAAACGAATAATTTCCTTGCCGACAATGTGCAAGTCGGCGGGCCACAGGCCGCGCTGGTCGAACTCGGGGCCACCGACGGCGCTGAGATAACCGATCAGGGCGTCAAACCAGACGTAGAAGACGTGCGGCGATTCTCCGGGAACGGGAATGCCCCACTTGATCGTTGTGCGCGTGATCGAGAGATTGCGCAGTCCGCCTTGCACGAAACTCAAGACTTCGTTGCGGCGGCTTTCCGGCTTGATGAAATCCGGATTGGCCGCGTAGAAATCCAGAAGCTTTTGCTGGAATTCGGAGAGTTTGAAAAAATAATTTTCCTCGGTAACGGTCTCGGTGGGACGTCCGCAGTCCGGGCAGGGATCGCCGGGGCCCGCTTCGACGACGTAAGCGTTGTCGTGCACGCAATATTGGCCGGTGTAGCTTCCCTTCTCGATGTAGCCGTTATCGCGGCAGCGTTTGAACAGCCATTGCACGGTGCGGTGATGGCGCTCGTCGGTGGTGCGAATGAATTCGTCGCCGGCAATATCAAAATCGTCCCAGATCTTCTTCCACTGGACGGCAATAGACGTGGAGAATTCCTGCGGCGACATCCCGGCCTTTTTCGCCGAGCGTTCGACGTTCACGCCGTGCTCATCGGCTCCCGTGGTCATGGTGACATCAAATCCGCGCATGCGTTTGAAGCGGCGGATGACATCCGCGACGATGGTCGAATACGTGTGACCGATGTGGGGAAGGCCGTTGGTGTAGTAGAGCGGAGTCGTCAGGTAGTACTTCGGCTTGGCTCGGGGAGTGCTCATTCGCCCTTTCCGTCTGGAATGTTGCGGTTAGTCCTGTTACGGCAGGCCGCTGGTCTGCGGCAAGCTTAGCATTGGAAACGCGAGTTTTGATAGTAAGCGGGCTGCGCAAGGGTGTCAAATCGGCGGGCGCGCTCCGGGATGTTCGCCAATTCAGTTGGCATTCAGGAATGAAAAAGAGGCACCCCAGGATCGGTGTGCCTCTCTAATGACTTTGCTCAAGGATGTTTCCAAGGAAATCGAAGTGGCGCCGCCGCTCAATCCTGCGGAGGAGGAGGGGGAGGTTGCTTGCCCTTCCTGTCACGATCGCCGCGTCCGAACTTGCCGTGTCCCTGGACCTGCTGAAAGGAAGGATCAGGCAAAAACAGGGATGCCGCCGGCTGGCTGATATTGGACAGTTGATAGGTTGTGTTTCCAAAACGCGGGTCGGTGCGAGTTACTTTCATGACGACGTCAAGATCCTGCGAATACAGGCGCTCGGTGGTGGTCACAATGTCAAACTGATTGCCGATCTGGCCCGCGGGGATCGTGCGCGTGACTTTGTGATCGTCCACTTTGTAGACAGTATTGGTAGCTGGATCGGTGTACGTCGATTGCGTGTCGCTTACGGTTTCATTGGCGGATCCAGCGCCCCTGGGCCCGCGGTCCGGGCGCTTGGAATCCGAGGGCGGAGGATTATGCTGGCGAATGGCCACGGCCTCATAGGTCTTCTTCGTGACGTTGACGAAATATTGCATCATTTTCGTGACGTTGCGAATGTAGACAATCTCCGGAGAATTGCCCGAAGCAGCCCAGGGACCGATGGCCGGCAACTTCACGTCGCGATAGGTGCTGCCGTCGGAATCCCGCGCGATTGTGCCGGAGTTCGAATTGTTGATGGTGTTGCCGGGAAGAGTTTCCGTATGCGTGACCGTAAAGGTGGCCTGAAACGGCTTTCCTGTTACGGTCTTGCCGCCGAAACCTCCCATCAGGCCGCCAAACTCGAACGAGCCATCCATCAAGCGCCCGGGACCACGTCCCGGGCCCGCAAAGCCGCCGTCGCGAGGGGGCCCTTGCGCACCAACCGCCAGAGCCAAGCCTGCGGCGGCAATTGCCGCCCAACCGGTGCGAGCCGCTATCTTTTTCACGTTCGTGTCTCCTATTCGCAAGATTGCGAAATCACAAAAATGTTTTTTTCCTGGACTGCGAGTCTACTGAACCAATTTCACGCCGCGGGGCCAGCCGTCTTCGCCGACCAGAACATCCGCTTGAACCAGATCGTCATCGGCAGCGGCGGCGAGCGGATAGCCAAGCTGCGCCAGCGACGCGCGCGTCAACTCCACGCGCACGACCATGCCCGGATCGTCGGCGCTAAAGGCGCTGGTAAAGGGCACGGGCACAAAATCCGTCGCCATATAGGTTGCGCCGACGGCAGCATCACTTGCGGGTGCATCGGCAACTTCTTCCTCGGCCCCTTGAGCGCCATCATTGAGCGGCACGGAAGCAGGCGCCATTGCATCCACCGGACCTGTCGGCTGCGAGGAAACATCTTTCTTGAGAGAAGGCTGCTCAGGCCCATTCGACCGTACACCCGCGACCCAAAAAACAATCAGCAGGACGGCCGCAACAGCTCCCATGGAAGACCACGCAAAAGTTCGGCGCCAGGAAGTGCGCGCGTGATGGTGCCTAAACTCCGCCAGTACCGTGGCCAGCACCTGGGGAGGCGTCTGCAGATCTTGCACGCGGAGGCTTTCCACTTCGGAAGCCTCCGCAAGAGAGACGGCCTCCGCCATTCGGTTTGCGCAAAGGCTGCATTCGGCGGCATGTTCCAGGGCCGCCTCGCGCAAACGCACATCCAGCAATTCCATGCGGACGTAGGCATGCACGATTTCGTCGAATTCCCTGCACGTCATTTGATTCATTTCTTGCCTCCCGAGCGCGCCCCGAGCGCCTTGCCGCCCACGTGGTCCGGACGGAGTTTCTCGAGCAAAATCGAGCGCGCGCGATTCAGCCGCGACCTCACCGTTCCTACCGGGCAATCGAGCAGCGCCGCGGCCTCCGTGTAGCTTTTCCCCTGCAGATCGCAGAGCGTTACAGGCTCGCGATAGTGGTCCGGGAGCGTCAGGACCGCATCGCGCAACAAATCCACGATTTCCGTACGCTCCAGGCCCTCCAGGGCTGTTTCCGCCTTCAGCACGTTCGCCGAAGAATGGCCATTTCCATTGGTGTGGACCGCCGCCCCGTTCCAATCCGAGGCCCGGGAAGAATCGCCTTCCTCGATCAGCGGTACGTAGCGGCTCTCTTTTTCATGCAATTTGCGCAAATGATTGCGCGCAATCCCGTAGAGAAAAGCGGCCGGCGTACCTTTTTCCTGGTCGAACTTCGCGGAATGGCGAATCAGCGTCAAGAACGTTTCCTGAACCACGTCGGCGGCAGCTTCCGGCCGGCCGGACATGTGCACGGCGAAGCGGTAGAGGCCGCCCTGGTGACGCTTGTAAAACTCCAGGAAGGCGCTCTCGTCGCCAGAGGAGAGCCGCCGCATCAGTTCGATGTCGCGAGGTTCAGCTGTGTCTGCCATCTGGGTGTTTAGATGCGCGCCCTCTGCTTACAGTATTCATTCCTTTTGCAGGCGGGCAAAGTTCCATTTTATCGAGCCCGGGCCCGCACAGGACCCTGGCAGGAAAATGCGAGACTTAGTGTATGCTTACGGCAGGTCGAACCTACACATTTGGAGGCACCTTTGAAACGTATTTCCGGAAGACTTTTGGGCGTAACGATGGCGATCGCCTTAACGGCTGTGTCTGGCTTTGCGCAACTCGCGGAAAAGAAAGCGCTGACGCTGGCAACCGCCAAGCAAATCGCGGCAGCAGCGGAAACCGAAGCGACCAACAACAAATTCGCCATGGTCATCACCATTCTGGACGATGGCGGGAACATGGTTTACCAGGAACGAATGGACGACGCGCAACTGGCCAGCATACAAATTTCGCAGGGCAAAGCGCACACCGCGCTGGCATTCAAGCGGCCCACCAAGGCGCTGGAAGATGCCATCGGCGGAGGACGCAACGCTCTACTGTCCCTTTCGGGGGCCGTATTGGTGGAAGGCGGCCTGCCGCTAATTGTGGATGGAAAAGTGATCGGCGCGATCGGCGTGAGCGGCGGAACATCGGCGCAGGATGGAACGGTGGCCAAGGCCGGAGCGGATGCGTTTACGAAGATGGTCGCGCACTAAATCGCTGCCGGTTATCGTCCTAATTTGCAGTGGGATTGGATTTCAGGAGGTCGGGGCTTCGGCCCCGACAAAAAGCCTCGTCTGTTGAGGGGTTTTAACCCCTGAAGCTTCAGGGCTAAAGCCCCGGATCAAACGGAGCTGGAATGTCCGAGCTGAAGCTAGGACCTCCGAAGGACAGAAATTGCCAAGTTAGTACAGTACGCGCGGCCCGGAAATTGGAAAGTAAGAGGCGCTGCTGATACCATTACGTAAGCGATCGAATACCGGGGCGGCTGCGGGGTTTGGGTCTCCGCGGAACAGCCCCGCGTGATCCGGCCACGGAACAACTCAGAGTCTGCCGGAATTATTGCAACGCAAAAAGTTTTTGAGGGGGAGGACTGCACACATGAATTTCAAATTCTCGCGGGCCGTTTTGTACATATTTTTGATCGCGCCACTCGCAGCGGGCACGATTTTCCTGTCGGCTGCCGGGGCGCAAAACGCCGGCAACAAGGCGCAGATGGGGCGCGGACAGGGTCCGTACAACGATTGGGGCAATGAACAGCCCGGCAATCAATATCTGATTAAAGCGGCTGACTTGCCCAAGCCCTATGCCACCGAATCCTTCACCAATCAGTCCAAAGTGGTGCCGCGCCCGGCGGATGCCTGGCCGAAAGTTCCGGCGGGGTTCAAGATCGATCTGGCGCTGACGGGGCTTGAGGGCCCGCGCACGATTGTGACCGCGCCGAACGGAGACCTCTTCGTGGCGGAAAGCAACGCGGGGCGAATTCGCGTGATCCGCGGATTTTCCAGCGACGGAAAAGTGGAAACGAACGAAGTATTCGCGTCAGACCTGGCCATGCCGTACGGAATCGCTTTTTATCCCGTGGGGCCGAATCCGCAGTACGTGTACATCGGAAACACAAATTCGATCGTGCGCTTTCCGTACAAGAATGGCGATTTGAAAGCCAGCGGGCCGGCGCAAACGATTGTCGCGAGCATCCCCGGCGGAGCCCGCTTCGGCGGAGGACACTGGACACGCAGCCTGGTGTTCACGAATGACGGAAAGAAGTTGCTCGTCGGCGTGGGCTCCAGGTCCAACGTCGGCGACGACGCGGCGGAAATGAATCGCGCAAATGTTTTGGAATTTAATCCTGACGGATCGGGGCAGCGAATCTACGCTTCCGGAATCCGGAATCCCGCGGGCCTGGCGATCAATCCGCAAACCGGGCAGCTGTGGGTGGCCGTGAATGAACGCGACGCGCTGGGCGACAACCTGGTGCCTGACTACGTGACGCACGTACAGGAAGGCGGCTTCTACGGATGGCCGTGGTATTACCTGGGCCCGAACCCGGACCCGCGATTTGCGGGAAAACATCCGGAGCTGAAGGAAAAAGTAATCGTTCCGGATACGTTGCTGCAATCGCACTCGGCTCCGCTGAACCTGACGTTTTACGAAGGCAAGCAATTCCCTGCCAGCTATCGCGGAGATTTATTCGTCACGTCGCACGGATCGTGGAATCGCGATCACCGCACGGGGTACAAAGTGGTTCGCGTTATTGCTCCGAACGGGAAGGCGACGGGCGAGTACGAGGATTTCGTTACCGGCTTTGTCGTGGACGATGCGAACGTGTGGGGGCGTCCCGTGGGCGTGACGGTGGCGAAGGACGGGTCGCTAGTTTTTACGGACGACGCTTCCAACAGCGTGTGGCGCGTGACGTATACGGGAGCCAAGCGCGCCGGGGATTGAGAGCCTAGTTTCCGGGTTGCGGCAAATGCAAAAGATTTAACACAGAGGACACTGAGGACGCAGAGAGCACAGAGAAGAGAGAAATAGAGATTTCAGATTTCAGATTTCAGATTTCAGATTTCAAATTTCAAATTTTAGATTTCACATTTTAGATTTCTGAAAATATCTGGGCGGGGATCGCGTTTCCTGTGCTCGCGCCTTCTCCGTGTCCTCTGTGCCCTCTGTGTTCTCTGTGTTAAAGCCTTTCGGTTTTAGACTGGACGCCACCCCAACCTCCAACCTGCAGCCTACCGCCTACTCCCCATCCCCATTTCCGGCTGGCTCCAAGTAGCGTACTCACCCTATAATCTCTATTTCTCATTACAGATTGGAGCCACGTGGTTCACGTTCTCGAAGCTCGCATTCGCGCCGCACTGGCCGCGCATATTCGGCAGCACTACAACCAGGACGTCAACGTTGTGACGGAACGGCCTCCCCGGATCGAGATGGGGGAAATTGCCACGCCCGTCTGCTTTGAACTCGCGAAGCGCCTGAAGCGCGCTCCCCGGCAGATCGCACAGGAAATCGCCGCGCAGCTCGCGCCTATCGACGGCGTCGAGCGCGTGGAGGTCGCTGGCGGCGGCTATGTGAATCTGTTTTTTGCGCGGGCCGCGTTTCTGGCTTCGGCCGTGACGGATGCGGAAGCTGTGCCGGGTGCGGCGGCTGCTGACGCGCCGAAATGCATCGTCGAGCACACGAATATTAACCCCAATAAAGCGGCGCACATCGGGCACCTGCGCAATGCGGCGCTGGGCGATACCCTCGTAAGAGTGCTGCGGCGCGCCGGGCGGCGCGTCGAAGTGCAAAATTACATTGATAACACCGGAGTGCAGGTCGCCGATGTGGTGATCGGATTTGTGCACATCGCGAAGAAAACGCCGGACGAGGTGCGCGCGCTCGCCGCGCAGCCGAAATTCGATTATTACTGCTGGGATCTGTATGCCAGCGTTTCGCGTTTTTTTGAGGAAGATAAAACGCGGCTGGCGTTGCGCGGCGAGACGCTGCAATCGATCGAGGAAGGCAAGGGCGCGGCGTCGGAAATGGCCGGCATCGTGGCGCCAGCCATTGTGCGCTGCCACCTGCGGACCATGGAGCGGCTGGGGATCGAATATGATTTGCTGCCGCGCGAAAGCGAAATTTTACATTTGAAATTCTGGGACGCGGCGTTTGAGCAGTTGAAGCAGCGGAATGCGATTCATTTGGCGGCGTCGGGCAAGAACGCCGGGTGCTGGGTGATGCGGATGAGTGAAACGGCGGACGCGGCCGATGCCAGCGGCGAGGACGACGACGCGAAAATTATCGTGCGCTCGAATGGCACGGTCACTTATGTGGGAAAAGATATCGCCTACCAGTTGTGGAAATTCGGGCTGCTCGGCAAGGATTTTCAGTACGAGAAATTTTACATGTATGCGGATGGGCGCACGCTCTGGTCGAGCGTTTCGAGCGGCGGCGATCCGTCCGCGCCCGCATTCGGACACGCCGCGATTGTCTACAACGTGATCGATGCCCGGCAGGCGTATTTGCAAAACGTGGTGGTGGCGGGGCTGCGCGCGCTGGGTTTTAATGAAGCGGCCGACCGGTCGATCCATTTTTCGTACGAAATTGTGGCGCTCACGCCGCGCTGCGCCGCCGAACTTGGCTACACGCTCAGCGAGGAAGATTCCAAAAAGCCCTACGTCGAAGTGAGCGGGAGAAAAGGCCTTGGCGTGAAGGCGGACGATCTGCTGGACCGTCTGGAAGCGGCGGCGCTGGCCGAGGTTGCGGAGAGGCATCCGGAATTATCCACAGCGGAACGCACCGGGATAGCGCACGCCATCGCCATCGGCGCGCTGCGCTATTTTTTATTGAAATTTACGCGCACCGCGATTATTGCCTTCGATTTTAAAGACGCGCTCAGCTTTGAGGGCGAAACCGGGCCGTATTGCCAGTACGCCGTGGTGCGCGCGCGCAATATTTTCCGCAAATTGCTCGAGCAACAGCCGGATTTTCAAATGGCGTCATTTGCGCAAGTGGATCTGGCGGCGGCTTCGTCACTCTTGACCGGCGCCGATGGCAACGCGTTTTGGGAACTTGTGCTGCTGGCGGGTTCGCTCGGCATGCAGATCGAGGCTGCTGTTGGAGCGCAGGAGCCTGCGTTTATCGCCAAGTACGCGTTTCAGCTGGCGCAGGCGTTCAATCTTTTCTATCACCATCACCGCGTGCTCACTGAAGAAGACACCGCGAAGAAGATTTTTCTTTTGCAACTCAGTCGGCTGGTTGAGGTGCAGCTTGTCGCGGCGCTGGAACTGCTCGGCATTGAAGCACCGGAAAAAATGTAGCGATCTGTAGGAGTGGGATTAGTTTCCGAATAGCCAACGATACGCCCGGAATCTGATCCTTCATTTCCCACAACGCCGTTTCAGGATAGTTTCCGAAAACCGCACCTAATCTGTT
>Ga0316628_100005337_pt1 | contig 10279 bp, 9 predicted proteins | sample OWC_Aug_M2_C1_D5_FD_207648 | JGI IMG/M metagenome (GOLD analysis project Ga0316628, IMG submission 207648) | Wetland soil microbial communities from Old Woman Creek delta, Ohio, United States - OWC_Aug_M2_C1_D5_C | ecosystem: Environmental > Terrestrial > Soil > Wetlands | place: USA: Ohio... | reverse complement strand
GCCGCGAGGCAACGCTCAGTACCAGCTCAGTCCGATGATGACCGGAACGTGAGAGATGTTGGAGTTCTCGCCCTGGAACCGGTTGAACCGCGCTTCCATGAACACGTTCGTGCGGCCACGGCCGATCTCCACTCCCGCGCCGGTGTTCCAGCCCCAGCCGGAGTGCCAGGCGTGATCCGGGTTGGCCGGCGGCGCGGAGCCGCCGATGGCGTTGCCGACGCTGAGCACGCCCGCGTTGTTCTCGAGGATGTCCTTGAACCGATTGTACGAGACGCCGCCGAGCCCGTACACCGACGCGCGGGTCATGCGCGCGTTGGCGGTGGCGAAGCGCAGCTTGAGATCGCCGTCGAAGTTCCAGGTCTGCGCCGTGCTGAGGAGCGCGGAGACCCAGTCGTGCGGCTGGTACCGGCTGTACCCGGCGTCGAACCGAATGCCGAACGGCGAGCCGACGATGTCATAGCCGAGTGGCACGTCGACGCGCCACCCCGGGTGATCAGAATCGTTGAACATCGCCGCGGGGAGCGACGATCCGGCGCCGACGCCGAAGTACAGGCCGCCCACCTGCGGGATCCGGAACGGCAGCGTTTGCACGACGGTGTCGACGCGCACGACGGTGTTCGTCGTCGCGACCGTGTCCACGCGTCCCGGCAGCTGGAGCGTGTCGGTGCGGTACAGCGTCAGAGTATCCACCCGCACCGTGACCTCGCCTCCCGCCGACGCCTCCTTGGTCACGGGGATGCGCCGCGTCGACGTTGGACGCCGCGCGCGCGTGGTGTCTTGCGCCAATGCCGCAGACGCGTCGAGAGCGAAGATCGCCGCGCCTGCCACGAGCAGTAGTGCACTCCGGTTGAACATGGTTTCCTCCCTCCACCTCTGCCATCGTCTCAACGCCTCGCCCCCGAGGACGACGTTCGGGCAGGGCTCGCGCGCGGCACTGCGCCACCCTGATCGACGTACTTCGTCGCGGCACTCATGAGTGTTTGCAGGGCAGGGTCCGTGCCCGTCCGCCGGCTCGAGCCATCCGCCGAACGCACGACGGCCCGGGCGACGTCGCCCGGGCCGTTTCCCTTCAAGATGCGTGCGTGCGCGTCGGCGCTCCGCCTAATACCAGTTCATCCCGAGCACGAACGGAACCTGCCGCGACTGCGGCGCGTTGCTCGGATCGAACGCGAGCACACGCGATTCGAGGAAAATTTCCGTGCGGCCCCAGCCGAGCGACGCGCCGCCGCCGGCGTTCCAACCATTCGCCTGCGTCCAACTGTTGGTGCCGGGCGCGAAGGTCACCGTGGAAGGAGCCGCCGGATTGTCGACGCGCATCGGCAGGTTCTTGAACATCGTGTGCGTGTAGCCGCCGATGCCGTACAGCGCGAAGCGGTGCGTGGCGCCGAAGAGATGGTTGAAGAACGGCAGAGCCAGCTTCGCGTCGGCGCTGAAGTTGAGGATGCTCGGATCGGCCTGGAGGTTCGCGAACCGCGAATCCTGGCCCGGCCTGGTCCAGTTCGCATCTGCCCGGAGCCCGAGCAGCTGTTTGACGCCCTGCCAACCCAACTGGACCTGCGCGCTTGGGCCCGCGCTGTTGGGCGTGAACAACGCTCCATTCGGCGCGCTCACGCCGCCACCGAGCCCGAAGTAGAGTCCGCCGGGCAAGCGAATCGGCGGGACCGGCGGCGTCAGCGTCACCGTGTCGTGGACGGTGTTGGTCGTGCGCACGGTATCGACGCGCGTCGTCGTCGTGGTGAGCTGCAACGTGTCCGTGCGATACACTGTCACGGTGTCCACGCGGACGACTTCGCCCCCCGCTTCCTTGGTGATCGGAATGCGACGCTCCGAGCGAGCGCGTGTGGTGTCCTGTGCCATGGCCAGCGAAGCGCCGAGCGCGAGCAGCGCGGCGGCGCCGACCACGGGCTTCGATCTGATGCTGAGATTCATACGGTCTCCCTGTGAAGTCTCGTCGTCGTCTTGCCCCCGGCGGACGACAACCGGGCGAGGCAGGCGCCTGTGCGCCGAGCCTCGAACGACGTCCTTCGTCGCGGCACCCGTGACTGTTGGGGCAGGGAGCGTGCCTGACGCACGGGCCGGCGCGCACACGGCTGAGCTCGTGTGCCGCGGCACCGCAACCGACTCACGACTCTTCGGCGTCGATGCGGAAGGTGGCCACCGAGCCACGCCCGGCGGCGCGGTTCTCGAGCGACAACGTGCCGCCGTGCGCTTCGGCGATCTGCCGGCAGAGCACCAGACCGATGCCCGACCCCTGAGGCTTCGTCGTGAAGAACGGCACGAACAGGTTCGCGGCGTTCGCGATACCGGGACCGTCGTCCTCCACCATGAGCGCCAGCGCGCCGTTCTGCCGCGACCACCGGATACGCACCCCGCCACGCGTCTCGAGCGAGGCATCCACCGCGTTGCGCACGAGATTGATGAGCAGTTGATCGAGCTGGTCGCCGTCGGCGCGGACGATCACCGGCGGTCCCTCCACGACGGTCACGGGCATGCGCGTCTCGAGGGCCGCCACGCGCCGGACCCACGTCCCGACGTCGAGCGGCACGCGGTTCGGGGCCGGCAACCGCGCCAGCCGCGCGTACGCGGACATGAAACGCACGAGCGCCTCGGACCGGCCGCCGATCACGGCGAGTCCGCGCCGGAGATCGTCGTCCGCGTCGGCCGGGCGCGGGCGGCGCTCGAGCAGCGCCGCGAGACTGCCGGTGATCGACTTGATCGGCGCCAGCGAGTTGTTGATCTCATGGCTGAGCACGCGGACCAGGCGCTGCCACGCTTGCAGCTCTTCCTCGCGCAGGGTTCGGCTCACGTCGGCGAGCACCAACAGGGTGTGCGGCCGCCCATCCTGGCGAAACGGGCCGCGCCGCACCTCCCAGCGTCCGGCGCCGCCGGGAAAGGTCACGTCCATCGTGCGCGGCGACGTACCCTCGAGCGAATTCGCGAGCCCCACCTGCTCGGCGGTGCGTCCGAGCAGGCGTTCGGCGGGTTGCGCGAGCAGTCGCTCGCCGGCGCGGTTGGCGAGCCGCAATCGTCCGGCGTCGTCGAACGCGAACACGGCGACGTCGATCTCGCTCATCACCGTGCGGAGGAGTGCGGTGGCCTCCATGGCGCCGAGGCGCTGCGTGCGCAGCGTCTCGCCGAGCAGGTTGGACTCGAGGAAGGCGAGGCCGAGCGCGTCCTCGCGGTCGGCGCCGCGGGCGCGGATGGAGTAGTCGCCCTCGCGCAGCGCGGCGAGCATGTTCGACAACGTCTGCAGCGGACGCACGACGCGCTCGCGCAGCACGAGCGCGGTGATCATCCAGCCGCCGACGACGAGGAGTCCGAGCGTCCAGACGACCTTGCCGCTGTAGCCGCCGCGCCAGAGGAGCGTCATCGAGACCACGACGCCGGGCAGGCCGGCGAGGAGCGTCAGCCGGAAGACGATCCGCTCGTGCGGCGATGGCGTGCGCGGGGCGGCGGGCGACGCGGCGGGGGTCGCGGTCCGCGATCGCGAGGTGGGTGAGGGACTCGGGGGCGGCGGGGGCTCCGGATCGGGCTGGCTCGGCGCGTCGCGGTCAGAGGCCATAGCTGGCGATGCGCCGGTACAGCGCGCTGCGCGAGAGCCCGAGCGCCTGCGCCGCGCGGCTCACGTTGCCCTCGTAGCGTGATAAGGCTTTCTGAATGAGCAGCTTCTCGACGTCCTCGAGCGGCAGCTCGTCCAGCCGGGGCGACGAGCCGGAGGCGGCGCGGAGCCCGAGGTCGCCGGCGCGCACCTGGTCGCCCTGCGCCAGCAGCACCGCGCGCTCCACGGCGTGATCGAGCTCGCGGATGTTGCCCGGCCAGGGGTGGGCGAGCAGCAGTTGCATCGCGCCGGCATCGAAGCTGGTCAGGGTCTTGCGATAGCGCGTGGCGTGGCGGCGGAGGAAATGCATGGCCAGGGCGGGAATGTCCTCGCGGCGGTCGCGCAGGGCGGGCAGGTGGATCTCGATGGTGTTCAGGCGGAACAGCAGATCCTCGCGGAACCGGCCGTCGGCCACCTCCTGCTGCAGGTTCGCGTTCGTCGCCGAGACGATGCGCACGTTCACGTGGCGCGCCTTGGACGAGCCGACGCGCTCCACGTCGCCCGTCTGGAGCACGCGCAACAGCTTCGACTGGAGCGCGAGCGGGACCGTGCCGATCTCGTCGAGGAACAGCGTGCCGGCGTCGGCGAGCTCGAAGCGTCCGACGCGGTCGGTCTTCGCGTCGGTGAACGAGCCTTTCACGTGGCCGAACAACTCGCTCTCGAACAGCCCCTCGGACAGGCCGCCCATGTTCACGGCGATGAACGACCGCGCGCTGCGCGGCGACGAGGCGTGCAGCCACTGGGCGACGAGCTCCTTGCCCGTGCCGTGCTCGCCGGTGATCAACACGTTGGCGTCCGACGGTCCCACGCGCTCCATGAGCTGGAGGATGGGTTTCATCTTCGGCGACTCGGCGATCATCTGCGGCAGATGGTCGCGCCGCAGCAGCCGGTTCTCCGTCTCCAGCCGCACGGCGCGCCGGAGGGCGCGGCCCAACTCCACCTGCGTGGTGAGAATCGACACGAGTCGCGCGTTGTCCCACGGCTTCTCGATGTAGTCGCGCGCGCCGCGGCGCATGGCCTCGACCGCGTTGTCGATGCTCCCCCACGCCGTCATCACGACGACCGGCATGTTGGGCTCGAGCGACTGGAGCGTGAGCAATAGGTCGAGCCCCTCTTTGCCCGACGTCGTATCGCGCGCGTAATTCATGTCGAGCAGCATCGCGTCGTAGTCGCGGCGCTCGAGCGCGGCGAGCGCGCCGGCCGGGGAGCTCACGGTGTCGACGTCGAGGCCGTGGCCCTTGAGCAGCAGGCGCAGGGCTTCGAGCACGTCGGCCTGGTCGTCGGCGACGAGGATGTGTGGGCGCGCGGTCTCCGCGTTCATGGCGGTAACCTACGCGGGAAGCAGGGAGCGGGAAGCGGCCGCGCCCGCCGTCCCGGGGACGACAAGGCCGCGCGGCGTGAGCGCGGCCTTCCACCAGATCGTGGCAGCGACCCTCCGCTACGCCACGGGCCCCTCGCTGCCCGTGATCCAGCCGTCCTTCAACTCGATGATCCGGTTCCCGAACTTGGCGTTCTCTTCCGAGTGCGTGACCTGGATGATCGTCGTGCCCGCGCCATTCAACTTCGTGAATAGCTCCATGATCTCGCGCCCCTGGCTCGAGTGCAGGTTGCCCGTGGGCTCGTCGGCGAGGATCAGCCTGGGCTTGGCGATGACCGCCCGGGCCACGCCAACCAACTGTTGTTGTCCACCGGACAGCTGGCGCGGGTAGAGATCCTTCTTGCCGACCATGCCGAACCGGTCGAGCGTGTCGGCGACGATCGCCTCGCGCTCCGATTTCTTCACGTTCCGGTACGACAGCGGGATGTCCAGATTCTCGGCGACCGTCAGGTCGTCGATCAGGTGATACTGCTGGAACACGAACCCGATGTGCTCCTTGTTGAGCGCCACGCGCTGCTTGTGGCTCATGGCGTGCACCGGGTGTCCGACGAAGTAGAACTCCCCGCTCCACGCGCTGTCGAGCATGCCGAGGATGGCGAGCAACGTCGACTTGCCGGCGCCCGACGGCCCCATGATGGAGACGAACTCGCCCGGCTGGATGTCGCCCGTGATTCGGCGCAGCACGTATGTCCGGCCGGCCGGAGTCTCGAACACCTTCTCGATGCCGCGCATCGAGATGAGAGGTCCGACGATCGGCGGCGGCGGGGCGTCGCGCGAGACGGTGGGGGCGGGTTTCGTGAAGAAGGCCATGGCTCCTGCGAGGGCAAAGGTCCGCGACCGTGCGACTCCTAAGTTAACGCAAGGCCGCGCCGCGGCCGCGGCGCGCCTTGTGATCACGGGCAGGCCCCGTGGTCGGATCAGAGCGCGGCTCGCTCGGCGCGCCGCTCCTCGACCACGCGCCCGTCGAACAAGTGGATCGAGCGATCGGCGTGCGCGGCGTAGCGGGGATCGTGCGTGACCATGCAGATCGTGGCGCCGCCGCGGTGCAGCTCGCGAAGCAGCTCCATGACCGCCTCGCCGTTGGTCGAGTCGAGGTTGCCCGTCGGCTCGTCGGCGAGGAGGATCAGCGGGTCACCGGCCACGGCGCGAGCGACGGCGACGCGCTGCTGCTGGCCGCCGGAGAGCTGCGCCGGATAGTGCTTCATGCGGTGGCTCATGCCCACGCGCTCGAGCGCGTCCGTCACGCGTTGCTTGCGCTCCGCGGCCGACATGCCGCGGTAGGTGAGCGGGAGCTCGACGTTCTCGTACACCGTGAGGTCGCCGATCAGGTTGAACGCCTGGAAGATGAACCCGATCTGGCGGTTGCGGATGCGCGCGCGCTGCGACGGGGTGAGCTGGGCAACCGGCTCGCCGGCCAGCGTGTACTCGCCGTCTGTCGGGGTGTCGAGCAGCCCGAGGATGGAGAGCAGCGTCGTCTTGCCGCAGCCCGACGGTCCTTCCATGGCCACGTATTCACCCGGCTGGATCTCCACGTGGATGTCCTGCAGGGCGTGGGTCTCCACCTCGTCGGTGTAGAAGACCTTCTTGATCCCGGACAGGCGAATGAGGGCCTGGTTGTTCCCCGCGCTGGCGGAGAAGGCGGCCGGGGACGACGAGGACGTTGACTCGGTGGCCATGGTGAACTCGGGGCTGAGGTTGCCTGACGACGAACGAGCTGAACGAGTGAGATTGCCGAACGGCAGTGAACGAACCCTGGTCGATCGCTACTTGATCCGCACGCGCGGGAACTGGTCGAACTGGGACATGTCGGAGATGATCACGCTGTCGCCAACGGAGAGGCCGCTCTTGATCTCGATGGTGTTCACCGAAGCGCGGCCAAGCGACACCGTCGTCCGCACCGCTTCACCCTTGCCTTTCTCGACCTTGAATATGCCGACGGAGCTCTCGGCCTGACCGAACCCCGGCCGGGCGATGAACAGCGTGTTGGGGATCCGTTCGATCTCGATGGTGCCGTCCACGGCGAGGTCGGAGCGCGTGCCCGCGGGCAGCGCGTCCTCGATGCTGACCTCGACGGTGACGGTGCCCTGCACGGACGACGGGTCCGTCCGGGTCACGTGGCCCTTCACGGTGTTGTTGTTGTGCAGGTCGATCGTGGCGGCCAGGCCGGGCACGACGTCCTTCGCCAGGTTCTCGGGCACGCGGAGCACGGCCTTGAGCTTGCCCGGCTGCACGACGCGCGCGATGACGGTGCCGGCGTTGACGTACTGCCCGAGCTCGAGCGGCGGATTGCCGAGGCTCTGGAGCTGTCCCCCCTCGGGCGAAACGACGCGCATGGACGCGACGCGATGTTTCTGCTCGTCGAGAATCGCCCGGAGGCTCTTGATCTGGTCGTTCTGAAGATCGATCTGTTGCTGCTCCGAGGTCTGGATGTCGTCGAGCCGCTTCTGCTCGATGTCGACGCGCTGCCTCATCTCGTCCACGAGGTCGCGCGCCGCGGCAACGTCGTTGACGGACGACAACTGCCTCTTCGCGAGCGAATCCTGCACGGCGGCGGTGCGAACGGCGTTGTTGTACTGCGTCCGCATGGTCGCGACCGTGGCTTGCTGCGAGAGAATCTGCTGATGCAACGTGGTCTTGAGGCTCGCGAGATTGCCGACGGCGGCGTTGAGCGCCTGCTCGTCCTGGAGCTGCTTGATGTCCTCGTCGGGGCTGCTCATGACCACCAGCACCGTGCTCGGCGTGACCGTCACGCCCGGCTTGAGCGGTAGCTCTTCGACGCGGCCGTTGATGAGGGCGGTGATGTTGCGGACGTACTCGGGCTCGAGCGTGCCGGGCGCGTTCACCTCACGCTTCATTTCGCCGCGCTTGACCGTGTCGAACCAGAGCGTCCCCTTTTCCACCGGGGGCGCCGCCGGTTGGAGCCGGCTGATCGCGACGGAGACGGTGACGATGCCGACGAGTCCGAGCGCCAAGAAGATGTACCGTTTGGTCTTTTTGGGTGGTTCGCGCTTGATGTCCAAGTTGACGTCTCGTGCAGAGATGGCGGGTGGCTATGGTCTGGTTCCAACTAGTGTGCTTTAGGAAGGACCATGCCCAGTCCAATAGTCGACTAACGCACGTCTCTTCAACGAATTACGCCCCAACGAAACGGTCGGCTTCGGGTGGGACTTGCTCGCCTGTGGGACTCACCGTCCCACATCCGAACAGTCCTGACGGATTGACGCCGCTCGAGGTTTCAGCCTCTATGAGACAGCGCCATCAGAAAATAGGTTGACTGGAGGGCCGGCTCGTCCCATCGGGGCCCGCGGTTGGCCGCCGCGGAACGGGTCGACAACGCCCGGGTTTTACCAGGGAGTGGAGGTTCGCATGCGAAGCCTGAAGATCCTCATTCCACTGCTGGTGGCAGCGCCGCTCTCGGCGCAAACCGTGCACACGCGACCGGCGGCCGGCGTGATCGCGGGCATCGCTCCGCCGCCGCCGACCATCGTGGTCGTTCCCGGCGCCACGAGTGTGTTCGGGCCGGGCAATTTCTTCGGGGCGGGTGGCGGCGTGGCGCCCGGCAACTTCGTGTTCGCCACCATTCCCGTGGTCGTGTTTCCGGATGGTCGCGTCTTTGCCGATTTCGGGCGCGGCTTCGAGCAGGTCGTTCGGCAGTGCGGTGTGGTCGCCTCCGTGGTCGTACAGCCGCAGGCCGGTGTGCAGCCCACGGTGGTGCAGCCGACGGTGACGCAACCGGGGGTCGGCGTGTCGCCGACCCTGCCGTACACGCCTCCGGTCCCCAACCAGCAGACGTCGTCGCAACAGATGCTGTCGCGGATGCCCGGACCCGGGGGGCAGACGGTGGTGGTCAATTCGCAGGCCTGCTGGGCCGCGAACGGCCACGGCCGGGTATACGTCACGCGGCCATGAGAGTGTGCTCATGGAGGTCGGCGCTGCCGATTCTCCTGAGCGCGGCGGCGGTGGCGGGCGCGCAGCCCGCTCGACCTCGAGGACATGCGGCCGCCCCGCATCGTCCGCTGGTGGCCCCTTTCCGGATCTGCGCGGGCGGCGACGTCACGCTCGGCACCAACCTCGATTCCACCTGGGCGCGAACCGCCGCCGACTCGCTCTGGCGCGTCTACGGCCTCCGGCCCGATCCCGACACGCTTGCCAACGCACTCAGACCCTTTCTCGCTGGCGCCGACCTCGTGTTGCTGAATGTCGAGGGCGCCATCGGCGACGGGCCCGCGCCGCCCAAGTGCGGCAAGCGCTCCACGAACTGCTTCGCGTTCCGCCAGCCGCCAGCCGCCGCCGGCGCCCTCCGGCGCCTTGTCGACAGCGGCGCGGCCGTCGTCGGCAACCTCGCGAACAACCACTCGCACGACGCGGGCGACGCCGGGCACGACTCGACCATGGCGTACCTCGGCCAGTCGGGCGTGTACGTAACCGGCACGGACACCGTCGCCACGCCGGTGCCGCTCGCGTCCGGCGACACCGTCGGTGTTCTCGGTTTCTACACGGACAGCACGACCCCTGACGCGCGGGATCTGCGCGCGGTGCGGCGCCACGTCGCGCGCGCCGTCCATCGGTGGGGCACCGTGATCGTGACGATGCACCTCGGCGCCGAAGGCACGCGCGCGCAACGCACGCGCAACGCGACCGAGCGGTTCCTCGACATCGACCGCGGAAATCCCGTGAGATTCGCGAACGCCGCGCTCGCCGGCGGCGCGACGCTCGTCGTGGGGCACGGGCCTCACGTCCTGCGCGCGGCCGAGTGGCGTGGCGATCGCCTGGTTCTCTACTCGCTCGGCAATCTGCTGACGTACGGGCCGTTCAATCTGCGTGAGCCGACGAACCGCGGCGCGGTGGCTTGCGCCACGATCGACGCCCCGGGCCACGTGACCGACGCCGAGCTGAGGCCCACCATGCAGCGATGGCCAGGCGTGCTCGTCCCGGATTCGAGCCGGCGCGCGTTCAGGCTGGTCGATTCGCTGAGCAAGCTGGACTTTCCGAGGTCCGGCGCGACGGTGGACTCGCTGGGCGCTTTGCGCCGGCGTTTCATTGGCCGGCGCGCGCCTTCGGCGCGCCGGTAGGCGCTTCGCCTAGGTTACTCCCCGCCTCTGCCCGACGACGCGCCACCAACGACCACGCTGTCGTCGAAGGAGAGAATGCGCCGCGCGCCGCGCCACACCTTGATCAGGGGGGAGAAGGGCCGGTCGAGCGGGCTCTCGATCACCTTGCCGGCGATGCTGCTGGCGTGGATGTACTTGCCGTCGCCCACGTAGATGCCGATGTGGCTCACCGCGCCCTTCTTGCCCTTGCCG
>Ga0316628_100005336_pt1 | contig 10281 bp, 14 predicted proteins | sample OWC_Aug_M2_C1_D5_FD_207648 | JGI IMG/M metagenome (GOLD analysis project Ga0316628, IMG submission 207648) | Wetland soil microbial communities from Old Woman Creek delta, Ohio, United States - OWC_Aug_M2_C1_D5_C | ecosystem: Environmental > Terrestrial > Soil > Wetlands | place: USA: Ohio... | reverse complement strand
AAGCAGAATACCAAAGATGATAAGGAGAATGCCGCTCGCGATCATTATCACCCGCATGAATTTTGCTATTTTTGGTGAATAGCTCAAAAAAACGTTTATCGCGAGTGCAGAGATAAAAAAGGGCACGGCAAGTCCGAGTGAATACACGGAAAGCAATTGAAATCCGTACAGGGCAGACCCTTTCGAGCCGGCATAGACAAGGATAGTGCCGAGCATCGGGCCTATGCACGGACTCCAGCCCGCGGCAAAGGTCATACCGACAATGAACGTACCTATATAACCGGCCGGCTTACCGCCAAGGTGAATCTTTTTTTCCGGCATGAGGAAATCGAGTTTCAAAAGACCCGAGATAAAGAGACCGAAGACGATGACGACTATCCCGCCGATTATTCTTATTAAATCCACATATTGAAATAAAACCTTCCCTATCGCCGAGGATGAGACACCAAGGGCGATAAAGACCGTGGAAAATCCGGCGATGAACGCCGCAGAGTTTGCCATCGTTAGGTATCGAATTCTCTTCCTGTCAGAACCGACGGTGAGGTCTTTGAAGGAAATACCGGTGATAAAAGAGACATATGACGGAACTAAGGGAAGGACGCACGGGGAAAGAAATGATAATACGCCTGCAAGAAAGGCTAAGGGGAATGAAATATCTTTCATGCGAATATTCTAATGCAAATTTTCTTGAAATGATACGGTTTGACTTCAGTAAACCGTCAGAGATGAGGGTACGGGATGAAAAACAACTTGATATGGAGATCAAAGCGATCATCGAAGAAGAGGTACTCCCTTTCTTTGAGATAGTTGAGATAACCAGTGAGGTGAGCGGGGTATGCAAAGAGCCCGACGACGACAAGTTCATCGCCTGTGCTCTGTCGGCGTCAGCAGATTTTATCGTCAGCGGGGATAAGGATTTTTGTGATATTGTCACATATAATTCGATCAAGATCATAAAGGCTTCACATCTGTTGAAAATGATTGATTGAGGCTTGTGCCAAGCCTGCCCCCGCGCACTCGACGACCATCAGGCAGGCAATCGGGAATAAAGCAGGCAATGCTGCAATTCAGCCCTATCTTTTCGAGTCCACACATGTCTGTCATTCAGCGAATCCGAACTACTATCCATTTACTCCACCTGCTAAGAAACGCCTGTCAAAAATCAAAATTGTTGAAGAGTACATCCCGGACTGAATACGATGGGATTTGTGTATAAAGAATCTTTCAAAGCGAAATAAATAGCTGTCCCTTGAGAAGACGTGTTTGTTTCGTTTGGAAGTGAATAATCTTTAGAGAAAAGTCTGCTTTTGAGGGGAGTTGTCCGGCTGTCAGCTTCCCATCGGACTATTCAGGGAAGATGACTTCATCTACTCCTCAACTACTACATTTTTTACTAAGTCTTGAATTCTCTTGAAAATGCGCAGCCTCGGCATGAGATTGGAATAGAGACTTGACCGCACAGAAAGTATCTCATATATCTGAGAAGGTGATTACTGCAAGAAACAAAACTATAACTTTATGTCCTGTACTTGCTTCATGGATGTATTTTATCTATGATTTATGTATGAAAATAGGTAAACATATGTTAATTCTCCTGACCGTTAACATAAGTTTTCTTGCTTGTACCTTTGGAATGAAGAATGGGTTACCTCCTCTAAAGGTTGTTACTTTTGTTGATCTGAACCGGTATGTTGGAACATGGTATGAGATCTCCCGCTTCCCCAACCGTTTTCAAAAAGGATGCGTTGGAACGACTGCAACTTACACAATCCGTAAAGACGGTAAGATTGACGTCCTTAATCAATGCAGAAAGGAGACGCTTGACGGTGAGATTTCTTCCGTCAAGGGAACAGCGCGGGTAGTTGATAATAAGACAAATGCAAAATTGAAGGTTTCTTTTTTCTGGCCTTTTTCTGGACATTACTGGATTATCGACCTTGGAGAAAATTATGATTATGCTGTTGTAGGTCATCCGGATAGAAAATATTTATGGATATTGAGCCGATCACCAAAAATGGACGAAAAGATATATAACCTCATTTTGGAAAAACTGAAACTTAAATTTTATGACACCAGTAAACTAATAAAAACTCTCCAGTTTGAAGAGGATTCAAGCAAGATATGAAAGACTATAGATAATAAAATGAGAAACGAGATTAATCGTAGAAAATTGGAGAATATGATATGCGACTTCCTGAAAACAAAGGCAACATGTGTAATAGCGACATGTTCAGACAGTATTCCCAGGGCTTCTACGGTTGAATTCTTTCCAATAGCTTTAACAATCTATATGATCACAGAAGGCGGACGAAAGGTTGAAAACATAAGAAAGAACCCTCGAGTTTCGATTGCCGTTTCTGCACCGTTTACTGGATGGGAAAGTCTCAAAGGGCTCCAGATTAGCGGAACTGCCGAGATTGGCAGAAAAGGCTCAGCAATATTCGCAGAAGGGATTAAGGCTTACAAGAAACGTAAGGGTCTAAAAAAGGTATTGATGCCAGATTTTATGAATATGGTAAAGATCATTCCTATTGAAATAGATTATATTGATGCAGAGCTTGAGAAGAAAGGCTATGAAATTCGGCAAACGCTCTCTTTTCTATGATAACTATTCTCTAACCAATCCTTATTAAGAATTATTCTCCGCATAGGCTTTTACCCAATCAATTTCAAGGGTAAAAGGCCCTGCTTGTTTATCAGCAATCATAAAGCCAATCCTCCGGATATGGCCAGCTTCCAGCTTGGGAGCTTCTGGAACTGCACGCCCACGAAAAACAGGTACAAACTCGTTGAACGGTAAATGTACAGTAATCCACTTTTCAGACTGTGTTGCAAAACTTGCCTGATATGCGACACCTTCAAATTCATCATCAGTTCTCAAACGAAGTCGGTATTTCTTGCCGTCACCTTTAACCCGCAAAGAAATTCCTGCAAAGCCATCCAACTGATACTCCTGTGGATGAGGCCGTATAGAGGCAAAGCCGCCATAATTTTCTAATGATACCTCCCCACGAAAAATGGCTGTCTTATTTGATGTGATAAACATTTGACTTTGTGATATACCACCCATGACCTCATCTGTCATGATTTCCCATCTTTTTTCTTCGCCGGGTGAACTGAAGTCAAAGATAAGTTTATATTGGCGCTTCATATTTTCAGTTATATCCATCTGTTATCATAATAGATCTTCATATGTTGGATTTATCTTGCAATCCATTCTGAAACAGTCTGAAATCTGGTTACATGTATACACCGGGTGATTTTTATGAATATTAACTTCGTTTCGTGAGAACGAATGATTTCATCAAGATTAGGATGTTTTTGTATGAGTGCCTCAGTTAATTCTGACCACTTTTCCCCTTTTCTCACAGACATGGCATTCCCTAAAATAGTCAAAGATTCAGCACTCATATAATCTTTTTCTGTATTCGATCGTGTATCAATTAGAAGGGAAACACGATTGTTTTTGAGGATATTTTTATATTTCTGTGTCTTTCGGGGTGTAGCAAATACAATCCCTTTCTTGTCGGGAGTAAGTGCGTAAGCGATCATAGAAGTATAAGGTTGTCCATCTAATGCGGTTGCGAGTACAGCATGAAGCTGGTCTTTATCTAAGGCGTCTAACCTTTCGAGTATGGATGCGCTGCCTTTTTTTACTCTGTCAGGTATTAATTCCTTTGATCTTTTCACATTACACCTTATAGAGATTGAAAGTTTTCAATGTATTTTTTAATATCAGCGCAACACAACAATATACCAAACGAGTAAGAACAGGCTACTCCACCATCCGATAACCGAGATGATAAAACTCATCGCAATCTTCATCTGTAAATCTATAGGCAGAAGTTCCCGTGCTTTTCCCTCTTTCTCCCTCTTTAAAAGGCGCGGACTTACCCGGAAGGACAGAAATGTCCCGTTTAAGATCAATACAACGGCGAGGACTGCATGGATAAGTGAAATGCCAGAAAATCCAATTTTCCTATAAGTAATCAGGCCACCTAAAATTGCTAATAAGATGCCTATCCAAATGAGTGGTTTTGTAATCTTATGTGTCCGAATGGTTGCCTCTGTCCAATAAGAAGATGTTCTACCTAAGAATCCGTGGAGATCAATAACTGTTACTGCTCCTAATCCAATGATAAATCCTGCAATGAAAAGAAAAAGGCCAAGGATATCAGCCCAGGAAAAAACCTTGTTGCTCCAAATACCTAAATAAACAAATAACTGTTCCATGGTGTAATTAAAATTATATCATATAAAAATGATGAGACATCGATCGATACAAAACTCAGAGAATATATTTGAAACGGTAATGAACAGACCTCGGAATTGTTCACGGTGTTAACTACTATGTGAACTGTGGTGCTTTACGGCGAATCCTTGGTCCGTTGCCTTCAGGAAGGATGGTTTCTTTTCGTGTCGCTCTGGAATGCTGTATATCTTTCGCCCCGTAAGACGCATACCAGTTTTCTCAAAGACACCTATTATGCCGCAGAAACGATAGAAAAGAAAAAGTGATGATTTACAAGGAAGTTATTTAATCGTCTATTAGAACTCTTGGGTCTTAACATGCCCTGAGCTTGCGACTACACAATGGAGCAAAAATTAAGAAATGCCGATCTTTGGTTAGTAAATCGTCCGTATTCTGCCAGTTCTCTTGTCGATGATCACCATATCTTCAAGGGCGCCTTTTTGATTCAATATCTCGGCCCTGTAAAAATTAGGTCCTTCGATTATCCTGTGAACTCTAATTCCCTTATGTCGCACATAGAATTGCAACAGTATCTCGTTAGCCTGGCCGGAAGTGTTCACCTCCCTTCTCTGTCCATACACTGCTCCTTTAAAGCTGATCAAGTAAAATCCGTAAGGACATTTAATTAATCCTTGGTTCTTCTGTTCGGCATGCACGGAATCGGAAATTGACAGAGAAATAAAGATGAAGGATATAAAAAATAACATGGATCTACTCATGACATTCCGCCAGAATCAAAGCAACTTTCACCCCCTTCTCGTACCCGTTCTCTTCATTTTCAGTCCTTTTTGTACATTCCTGGGAATAATCTCAAAAGATTATGAAGATATATCTAAGGAATTATGAAGAAGTTGTGAAATTTGGTCTATAAAACGGAAAAGTCGAGCCTTTCCCGTATTCACTGTGAGCCTCGATCATCCCCCGCGCGCTTCAGCAAGTTCCTTTGCGATCGTAAGCCAAGTCCAAGCCCACCCCTGACGTTTTGCAAAACCTCTCAAATATGAAAGGCATAAGAGGGGCGAGTTTAGAAATCACATTTCAATTCGAATTTTGCACTATTGGGCGAGGCGGTGGGAGTTTGTTACTGTGTGACCTCTTGTCCTTCATAGAAACCTATCCGGTATTTGTAACAGGTTGGAACCTACAGTGTCGTCAGAGATTGACACGCCGAAGAGTACAGGAAGTATATTTGCCTCTTATGACTCTTAGAAATGCTGTGTGACATTGGCCCCGTAAGACACATACCATTTTTCTCAGAGACACTTACTACCACGCGGGTTTGACAAAGCGAAAAAAGTGTTGCTTACCGTTAAAGGTAAACGGTTAACGCCAAGGTAAGAGGCACAGCGGCTTTATGCCGCTTAATTTAGTGTTTATGATATTCTTCAGTTGCATCCTTAGCTGCGCTATGATGATGCTCTGCCTCAGTAGTAGAGTCAAAATGTAACCGTTCGACATAATGGGTAAACTGAACATATGCCTCCACAAACTCACGGCCAGCCTCTATACTATGGTCGGCTTGTTTCTTTGCCTCTTTCGCTTTGGTGAAACGCTCATGTATCCCCTTTGACGCCGCCCCTGTAATAAGTTTTACAAGGTTCTCCACTGAGCCGCTTTCTAATGCTTTGTCTGCTTCGACTACGGCTGGTTCAACAACACCTGCAGGTTTTAATCCGGTATAAGGTTCTCCCTCACCAGCACGGTGCAGTCTGACGAGTGTTTCCAGAAAGTACATATCTGCAAGTTCTTGAGCCTCTTTCCCTTTGCTTCTGACTGTTAATGTCTTCTTGAACAGGTCTTTAATTTCCGTTTCATTCTCTTTCTTTACCCACTTCAAAACTGGCGTAACATCTCCTTTGTCCAGAGCATCTCTTGCCGTCTTGACTACCGGCCCGTCGAGGGTGTCGCAGTGAGCAAACACAAATGGTAAAAGAAAAGGCTTAGAATTGCTGTCGACAAATAGCATCACTCCTATGAAGCTCAAAAGAAGAATCACTGTCTTTTTCATGACGTACTACCTCCTTTGTTGGTTTAAGTTCATCTCTTGCCTAATATTGCCTATCAGCATGACCATTTGTTGCCGCCTGTTTGTTCTTATTCGGCATGGATCAGTCTGCCATCAACTCTTGAACGAGTGTTTCATACTTCTCGTGAATCATCTTCCGGTCAAATTCCCAGAATTCTTTGATCATGGCTTGTTCTTCCTCCTTGGAGAGGTACGCTCGGGATGCCGGAAAAAACACCTTGTCTTCCTTCTCGATATGTTTCGGGTAGAAATCAACGAGAGTGCTAAGCTTGGCAGTAATTATGGATAAGGTTGAATTTCCACCTCTTTTATATCGGTCATTGGCTTCAATTAGTTCTTCGGTGATCTTGCGCCCAAAAATATGCTCCTCGATCAATTCATCCATTATCCGCCGATTGTCATTGGACATATTTTTTTCCTTTAATTCTCGAAATAGGATGTCCTCCTCTTTCCCGTGATGTGTACGGTCGGCATATGTGCGGATGAAATCAACTATTGTATCAACAATAACAGGATCGACAGTTTCTTGTTTCTTGATCTTGGTTAGGACTTTATTGACAAACTGAAGCATCCTCTCGATTAAACGATGCTCAATCATAAGGGGACCACGCGCTTGCATTCTTCGACCTCCTCCTCTTTTTCGTTCCCTCTTCTCTATGACAGGTTATCAATATTGCTCGTTTCTTACCCCTTGTACTCTACAGTTTTTTTGAAAGTATATCACAGGTGCAACTTTCAGGAAGAAAGTGGGAAGCGAGCTCTCATCTTCTTTCATATCAATCATTATATTGATATACTTAAAAAAAAGCTCACCCAACAGGAGACATAACCATGATGAAACGGATCGAAGTGTTTAAGGAAGGTCAATTCAGCGAAAAGGGGATGGGGAAGTTTCTAATTCATGATTCTCCCTATTTCAGGGTGCTAAATTTCAATTTTAAGAGTGGTCAGGAATTGGGAATTCATTCTCACGATGTGGATGGGCAGCTCAGTATTGTGGTGCTTGAAGGGGAGGGAGAATTCTTAGGTAAGGATGGATTAACACTTCCTGCTCATCCAGGCGATGTTTTGATTTCAGATATTCGTGAGCCACATGGAATTTTAGCAATAAGTGATATGAGGGTAATAGTAACAATTGCTCCACCTGTATAAAAAGGGGTGGAGGAGTCTTCGTGATCTTTTTAGAGAATTCCAGCAGTCATTTTGGCGGAATTCTTTACACATGAATTGAAATATCAACAACTTTGCATCTGTTAATTTTCAACTGAATTATTCCGCTTCTTCGATAATTAGAGTCGTGCGAAGTTCTGGAAGTCATCTTTCCTGAATGTTTCGAAACGTAGTCTTCCCGAATCAAAAAAGCAATCAGGCGTACATGTTTGAACAGGAAATAAACGATGTCGAAAAGTTTAAGCGGTGTAGATAACTATGTGAACGCTTGCCCTCGATAGAGACCTTGCAAGGCGTTTGTAACAGGAAGGAGCGTTGCTTTTCAGCCTCTTTGGCAAAGGATGCGTCTTTCGCCCCGAAGGAAACATAGGCTTTTCGGGGACTGCACCTACCAGCAAACACCCGCAATGGCGTGAAAGAACTGATGATTATGGGAAGAAAGTTTGTGTCAGGAAAAGACAAGAAGAGTCAGAGAAGTTGTCCTTCGGTGAAGAGGTTCCTCCGCCTCTTATATTACTACTGTCAGTTCTTAAATCTTCTTTTCAGAGGCCTACTCCTCCGAGTCCGGACACACCAAACAGAAGGGATTCCGCACAAAAAAGGGAGAGTCGAATTCGGCTCTCCCTTGTCATCGAGAAATAAACTCTATTCAGGACATGCAACTTGGTCAATGCGGAGTTGCAGTAACCTCAGGTTCTGATTGAAAATCTGCCAGAAGAAATCAAAATAACCCGAATCGCCGTTTCCGACTCCTGTTTCAACAGGAAGAAGGTCACTTGTTGCGTTCTGCCAGGAAGATTTAACTCCCTTAATTCTATCCACGTCAAGGTGTCCAACCAATACGAATTGGTCGTTGTCTAAGTTTTCTCTGCAGTCCACTTGCACCAACACATCGTTCACATCTAAGTCATAACAAATGATGGTGTCAATGTCCATACAGCCACCGGGCTTTCCAAGGGCGCGGGCATATATGTTATAACAACCGTCGGGCAATAAGAGTTTCGCTGTGCCATCTGTTGCGTCCCTGTCAAGAACTTGTATATCGTTAGCACAATCATAGCCGGCAGGTATAGGTGTTGGACAATTATCTGAGACGAGTATCCTTACGCCTTTCTGAAGCCATGCAACTGTGACCTCTTCCCCTTCAACTACACCACCACCGGGACCTTCACCACAGACATCCCACTCTTGTGCTGTTTTAAGCGGAACAAAAATTGTATGACCGTGGGTCTCAATATCACCGGCGTTGCCGTTGAAGCAGTCGGGATCGGTATCTGAATTTTTGGTACATTGTGCGAAACCTATTATATTCAGATTGTAATGATCTCCTATTTTGGGGAGACTGCCTGCGGCTGCCATGCCGGCAAAGGCATACGACAAAATCACTGCTAAGGCAAAAACAAAAATATTCTTTTTCACGACACTCCCTCCTACCTTTTTAATAATTTTAGTAATTTGTAAACTCAATCCCCAGCCTCCTCTTGCTGTCTCACCTCCTCCCCCGGAAATAGACGCCACTCTCGTCAATATATCTCTCGTTACTCTGAGAAGCTATGTGATTCTTGCCCTTTTTTTGCGGTAAAATTGCTCATTAAGAAAATTTAATTTTTCTTATATCGCAAGAATTTACTCTTTTAGTGATTTTGCATATAAATTAGGCGTTGCAAGAAATAATATCGGTGATTGAAATCACAACAAGAACTGCGAGGATTATTAGGAATAACATACTATCGGAAGAATTCTTTTAAAAATCTAACTTACAGGAAGAAGCGTAGCTAATCTAAAGGTATAGATGTAAAATGTAAAAGAAGGGAATCATTGCGTTTAACAACTAAAAAAGGAGATACACATGGCAAACAGTTACAAACAAAAAGCGATAGATGACTTAAAGGCTATAGCACCGGAATTTGCGAAACTTACAGAAGACTTTCTTTTCGGTGATATTTGGAACCGTCCCGGACTCTCGCAGCGCGATAAAAGCTTAATTACTGTCACATGCTTAGTTGCTCTAAATTGTATCGAGCAAGTCGATATTCATCTAGAAAAAGCTCTTGAAAACGGTCTCACGAAGGAAGAGCTTGTGGCTGCGATTACTCATATTGCATTTTACGCCGGTTGGCCCACTGCAGTCTCGGGGTTTAGTCACTTGAAAAAAATAATTGATCAGCAATAAAAAATTGAGTTCAAAGAGCCTTGTGAACTTTCCTATTTCTTTGGTATGCGATGAGCAATGATTTGCTTGCAACTTCATCTGTAAATTGTTACTCCACTTAATGTTTAAAAGAGGGTAGTTCTATGTCTTATTCCACAGTTTTGGCAGATATTTCCCCGCTACATTTAGGAAGAAGGTCTTATACAAAACTCCTTATTCTTTGCTATATATTATTGATCAGAGGGCAACATAACAGTGTTAGCTGTGCCTATTTCTCCTGTGTAAAAAGCAATAAGCACCACCGGTATCGTGCCAAGGTTCTTCCCGTTATGAGGTATATTCACCACTTCCACAATAGCGTCACCAGCAGTGAAATGATATGCCTTCCCTCCTTTTACCTCCATAGTCAGGTTCCCTTCCAAAACATAGGCATAAAGGGGAACAGGGTGGCTATGCCATCCTGTTTCAGCTCCGGGTTTGATTTCAACCTTCACGACAGTTATTTCCGGCCTCTCGGTATTCAGATATTTAGCAGGATAATGGCCGGTTGTTGTGGTTGTTTTCAGAATAAGCGATGCTTCAACTCCTGAAGTATAGTCGTCAGCCACAGCCACATACGGAACTCCTAAAGCAAGAAACACTAACAAAGTGATGAGATATTTTCTCATGTCGTCCTCCCGA
>Ga0316628_100005335_pt1 | contig 10282 bp, 2 predicted proteins | sample OWC_Aug_M2_C1_D5_FD_207648 | JGI IMG/M metagenome (GOLD analysis project Ga0316628, IMG submission 207648) | Wetland soil microbial communities from Old Woman Creek delta, Ohio, United States - OWC_Aug_M2_C1_D5_C | ecosystem: Environmental > Terrestrial > Soil > Wetlands | place: USA: Ohio... | reverse complement strand
AGGCCGGCAAGCTCGAGTATGTGGCCGTCGGCGTCCAGGCGCGCGGGGAGAATCCTGAAACATCTCCCTTCCGCGGGCGGTCCCCAGGGCAGGCCGATCTGAAGGGCGAGGCCTTTCTGTTCAGGCGGCAGGCCGCCGCCGAAGTACGTCTGGATGTCCCTATCGTGGAAGTGCCAGCGCACCTTGCGCATGTGCCACCGGTCGCGCGGCAGCGCGAACGGGTTGAACTCCGCGTGGCTGAGCTCGGGAACGAGGTCCTCGAAAACGGAATCTCCGCGGGTGCGGAGTTCGCCGACCGTCCTTGCAAGCAGGTTGTCCAGGTACTCCTTGCTGTCGTCCTCGAGGTCGAGGCGAAAGCGGGTCCCCTCCTGCTTGATACGCGCGCCGCGCTGCGCCAGGACTTCGAGGGCTTTCCGGACGACGTCCCGGTTTTTCGCGGGGTCGATGCTCGAAATCTTGTACAGGAGCCAGAGGGCCGCTTCCTCGGGTTGAAGAAACTCGCGGCGCGGCGAGAGGTGAACCAGCACGAGGAGCTTCACGAGGCTCCACCCGAGTTCCTGCTGCGCCCTGGTCTCGAAAAGCGCGGGGATGAGCTTCCTGTATTCCGGCAGAACCTTCTGCGCGATGGGAAGGAACTGCGGCTGTACCTCGAAGAGGTCGGCGAAATGGTCGACGATCGCGTCCGGGGTCACGAGCCGTCCCCAGGGCTGGTCCAGGAAGGGCGGGATTCCCCTGGCGTCGTTTCCGAGAAGCTGCGTCAGCGTGAAATCGACCATGCCCCTGGCCTGGGAGAAACGGTCGCGCAGCTCGTCGAGCAGCTCCAGCGTGGCGGGGTGGAGCGGATAAATGTCGCACAACTGCGCGTAGTCGATGGCGGTCTCCGGATAAACCTCTTTGAGCTCCCTGGCCAACTGCTCGACCGCCGGCCGGTAGGAAGGTTTCTTGCGCAGGAGGCGGTGCGCGATCAGGTCCCGAACGTGCGACGGAGTCAGCAGCAACCGAATCGGGTAGCGATCCTTGATTTTCCGGAACAGGTCGTATTCGATCTCTCCGGTGTGCTCGATCTGTTCCTGCAGCGCGGCGACGATCCACAAGGGGTGGTTCTGCGCCCACTCTCCCAGAAACTGCAGGAAGCGGAGGTCTTCGTTGAAGCCCGCGCCGGCGGGTTTCGAACGCAGGTACTCCGAGAGCTCGTCGAGCACCAGGACGATGCCCGCGGGATAGCGCCTGGCGATCTTTGCCCAGGTCTTCCTTCGGTCCTCTCCCGCGGTCGAATGCAGCTCCTGCTCGACGATCGATTCCAGCGGCTGATCGGCGCGAAAGTTCAGCAGCGAAATGGGCGCCACCGCCGGGTTGCGCCCGGCGAAGGCCTTGGCGCGAAGCTGTTGGGTGAGGTAGGCCAGGAAGTGCGACTTGCCGGAACCGTAATGGCCGATCAGGAATATGCCCGAGCCGGAATCCCGCGAAAACAGGACACGCAGCGCCTCGTGGTGTTTTTCTATTTCTTCCGTCAGGTAGTAGCTTTCGGTCACCCACTGCGCATCCTCGGCCTGGAGGTGTTCAAGCCGGACTACGATAGGCTGAGGGATGACATCGACGTGCTCGCGGATCTTCACGCTTCCCCTCTCGTCGAAAGCCTTTCATTTTACAGCACCTTTGCCGCAATCCTGAAATTCGTGTAATTTGGGGCAGCTGCTTTGGAGGCCGGATTGTCGAACAGGGTGGTCGGGATCCTGAGGCAGAACATGCGGCGGGCCTTGAGTGAGGGGCGGCTGCAGGAGGCCGAGCAGATCCTGGCGCAGTTGAAGATCGAGGACCCTCTCGGCCGGGAGACGCGCGGGTTCGAGCTCGAGCTGTACCTGAACGCCAACCGGCTTACCGAAGCGCGCGCCCTTGCGCGGCAGCTCTGCCGACTGTTTCCGGAGTCGGGGCGCATCTTCTTTCTCGCAGGCAAGGTGGCGTACAGGCTGAAACACTATGAAGAAGCCGAGGCGCACTTCCGCGAGAGCCAGCGCATATATCCCACGTGGCGCACTCAGCACTGGCTGGGCAAGGCCCTGACCCAGGCCGGCCGGTTCGATGAGGCGGAATCTCTGCTGCTGGTGGCCCGCGAGCACACCGAGGCCGCGCTGCTGGACATCGCCTGGCTGCACGAGCGGCGCAGCGACCTGGATGCGGCGCTCAAAGCGTACGACGATTACCTTGAAGCTCATCCCGGCGATCAGTACGCGGGCGAGCAGCGTGTCCGCGTCAAGGCCCGCATGCTCGAACCGGAAACATTGATCGAAGAGGCCTCGGCTCTGAAGGAAATGGGGGAGGAAGTGCCGGCTTCGCTCTTTCCCGAGCTCGTCGAAAAACTCTTCGCCACGGGTGAGACGACGCGGGCGCGCGAGGAGATCGGCGCCCGGATGGAATTGCTCGATGCCAGGACCGCGGTCCGGCTGGCCTGGACCTGCTACAAAGCCCGGGCTTACGATCTCGCGTGTACGCTGTTCCTGGCTCACCTCCGGCCCAATCTCGCCAACTACAAATACCTGAACACGCTCGAGGCGGCGGCCGCCAGGTCCAACCGGATTCCTCTTGTCCTGCAGGCGTACGATTCGCTGTTGCAGGAGGCGCCGCATCTCTGGGGCCGCCGAAAATCCCTCTCCCGCCGCCATTAGGGGACGTCCCACCCGCACACCTGATTCAAGGATCTATGACAAAAACGCGGCAGCGGCACGGCACGCCGTGCCCTCAAGCTCCCGAGTCACCCGTGCCCGCGCCAATCCGAACGAGAGGACGCAGTAGGAGCGACCGTAAGGCCATCTTCTAACCGGATGTGGGCGCAGAGTGGACCTGGTATTGCGGGACGGGATCGAACCGGCGCTGAGAGATCGCATTTGCTGCATGGCAGAGCCATGGTTCGCCTCTTTCAACATGTCTGATGGCGAATCGATGGGATTGAGCCAAGAAAAGAGTGGGTGGCCCGGAAATGTGGCAAAAAGTGGGTGTCCAGGCTCTCTCCCCAATAGGGTAAACCACCGCCTCTGGCGGTGAGCACTGAAATGATGAACCACGAAGACCTCAAAGACCTCGAAGACAAGATTGAACGAGGTTCTTCTTTGAGGTCTTGGAGGTCTTTGCGGTTCAGCTTTTCAACGAGAATCTCAAATCTCCGCACAACTCACGCCTCCCTCCGGGAGGCCTCCTGAGGCCACCCGTTCCGCGGCTGGAGATTCACTTTTTCGCGGACAACGACCCCCCTCCTGACGCCGCGATCGTACTCCCGGTAAAGACCGACCTGAAGAATGTGGAAACTATCATCGGGGGGTGTGCGTAATAAGAATAGGGCCACAGTGTGACCTCCGTCGGAAAAGTGAATGCAATACTGAGTTTCAAAGGTCACTCGTAAAGCCGTAGTAGCCGGCTCGATATGTCCGGGCATTTCGGCTGTTGGGACGGCGCCTTGCGAACTCAAATCAGCCATAGGAAAATGGAATTTGCCGCGGCGCCCGGGGCGGGTGGGCCTGGATCGGGGACACTGCCATCGAAACCGGAAATCCCGGCGCTATCATCTCTTGATTTGCTCCGCATGTGGATTGTCAGGATCATCTGCGCCGGCCTTCGCTCCTGCTCCTTCCCGATCTGTTATAGGAAACCTTGCGAGGGCATTTTACCTTGTCCCCTCAGTCTTACCCCTTATCCTTCAACTCTAGTTCATTCAACGTAGAGGCATTATGTCGCGGTTTGTCCGATTCAGCGGGACCTGCGCGCTTATCCTCGGATTGGTTTCGTTTCTGTTTTCCCGCGCGGAGTCAGCCCAGAACCCTCACCTCCGACCTGCGGTCGAGCGCATTCTCAACTCAAATCACGGCTGGTTCTTGAAGGAGGAGAGGAATGTCACAAAGCCCGAGTTTGCGCCCGGCCAGATCATCATCAAGACCAAGCCGGCTGGGTCAGACACCGATCTGCAGGATTATTTTCTGCCGCCGGACCGAATCGACGGGATCGGGCCGTTGCTCCAAAAATATGGAATTCGTCGAGTCTCTCCGTTGTTCCCTGAGGTCCGGACTGCAATCCGGACGCAGCTAAGATATACAAAATTCGGCGAATCCATTCGATCGTTGAATCTGGCCCATGTCTATCTCTTACAGGCGTCCCAGGAACTGGATGTGCTCCGCGCCGTGGCCGATTTCCGCAAACTTGCCGGCGTCGAGTATGCCGAACCGAACTATCTCTACCGCGTGAAGGCCATCCCCAACGATCCGTATTTAACGTCGCAGGGGACCTGGGGACAGGCCTACGCGGATCTGTGGGGGCTATACAAGATCAAGGCGCCCGACGCCTGGGAGCTCAGCACCGGAGCCGGAATCGTCGTTGCTGTTGTCGATTCGGGTTGTGATGTCCGGCATCCGGATCTCTCGGAAAACATCCGCATCAACGCCGGTGAGATACCGGACAACGGCATCGATGACGACGGCAGTGGCTTTGTGGATGACGTAAACGGATGGGATTTCGCATATGACAACAACGATGTTCAGGATGTGTCCGGCCACGGTACCCACGTAGCGGGTACCATCGCTGCCGCGGCGAACAACGGGATAGGGATTGCGGGAGTCGCTCCGCATGCCAGGATCATGGTCGTCAAAGGAATTAGAGACGAAGGGGTCGGCGAGTCCGACGTACTTGCCCGATCTATCGCCTATGCCGTTCGTAACGGGGCACGCGTGATCAACATGAGCTGGGGCGGTTCCGGCGAATCTCAGACAATCACGGATGCATTCATCCTGGCCGACTCGCTGAGCGTCACCTTGGTTGCCGCCGCAGGCAACAACGGCAGGGAGGCTTCATCCTATTTCCCGGCGAATTCTCGATATGTCATCACGGCGGGCGCGTCGGACCACAACGACAACAGAGCGACGTTTTCAAATTGGAATCATTCGATGGATGTCATTGCGCCGGGCGGCGATAGTCCGGATAGTTCCGCCACTCAGGTTTTCTGCAATATCTTGAGCCTGCGGTCCTCGACAATGGCCACGACGGCGGAAAATGCGATGTTCATACTGGGGAACGATTATCTCAGAGCATACGGCACGAGCATGTCCGCACCTCATGTTTCGGGTCTGGCAGCTCTGTTGCTCGAGAAATTTCCCGCCGCCACGCCGGAGGAAGTCCGCCAGCTGATTCGTCGTTCGGCAGACGACGTACCCGGTTCCCAGGCGTTTCCCGGCTGGGATACCATGACGGGTTACGGGCGTATCAATGCGCTCAACGCCGTAACCTCCACCGCTGTAGGATCCGCCCGCATCTACTCCCCGGTGCCCAGAACCACTACATCAGACACCGTGATGCCCGTGACCATCACGGCTGCCGCACGCGACTTCCGCCAGTATGTCTTGGAGTACGGGGAAAATGATTATCCCAATCGCTGGTACACTCTGGCAACATCAACCTCCCCTCTGATCAAGGCACACGCGGCCGATTGGGATATCGAATCGCTCCCGGACGGGATTTATATGCTTCGCCTGCGCGTCCTGAACCAGAAAAACGAGGAATTCCAGGATCGGACGTCCATAACACTCGACCGCGCGATAATTTCCGCACCTTCATATGATGCCGCCTTCCGACCGGGCCAACCGATTGTCATCAGTGGAACCGCGGCGGGAGGCGAATTTGCGAGGTACGACATTCGATACCAGAGTGCCGCCGAAAAGGACTGGCATAGCGATGGGATTACGCTGGCAAAAAGCGGCGCTGAGAAGATCAGAAGCGGGATTCTGGGAACCTGGAATACAGCAAATATCAGCAGTACCGGATTTTTCCGTGTTCGTCTGACCATAAAACGTACGAACCTCGCCGACGTCGTCCAGGAATCCCGCATCATCCTTGATCCCACTCTGCAGCCGGGATGGCCTCAAAACATCGGCGCCCCTGTCACGACTTCGGGGGGTTCGACCATGGGTTACGTTCAAAACCTGGTGGCCTCCGATCTCGATAATGACGGACAGGTCGAAATCCCGGTTGCCTACGGCGATGAAGTGCGGGTGTATCTAAGTGACGGATCTCTGGGACCGGGGTGGCCGCAGAAAATAGATCAGGTCACCGCTGGAGCTCTGATCCAGCGTAGCCCCGTCGTGGGGGACATTGACGGCGACGGCAAGAAGGAGATTTTCGCGACGAATCTTTCTGCTGAAACATACGCCTGGAACTATGCCGGAAACCTCCTTTCCGGTTTTCCCAATATCTCGGGTCACACCTTGGCCATGGCCGACGTCAATCACGACGGAAAGGACGAAAGGTTTGTCCTGAGTGATGTGGGCTATTCCCTGCGGGATTCCAGCGGCAAAAACCTCCCCGGCTGGCCGGTTTCCATTACTCGCCCTTCCTCTCCCGATTCTCCCGTAGGGGTTGCGATCGGAGACGCAGACGGTGACGGCAACGATGAGATTGCCGTGTATTACACCGAGAACCGGGCGTTGAAGCTGCACTTCCTCGGCTACGACGGCAGTTCCCGCCCGGGCTGGCCCGTAACCATCTCGGCGAACGATTTTTCCTTCCTCGCACCTGTACTCTGCGATCTTGATGGAGATCTCCGGCTCGAGATTCTTGTGGCAGCCCTCGGGGGAACGGTAGCAGCATTTCGGGATGATGGCAGCCCTGTGCCAGGATGGCCGATTCGCCCCACCGGTTTGGCCGGCATTTCCGGGCTCTCCGTGGGAGATGTAACCGGAGACGGCGTGCCGGAGATCTACGTCGGAGGCCGGAGTTCGAACACCTATGCCGATGTTTTCATCCTGTTTGATAAAAACGGATCGCCGATACCCGGCTGGCCGGTGCAGTCGGAGCGGGTCCATACCACATTTGGACCCGGATGCGGTGCCTTTGCGGATATCGATGGGGATGGCTTGAATGAGCTCATTGTCGGAGCCGGGTCTGTGGAATGGCCTTCCCCGGATCCCACTTTGAAAGACTGGGGGATGCCATTAAGTCTTCATGCGTTTCATGCCAGTGGACAGGAGGTTCCCGGTTTCCCCAAGCCAACTTCCAACATTGATACATTTGTCGGTAATTCGCCTGCCGTATCCGATTTTGATGCCGACGGACAACTGGAGATCGCGTGGCTGGATAACTCGGGCGATCTCTACATGTGGAGAACGCCCTCTGCCAGCAAGGTCGGGAGTTCCGATTGGCCGATGAGCCAGCACGATCCAGGCCGAGCCGGACTGTCGATCCATCCGGCGCAAAAACTCATCACACTTGCAGCCGGCGGATCGGCAACGGCAGAGACCTTTGGAGGGACAGGACCCACTCAGGTGGGGTATGCGAGCGGCAGCCTTGAAGCTGGAAGCATCCCATATGGAACAGCCATCTTCAGTCTATCTCAAAACGATGTCGTGATCAGCGAAGCGGCCGTCCCATCTTCCGCCCCCACGACTCTGGCCCGGATTTTCATCGACTATCGCAGAGGTGTCACACCTCCTGGGAACCCGGCGGTGGGCCCGGTTGACATAAACACTGGTCTCGCCCTGGTAAACACCGGCGTCGCGACCGCCAACGTGATTCTCACGCTGAGAAACAGCGCGGGAGCGGTCATCGCCAGTGGCCAGGGCAAGCTTGCCGCCGGCGCTCATACGGCTCGGTTTGTTCATCAGTTGCGGGAGATCGCGCCCGATTTCAGTCTGCCGACAGGTTTCGATAAGTCGGTACAATTTGGATCCCTCGATATTGCAGGAGATCAGCCCCTCTCAGTTGTGGCTCTCCGCCTTACGATCAACCAGCGCAATGAAACGCTGCTTACGAGTGCACCGAGCGCCGACCTGACCCGGGCACCCAGTCGAGCTTCGGTCTATTTTCCCCAGTTCGTAGATGGGGGCGGATATGTCACGACAATCGCCTTACTCAACACATCCAGCACCGATGAAAGCGGCCGGATCATTTTGCGCGACAATAGCGGGGCGCCGATGGCAATACGGCCGGTCGGAGGAAATCCCGGCTCCGCTTTCAGCTATGCAATCCCTCCGCATGGATTGTTCATGTTTCAAAGCGACGGATCCTCCGCCGGCGCTGTAGCAGGATCGGCTCAAATTCTGCCGGACGAAGGCAGCCTAAGCCCGGTGGGCGCTGGCATTTTCGGCTTCACCCAGGGCGGCGTGGAGGTGACCGAATCCGGGATTCCGGCGGGAACACCTACGACGCACGCGCGCATCTTTATCGACACATCCAAGGGGCATGATACCGGTGTCGCCCTTGCGACCTCCGGCAGCAACGGAACCACCATCACATTCCGCGCTCTACACAAAGACGGCAAGACTCGCGTCTCTCCAACCGATGCTACTGTTGCGCTAAAACCCGGTGAACACCTTGCCGCGTTTGTCAGGCAACTGGTTCCAAACATACCGGACGGATTCGAAGGAGTCCTTGATCTTTCCGCTTCTGAGCCATTCGTGGCCTTGACTCTGCGATCGTTGATCAACCGCCGCGGCGACTTTCTTTTGACCACTTTTCCCATCGCGGATTTTGCCCGTGTAGCCCCGGCAATTCCGGTCTTTCCGCAGATTGCCGCAGGTGGGGGGTATCAGACGGAGTTCCTGCTATTGAGCGCCGGAGGCGAAACCCGAATGAACCTCAATTTCCTGTCTGAATCCGGGAAACCACTGAGAGTTGGGAAATAAACGGGCGACGACCTGATTCGGGAAACATCGCGGAGGGCCGAATGGATTGGGCGTGGCTCGCCAATATCTCGGCCGGTCACCATCCACGGAGCGACGGACGGTTTCGGGCTTGACGATGACGGGTGTTTCCTTCCAGCGCTCCCAGCATTGTGACAAGAGGAGCCAGAAGATGTGGTCCGACTTCCGGAGTTTCGGCCGCCGGTGGCGTCGATTCAAAACGGCGAGCTGCTGGCGAAGCGCGAGATTCTCAAGAGCCGGCTCGGAACGCGACCGCAGGGCGGTCGAAGTGATTCTCCACCCGCAGAGCGGGTGGCTTCAGGAGGCCTCCCGGAGGGAGGCGTGAGTTGTGCGGAGATTTGAGATTCTTCTTAAATGCTGAACCGCAAAGACCTCCAAGACCTCAAAGAAGAACCTCGTTCAATCTTGTCTTCGAGGTCTTTGAGGTCTTCGTGGTTCATCATTAGCTACGGAAGCTCAACGATTTCAATGCGGACGAAGTTCTGACAAAGGACAACTGGCGGAGAGGGAGGGATTCGAACCCTCGGTAAGGTTACCCCTACACACGCTTTCCAAGCGTGCTCCTTCAGCCTCTCGGACACCTCTCCGCTTTGAGCTCAGAATCCGAGTGGAGACGGCAGATTGTACGCCCGGCCCCCGTGCGCCGCAAGAGCGGATTCCGGGGTTCGCCAGCGGCTTCGCGCAAGACGCCACAGCGCAAAGACGCCGGCGCGCCAGGATGCGGGAAAAGTCCTTCTTGACAAATTCTATATTTCCATTATATTGGAAATATGGATATGTTGAAGCCGAAGCGATCCCTGGACCAAAAACACGCGCACGGCAATCGTCGAGGCTCTGAGGGAAATCCTCGGCTTCCTGTCTGCCGAATTCTGCAGGCGCAACATGGCGATCCCGCCGGAATCCATCATTCAGCCGTGCAAACAAATGAGGAGACACACACATGGACGTTAAAAGTGCTGTAAAAGAGAAATACGCGGAGGTCGCGTTGAAGGTAACGCAGGGGAAAGGCAGCTCCTGCTGCGGCGACAGCCCTTCTTCGTGCGGCTCGGCCGACCCATTCGCCTTGAGTTTCTACGATGCGTCTCAAAGGGGCGAACTGCCCGACACGGCCGTGCAGGCCTCGCAAGGCTGCGGCAACCCCACCGCACTGGCCGAGCTCCGGCCCGGCGAGACCGTGCTCGACCTGGGGAGCGGCGGAGGCATCGACGTGCTGCTCTCGGCCCGGAGGGTACTGCCGGGCGGAAAAGCCTACGGCCTGGACATGACCGACGAAATGCTCGCCCTCGCACGCGAGAATCAGAGGAAATCGGGCGTCGAGAACGTCGAATTCCTCAAGGGCGAAATCGAGAACATCCCCCTGCCCGACCGCTCCGTGGATGTCATCATTTCGAACTGCGTCATCAATCTCTCCGCCGACAAAGACACGGTCCTGCGCGAGGCGTTCCGTGTCCTGAGGCCCGGAGGCCGGTTCGCCGTTTCGGATGTCGTGACCAGGGGCGAAATTCCCCCTGAAATCCGGAAGAACTCCCGGTTGTGGGCCGGCTGCGTGTCCGGAGCGCTTGAGGAAAACGAATATCGCTCAAAACTCGCACAGGCAGGTTTCGAGGGCA
>Ga0316628_100005334_pt1 | contig 10282 bp, 8 predicted proteins | sample OWC_Aug_M2_C1_D5_FD_207648 | JGI IMG/M metagenome (GOLD analysis project Ga0316628, IMG submission 207648) | Wetland soil microbial communities from Old Woman Creek delta, Ohio, United States - OWC_Aug_M2_C1_D5_C | ecosystem: Environmental > Terrestrial > Soil > Wetlands | place: USA: Ohio... | reverse complement strand
TCCAGGACGAATTTTGCATGACGCGCGACGAGCTGCGTGCCTACCTGGCGGCGCACGGTATTGAGACGCGCACGTTCTTCATTCCCATGCATCTGCAGCCCATCTACTATCAGGCCTTCAAGGGACAGCGTTACCCCGTCTCCGAAATGCTCTGCCAACGAGGATTCTACCTGCCGTCTGCCTCGTCGCTTGGCACCCAGGAGATTGACTACATCGTGGACATGGTGCGCCAGGCGCACCAAGAGGCGGCAGGGAGCCGGTAGCCGGTCAGTGGAACGACCAGAGTACGAGAAGATGTACGAGTTGGAGGACTCGTACTGGTGGTTCGTGGGCCGCAGGCGGCTGGCGCAGGCGCTCCTCGAGCGACCTGGGCTGTCTGCCCTCGACGCTCTCATCCTCGACGTGGGATGCGGCACGGGGGGCAACCTGGAATTCCTGGCACACTGGGGGCGTGGGGTGGGTGTGGACCTCAGCCCGTTGCCATTGGACTTCGCTCGCCGCCGCAATCTGTCTCGCCTGGCCCAGGCCTCCGGCCTGGCCTTGCCCTACGCCGACGGCGTTTTCGACCTGGTGACTGCCTTCGACGTTTTGTATCATCGCTGGATCACGGACGACGCGCGCGCCCTGAGCGAGTGCTTTCGCGTGTTGCGCCCCGGGGGCTGGCTTCTAGTCACCGATTCGGCGCTGCCTGCTTTGTGGAGTCATCACGACGAGATTTACTGCGCCCGACAACGCTATACGTTGGGCGATATCCGCAGCAAGCTGTGTCAGGCTGGCTTTACTCTACATAAGCTTTCGTACACCAACGCACTTCTCCTGCCGGTAGCGGTTATCGTCCGGCAAGGATACACGCGCCGGGTGCTGGCGCGCTGGTTCCCCTCCGCCGGCGGCACCGACCTGGTGCCGTTGCCCGGCTGGCTTAACCGGGTGCTCGTCGGCGTCTTGAGCCTGGAGGCGCTGTGGCTGCGCCGGGGTATGTTCCCGGCTGGCAGCAGCTTGATCGGCCTGGCCCAGAAACCAACCCGCCAGAGGTGAGCACATAAAATGGAGCAAATGCAGGCTGTTGGACTCCGCACGCGGTCGCCAGGCCGAAGCGATGGGCTTCGGATTCTGGCCCTGTTTGTCATAGCCGGCTTTTTTGCCTACCGTTGGTTTACGATCGGCGGGGCCTTTCACGCCGGGGCGGTGGCGGTCTTTGGGCTGATTGCTTTGGCCGGGCTGGCGGGATTGCGCCCCGGCCGGATGATCTTGCCCGTCCGATGGCAGGCGTTGGCTTTGAACATCGCACTCAGCCTGGTCTTCCTCGACTTGGTGTTCGGCCAGATCGAGTGGGGTGAGACGTGGACCGCCCTGGCCCACGCCAACTATTGGGCGCTGATCCCCTCGTTCGCGCTGGTCGTGGTCAGCCTCTTCTTGCGGACGTGGCGTTGGCAGTGGTTGCTGCGGGGGGTTGGCCGCGTGCCTTTTGGCCCGGCCTTTCGGGCGGCCAACGTCGGCATCGGGGCCAATATGGTGCTGCCGGCGCGGGCCGGCGAGTTTTTACGCGCCTACGTGTTGGGGCGCGCCACCGGCTACTCCAAAACGGCGATCTTCGCTACGCTGGTCGTCGAGCGTATCTTCGACGGGCTGACTATCATGCTATCTCTGGTGGGGGTCATGCTGCTTGGAATACAGTCGCCGGAGATAAAGGCATTGGGGCTGGCGGGCGGGGCCTTTTACATCGCCGCGCTAGGAGGGATGCTGCTCTTCTACTTCCGCGAGACGTGGTTCACCCGGCTGGTCGAGCGGCTGCTGCCGGCGGCGTGGGCTGCTCGCGTGCTGGGCTTGCTGCGCGCCTTCACCGGCGGATTGCATATACTGCGTGATAGGCGGCAGTTGGCTGTGGTGTCGCTGCAATCGTTGCTGGTCTGGTTCGCCATCATCTGGTCCTTTTACCCAATCATACTCGCTTTTAACTTTGGAGCGCCGGCGCCGCTCTTTACCCCTTTCCTGCTGACGCCACTCTTGGCCTTGGGCCTGACGGTCCCCGGCGCGCCCGGCGGTGTGGGGCCAATGCAGGCCATGGCTACCCTGGCGCTTAACCTCAGCTTCGCGGCGGTTGGCGCTCACCTGGCGCCCGATTTCGCCGAGCAGGTGGCCGCCTTTTCCCTGCTGATGCACTTTTCACAGGCGTTTCCAGAGATCTCACTTGGCGCTTGGGCCTTCCTGGCCGAAGGGCTGACATGGGGTGAGGTGAAGACGAGTAGGGAGTAAGAAGTAAGGAGTCAGGAGTAGCCATATTCCTTCCCTTACTTCCTACTCCCTACTTGCTATTCCCTACCTCGATCGTCGTCAATGCAATGTGATCGGCGCCGTCCGGCGCGAGGAGGCGCGCGCCGTCCGAGGGCGTGTATAACCCGACGATGAGGGAATAATTGCCGAGGGGCAGATCGGCCGGCAGCGACAGTCCGTGCCGGTCCTCGACGGTCTCGCCCACCCGCCATCTGGACGTGGGGCGCGTCCACACCGCCGGCTGCCCGTCGGACTGCGCGACGCGCTCGCCAGCAGCGTTGAGCAGGTGGACAAAGACGTGATAGTCGGTCGCTATCGGTCGCGCTGTCCTCCAGGCCAGGGCGACGGGCAGGGGACTGCCCGGTTGGACGGTTAGCTGCGTGGCGGCGCGTTCCAACAGAATTGTATCACCCAGGGTAATCCCGATAGGGTATTCCTTCAGTGGCTGCGGCGGGAAGTAATACAGCGCCAGCCGCTTTTTATTGAAAGGCTGGTCCTCGGCGCGGAAGCCGTAGTCCAGCAACCAGCGCTCGACGCCGCTCTGCTCTGGCGGCAGCCAGTTGGGCAGCCACCACACGCGGGGGTGCGCTTTGACCAAGCCGGCCAGTACAGCGCTTGTGTCCCTGTCCAGGGGCGGGCCGCCGGCGTTGAGGCCCAGCACGTCGGCGCGACCCTTGTACAGGTCGGCAAAGGCGACGGTTTCTTCGGGCGAGTTGGTGACGATCGCGTCGGCGGCGGTGGTCCGGGCATTGAGCGCTGCCACGGCGTCGCGCAGGTCCCCGTAGGGCAGCCCGTGCGCCCGCACCAGCAGCCAGCCCAACGCCGCCAACACCGCAGCAGCGCTGAGAAATCCCTGGTTTTTAGGGCGATCGCCAGACAGCATGGAATACGAGCCGCGCACTGCTGTCTGCCTCAATCCCCAACCCGCCACCAGCACGGCAGCTACCAGCGTGGCCAGCAGGAGCCAATCCACCTGGCCGGCCACCATCCAGGCGAAGTCCAGGTTTTCCGGCCGCAGGAATTGGAACTGGCCGACGAGCGGCGAATAGCGCGGGTCGAAAAAGGTGATCGGGCCGAAAAGGGGCAGGCCGGTACCCAGCAGCCAATTCTGGAACAACTCGAAGTGGACACTCAGGCCGAGGACCTGGATCAATCCGCTGAAGACAGCCAGCGCCAGGAAGCCGCGCCAGCGCCAGGCGGAACGTCTGGCCCACTCGACGGCCGGCGCCATGCCGATCACGAAGAAAGGCAGCGTCGGTATGATGAAACGCGGCCCCCAGGCGTAACCGCCGTGCCACATGTACCACTTGCCGTATAGCAGCAGGTGCGCCCCGATCATGGACCAGGCCAGGGCTGCCTCGGCCCGATGCCGCCGGAAAAGGGCCGGGACGGCGGGCAGCGCCAGCAGCAGCACCGGCGCATACAAGAAGAGACCCCTTCCGGGGCTAACCAGCAGGCCGGCGATGCCCTGCAACCAATCCCCGCCGAAGTTCTCCTGCGGCAGATAGCCCGTGTCGAAGGGATTGCCATAGCGGGCCACATTGTAGACGGCGATGGCGGCCGCCATCATGGCCAGCGGGGCACCAAAGGCGAGGAGTTTGGAGATTAGAGGTTGGAGATTGGCTGACCGCTGACCGCCGACCGCTGATTTGCCGATTTGCACGACCAAAAGCACAAAGAACGGCACGATCAGCGCGGCATTGGCGTAGCGGGTGGCGACGGCGACCGCCAGCGCCAGGCCGGCCCAGAAAACGTCCAGGGCGCGGCCCATATCGCGAAAGCGCGCCAGCGCCAGCGCTGCCCCCAGCAGGCACAGCCCCGCGAGCGGATCGCTGAAGCACGTCTTGGCGTACGGCCAGGCCAGCGTCGCCAGGCCGAAGGTCAGCCCGGCGATAAGGGCGATAAAGTCGTCGTAGCCCAGCCGCCTGAGGTACAGGAGCAGCAGCGCGCCTGTCGCCGCAGTGACCAGGGCATTGAAGAGCAGCGCCGTCGTCGCCGCGCCCCAGGCCGGGACGATCAGCCCCAGCCAGACCAGCGGCAACTCCAGCAGCGACACGCCCACTCCCTTGCGCGAGTAGAGGTGCCCATCCAGGCCGAAGGTCCCCTGCTGCAAGCCCATCCAGCGGATTTGATCCGTGTCCCACTCGCCCCGCCGGGCCAGGCTCTCGGCCAGGGAGAACATGGCCAGCCCGTCCGACGAGTGGAAGCGCGGGCTATAGGTGACCAGGTAGACGGCCAGCAGGAAGCAAAAGAGAGCCAGCGCCAAGAAGGGGCGGGCTGGTTGGGGAGTAGCCCCGGTTTCAGTATTCAGCTGAGGAAGAGTTTGTTCTTGCATAGTCATCGTAGGTCGGGCCCGTCGCCCGACACATCCACTCATTTCAGCATGACATACTGCTACTATTCTATGCTGATACCATTGTCAATCAAATATTGTGTCACTTGTTGAAAATCGGACATCCCTTCGTCAATAAACGCTCTGTAGATAAAATAACCGCTGTACATAGGCGTCCGGTTCTTGTCGGTCATAATTGAAAGCTTATAGCGGAGGATCTGTTCTCGGAGCGCGCCCGCTATTTTGCTCTTAAAACGTGCCATGGATTCCATCTGCCGGTCGATAATCGGGTCGTCAAGAGACCAGATATCAATCTTCCATGGACGCCCCCAGTCCCCGTAGTCGATTCTCGGCTTGAGATACAGCCCTCCGGGCAAATCTGCATCCCTTGATTTCGCAAATACGACCTCGAAAACCATGTCGGAGCTGGCGAGTTGGCCGCCGATCTGAAAGAGTTGTTCGATTGATACCTTGGACATCAACAGATCAATGTCCGGGTAGACCATAACGTCCAGGAAGTAGCTGCCTGTCGGCACAATTCTTCCATAGGGACGCAAAATATCGTATACCCTGACTCTTTGTAGAACAAAGTCGGCTTCTTGCCTTAGTTTTGACGCTCGCTCAATCGGATTCATAAAGGTTTTCTTCAGGCAGACGCCAATTCGGCAGGTGAGGGGCCTGCCCTACGGTTGAACCACCAACTTAACCTGTGTCACCACCACCTTGGCTGGGACCGGGCCGGCGCGTAACTCGACGACGCTCTCCCCCGCCGGCAAGGACATGGCTGGCGTCGTGATGATCGCCGGCTGGCCGCCAAGCGCGTAAACCCCGGCCACTTGCTCGCCGGAGCGCACCTCCAATGAGCTTTCCCCGTCCAGGCTGTACGTCGTGATCTCCAATCGTACCGTCTGCGCGGCCGGCAGCCGGGCCAGCAGTGTGGCGGCGGGGCCGGCTAGGGCGCGGGCGGGACCGCCCTCTTGCACCTCGCGCGGAGCCCAGCCTTCGCCCAGGACCAGGTAAGGCAGGCGAGCATCGGGCGGCGGGACGCGGTACACTTTCAGCCAGTCGTCGTCCACGGCCACCGGCCAGCCCTTGAAAACATCGTCGGCCGTGCTCAATACGGTCTGCCGGTAGTCGCCGGGCGGCAAGTCGCTCTTGTGAACGATGACGTAGCGCACGTCCAGGTCGGCCAGCACCGTGGCGGCCAAAGCGCGCGGGTCGGCGGTGTTGATATCGGGGGCCAGGTAGCGGAAAGTTTGCAGCACCGGCGTCCGGTCGGCGGGCGCGCGCGGGTTGGAGCGCGACGTGTAGCCCGAAACCATCGGCTTTTGGTGGACGGTCTGGTACAGCAAGTTGCCCGGCCGGTCCCAGTAATCCATGGGGATGTCCATCACCGCGAACTGGCCGGCCTCCTGCGCCAGTTGGTAGTGGAAGGGACGCGTTTCGGGATAGGTCACCGGGTAAGGCGCGACCCAGAATTCCAGCCCGACCAGCGCCAGCGCGCCAGCCGCCAGCCAAGAAACCCGCTGCTCACCAGAAACCCGTTTTTTGTCGAATTGGCCCACCCGCTCCAGCAGCCAGCTCAGTCCCAGGGCGGCCAGCACGGCCAGGCATAACATCACGACCACGTCGAAACGGCTGACCGAGCGCGATATCTTCAGGAAGGGGATGGCCAGGCGCAGCAGCGCATACGGCATGGGGACGGGGCCAACCCCGGCTACCTGTGCTTGTCCGCCGACGTGGAGCACCGGCCCCATGGCCAGGGCGGCAAAGGCCAGGGCGCTTATCCCCCAAAAGACGGCGGCGCGCCGGCGGGTCCACAGGGCGAGGAGGGCTAATGCCAGAACAGTGTACCCGGCAAAGACGGTCCGTTCCGATGTAGTGGCGGTGAAGCTACTCGCCCAGCCGGTGACCAGCTCGCCCCACACGGGGTGTAATTCGCTGGGCGTGATGAAGGCGGTCAAATCGGCGGACAGGCGCTCGACGCTGTCGGCCGGCGGCACCATGTAGTCTGACGCCAGCGACTCGCGGATCATGGGGACCAGCACCGGCGACGTCGCCACGACGAAGAGCAGACCGGTCGCGGCGACGGCCAGCGCCGGCCGCCAAGTCCGCCTTCGCGCCATGATCCACAGCAGGTACAGCCCGGTGAACAAGACCATGTAGAAGGCGTAGTACCAGTCACATGCGGCGATCAACACCAGGAAGAGGGCGGGGAGGATGAGGAGCTGGAGGTTGGAGATTAGAAATTGGAGATGGCTGACGGCCGACCGCCGACGGCTGACGGCTGACGGCTGACTGCTAATCGCTGACTGCTGATCGCCGATCGCTGATCGCTGACTGCTGATTTGTTGATTTGCTGATTTGCTGATTTGCATGACGACGAACAGCGCATAGAACGGAATCCACTCCAGCGAAATGAGCTGCATGTGGCCGAGCAGGTGGGCCATGTGGTAGGGGGAGAAAGTAAAAATCGCCCCGCCCACGAAGGCGGCGAGCCGGGTGTTGCGTATCCAATCTTCCCGAAAGCCTTGTCCTGCCCGTCCTGGCCTCCGGGCCGGGGAGCGCAGCGAAGGATCAGCTTTCGGGAAGATTGATTTGCGGATGACGTACAGCGCCAGCAGATACGCCCCATAGCCGCCAATCACAAAGCTGAATACCACTGCGGCGTCGTAGGCGACCAGCAGCCCGGTGCTGAGGCTGAAGGGCAGAAACGTAAGGCCATTGAAGATGTTCAGCGTGTGGAAATACAGAAAGACGCCGTTGGGGTAGTCGATGAAGCGAGTGAAATAGGGATTAGTCCCCTCGACGAGCAAAGCGCGCTTGACCCACCACAGATTCCACACGTTCTGCCAGCCGTCGAAGCCGTCGCCGGGAATGGCCTGGCCCAGCTCGCGGATGAGCGGGTAGGTCATGACAAGGGTCAAGGCCAGGTAGCCCAGCAGGGCGTACAAATGGTGGCGGTAACGGCCCACTGATCCTCGCGGCACTACTCCCTCACTTGCCCGTCCCCAAACACCACCCACTTGTACGTCGTCAACTCTTTCAGCCCCATTGGGCCGCGGGCGTGCAGTCGCTGGGTGCTGACCGCTACCTCGGCCCCCAGCCCAAACTGGGCGCCGTCGGTGAAGCGGGTGCTGGCGTTAACGTACACTGCGGCCGAGTCCACTTCGTCCACGAAGCGCATGGCGTGGCTGTAATCCTCGGTGATGATCGCGTCGGAATGGCGGGTGCTGTGGCGATAGATGTGCTCCATCGCCTCGTCCAAACTGTCCACCACCTTGACGGCCAGCACCAGCGACAGGAACTCGGTGTCGAAGTCGTTGGGGCCGGCTGAGCGTGCCGCCGGGTGGCCTATCAAGATCTCCAGAGCGCGCGGCTCGCAGCGCAGCTCCACTCCGGCCCGCGCCAGGTCGTCGGCGATTTTAGGCAGCAGGTCTGCCGCCACGTCGCGATGGATGAGCACGGTGTCGAGGGCATTGCATACCGTGGGGCGCTGCACCTTGGCGTTGTGGATGATGGGGATCACCTTGGCTGGGTCGGCGCTCTGGTCTACGTAGGTATGACAGATGCCGATGCCGCCGGTGATGACCGGAATGGTGGCGTTGTCCAGTGCGAATTGGTGCAGGCTGGCGCCGCCGCGCGGGATGATCATGTCAATGTACTGGCCGGCCGTCAGAATTTCCTTCACCAGCGAACGGTCTGGCGACTGGATGAGCTGCATGGCGCCCTGGGGAATACCGATCCGCTCACAGCCGGTGGTGATCGCCTCGGCCAGTGCCTGGTTGGTGTGAGCCGCCTCTTTGCCACCGCGCAAAATGGCAGCATTGCCCGACTTGAGACACAGGGCCGAAATATCCACTGTGACGTTGGGCCGCGACTCGTAAATGACGCCGATCACCCCCACCGGCACCCGGCGCTTGGCGATGCGCAGACCGTTGGGCAAGGTTCGGGCCTCGAACATCTCGCCCACCGGGTCTGGCAGCGCGGCGATGGCCAACACGTCGTAGGCGATGGCCTCCAGGCGATGGACGGTCAGTAGCAGGCGGTCCAGCATCGGTTCGCTCAAGCCGGCCTCCTGGCCGGCGTCGACGTCGTGGTCGTTGGCGCTCAGGATGGCCGGCTCCTGCTCCATCAATGTCTCGGCAATGGCTTTCAGTGCTTTGTTCTTGACGACCGTGTCAAGCGTTGCCAGTCGGCGGCTGGCGTGGCGGGCACGCTCGCCTTTGTCCTTGAGTTCTGCAAACATGAGGCTTTCTCCCCCTTGATACAACTTAATAAGTGAGAATGAATTGGTGAACTTATGAAAGAACGACAATCTCAGCCCGTATCGCGTCCGGGCCAACGGCCAGCAATCCCACACTATTGACCTTGGCCCGAGTTGCCGAGCCGGGATTGACGATCAGCACATTGTCGACCGTGGCGACATGTGCTTGGTGGGTGTGGCCGTACACAATGCACTCCACGCCTTCGTCGCGGAACTCGCTCAATAAATAAGCGTGGATGACTTCGAAATCCAGCGGCTGGGATAGGACACGGTCAGGGTGCGGGACGTGATGGCCATGGATCAGCCCAATCCGGCGACCTTCGGCCTCGACGATTGCCTTCAGCGGCAAGTCGAGCAGGACGCCGGGCAAGTCCATGTTGCCTTGCACGGCGGTCACCGGTGCGACGGCCTCCAGGTACTTCAGCACGCCCAGGGCGGTCAGGTCGCCGGCGTGCAAGATCAAGTCCACCCCCGCCAAAGCCCTAACAATCGCCTGCGGCACCCTACCCGACAGATGTGTGTCGCTGATCAACCCGATCTTCATCTCCAGCCTCTAACCTCTAACCTCCAGCCCCTACCTCTCCACCAACACCATATCGTCCCTATGCACGACGGTTGGACCATATTGATAGCCCAGGATAGCGGCAATCTCTTTCGAAGGGCGTCCCCGGATGGCAGTCAGGTCGGCGGCATTGTAGTTGGCGATGCCCCGCGCGATTTCGCGCCCGTCGGGCCCCAGCAGGCGCGCCGTTTGGCCCCGCTCGAACTGGCCGCTCACGCCGGTAACACCGACCGCCAGGAGGCTCTTGCCCTGCTGAACCAGTGCGCGGGCGGCGCCCGCGTCCATGCAGATGACCCCATGCGCCGGTTCGGCCAGGATCCAGCGTTTGCGGCTCTCGACATGGCTGACCAGCGCCGGGAAGCGGGTTCCTAGCGGCTCGCCGCCGACCAGGCGCGGCAGGACGTCCGGTTCTGCGCCGGAGGCGATGATGACTTGTGTGCCAGAGCGGGTCGCCAGCTCGGCTGCCCCGATCTTGGTCGCCATACCGCCGGTGCCGATCGCCGAGCTGCTGCTGCCCGCCAGGGTGCGGACCTGCTCGTCAATGGCCGTCACCTCTGCGATGAGCTGAGCGCCGGGATCAGAGCGCGGGTCGGCGGTGAACAGGCCAGCCTGGTCGGTCAGGATGATGAGCAGGTCGGCATCCACCAGGTTGGCCACCAGGGCCGACAGATTGTCGTTGTCACCGATCTTGATCTCCTCGACGGCCACCACGTCGTTTTCGTTGATGACCGGCACCACCCGCAACTGGATCAACGAGAGAAGCGTGTTGCGTGCATTCAAATAGCGCCCCCGGTCCACCAGGTCGGCGCGGGTCAGCAGCGCCTGGGCCACGGGCGTATCGTATAGGGCA
>Ga0316628_100005333_pt1 | contig 10283 bp, 6 predicted proteins | sample OWC_Aug_M2_C1_D5_FD_207648 | JGI IMG/M metagenome (GOLD analysis project Ga0316628, IMG submission 207648) | Wetland soil microbial communities from Old Woman Creek delta, Ohio, United States - OWC_Aug_M2_C1_D5_C | ecosystem: Environmental > Terrestrial > Soil > Wetlands | place: USA: Ohio... | reverse complement strand
GTCGATGCGGTCCTGCAGGGCCTCGAACATGGAGAAGCTCTCTTTTTTGTATTCGATCAGGGGATCCTTCTGGGCATACCCCCGCAGGCCGATCCCCTCCTTGAGGTGATCGATGTTGAGCAGGTGATCCTTCCACTGCGAATCGATGACCTGGAGCATGATCATGCGCTCGAGTTCGCGCATTTGACTTTCGCCGACCAGGCTCTCTTTCTCCGTATACACCTGGCGCAAATGAGCGAGCAATTTCTCCTTTAACTCCGCTGCCGGCTGTTCGCGGATATCGCCTCCCAAAACAGGCAGGCAGTCGATTCCGAATTGGGACATGACCTCCTTGCGCAGGGACTCCACGTCCCATTCGTCGGCTTCCTTGTTGGCGTCGACATGAAAATCGAAGATGCTGGAAAAAATGTCTTCGACCAGATCTTGGATATACTCCCGAAAGTCTTTCCCCACCAAGGTGTCCCGGCGCATGGCATAAATCACCTGCCGCTGCTTGTTCATCACGTCGTCGTATTCGAGGAGATGCTTGCGGATGGAGAAGTTCTGCGATTCGATCTGCTTCTGGGCGTTCTCGATGGCCCGGGAGACCAGCCGGTTCTGGATGGGAACGCCCCCCTGCAGACCCGAGCGGACCAGCAGGCCGCGGACGCGTTCCGAACCCAGGATTCTCATCAGTTCATCCTCCAGCGAAATATAGAAGCGCGATGAGCCGGGATCGCCCTGGCGTCCCGAGCGGCCGCGCAACTGGTTGTCGATGCGCCGCGCCTCATGGCGCTCGGTGCCCAAAATATGCAGACCATAGAGCGAGACCACGTTTTCATGCTCCCGTTGCACATGGTCTTGGATGACGCCCCTGATTTTTTCAATATCTTCCGCCGGCATGGCTTCGGGCCGCAGGCCCCTTTTTTTCAACTCTTCCCTGAACAGGAAGTCGGGATTGCCTCCCAGCAGGATGTCCGTGCCGCGGCCGGCCATGTTGGTGGCGATGGTCACGGCACCGAGACGGCCCGCCTGGGCGACGATTTCCGCCTCCTTTTCGTGGTACTTGGCGTTGAGAACCACGTGGCGCAGCTTTTCGCGCGTCAGCTTTCGGCTCAACAACTCCGAATTCTCGATGGAGATCGTGCCCACCAGCACGGGCCTCCCTTTTTCATTCAATTCCTTGATCTCGTTGACCACCGCTTCCCACTTTTCTTCCTTGCTGCCGTAAATGACATCCTGGTATTCGGTGCGGATGAGGGTGCGGTTGGTGGGGATTTCCATCACGTCCAAATGGTAGATGGCGGCGAACTCCTGCGCTTCGGTCATGGCCGTGCCCGTCATGCCCGCCAGTTTCGGGTACATGCGAAAATAATTCTGGAACGTGATGACGGCCAGCGTCTGATATTCCTGCTCGATGCGCACGTTTTCCTTGGCTTCCAGCGCCTGGTGCAGCCCGTCCGAATAGCGGCGGCCGGGCATGATGCGGCCGGTGAACTCGTCCACGATCAGCACCTGGCCTTCCTTGACCAGGTAATCGACGTCGCGGCGGAAGATCAGGTGGGCCTTCAACGACTGGTAAATCTGATGCAACAAGTCCATGTGGGCCAGGTCATAGAGGTTGCCGATGTTGAAGAACTTCTCCGCCTCCGCAATCCCCTTTTCGGTGAGGACGACCGTTTTCGATTTCTCGTCCAGTTCATAGAATTCCTGGCTGCGCCTGATGCGGGCGACGAACTCGTTGACCCGGTAGTAAAACGAAGTGGACTCTTCCGTGGGGCCCGAAATGATCAAGGGTGTGCGCGCTTCATCGATGAGGATCGAGTCGACTTCATCCACGATGGCGTAGTTGAAATCCCGCTGCGCCAGCGTATCGACGTCAAACTTCATGTTGTCGCGCAGGTAGTCGAAACCGAACTCGTTGTTGGTGCCGTAGGTGACGTCGCAGCGATAGGCCACTCGGCGCTGCGCGTCGTCCATCTCGTGCTGGATGACGCCCACGCTGAGGCCGAGGAAGCGATAGATTTTGCCCATCCATTCGGAGTCGCGCTTGGCCAAGTAATCGTTGACCGTGACAATGTGGACGCCCTTGCCCTCCAGGGCGTTGAGGTAGGCCGGAAGCGTGGCCACCAGCGTTTTGCCCTCGCCGGTTTTCATTTCCGAGATTTTTCCCTGATGCAGGACGATCCCGCCCATCAGCTGGACGTCGAAATGGCGCATGTCCAGGGTGCGGCGCGCGGCTTCGCGCACGGCGGCGAAAGCCTCGGGCAGGATGTCCTCCAGATTCGCCCCGTCGCGCAACCGCAGCCGGAATGTCTCCGTCTGCGACCGCAATTCCTCATCGGACAGGTTCCGCATCCGCGGCTCCAGGGCGTTGATCGAATCCACCGCCGGACGCAATCTCTTTAATTCCCTTTCGTTTTGAGTGCCAAAAATTTTCCGCAACAGAAACTTGATCATTGTGCGGTCATTATATCAAATATCGGCTGCTGGAGGCAAATGACCGCCGAACCGGCGGTCAGTGAAGCGCGATCGCGTCGTCGCAGATCAACGCCGCGTTGCCCTTGATGTCCAGAATCACCAGCCGCCATTCGATTTGTTCCGCCACCGCCTCGTTTTCTGCCGGTATTGCCAGCGTCAGAAGCTCATTGCCGGTCTGGCCCGTTCCCTTGTTCAGCCGCACCATCTGCCCCGCCGAATTGTATCCTCCCCAAAACACCGCCAGTTCCCGATGGCGCAACGGCGCCGGGATCCGCAACGATACGGACCTCGCTTCGCCCTCGCTGACGGCGCCCTGGAACACCACACGCTCATGGTACAACGTGTAACCGCCTTGGAGCGGCAGAGTGCCGCGCAGACACTGCTGGACGAAGACCTCCGCCTCGTACGTGTTCATGTCCATGAGGGCTTTCGGCAGCGCCAGCAGGCTCGGTGAGTAGATCTCCAGGCCGCTTCGCTTGGCCTTGATTTCGATATGCAGAAGCGACGCCCGCTTCCTTTTCGGCGCTGGAAAAGCGATCTCGTAATAGGCGCGGTCAAAAATCCTGATTTTCTCGACGATCCGGTCTGTTTCTCCTTGCAAATACTTGCCCCCGCATTCCGCGGCCATCATGTGCAGGGACTGCTCTCCGGAAACGGAATCGTTTACGGACTTGCGCACCCCGGCCGGGTCCACGATGAACACGAGGCCGTTGGCCCGGCTCAGGAATCTCGCCGTTTCCTTGATTTTATTGACATAGCGGACCTCGGTAAGGAGCTTCATGGCATCGTTGCTGAGGCCTTCGCTGAACAGGTAGAAGAACTTCTTTTCTTGAATGCCAGAGACCATGTAGTAAAACGATTCGAAAGACTCGAAAAAATTGTTGATTTTCGAAATGTACGTTTTGCTGTGCTGCTCGGCGAACCATTCAATATCACGCCCCGAATATCTGGACTTGCCGCCGCCGTCGGCTCCAAGCATTTTTCTGGCTTCTTCCACGGCCTTCGCCCGGGAATAAGGGACCGAAAAAGGATTGGCTTTCACTTTGCTGGCCAACAAATCCAGCACTGTCTTGTGATCGGCGAGCGGGACGCTGATGAGTTGCAGACCGCGGGTGGCATCGATGACGACAATCCCAAACTGGGTCGCTGGGTCCGCTTCCTGCACGATCTCTTCGGCGATGAGCTTGCCATAATTGACCACCCCGGGGCTGCTCAAAGCCGTATCAAAAATGAAAAAAGCCATTTTTTTGACGACGGGAGCCTGCTGGGCTTCGGCAACGGTCGCTGTTCCCGCCAGGTTTAGCTTGGCGACCTGGAAATCGCCGATCGTTTTGCCATCCACCCGCAGCGATATGTCCGCGCTCGTGAGGTTCCGGGCCGGATTCTCCCCCTGCTCAATGGCAATGAGCGGCACCACCCACCAGTTGACGGCGACTTTTTCCTCAACCATTTCCTGGCCGGACGCCCATGGAAACAGAAGGAACAGACACCACATCAGGAAAGCAAATGGCCGGAAACTCATTGGGCCTCCTCCGATTGGCATCCAGCGATCAAGCGTGTCGCCAATATGTTTCTTTTCACCCGATTCGTTTACATTTACTTATTATACGGATTTTGTCCATCCCAGCGGAAATTCTAAAAGGTTCCGGTCAGCGCATAACAGCGGCTTTACATTCCCTGCCGGCTGGGATAAAATGATTTCATGAAAATGCGACGGCGACGGGAAATGGCGATCGCCAATATGGTCCGCTTCATCAACCGCTTTTCCGGGCTATAACAATCCTTCCGCTTCCGACCTGTCTCGATTCTGGACAGCGCCGGCAAACCGCCGGCGAAGCTTTTAGTTGCTGGAGGTGAAACCATGAAAATCATCGTTCTCGGCGCCGGGCTCGTGGGCGGACCGATGGCCGTCGACTTAGCCGCCGATCCGAGTTTCAAGGTGACGTCCGCCGACGTGCGGGCCGAACCGCTCGACCGGCTCACAGGCGCCGGCCGCATCCAGACCGCGCAATACGACCTGGCCGACGCCCGGCAGGTGCGCACATTGGTCTCAGGCTACGACATCGTGCTCAATGCCCTGCCCGGATACCTCGGCTTCCAGACGTTGCAAGCCGTGCTCGAAGCCGGCAAACCGGCGGTGGACATCGCCTTTTTTCCCGAAGATCCTTTCCTGCTCGACGAGCTGGCCAAGCGCCGCGGTGTCACCGCCGTGGTCGATTGCGGCGTGGCTCCGGGCATGAGCAACCTGCTGGTCGGCCACGTCCAGAGCCGGCTTGAGCGGATCGAGCGCGTGGCCATTTATGTGGGCGGCCTGCCGCAGACGCGCGAGTGGCCCTTCGAGTACCGAACCGTTTTCTCCCTGCTCGACGTCATCGAGGAATACACCCGCCCCGCCCGTTTCATCGAGCATGGCCGATTGGTGACGCGTCCGGCCCTAAGCGAGCGCGAACACATCGACTTTCCGGAAATCGGCACGCTGGAAGCCTTCAACAGCGACGGCTTGCGCACCCTCATCGCCACCATACCGGCCCCGCACATGAAGGAGAAGACGCTGCGCTACCCCGGCCATGCCGAGAAAATGGAGCTGCTGCGCGAAACCGGTTTTTTCAGCAAGGAGCCGCTCTCCATAGGCAAGGTCGCCGTCCGCCCCCTCGATCTCACCGCCGCCCTGCTGCGGGAGAAGTGGCAACTGCAGCCTGGCTCGGGGGACTTCACCGTCATGCGGGTGAGCGTGGAGGGCGAAGCGGCGGGGCGGACGCAGCGCTGGACCTATCAACTGCTCGACCGCAGCGATCCGCACAGCGGCACCCTTTCCATGGCGCGCACCACCGGTTACACCGCCACCTCCATGGTGCGGCTGCTCGCTTCCGGGATCTACCGCCAGCCGGGCATAACTCCACCCGAGTTCGTCGGCCGCGATCCGCGCGCCGTGGATTTCATGCTGACGGAGTTGGCGAAGCGCGGTATTCACTACCACGAAACGATCGAACCGCACGGCTAAGGAGAAATCGTGATGAAAAATTTACTTGTTTTCACGACACTGCTGGCCCTGATCTCCGGATCTGGCGTTGCCCAGAATGATCGCTGGTTCAAGGGCAACACCCACGCTCACACCAACCGCTCCGACGGCAACGAGTGGCCGCGACGGGTGGTGCACTGGTATCTGGACCACGAATACAACTTCCTGGTCGTCACCGACCATAACTGGCTCACCGACATTACCTATCTGGATACCGACAAAGCCGACGACTTTGTAGTCATCCCCGGCGAGGAAGTCACCGAATACTTCGGAAAGAAACCCGCCCATTTATGCGCGATCAATGTCAAGCACGTTGTCGAACCCCGCGGCGGCAGCAGCGTGGCCGACATCCTGGAGCGCAACGCTGCGGCCATTCGCCAGGCTGGAGGGCTGGTCCAGGTCAATCACCCGAATTGGCGCTGGGGCTTCGGCTCAAGCGAGATGGTCAACCTGGATTCGCCGTTGCTGCTCGAAGTCTATAACGTCAACAAGGAAAATAACAATTTTCCCGCCGGCGGCAAGCCCGGCACCGAAGAGATTTGGGACCGGCTCCTCACTGCCGGCCTGCGGGTGTTCGGTGTGGCCTCCGATGATACCCACGACTATCTGGGGGACATCACCGGAGATCAGGCGGGGCCGGGAAAGGGTTGGGTCATGGTTCGGGCCGACGAACTGTCGGCGGCCGCGATCACGGTGTCCTTAAGCGCAGGCGATTTCTATGCCTCAACCGGCGTGGAGCTCAAAGACGTCCGCATCCTCGACGGGGCCTATGCCCTGGAAATCGCGCCTCGCAACGACGCCGCCTATACGACGTTGTTCATCGGCCGGGAAGGGAAGGTCCTCAAAGAAGAGCACGGTTTGCAGCCCCGGTATGCCTTCAACGGCAACGAGCTATACGTGCGCGCCAAAGTGCTTTGCTCGAGCGGCGACATCGCCCTGACCCAGCCATACTTCCCGCCGAAAAAGTGACTTCAGTTACCCTCTCTTCTCCAGGATTTTCTTGCGGGTGTAAGGGATCAAACCGCCGGCGTCGATGATCGCCTGGCGGGCCTTGGGCAGGGCCACGATGTCGAATTCCTTGCCGCTGGCCAGGTTGCGCACCTTGCCGCCTACGATCTCCACCTCGTCGCCCTCGCTGGCCTCGATGGCCGGGCAGATGACCATGTCCAGGCCGAGGTTGATGGCGTTCTGCATGAAGATGCGGGCGAAATCCTTGGCGATCACCTTCAGCTCCCAGCCCTTGATGCAGCTGGCCGCCTGCTCGCGCGAGGAGCCGCAGCCGAAGTTCTTGTCAGCCACGATCACCGAACCGGCCGGGATCTCCTTGGCTTTCAGCTGGCGGTTGAACTCGCTCATGTCGGCGAAGCAATATTGCGGGGTCTCCGTGGGCAGCACGGTGGCCATGAAACGTCCCGGGTAAATGATGTCGGTCGAAATATCAGCACCCAGCTTTATGATCACTTTGGCCATGATTATTTCCTCCTTTTTGGAGTCTTGAGCGACGGTTTTTTGAGCGGCTTTTTAGAGGGCTTTTTCACCTGTTTTTTGAACGGCCTCTTCGTTGCCTTCTTCACACTTTTTTTCACCACTTTTTTCGCCGGCTTTTTCGCCGGCTTTTTCGTTACCTTTTTTACTCGCTTTACCGCTGGTTTCTTGGCCACTCTTTTTACCGCCTTTTTTACAACCCGTTTCGGCGCGCCGGCCTGCCCTTTTCGGGCGGCCTTTGGCTTCTCGCTTTCGAGGCGTAGCGGGGGCAGAGTGCGGGGATCGCTGATCACTCCCGTGAGAGCGCTGGCCGCGGCCACAGCCGGCGAGCACAGATACACCTCGGCATTGGGATTCCCCATCCGGCCCTTGAAGTTGCGGTTGGTGGTGGCGAGGGCGAAATCGCCGTCGGCCAGGGCCCCCTGGTGAACGCCCAAGCAAGGACCGCAGCCCGAATTCATCACCACGGCGCCGGCCTCCATCAGGTCAGCGATGTACCCCTTCTGCAAGGCTTTCCGGAATATGCGCGTCGAGGCCGGAAACACCAGCAGGCGCGTCCCCTTGGCCACTTTCCTGCCCTTGAGCACCGACGCGACAATGGCGATGTCATCGAGCCGGCCGTTGGTGCAGGAGCCGACCACGATCTGGTTCACTTTCACGCCGGTGACCTGATCGACGGATTTGACGTTGTCCACCTTGTGCGGACAGGCAATCTGGGGCGCCAGCGTGCTCACGTCGACCTCGATGACTTGGTCGTAGGCGGCATCCGCGTCGGGTCCGAAAAGGTCGAGCTTGTCCTGGACTCCCGCTTCTTCCCGAAGATAGCGGACGGTCTCGGCGTCAGGAGGAACGATGCCCGAGGTGGCTCCCGCCTCCACGCTCATATTGCACAGAACCAGCCTGCCCGACGTCGACATGTCGCGAATGGCCGGGCCGTGGAACTCGATCACCTTGAAGTTGGCGCCTTCGGCCGAGATCTTGCCGATGAGAAAAAGGATCAGGTCTTTGGGCAACACGAAGGGGGGGAACTTGCCTTTAACCGTCACTTTTATGGTGCCGGGAACCTCCACGTTGAGCCCGTGGCCCAGTGCCCATACCGAGGCCATTTCCGTGGCGCCAATGCCGAAAGCGAAAGCGCCCAAGGCGCCGTGACTGGTCGTGTGGCTGTCGGTTCCGACCAAGACCGTGCCGGGGCGGACATAGCCGTACTCGGGGAGAATCTGGTGGCAGATCCCGCCCTCGTCGCCGCGGATATCGTGGAACTTGCGGATTCCCTGCCGGATAAGGAAATCCCGGATCTTCTTCTGGTTGGTGGCGGTCTTGGAACTCTCGGCCGGCACCCGGTGATCGAAGATGATGGCGATTCGCGAGGGATCCCACACCTTGGCTTCCAGTCCGGTGTTTTTGTAAATCTCGGCAAACTGGTTGATGACCAGCGCGCCGTTTTCATGCGACATGGCCAAGTCGATCCGCGGTTCGACCACATCGCCAGCCTTGACCGCCGCTTGGCCGGTGGCCTTGGCCAGAATCTTTTCAACCATCGTCATTCCCATATGCATACCTCCTGCGCAGGGCGGGAAGAACGCCGTTAGCCGACGATCTTCCTCTCTCCCTTGTATTTTTCCTCCAGCCGTTTGTGGGGGAGGAATTCGTCTTCCATCTTTTTGTAATCCTTGAGACCGACGAAATCGGTGTACTCCTCGAAGGTGGTGACCCACTGGGTCTGGCCGGGGAGGATTCCCAGCGAAGCGTTCTTCAGCACCCGGAAAAAATTCGTCAACGCCTTGTGCGCGACCATGATCGAAGCCACCGGGATGGAGACCCGGCCCACTCCCATTTTGGCCAGATCGGGGATGGGAATCAGTTCGGTCTTCATCCCGGATATGGCGTCCATGAGGTTTACCGACAGGGGGCCCTTCAGGTCGTGAACCGCTTTCTCCACGTCGGCGCGGGTCTTGATGCCGTCGATGAACGCCAGGTCGGCTCCGGCCTCCAGGTACATGTTGCAGCGGCGGACGGCCTCGGCCAATCCCTCGATGGCGAAGACATCGGTGCGGGCGTTGACGATGAAATCCTTGTCCAGCGAATCGCGCACCTTGACGATGGCGCGGATCTTGCCCGCCATCTCCTCGGCGCTGATGACTTCCTTGCCGGCCATGTGGCCGCAACGCTTGGGGAATACCTGGTCTTCGATGTTCAAGCCGGCCACCCCCATGGCGATCAACCGCTCGGCGTTAGTGGCGGCGTTTACGGCATTGCCGCCGCCGGTGTCGATATCGGCCATGACCGGGATATTCACAGCCTGGGCGATATTGAAGGTGATGTCCAGAACATCTTTCATCTGCAGCAGGCCGACGTCGGGCTTGCCGAGAAACGATCCGGCCAAGCCGTAGCCCGAGACTTGGATGGCTTCGAACCCGCATTTCTCGATGACCTTGGCGCTGAGGGCGTCGTGGCAACCGGGTACGACCACTGCCCGCCGGGCCATGATCGCTTTTCGCAGAACCGCTGTTTTTTTCACTGGAGCTTCCTCCTCAGCCACAAACGCACGACGCGGCTCGGAATTACAGTTTGCCGGCGATGGCCTTGGCCATGTCGAGCGTCTTGGAATCCCCGCCCATGTCGTAGGTGCGGACTTTGCCGGCCTTGATCACCTGCGCCACGGCCTTTTCCAGGGCGGCGCCCTTCTCCTTTTCACCCAGCCAATCGAGCATCATCTTGGCCGCGAGAATAGTGGCAATTGGGTTGACCTTGTACTGGCCGGCGTACTTGGGAGCCGAACCGTGGGTCGGTTCGAACACCGCCAGCTTCTCGCCGATGTTGCCCGAGCAGCCGAAGCCCAGGCCGCCCACCATCTGGGCGCAGAGATCGGAGATGATATCGCCGTAAAGATTGGGCGCCACCAGCACGTCGTAGTTGAAGGGATTCTTCAGCAGCCACATGCACATGGCGTCGATGTTGGCGTCGTCGCGCTGGATCTCGGGGTAGTCTTTGGCCACTTCTTTGGCCGTCTCCAGGAAGAGACCGTCGGTGGCACGCACGACATTGGCCTTGTGCACCACGGTGACTTTTTTCCGCTTGAACTTGCGTGCGAATTCGAACGCTTCGCGGATAATCCGCTCCGAACCCTTGCGGGTGTTGATCTTGACGGAAATGGCATACTGGTCTCCCGGCAGGTCCTTGAAAGCGGCAAAAGGTTTGGACAATTTGGCCAGGGTTTCGGCCAGTTCCGGCGGCACGGTGTTGAACTCCACGCCGGAGTAAAGGTCTTCGGTGTTTTCGCGGAAAACCACCAAGTCGATTTTTTCCTTGAAGTTCA
>Ga0316628_100005332_pt1 | contig 10284 bp, 9 predicted proteins | sample OWC_Aug_M2_C1_D5_FD_207648 | JGI IMG/M metagenome (GOLD analysis project Ga0316628, IMG submission 207648) | Wetland soil microbial communities from Old Woman Creek delta, Ohio, United States - OWC_Aug_M2_C1_D5_C | ecosystem: Environmental > Terrestrial > Soil > Wetlands | place: USA: Ohio... | reverse complement strand
GTTCTCGGGATTTGACACGACGTGCAGCGCATGTGCGGGAGAAATGGCTCCCGACCCTGGACGTTCGCACTTGGTGCCTTGTGCCCTGTGCCCTGTTCCTTTCCGACCACTGGCCACCGACCACTGACCACGCCTCTTCCTCTCATCTTGCTAGACTCCATCCGTGCCGCAGGGGCGACTGTTGATCGCGATCGACGGACCCGCGGGGGCGGGGAAGTCCGCCACCGCCCGCGAGCTGGCGGTGCGCCTCGGCGTGCCGTACCTGGACACCGGCGCGATGTACCGGGCGGTCGCACTCCTGGCGCGGCGGTCCGGGCTCGGGCCCAGCCTGGACGCGGCCGGGAGATTAGCGGTCGTGGCGCTCGCGAGAACATTGTGCGTGGCGTTCAGCGGCGACCCGCGCGCCCAGCGCGTGCTCCTCGACGGCACGGACGTCACGCGCGAGCTCCGCGCCCCGGAGATCTCGCGAATGGCCTCGGTCGTCTCCGCAATCCCCGAGGTCCGGCGCGAGATGGTCCAGCGCCAGCGCGAGCTCGCCGCTCGCTCGGGCGGGGTCGTCGAGGGGCGCGACATCGGAACGGTGGTGTTCCCGGAGGCGGACCTCAAGGTCTTCCTGACCGCGGAGCCGGAGGTGCGGGCGAGACGCCGTTTCGACGAGCTGGCGCGCCACGGCCTCGCCGCGCGGTGGGAGGACGTGCTCGAGGAGCAGCGCGAGCGCGACCGGCGCGACTCCACCCGCCCGGACTCCCCGCTCCGACCGGCGGAGGGCGCCGTGATCGTGGACACCTCCCGCCTCACGCTTCCCGAGGTGGTGGAGGCGGTGGCGGCGCTGCTCCCGGTAAGGCCTTGACACGCTAAGCTACCCGCTCGTATAGTTTGGCGTTTGTGAAACAAGCAGTTAGATGTCCCGCCCGGGGCATCTCGGGGAGGTCTAGTGGTCAACAGTCAGGACAACAAGCAGCACAACAACCCTGCCGGAAAGGAGGGGCAGAGCCAGCAAGCCGTCAGCCGTAACAACCTGCGCGAGCTCGTCGAGGAGTCCTTCCAACACCTTCGCGAGGGTGACGTGGTGCGCGGCACGGTGGTCGCGATCAACGACAACGACGTGGTGGTGGACATCGGGTTCAAGTCGGAAGGGATCATCCCGCGATCGGAGTTCGTGGATCGCGAAGGGCGACTGACGGCGAAGCCCGGTGACGAGGTGGACGTCCTGGTCGAGCGCTTCGACGAGATGCTCGGCGAGATCAGGCTTTCCCGGGAGCGCGCGGCCAAGATCCGTGTCTGGGAGGTGCTCGAGACGGCATACCGCGACGGTGCGCCCGTCCGCGGCAAGGTGGTTGAGCGGGTGAAGGGCGGCCTCGCGGTGGACATCGGCGTCCGCGCGTTCCTGCCGGGATCGCTCGTCGACCTCCGCCCCACGCGCCGCCTCGAGGACTACGTGGGCGAGGAAGTCGAGGCCCGGATCATCAACTTCGACCGGCGGCGCGCCAACGTCGTGCTCTCGCGGAAGGTCATGCTCGAGGCGCAGATCTCCTCCCAGAAGGAGGAGACGCTGTCCCGCCTCGAGGAGGGGATGATCGTCACCGGCACGGTCAAGAACATCACCGACTACGGCGTGTTCATCGACCTCGGCGGGATCGACGGACTGCTCCACGTCACGGACATATCCTGGGGCCGCGTAGGCCATCCCAGCGAGTACTTCAAGGTCGGGGACGAGGTGAAGGTGGTGGTGCTGCGGGTGGACCGGGAGAAGGAGCGCGTCTCGCTCGGCTACCGCCAGCGCTTCGAGGACCCCTGGACGCACGTCGAGGCACGCTACCCGGTCGGCAAGAAGATCGCCGGCAAGGTGACGAACGTCGTGGACTACGGCGCGTTCGTGGAGCTCGAGGAGGGCGTCGAGGGGCTCATCCACGTCTCGGAGATGTCGTGGACCAAGAAGGTGAAGAACCCCAAGACCCTGCTCCACCAGGGGCAGGACGTCGAGGTGGTCATCACCGAGGTGGACGTCGAGAAGCGCCGCCTCTCGCTGTCGCTGCGCCAGGCCGAGCCCAACCCGTGGGAGGAGTTCGCAACCCGCTTCCGCGTGGGCGCGAAGGTGAAGGGCGTGGTCCGCAACCTGACCGACTTCGGCGCGTTCGTGGAGCTCGAGCCCGGGGTGGACGGGCTGGTCCACGTCTCGGACATGGCCTGGACACGGCGTCTGGCGCACCCCTCGGAGGTCGTTCAGAAGGGCCAAGAGATCGAGGCGCTGATCATCGCCATGGACATCGCGAACCAGCGCATCTCGCTGTCGATCAAGGAGCTGATGCCGAACGAGTGGGACGAGTTCGCCACCGCGCACCAGGTCGGCGACGAGGTCGAGGGGTTCGTGACCAACGTCACGGACTTCGGCCTCTTCGTCGAGCTGGCGCCCGGCGTCGAAGGGCTGTGCCACATCTCCGAGGTGGAGCGTCGCGGCAACCAGCCTCTCTCGGCTTCGTTCGAGCGCGGGCAGCGCGTCCGCACGCGGCTGATCCGCATCGACTGGAACGAGAAGCGCATCGGCCTGTCGTTGCGGGGCATCCCGCAGCCCGAGCCGGGCGAGGGCAAGAGCGTCGAGCCCGAGCAGGAGGCCGAGGAGATCGCGGTGGACCAGGTCCCGGAGCAGGCGGAGGCGCAGGCGGAGACGCCGGCGGAGACGCAGGCGGAGGCGCAGGCGGAGACGCAGGCGGAGGCGCAGGCGGAGACGCAGGCGGAGACGCCGGCGGAGACGCCGGCGGAGACGCAGACGGAGGCGCAGGCGGAGACGCAGGCGGAAACCCCGGAGTCGCCCGCCGGGGACGAACCCCAGGAGAGCTGACCGCGGGTTGCGGAGGAGGGTCGAGGGATGACCAAGGCGGACATCATCAAGATACTTGCCGAGCAGGTGGGGTTGACGCGCAGGGAGGCGGCCGAGGTGCTCGGCGTTGTCCTGGACGGTGTCGTCGGGGCGATCCGCGCGGGCGAGAAGGTGGAGCTGCGCGGCTTTGGGTCGTTCCGCACCCGCAGGCGCCAGGCGCGCGCCGGCCGCAACCCCCGCACGGGCGCTCAGGTTCACGTGCCGCCGAAGGTCGTGCCCTACTTCAAGCCGGGCAAGCAGCTCCGCGAAGTGCTCGGAGGCAGGTGAGGGGCGGTTGCAGCACCTCTTCGCACCCTGGCGGTTCGCGTACGTCTCGCAGGCCGACTCCTCCGGCGGGTGCATCTTCTGCGAGGCGGCGCACAACGAGGCCGATCCCCTCACCCTGGCCCGCGGCGAGCGTTCCTTCGCTCTCCTCAACCGCTATCCCTACACCTCCGGCCACACGATGGTGGCGCCCTTCGCCCACGTCGGCGACCTCTCGGAGCTGGACACCGCCGCACTGGTGGACGTGATGCGCCTCGGGCAGCGGGTGGTGCGGGCCCTGCGGCGGGTCTACCAGCCGCACGGCTTCAACGTCGGCTTCAACCTGGGCGAGGCGGCAGGGGCCGGGATCGCCACCCACCTGCATCTCCACGTGGTGCCCCGCTGGCGCGGCGACACCAACTTCATGACGGTCAACGCGGAGGTTCGCGTGCTGCCGGAGGACCTCGGCGAGACGCGGGCCAAGCTGCGCCAGGCCCTGGAGCCGGACGGTGGCTGACGCGGGCCAGCCCCGCGCGACGCATCGGGCCGAGCATCTCCCCCTGCCGTTGCTGATGCTGCTCGGGTGGCTGGTGCCCGGCCTCGGCCACCTGCTCCTCGGGCGCCGCCTGCGCGCCGCCGTGTTCTTCGTGGTCATCGCCGTCGCCTTCGTGGTGGGGCTGGTACTCGACGGCGAGCTGGTGCTGCCTCATCGCGGGGACCCGCTCTCCTACCTGGCGAGCATCGCCACCCTCGGCAACGGGGTGCTCTTCTTCGTCGCCCGCATCCTCGGGCTCGGCCAGGGCGCCGTGACGGCGCCCGGTTACGAGTACGGCAACACCTTCCTGCTCACCGCCGGGATGATGAACCTCCTCCTCATCCTGGACATCCACGACATCTCGGTGGGGAAGAAGGACTGGTAATGCTGGACCACCTCACCCTCATGGCACTCGACGCCCTGCTGATCGCGGTGTTCTTCTCGTTCCTGTGGAAGCACACCCGGCGCGAGCGCTGGCTCTACTTCTGGAAGGTGTTCGCCGCCCTTCTCCTCGGGGCGATCGCCCTCGGGTGGCTGATGTACCCGTTCCCGCGAGGGTAGGGCTGCGGTCCGGTGCCCGATGTCCGGCCGGCGCCCCCCCCAGCCCGTGGTCATAGCGGTCGGCGGCCGGGGGTGGGCCGAGCGGGTCGCGCCGGCGGGGGGGCAATGACCGTGTTCCTGGTCGCGGGCGAGGCCTCGGGTGACCTCCACGCCGCCAACCTGCTGCTGGCGCTGCGGCGCCTGGTCCCGGCCGTCGCGGCGGCCGGGGTCGGGGGCGAGCGGTTGCGGGAGGCGGGCCTCGAGTGCGTCGCGCGCAGCGAGGAGCTGTCGCTGATGGGCCTCGCGGAGGTGGTCCGTGAGCTGCCGCGCCTGTGGGCTTTGTCGCGGCGGGTGAGGCGGGCCGCCCTCGAGCGCCGGCCCCGGGTCGCGGTCCTCGTGGACTCGCCCGATTTCAACCTGCCGCTGGCCCGTAACCTGCACCGGGCGGGGATTCCGGTGGTGGTCTACGTCTCCCCCCAGCTGTGGGCGTGGCGGGAAGGGCGGGTCAGGAGCATCCGCCGCGACGTCACCCGGGTGCTGTGTATTCTCCCGTTCGAGGTGGAGTTCTACCGGCGGCACGGCGTGGCGGCGGAGTTCGTGGGACACCCGCTGGTGGACGAACTCGCGCCCGTGATGCAGGAGCCGCCGCGGCGCGAGCCCCGCACGCTGGGGCTGCTACCGGGGTCGCGATGGCACGAGGTCGAGGCGCTGCTGCCGGCGATGCTGGAGGCGGCCGGCACGGTGAGGTCCGCGATGCCGGACGTGCGCGTCCGCCTCATCGCCGCGCCGGGACTCGCGGGGGGCCGGCTCGCCGGGCTCCTCGGCGGTGCACCGGTCGAGGTGGTCACCGCCGACCGGCACCGGGCGCTCGCGTCGTGCGGCGCGGCGCTGGTCGCGTCCGGCACCGCCACGCTGGAGTGCGCGCTGCTCGGGGTGCCGATGGTCGTGGGGTACCGGCTGCACCCGGCGAGCTACCTGCTGGCGAGGCGCCTGGTCAGGGTGCCGCACGTCGCCCTCGTCAACCTGGTCGCCGGGGAGCGGGTCGTTCCCGAGCTGGTGCAGCACGCCTTCACCGCCGGCCGGCTCGCCGCCCACGCGGAACGCCTCCTCTCCGGCGGGGGCGCCGAACAGCAGGCCGGCCTCGCCGAGGTGCGCCGCCGTCTCGGCGACGTCGGCGCCAGCATGAGGGCGGCACAGGCCGTCGTCGCGGTCGCCGGGGGCGCGGCGTGAGGGCGCTGCGCCGCCTCCTCGCATACCTTAGGCCGCACCTGGCGTGGGCGATCGCCTCGGTCGCGGGGATGATCGGGGTCGCCGCCGCCTCGGTGTTCATGGTCTTCCTGCTCTCGCCGATCCTCGATCTTCTCGGCGGCAAAGGGGCGACCCCCGGGCTGGGCGGAGCCGGGCCGGCGGCGGTGGCGAAGGTGGGGTCCGCGACGGTGCCCGAGGTCGGGATCGTCAAGGAGATGAGGGCCTGGTTCGAGGAGGGAAAGGCGGCGCTGCGCAGGCACCTCGCCAGCGACACGGTCGCCATCCTCGCCCTCGGGTTCCTTACGGTCTTCCTCAAGAACCTGTTCCTGTACCTCGGCCACTACTCACTGTTCCGGGCCGGACTCGCGACCGTCAAAGATCTGCGCGACCGCCTCATGGACTCGCTGATCGCGCAGTCCGCGGTGTTCTACCAGCAGCAGCCCTCGGCCGTGCTCATGTCCCGGGTCACCAACGACGTCGAGCAGATCAACAACGCGATCTCCGACCGCCTCGCCGACCTCCTGCAGGACTTCTTCTCGGTGATCGGCTTCCTGGTCCTGGTCTTCTCCCTCAACTTCAGACTCGCGCTGGCGACGTTCGTGCTCGCGCCGCTCCTCCTCTGGCCGATCGTCCACTTCACGCGCAAGCTGCGCATGCGGTCGCACCAGGGCCAGGAGCGGCTCGGCGACATGAACGCGGTCGTCGACGAGGTGCTCAAGGGGTACCGCGTGGTCCAGGCCTTCGGGATGGAGGGCTTCGAGTCGCGACGCTTCCGCGAGGCGACGAGGCGCCATTTCAAGGCCAACCTCAAGGCGCGCAAGGTCTATGCGGTGAACGCCCCCGTGGTGGAGGTCCTCGGGGCGGGCGGCGTCCTGGTGCTCATGTGGTACGCCAAGCAGCTCATCGACGCGGGCGTCATGACGTCCAGTTCGCTGCTCGTCTTCCTGGTCGGCCTCTACTCCCTCTACAACCCTATCAAGCGCCTCAACAAGGTCAACCTCGCCATTCAGGCGGCGGTGGCCGCGGCCGAGAGGGTGTTCCGGGTGATCGACGAGCCCGTGCAGATCGAGGACCCGCCGGGCGCGCGTGACCTCGGGGGCGTCTCGCGGGGCATCCGCTTCGAGAACGTGACGTTCGCCTACGAGCCCGACAAGCCGGTGCTGCGCGACTTCACCCTCGAGCTGCCGGCGGGCCTGGCCGTGGCCCTCGTCGGTCCCTCCGGGGCGGGGAAGTCCACGGTGGCCCAGCTCCTGCCGCGCTTCTGGGACGTGCAGCGCGGGCGCGTCACGATCGACGGCGCCGACATCCGCGAACTGACGCTCCGCTCGCTGCGAGGCAGCCTCGGGCTCGTGACCCAGGAGACGGTGCTGTTCAACACCACGGTGCGCGCCAACATCGCATACGGGCAGCAGGTCGTCGACGAGGAGCGGTTGCACGCCTGCGCGCGGGCGGCGTTCGCCGAGGAGTTCATCCAGGAGTTCCCGGACGGCTACGACACGGTGATAGGCGAATCCGGGGTGCGGCTCTCGGGCGGGCAGCGCCAGCGTCTCGCGGTGGCGCGGGCGCTCTACAAGGACCCCCCGATCCTGATCCTCGACGAGGCCACCTCGGCGCTCGACGCCGAAGCGGAGGGGATCGTCCAGCGCGCCCTCGAGAACCTAATGCGGGGGCGAACCTCGCTCGTCATCGCTCACCGCCTCGCCACCGTGCGCAACGCCGACATCATCGCGGTGATGGAGGAGGGGCGCGTGGTGGAGCAGGGCCGGCACGCCGAGCTGCTTGCCCGCGGGGGGGTCTACGCGCGCCTCGCCGGCCTGCAGGGGATCATGGAGTAGACCGGCGGCGCGAAGCGCGGCGGCATCAGCGGGCATCGGCGGGGGGTCGGAAGGCCCGCCACCCGGGAACCGGCACCCGTGGCGTGTAGCTGGCGGAGACGAGGACCACGCCCAGCTCCCGGGCGTCGGCGCCGGTCCCCGCCTTCGCCGGGCAGAACGGGCGGCTGCGCAGCTCGAGCTCCACGCCGCCATCGGCGATGTCGCCCGCCGCGAGGTCGACCACCGCGGCACCCGACGCCCCGGGCGCGAAACGCAGCGGGCCTGCGACGTGACGCCCCCTTATGAACACCTCGGTGTCGGGCGGGGTCGGGCGGGCGGCGAGCAGGGCCAGGCGGAGGCGGCCCTCGCCGGCGGGGAGCCACACGCGCGCCACGGGTCCGGTCCAGCAACCGCGCTCCCCGTCGAGGTGCTCCGGCGGCCACACGCCCGCGACACGGGCGCGGACCGCGTTGCCCGGAGGCTCGTCGCAGACGGAACCGGCCCACGGGACAGCCGGCCCGACGGCACGCACCCCGAAGAGCTGCGCCGCGAGCGCCCGGGAGTCGTCCCCACCGGCCACGTAGGCCTGGGCGCGGGCGAACACGACCCGGTTCGGCTCGTGCGACGAAAGCGCCCCCGAGGCGAGCCAGACGATTCGCCTGCCGAGCCCCGGCACGACCGCAGCGGCTCGCCCGTTCACCAGCAACCCGAGCGGTGACGGACCGGAGGCAGGCGCGAGGTCCACCCCGACCCACGTTCCGTCCGGCACGGGCGGCAGGTGAAGCTCGGCGCCGGGGGCGCCCCAGCGGAAGGCCCCGCCCTCGTCGCGCTCGGGCGGGTACCACCCGCGCACGGGGAGCGGCACGTTCTGGGCGACCTCCGGCAGGAGGAAGCGGTCCTGGGTGAGGGGGCGCAGGGCGTCGGACACCCTGTGGAACCAGCGGACGCCGCCAAACAGCGGTGGCCCGTAGTCGAACGGGTGATCGGTCACGAGGACGTAGGACCCTCGGGGAAGAGCCCTCGCGTCCGGGCTCGAAGGCGCGAGCTCGTAGGTCAGGCGCCACTCCCGGCCCGCCCGGCGGTCGAGCTGCTCCTGGTACGAGAGAAAAGGCCACAGGCCGGGCTCGACGACTAGCTCCTGTCCGGTCCCGTTGGCAGTGCGGACCGCGAAGCGCACCGCATCCCACCCCGGGAGGGTGGTGCGGTGCTGCTCGATCACCGGCGCCCAGGCGCGGAGCGCCCACGCCGCGCCAAGCGCGCCGACGCCGGCGAGCGCGACCGTCGGCGCGCCGGTCGCGGCCGCGGTCCCGGCGAGGAGGGGTGCGACGGCCTCCTGCAGGGGCACCGCGTAGCGCGGGAAGCGGCGGTTCTGCAGCCAGACCAGCTGAGCGACCGTAATCGCGAGGAGCGCCAGCCATGCGGCGGCCGAGCGTCGGCCGACGCGTCGGGCCCACACCGCGACGCCCAGCAGGGCGAGCACTCCTGCGCCGGCGGTCAGCCACGGCCCGCCGAAGCCCTTCACGATGCCGGAGTCGAGCACTCCCCCCGGGTTGTGCTCGACGAGGTTGCGGGCGTGGGTCTCGGCGTGGACGACGAATGAGGACGCAAACTCCGCCCAGCTTCCCTGGACCAGCACCAGCCCCGCCAGAGCGACGCCGGTCGCCGCGATCGCGAGCGCCAGCCCGGGGAGGAGCCGACGGGCAGGGCGCACGGTGAGCGCTCCCGCAATCCAGAGAACGCCGATCGGCGGGAGGAGGATCGGTCGGATCAGGAAGGACGCGGTGAGCAGGAGCGTGAATGCGGTCGCGCGTCGGCCGTCGAGGCCCCAGACGGCGAGCGCCGCCGCCCACAGGAGGAAGAACGCAGCTGCCGTGTCGGTGAAACCGCGACCAGCGTGGACCCAGACGCCGGGCACGAACAGAACGGCCAACGCCGAAACCGCCGCGAGAGGGGCGGGGGCCAGGCGCCGCCCGAGGGCCGCGAGCGGGAACAGCGTCAGGCAGGAGGCGGCGGCCGAGAGGAACTGGAATCCCAGCAGGGGGTCGCCCACGACGCGCAGCATCACCCAGCCGAGCGCCATCCAGAGCGGGAAGCCGGGAGGGTGGGGAAAGTGCGAAGGGAGGTCGAACGAGAGCAGGCCGCGCGCGAAGAGCGTCTCGTCCCACTCCCACGGTCCCGAGGGCAGGAGGGCGAAACGGCTGGCCGCCAGGACTGCCAGGGTGGCGACCGTCGCGACCGTCCCGAAGCGGCGGTCCGCGCAGCCCCACAGGTGCCACGTCCACACCCTCGCGGTGTACGATACGCCGCGCTGGGCTTCGACGGGTGAAGTCGGGGTCGTCACGATCGCCTGCCGCGCTTATGCCGCGGACGGCGCGAATCTATCACGGCGGCGCAACGCCCCTCGCGAGAAAGGGGAGGCGATGACTGACGTTCTCCGCAGCATGACCGGTTTCGGGCAGGCCCAGGGCGAGCTCTCCCCGCGCCTCGCCGCGCAGGTCCGGCTCACCTCGGTGAACTCCCGCTTCCTCGAGGCGAGCGTGCGGACTCACCCGCGGGTGGACACCGCGGAGCTCGAGGCGGTGCTGCGCCCGGTGCTCGCGCAGCGCCTGGCTCGCGGAAGGGTCCAGGTGGTCGTGGAGCTCCGCCCCCTCGCACGCGGGGCCTCGGGTCTGAGCCTTCACTGGGAGGTGGCGGCGGCGCTCCTGGCGGCCCTCGACCAGCGGCCCGCGGGGCTGGAGCTCGCGCCGCTGACCCTGCGGGACCTCCTCGCCCTGCCGGGGTTCGCGGAGGGCACCGGCGACCTGCTCCTCACCCAGGAGGAGCAGGCGGCGCTCCTCGCCCTCGCCGCGGCGGCGCGCGACGAGCTCGTCGCTGTCCGCGAGCGGGAGGCGGCGGCGCTGCTGCCACAGATCGAAGGCGAGGTCGCGGAGCTCGAGTCGTTCCACCGCTGGCTCCTCGGGGTCAACGCCCAGCTGCGGGAGACACTGGTCGTCCGCCTGCGGGAGCGGCTCGCCGCGCTCCTCGAA
>Ga0316628_100005331_pt1 | contig 10284 bp, 9 predicted proteins | sample OWC_Aug_M2_C1_D5_FD_207648 | JGI IMG/M metagenome (GOLD analysis project Ga0316628, IMG submission 207648) | Wetland soil microbial communities from Old Woman Creek delta, Ohio, United States - OWC_Aug_M2_C1_D5_C | ecosystem: Environmental > Terrestrial > Soil > Wetlands | place: USA: Ohio... | reverse complement strand
GGCGGTCGGCGCCTCGGCCTCCTCCAGCGTCTCCTCCTCGATCTCGCCCGCGACCGCCTCCGCGAAGGCCTCCTCCTTGGTGGCAGCCATCTCTGCGGCCGGCCCCGCTGGTGCTGTCGTGGCAGGTGCTCCCTCGGCAGGGGCCTCGGGGGCCGGTTCTGGCTTTGGCTCGACCGGCAGCCCGAGCAGCCGGTTGACCTCGGACTCGTCGGCCTCGACCTTTGTGCCGAGGCTCGCCTGGAAGAGCTCGTCCTCGACCGCGGGGGCGTTCGACTCTATGCTCGCCTCCGCGGCGTCCTTGCTCAGCCTCGCGTAGAAGAGCGCACGCTCGAGCCTCACGCCCGCGACGTCCTCCTGCATGCTGCGGCGCGCCTTGGCCAGGAACCGGATTGCCTTGCGCATGTCGAGCTCCGGGTGCTCAGCCACCTGCCGCTCGACCTCGTCGATGAGGTCGCCCGTCTGATCTCCGATGTACGTGCTGCGCATGAGCTGGGACATCGCGGCGGCCGCCAGCGCCGACCTGATGGCCTCGCCCGCCTTCCCCTCGGACATGAGGTCGCCCGCGCGCTGGTGCAGCTCCTGGGCCTTGGCCACGTCGATGTTCTCGGCGACCACGCGCTCGATGGCCTGCTGGGTCGACTCGAGTACGACGGGCGCCAGGTCCTCGATCTCGAACATCATCGCGCGGTTGTCCTTCGTGGCGACCGCGACCGAGATGCCGTCCTCCGCGACGACGCCCTCCCAGATCTCCTCCGGGAGCCGGCGCATGAACATCAGCTCGCCCTTGGAGTCGACGTACTGGAGGAAGTTGTTGTCGGTGAACACGACCGCGATCTCGTCGCCCTGGACGAGGCACAGGCCCTTGGAGATGCCCCCGATGTGGAACCTCCACTGGGGGTCGCCCTTCGCGGTCAGGCACGCCATCACGGTGTCCTTCGCGCACACGAGGACGCGCTCGCCCTTACCCGAGACGGCGACGTCCGTGACGGCGCCCGCGCACTTGTAGCTCCACCTCTGCGCGCCCGCCATGTCGAACGCGTGGACGGTGCCGTCCTCGCAGCCCGCCACCACCATGCCCCCGTCACCGGAGACCGCGACGTCGAGTATGGCGGACCCGATGCGGTGCTTCCAGAGGAGCTTGCCGCGCTTGTCCAGGTAGTAGAGCGTGCCGCGCCAGGAGCCGGCTGCCGCGTACTCCCCGTCCGCGCTCACGGTCGCGGCGCGCACGTAGTTCTCGGTCTTGTAGCGCCACGCGAGCTTGCCCGAGCCCTTAATGGCGTAGATGTACCTGTCGTAGGAGCCGATGACGACGAGCTCACCGTCCTGGCTGAGCCCAACCCCCTTGACGTAGTCGGAGGTCTTGTGCTGCCAGAGCTTGGTGCCCTTGCGGTCGACCCCGTAGGCCGACGAGTCCCACGAGCCGATGACCACGAGGTTGCCGTCCCGCGAGATGCCCACGGCCCAGACGTTGTCATCGGCCTTGAGCTCCCATGCAGGTTCCAGCTCCGCCATCAGTCCCCACTCTCGCTCGACCCAAGTAAACGTGTCGTGATTATTAATAATTGCCTTTGTTTCGCAGGCAGTGATAATGTCCGAACCAGAGCGCCTGGCAGGACATGTTTCGTTCACCTCGCAGCGAACAGATGCGAAAGGGGGTTTACCTCATGGCCCCAAGAGGGGTGCGGAGACGGTTATGGCTGAGACGAACCGGTACGTCCTCTCCGAGGACGGAGAGATCGTCAAGGTCGTGGGCGAGAGCTTCGAGTACACGGGGATGTACGTCCTGCCCTAGCCGCTGGCCGGGTCCGGTATCGGAGACCCTGGCCCCCACGCGACCTTCCTCCAGGCCGCGCCTTGGTCGGCCACCTTATATTTGCCCGATGTGCAGCCCGCACGCCGACTAGATGGCCGCCCGAGGGCGGCTCAGTCGTCCTCCTCTGGAGGGCGCTCCCGCTTGCTGACCCCCTCCATGGTCGGGGGCGGGGGCGGGACGAAGCCCTCGGGCGTGGCAGCGATGCTGACGAAGTCCGGGGGGATGCCCCGGGCCACGAACACCGTAGGCCCCGCGCGCCCGATGTAGACGTCAGCGAGCAGCGCGGCCGCTGCGTCCACCTCGAGGATCTGTGGGTCCTCGGTGCGGTGCACGCCCGCTGTGTACGCGTCCAGGAACGTCAGCGAGAGGTGCACGTACCTCCTGTCGGTGGGCGTGATGCCGCTCTCGAGGAGCATGTCCACCTCCTCCTGGGTCGCGGGGTAGTAGAGGCTCGGCGGGACGTCGTCGCTCGGGTGGTCCAGGTCGACGTCGACGGAGTGACCGTAGGTCGCGCGGATCATGTTCTCGCGCACCTGGTACCGGCCCTTGGTGTCGGTCTCGGCGATGGCCTTGAGGTGGTGGGGCCGGAGCCAGTGCAGGCTGCGCTTCCGGGCCTTGATGGACGCTGCCAGGTCCCTTATGTCGACCCACCCGTTGAGGTCCATGTCGAGGTCGAACTTCTCGGGGAAGTGCCGCAGCACGCCCGCGAGGATCCGGCTCAGTGCCGCGAGCTCCTCCTCGGACATGAGGAACTTGCCCTCGTCATCGCAGACGGGGCAGCGCTCGCCCCTGAACGTCCCGTGCTCGTTGCATGAACGGAGCGTGGAATCACATCCTGGGCCGGTGGGTCGGTCCTCGGGCCCCCCACGGCTTTTACAGAGGTGACACGCCCTTGCCGGTTAAAAGCTTTCCGTGGCCGCGCGCACGCCAGCGGGGCTCAGCGGCACTCGCCCCCGCCAGGCCCCCCGCATGGCCCTCCACGCCCCCCTAGGACGCCTCGCGGGGCGGCGCCCCGAGGTCGGGCAGGTCCCTCTCCCGGACGACCGAGATGCCGCGGCCCTCGAAGAACTCGGAGAGCCGCCTGACGTCCTCGGCGCGCATCGCCTTGCGGTGGAGGTAGACGTGCCGCGCCTCGCAGGTGTAGTCGAGCATCTCCTCGAGCGACCTCTCCCCCAGGCTCGGGAGGGCATGGCTTGGCAGGACATGGCCGTAGCAGACCGACTTCCTGAGGGCGAGCTCGGTGTGGCGGGGCGCGTAGTGGCCCCCGCCGACGCCGATGAGGACGGTCCCCGCGCCCTCGCAAGCCGTCTCCAGGCCCAGGACCACCTTGGCGACGACCTCGGCGGCCCTCCGGTCGGGCCAGGCGGCCTCGTCGGAGCCGATCTCTATGAAGAACGTGGGCGTGTTGAGGTAGGGCCCGTGGTGCGTGACCTCGAGGCTGACCTTGTGGGGCAGCCCCGCCTCCCTGGCGAGCGCGTCGAGGCGCCGGAGCGCGTGCGTCATGGCCCCGGGGAAGCAATGGACGAGCTGCCGGAAGTACCCGCCGTAGCGCGCGTGCGAGAAGTTGCCGATGGGGTGCACGGTGAGCGACCTGACGCCCGACTGGGCGCTGTGCCTCGAGAGGTAGACCACGCCCACGGGCTTCTCGCCCGTCTTGGAGTAGAACTCGGAGTCGATGTTGTTGCGGTAGAGGGGCTCGTCGGCGATCGTGACGAGGTGGCCACCGCCGCCAGCGTACATCGGGTGGCCGTCGAACGTGCCCACCACCTCGAAGCGCCCGGCCTCGAGCATCCTGTCACGGATGTTGATTGACGCGACGTCCCTCTCCGAGGCCACCACGAGGGTGTCCCTCATCCGACCGCCCGTGCGGTGCTAAGGGTGGATGCGCACAAAAATGTTTCCAGCCTGCGAGGGCCCCATGGGGGGATTGTAGGGGCGCCGGCCTCCCGGCCAGCGCCCCGAGGGCAGGTTCGATGAGTGTCAGGCCCGGGAGGGCCGGCTAGAACGCACCAGGTCCCCCTGGCGCCATTCCGACGTGCTCCCGGGCCGTTGTGTCCGTCCCTGGTGGTCCCAGTTGGACCAATCTATCTGCCGCACCGGGGGGGGATTCGACAATAGAGGGGACCCCCACGAGGACGGACGTGATCGGGACGACCTCGACAGGCCGCATGCACGCGGCCGAGGCGGGGATGGCCGCGGGCGAACGGCCGCACTCCCAGAGGCTCGCCACCATGGCCGAGTTGATGGCCGCCTGGGCGGCCAAGGCCGGGACGGGCCTGCCATGGTGGTCCTCCGTGGCCGCCTCGGGCCGGCCCTCGATGGAGAGCATCGCCCTCACGGTGGCGACGTCGAGCGGGACCGCGCCCCCGCGATGGAGCGCGGAGGTCGCGATGGTCCTCACGACGCCAGCGATGGCGGCGTCGACGAGGTTGAAGGCGGCGTCGACGGGCAGGTCGCCCGCGACGTCGAGGAGATGGTCGTTGTCCATGACCATGATGGCATCGGCCTCCCTGCCGAGCGCTGCCAGCCCGTCCTTGGCGCGCTGCCGGCGTGTCGACTCGACCGAGAACGGCATCGTGGCGATGGCGAGGACCTGGGCGCCGTTGCGCTTTGCGATGCGCGCGATCTCGGGTGCCGCGCCGGTCCCGGTGCCCCCACCGAGGCCCACCGAGAGGAGCACGAGGTCGGCGTCGCGGCCGATGTACTCCGAGAGGACGCCCTCGGCCTCGAGCGCGCACTCGCGGCCCGTGTCCACGCAGCCGCGCGCCCCGAAGCCCTTGGTGATGCCCCTGCCGATGAGGAGCTTCGCGTCCGCGTCGATGAACGCGAGGTGCATGCAGTCGGTGTTGACCGCGATGCACTCGATGCCGTCGATGCCCTGCCCGCTGAGCCTGTGGACGCTGTTGGAGCCCGCCCCGCCGACGCCCACGCACTGGATCCTGGCCCTCTCACCCTGCCCGCCGTTCCCCATAGGTATCGCCACCCTCCGCCCGACCGACGCCCACCGCCTACGCGGACCTGGCGGGAGATGCCGAGCCCGGGCCCGAGATGGCCCGAGCTAGTGGGAGTCGAGTCGAGTGCATCCCATCCCTTCCGACTTGTCGGTCCCCGCCCGCGCCTCACCTTCGGACGAGTCCCGCCGCACCCTCGGTCCTCTCCTCGAGCGCCCGCTTGGCCTTGAAGATGCCCTCCCACTCGAGGGCCTCCTTCGCGACGGCACGGGCGCGCTCGATGGCGTAGTCCTTGATGATCCGCTGCGCCTGGAGCTCGACCGTCCCGCCCTCCAGCTGTGCGAGACGCTTGAGGTTCCCGTAGTCCCCCGCCGGCACCCTCAGTCGTAGGGGCATGTCCGACTCCCTGAGCGTGTAGTCCTCGAAGAGCCGGCGGACGCCCTCCACGATCGCCTCCGTGCGGTTGTGGAAGACGCCCTCTTGGACGAGGTCGTCGAGCATCGAGTCGACGGATTGCGGCAGCCGGATGCTGCGTTGCGTGCTCGCCTCCCTCATCCTTCCCTTCCTCCTGCGATGCCCGTGGGGGGATCGGCCCTGGGCCCGACCTCCCGCCTAGGTCCCTGCCCGCAACACCTCGCGCGGGGGCCCCCTATTGCAGGACCGTACCGCGTTTGTGATGCAGTTGTAAGGCAGATTGGATTACGGGTATTTATATTTTTTGAAACGGCTACCATGACCAAGAAAAACGGGGTGTGCCAGTGCGCGACCGCGACCGCTCGCGAGGGAGCCCGCGGAGGAGGATAGACGACGTTGCCGCGCTCGCGCTGCGGCATCGCGATCGTATGACGTACGCGACACCTGCGCTTCATGTGCAGCACTTGCAGGCGCCTCGTCGCACCCGATGCTCCCGGGAGCAGCCGCATGGTCCCCCGCACATGTGCTGGCCATCCTTCATGACGGTGCCCGATGGGCGCCCCGCGCCCCCTGCCGCACGACGCGCCCTCCGTCCAGGCGACGGGCGCTTGGGGTACACCATCGCCGTCCGATGGGGATGGGCGTCGACGGGCGACACGACCAGGCACGACCACGATGGCCTCGACACCCACCGCCGTGCGAATTGGCCCGTTCGCAGCGCGGGCCGTCCCCGGCCGGTCCCCGTGGCCACGCCTTGCCATGACATGGTCGGCCGGCTGCCTCAATGGGGCGAGGCCAGCTTCGACTTCTCGAACAGGACCGCGAGCGCGTCGTCCCGGAACGCGAGCATGCTCACTCCGAGCTCGGTGCCCACGAGCATCGCCGCGGCCTCGACCTCGATGCCCAGCTCGCCCGCCTTGCGGTTGATGAGCGCGATGACGTTGCGCTTCTCGAGGTCCGCGCGCGTCGCTATATGGCCGACCATCTGGACGAAGAGCGGCTCCTGGCCGCCCCCGCCCCGCATGAGGAGGTCCTTCGAGGGGGAGAAGTCCCGGGGCAGGGAGAGCTTCCCGTGGCTGAACGTGGGGCGCAGCCCGCCCGCGGGGCCCTTGGTCACGAGCCGCTTGTTCTGGAAGAGGTCCACGACCTCCTCCGCCTCCTTGGGCGTGAACCATCGCAGGTCCATGGACATCGCGAGCCGCAGCTCCTGAGCGGTCATCTCATCCTTGCCAGAGCGGTTGAAGAGGAAGGCGACGATCTCCTTGAGGCGCTCCATCCCTCCGCACCCCCCTAGGCCTTGTCGACCACGACGCCGCCGCCCTCGAAGTCCTCGGCGTCGGCCGGGATGATGTCACCGCGGATGAGGTCCAGCACGCCCACGACCACCCCGCGCACGCCCAGGTCGGAGCCTCGGATGGTCTCCGCTGTGGCGAGGTCGAACCCCGAGCCCCCGAGGTAAAGGCGGCGCGAGTGGCGCACCATGTCGCGCACGAACTCCTCGTCCATCCTCGCTTCGGGCCGCACACGGCCCAGCTGTGTGAACAGCACCCTGCGCACGCCAGCCTCCCGCATCGACTCGAGGAACAGGAGCGGGTCGGTCTGCGATATGGTCGCGTCCCTGCTCAGGATACGCCCCCCCGCGAAGTCGAGGCCGAGGACGAAGTCGGCCGACGTCTCCTGGCACTCGGCGAGCACGTCCCTGCTGCGCAGCGTCTTCGTCCCCACGATGACGCGACCGGCGCCGGCCATGAAGGCGTCCGCCATGTCGCCAGCGTCCCGCACCCCGGGGTCGTACCACACGTTCTTGTCACGCGAGATGAGCCCGACCTGGCCCAGCTGGGGCCTGCCGCGCTCGATGCCGTCGATGTCGATGACGCAGACGGTCTTGTACTCCCCCAGGTACATCTCGACGAACGCGGGCAGCGTGATCTCCTTGTCGTCCGCGTCCGTAAGGGGCTCGTACCGGCCCTTGTTCACGACGACGACGCGACCGCGCATCAGCGACACCGAGGGGATGACCAGGAACTCTCCCTCGACCGGGCCCGATGGCTCGGGGTCGACGGGCTCTGGCGCATCCACCTTGCCGCCTTCGGGGGACATCGAGCGGGAGTAAGCGCGCACCCGCCAATAAGCCTTGTCGTGCCATGCGCCACGGACGCGTCCGCGGCCCTGGGTGTCGCCTGACGGCCTCGCCAGCGGGCCCCCCGTGGATTCCCTAGGAAAACCATAAAAGAGGAGCACGGCGTTCCCATGGGTCGGGCGGGCCCACCGACTGGCCCGCCCGCTCGGGCCGGCCGGCGACATGAGGAACCTGTTCGTCTACGAGACCCCGCACGCGGCCCACAGGGCGTGGGCGGAGGCCATCGGGTGCGAGGTGCCAGAGGCGGCCACGCTCTCGAGGCCCGGCTTCGTGGCGCGGTTCAGGACGAGGGGATGGTACAGGCGCCTGTCGCGATCCCCGATGCTCGTGCGCCGCACCATCGAGGCGACGGCGCACGACTACCGCCCGCCCGAGGAGGTCCCCGACATCGTGCTCTTCGAGGGGTGGAGGCAGGCCGCGTGCGCGCGCCACTTCCCATCCTCGTTCAAGGTCCTCATCGGGGCCGACTGGTTCCCGTACACGTTCCACCGAAGCCCGCGCATGATAGGGTACCTAGGGCCCTTCGACCTCATCGTCTCCGTGAGCGAGGTGCACAGGAGCTTCATCCCCGCCGACGTCAACCCCAACGTCGTCGTCGTGCACCCCTCGATGGGGTCCAGCCACGGTACGATCGGCGACGGCCGCGACTGCGCCTTCGTGGGCGACGTGTTCGAGGTCCTCAAGGGCGTGCCGGCATCGGTCCGGCTCTTCGAGCGCGCGTTCGGCGAGGACGGGCGCGTGTTCCACGTGATCGGCGCGTGCGACGCGAAGATGGCGGGCAGGCGAATGGGCAACGTCATCTACCACGGGCGCGTGAGCGACGAGGAGCTCGACTCGCTCCTGCGCTCCTCGAGGTACTACATCCACTGGGCGGAGTTCGACCCCCACCCCGTCTCGACCGTGGTGGCAATGTCCTACGGCCTCATCCCCATCACGAGCCCGACGACGGGCACGAACTACCTCTCCGTCGAGGTCCTCGGCGATGGGTTCGACCTCTCATCCATCGAGCGCGCGGCCGACTCTCTCGCCGCCCTCGACAAGGGCGAGTCGTGGCGGCCGATGCGCAAGAGGTGCCAGGAGATCTCGGGGCGCTACACCGTCGAGAGCTCCCAGCAGGCCTTCAGGACGGCCGTGCTCGAGGCCTACGACAGGTGGAGGGCGGGGAAGCAGAAGGCCTAGGCCCTTACCGATCGATACCCCAGGCTGACGCTCTTGGGGATGCAGGTGCACCAGGGGGCCGGTCGTGGCCCTACTCGACGTTCATCACGACGACGTCGCGGACCGAGCGCATGCTCGTGAATGGCAGGATGAGGCGGCCCTGCGCGTCGGTCTGGTAGAGCCGGGGCTCGATCTCCTCGGCGGGGATGACGAGCACGTGCTGGAGCTCGCCGGACTTCGTGTCCGCGACGAAGTTGTCTATCATGCCGATGATGCGGCCGTCGTTGGTCATCACGGTCTTGCCGCGCAGCTCGGTGGCGAACTTCTTCATGGGGGGACCCTCCGTGGCACGCTGCCAGGCGCCTTCAGCGGTAGGAGACGTCGACCTCGTCCTTCCTACGCCTGGCCATCCTGCCCTCTAGTAACTTGCTAATGTGTTGGAAGTATTTAACGGTATCTTCGTCCATCGACGGCCTGACGATCTCCAGCGCGGCGTCGAGGTGCCGGGCCTGGACGACCTTGGATTCGATGTCCTCCCTGAGCGCGAGCATCACCGCCTCCCGGACGAGCGCCTCGATGTCCGCGCCCACGTAGCCCTCCAGCCCCGCCGCGAGCGCGTCGAGGTCGACGCCCTCGAGCGGGACGCCCTTGGAGTGGATGGCCAGGATGGCCCGCCTGGCCGCCGTGTCGGGCGGCGGGCAGTAGATGAGGCGGTCGAACCTGCCCGGGCGCAGTATGGACGGGTCGATGATGTCGGGCCTGTTGGTCGCGGCGAGCACGATGACCTCCTCGAGCGCCTCGAAGGAGTCGAGGGAGGTGAGCAGCTGGTTGACCACGCGCTCGCCCGCGCCGCCGTCGCCGCGGGAGCCGCGGCGCGAGGCGATGGAGTCTATCTCGTCGAGGAAGATGATCGTCGGCGCGCTCTGCCGCGCCTTGCGGAAGATCTCGCGTATGGCCTTCTCGGACTCGCCGACCCACTTGGAGAAGACCTCGGGGCCCTTGATGGTGATGAAGTTCGCGGTGCTCTCCTTCGCCGCGGCCTTGGCGATGAGGGTCTTGCCCGTGCCTGGCGGGCCGTAGAGCAGCACGCCGCGCGGCGGGCGGATGCCCATGCGCGCGAAGACCTCGGGCCGGCGCAGCGGCAGCTCCACGGCCTCCCTCAGCTGCTGCTTGACGTCCTCCATCCCGCCCACGTCCTCCCAGCCGACGTTGGGCGGCTCCGTGAACACGTCGCGCAGCGTCGAGGGCTCGATCTCGCGGAACGCGTCGCGGAAGTCCTCGTTGGTGACCTTGAGCCGCTCGAGGACCTCGCCGGGGATGCCCGCGCGGTGCAGGTCGATGTCGGGCAGGTACCTCCTCAGGGCCTTCATGGCGGCCTCCCTGCAGAGCGCGGCCAGGTCCGCGCCCACGTAGCCGTGGGAGATGTCGACGAGATGCTCGATGTCGAAGTCGTCGGAGGTGGGCATGCTGCGGGTGTGGATCTGCAGGATGACGCGGCGGCCGTCGCGGTCGGGCACGCCGATCTCGATCTCGCGGTCGAACCGGCCGGGCCTGCGCAGGGCGGGGTCGACGGCGTCGAGGCGGTTGGTCGCGCCGATGACGATGACCTTCCCGCGCGACTCGAGCCCGTCCATGAGCGTCAGCTGCTGGGCGACCACCCGCCGCTCGACCTCGCCCGTGACCTCGGCCCTCCGTGGCGCGATGGAGTCGATCTCGTCGATGAAGATGATGGAGGGGGCCTTCTCGGCGGCCTCCTCGAACCGCTTGCGCAGCTGGGCCTCGCTCTCGCCGTAACACTTGGACATGAT
>Ga0316628_100005329_pt1 | contig 10285 bp, 9 predicted proteins | sample OWC_Aug_M2_C1_D5_FD_207648 | JGI IMG/M metagenome (GOLD analysis project Ga0316628, IMG submission 207648) | Wetland soil microbial communities from Old Woman Creek delta, Ohio, United States - OWC_Aug_M2_C1_D5_C | ecosystem: Environmental > Terrestrial > Soil > Wetlands | place: USA: Ohio... | reverse complement strand
TCCGGACTCCGGTCAAGGAGATCCTGGTCAAGGACCACGCGGCTGTGGGCGTGCGGACCGTTGATGGCAGGCAGTACACGGCCCGGGTCGTGGTCTCCAATGCGAGCGCCCACGATACGTTCCGCACCATGGTGAGTGAGTCGGACTATCTGAAGGATTACCTGGGGCGGCTTGATACCTACAGCGTCAGCCTCTCTGCGTTTCAGGTGTTCCTCGGCCTCAAGACTGACCTTGTCGGCAAGCTGGGCATCACCGACTCGGAAGTTTTCTATCACGGTGGCTACGACGTCGAAGCCGAGTATCAACTGGCCGTCAACGCCGACGTCGAACGCGGCTGGTACGGCCTGATGCTGTACGACAATCTCTACCAGGGGTGTTCGCCGAAGGGCAAGAACACGCTCAACATCATTGTTCTGCAGGGCTACGATCATTGGAAACAATACGAGTCGGACTATCGCAAGGGAAACAAGTCAGCCTACAGGGCGGAAAAACAGCGGATGGCCAGGGCCTTGATCGGCAAGGTGGAGGATACCCTCCTGCCCGGACTGGCGAAATCCATTCAGGTGATGGAGGCAGGAACGCCGCTGACTCACGGCCGCTACACAAGCAACTACCGCGGTGCAATCTATGGCTGGGATCAGACCTTGAACAATAGCGGGTCGAACAGGCTGCCGCACAAAACGCCGATCAAGAACCTGTATTTGGCAGGAGCCTGGACTACCCCCGGCCATGGCTACGGCGGCGTGATTCACAGTGGGTTGGGGTGTTTCGCAGAGATCATGAAGACCTGGTAGAGAGGTGCCCTAGACGCTCTCTGCAGCAGGATGTACCCAAGGTGCCCGGTACGCCCTCTGGAGGAGACGGTTTCCTTCGTCGTCCCCGACCACTTTTTGCGATACGGGATCCCATATCAGCGTTCTACCCGTCTGCAGCGCAAGGTTGGCCAGGATGCAACTCGCGGCAGAGATGTAACCCTCCTCAATGTCGGCAACCGGCTTTCCACGGGAATCGATGGCGGTGAGGAAGTCCGCCATGTGGCGGCGGATTGCCGGCGCGACGTGACGCTCCAGGCCCGGCTCGGTCTTGTCCTCCGGGTACTGGTCGAGCTCATAGACAACATCGCGATGGATCGGTTCGCTCTTGTCAAGCGGCGTGAAGTCGAAGCTGAAAACACCAGCCTTAAGCGTTCCTTTGTCCCCGTAAATGGTCGCACCCCAGGTGTACTTGGGATCGGGGGCACCTCCCCACGTGCGGTGCTGCCAGACCACCTTCAGGTCGCCATAGTCAAAGGTCGCCACCTGCGTGTCCGGGATGTTTGCCTTGCCCGTCTTGTAGATCAGTATCCCGCCGGATGATGATATGCGCGTCGGCCAGCCCAGCCCGAGCATCCAGCGAACCATGTCGAGCATGTGGACGCCCATGTCGCCGATCGTGCCGTTGCCGTATTCCATAAACTGGCGCCACCCTCCCGGGTGAACAAGGCGGTTGTATGGCCGCATCGGAGCCGGCCCGGTCCACATTTCGTAGTCGAGGTACTCGGGCGGCTTTATATCCGGCACATTGAAAGCCGGATGGCCGGGATAGTAGCAGTAAATCTCGACCAGAGCGACCTTGCCCAGCCTGCCTGCAGCAACGATGCTGTCGCGGGCCTCGACCAGGTGGGGCGTACTGCGGCGCTGCATACCTACCTGGACCACGCGCTTGTGCTTTCGGGCTGCGGCGAGCATTGCCTGCGCTTCTACGACATCCACGCTGATTGGCTTCTGAACGTACACGTCGGCGCCTGCGCGTACCGCTTCGATCATGGGCAGGGCGTGCCAGTGGTCCGGCGTGTCGATCAGAACGACATCAAGATCCTTCTCCCTCAGCATCTCGCGGAAGTCGGCGAAGGTGCGGGGCTTCCTGCGCGAGGCTTGCCGGGCAGCCACCATGTCGGCCGCCCGCGAAAGCATGCGGCTGTCGACATCGCACAGGGAGACAACCTCAACTGGCGCCACCTGCATCAGTCGGATCAGATCGCACTTGCCGTACCAGCCGCTGCCGATCAGGCCCACACGTCTGGGCTTCTGACTGCTGAAATCAAAGGCATCGCCCCGTGCGGTGCAGGCAAGACTAGCGGCCAGTGAACCAAGAAATTGACGACGATCCATAGAGAACTCCGCGTATTCCAACGGAGGATATACCGGGCTGCCCGGCAGAGGCAACATTGCTGGCGCTTTTTCATTTTAAACATCGGGGAATTCGTGTATTTGATGTGTTTCGTTTCGCGATGAGATCACGTACCGGCTGCGATGCGCATCACAATCAAGAAGCTCACCCCAGAAGCCTTCCTCCCTGAATACGCACACGGCCCGCACGAGGATGCGGGGATGGACCTGCGGGCCATCGAGGAGGTAGTGCTTGCACCCGGGGTGCCCCAGGCTGTGGCAACCGGCCTCGCCATCGAGCTGCCTCCGGGCTTCGAGGCCCAGGTGAGGCCGCGGAGTGGGCTCGCTCTCAGGCACTCCATTACCCTGCCCAACGCGCCCGCAACGATCGATCCGGGCTATCGGGGCGAAATCAAGGTCATTCTCCTGAACCTGGGGAGATCCGAATACCACGTCCACAAAGGGGACCGGATCGCACAGCTTGTCGTCGCGCGTTACGAACCGGTGGAGTGGGATGAAGGAGAACTTGGAGCCACCGGGAGGGGTGAGGGCGGTTTCGGGTCCTCAGGTCGTTGAGCCGGTTCAGCGGGGCAAATCTAAGCTACCCTCGGGGTCGGAATCAGCATCGATATCGCAGTCGGTATCCGTATCGCCCGCATTTCAACGTGAATCACGCGATCCTTCACCCAATCATCATTCCGAATGCCGATAACGATTGCGACCCCGATTCCGACGCCGACATCGAGGATCTTTCGCGCTTGACTGCGGAGCTCGGTTGTTTTCAATGTCTTCTCACCGGAAGTCCGCACCTGTAAACTTAACCTGCGTCAAGGAGGTCGGGGTCGAGGGAAATTATGGTCGGCTTCGAATCAGTCGCAAGGAGTGGTGTTCATGCGCAGAAAGATCATAAGAATAGATGAACGGAAGTGCAATGGCTGCGGCCTCTGCATTCCGGGCTGCCCGGAAGGGGCTCTGCGGATCGTGGATGGAAAAGCACGCCTTGTGGGCGATGTCTATTGCGACGGGCTCGGGGCATGCCTGGGGCACTGCCCTGAAGGCGCCATTTTCGTCGAGGAACGCGAGGCGGCCGACTATGACGAAGTCCGGGTGATGGAAAACGTCCTGCGCCAGGGGCGGGAGACTGTAAAGGCGCACCTGGAACACCTGCGTGAGCACAACGAGACGGGCCATCTGAACGCGGCACTCGAATTCCTGCGCCGCCGGGAGCAACAGGCACCGAATCCCTTCGATTTCCCGATCCATCCTCCCATGCCCGCGCAGGGCGGCTGCCCCGGCTCACAGAGCACGACGTTGAGCCAGGTGCAGCACTTAGGGGAGGAATCCGGCGGGAGGACGTCGCACCTCACCCACTGGCCGATCCAGCTGCACCTGATCAATCCCCTGGCGCCTCACTACCATGGCGCAGACCTGCTTCTGGTCGCCGACTGCGTGCCGTTCGCGCTGGCCGACTTCCACAAGGATTACCTCCGCGGGAAAAAACTGACCATCGCATGTCCAAAGCTGGACGACGGGCAGGAAGCCTATCTGCAGAAGCTGACGGCGCTGGTGGACCGGGCCGGGATCCGGTCAGTAACGGTTATGATCATGCAGGTTCCATGCTGCTCGGGCCTGCTTCACTTGGCCCGCCGAGCCGTGGACCAAGCCTCGCGCCGGGTTCCGATCGAGGCCATCGTGGTCAGCCTGGAAGGAAAGATCCTGCAGCGGCTGGCGGTTTCAGCCGCATAGCCGGTGGTGGTGTCGGTGGACAATTCAGGCCGGTAACGTATACTTCTCAGGACTTGATGGTCGGCCGGTTCGCGAATCCCGCTGCGCGCGACGTGGCCGGGGCAACAAACCGTCAGCGGATGAGAAATCGGGGAGTAGGAATGCAAGTGAGAAGAAGTTGGCTGCTGGCACCTGTTCTGTTGTTCACGGTCGCTCTCGTGGGACTAGCCTTCCAGAGCTCTACCGGCAAGCTGGAGGTGAAGCCGGGTGAGGAGTACAACGTTTGTGGCTGCGCGACATGTGGCTGCGAAACCATCTCCACGGAGGCCGGCAAGTGCGGCTGCGGTCATGACCTCGTCAAAGCCAAAGTAACGAAGGTGGAGGGCGACACAGCCTATTTCAAGGCGGATGGCTGGGATAAGGAGCGCGCGTTTCACACTACAGGCAAGTACGCTTGCGCTTGCGGCTCGAGCTGCGCGTGCAAGACCGTAAGCCAGAAACCGGGCAAGTGCGGCTGCGGGCACGATCTCAAGAAGGTCTGACCATTCCGCAAAGCCGCAATACGATCTCGGCCGGATCGTAACGAGGGGGAGCAGGTCACCCTGGCAGCCCTCCCGTGGCGGCTGCCCATCATCAAGCACCGAGATCGCCGGTGCGCGCGGGGATTCATCTACGCGCATCGGCGTTCGTCGGCTGCCGCCAGTCACACAGATTCCGGGTTCCCGGCGAGGGGGGCGGGGGGGGTTCGCCCGCCTTTTGCTTAGTTTCAGTGCCGGGTCCATCTCCTCCCTGCTATTCCTCAGTGGGTCTTCTCTCACCGCGATACCCTGCTACCGCCGCAATTGCCACTCACGCGAAACAGATCCGGGAAACTATCGTGGATCAGGGCAGAAGGTCATGTCGTCGAAGCCGTGTGCGCGGCTGCGGCGTTCCAGCGGGTCAATCACGGGTTTTGCCTGAGGAAGGATTCCCAGACGGACCAGCGCGGGCCGGAATTCATAGCGGATCGAGAGGCTGGCGCAGGGTCGTGGGTCCAAGTCCAGGGATACCCTCTCTACCGGGTGGCTGAAGCGATCGCCTATCCCCGTGGCGGCGTACTCGTCCTTCGCTGCCTTTTCTCTCGAGGAAGCGTTGGAGGCCGCAGCGGGGGCTGCCGCAGCGGTAGCGCCCGCCTCAGGTTCGGCGCGTCTCATTTCCCGGAGCACCTCGAGGTGGCCCATCTCCTTGAAAAAGACGACGCCGATGACTCCAAGATTTCTGGTCTTTCCCAGCCAGGCGCCGTATGAGTTTGCCTCGCTCGTAAAAAAGAACTTGCGAGCTTCGCCCACACTGGTCTGCCACCCCGGGATCGTGATCGTTTCGTAGGGTTCAAGAACCCATTTGCGAGCCGTCCACGCATCCGTGTGCCTCGCATCGATCGTGTTCAGGCCATCCACCGAGAGAGCCACGGCAACCCGGACCGGGAGCGGGTTTACCAGCCGTATTGCATACTCCTTTCCCTGCAGCGCCTCGACATAGGTTGTCCCATTCAGGCAGTACTCGCCCGCCAGCTCGCCGCGAACCAGAATTTCCATCCGAAATCCGCCCTGGTCAGACGAAAATCCCGGGGCCGGGCAGGCGATGGCCAGCAAGAAGACAAGCAACAGATTTCCAGACACTGTTCGCATTTTCATATCCCCCTTTCAGGATCGCGTCTCTCCTAGTAGTGACGGCGCGGTTGAAACGCCTTGCAGGGAAAATCCATGACAGTTGGAGAACGCCGGGCCTGGGCCTGCCCCCCCTCAGCGCATGAACACCCGCAAGACGCGATCATCGCGAGTCTTCTGCCACCTCGTAGATAATCGTCTTGACGATTGTCGTTATAAAATCTAACCGGGACCTACAGGACCCCTGGATGCTTCGTTGTATTCAATCGCCGTGTGATACCGTATCAAGTACCGGGGAGGACACAACAGGGGTGTGCATGGGTTGCGCCGATGACGGGGAGTTCCCGGGTGCTACATCCCGCGAGAAGCCATGGCCCTCAGTCCGGAGGAGGCGGCTTGTATCAGCACGTAGTTGGACTTGTCTTGAACATGCAGACACCGTGGGCACGTCAGCGGGTGGATTGCTGTCTGGCGTTTCCGGCGTTTTTGCATTCCAGGAGGGGTGAACTATGAAGTGCAGGAAATGCACAATTGCGGTCTTAACTTGCCTCGCGCTCGGCTCGGCGCTGCTTTACGGGCAAACCTACCAGGCAAGGATTCCATTCGAGTTCAGGATAGAAAGCCAGCTTCATCCCGGCGGCACTTACACGGTTGCGTACGACAAGAGCAACCTGAAGGCGTTGTCGCTCCGTCCGCAGAATGGGCCGGCCATCAGCGTCCCGATTCTGACCAGGCTCTCACCCAGGGAACAGATCAAACAGGAAGCGCAGCTCGTCTTCGATGATGTCGACGGAAAGTACACTCTGGCTGAGGTGTACATTCCCGGAATGGACGGATTCTACCTCGGCAGCGTGCTCGTTGAGCACAAGCACGTGATTGTCAATGCTCCCAGGTGACCCGGGTACCCTTCCGATCCGACCTGGACCGGACCCCGGAGGAGCACAGGTCCTGCTCAAGGATATGGGTATCCTTTGGCCAGTGCACGCTCCAACTCGAGGTCATAGCCATAGACGTCCTCGAAGAAGTGGACCTGGTTGCTCTCGTCCACAGCGACGGTTCCATAGGCTATGAGCACAGGGAGCGGGGCGACCAGGTTGATACGAACATTATCTTCGCTTCCGTTCATGGCCGCTTCAACCCGCTCCAGCTCCCATCCGGGATTGTGGCGCAAAGCCCACGCCGCCAGGTCAGCCGGCTTTTCAACGCGGATACAGCCGTGACTGAAGTCACGGCGCGAGCGTGAGAACAGCTCCGGGACATTCGTGCCGTGCAGGTAGACATTGTCGTCATTGGGAAAGATCAGTTTGACAAGCCCAAGTGAGTTCGTCGGCCCGGGCTTCTGTCGTATGCGCAGTCTTCCCGCCTGCAACTGCTGGAGGACCTCGTCGCTGATCGTGCCATCGGTCACCACCTGGCCGCCCGGCGTAACCACTTCGAGGCTCTTCCTCGCGACATAGCTCCGGTCCTTCACGATATTGGGTACCATCTCGGATCGCTGAATTGTCGGCGGCACGTCCCAGTAGGGGCGGAAGACCACATACTTCATCTCCTTCTGGAAGACCGGCGACTTGTGGCCATAAGCCTTTCCCACGATGACGTTCATCGAGAGAACAACCTTGGCCTGTTCATTCGTGGCACGCAGGCGAAACTCGGGCAAGTTGACGATCACGGGTGGTTGTGAAAATGAATGCGGCATCCACCGCCAGCGTTCGAGCGTCAGTTGCAGTTGGCGCACCCGGAAGCTCAGGGGCCTATTCAGCTGTTTGACAGTCTCTGCCCCCAGGCGTCCGTCCGGTTCCAGGCCGTGTCGCTCCTGGAAGCGCTTCACCGCTTCGACCAGAACGCCTCCATACAGGTCGGAGCCGGCGCGGACTTCGGCGTTGGCAGGCAGGTCGCCCAAGAGGCGCAGCAGGCGGGCGAGTCGAGGCACCATGGGATAGCTCTGCCCTGGGTCGACTGGCCTCTTGGTAACCGCCAGCTTCTCCCCGTCGTCCTGTCCGGCCAACTCCATGTACCGGTGCAAGGCTTCCATCGCCCTCCGGTATCCTGCGAAGGCAGGCTCCACTTCCTGCAACACCGCAGCGGGATTGCCGGCGTTCACCAAGCTTGTTCGCAGAAACCTCGACAGATCATGCTTCTCGCTCCGGACGTCGATCTCGAGGCCAATCGTCTTCGGGTTAACCCTGCCGAGGTGCAAGGCAGCAATGTAGCGGCCTATCGAGATGGTCAAGGCCGCGTCGAAACGCGCCAGTTCGGAATCTGACGGCGACTGGCGCAGCCGGGCCACCCGTTCCGCCCATCGAGGTCCGTCATAGTCCTCCGCATCAAGGCCCTTCTGGCCGGCGTCCTGCAGGATGCTGATCAAAGCAAGCGCCTGAGGAGTGGGCTTTCCGCTCTCGATCCAGGCGAGACTGTAACCGGCGGCCTCGTAAAACTTCCTGGCTTCGGGGCTGTATAGAGGAAAGTCCGGCCAGCGCAGGTCGGGATCGTGGGCAGATTCGATGAGGCCGCGCAGCGTTTCCTGGACCTGAGGGCTGGATTTCGGCGGCGAGTTCTGCCGGGCTGCCATGGGCCCCATCATCGCCGTTACTGCCAGGCAGATCGTCCCCGCCACGACTCTTCTGGTCATCATGCTCCCTCCTTACCAAACCACCGGTGACTCTCCATCTCCTGAAGTCGCCGGGCCCCGCCTGCGCCTCGGCCAGTTTGCCGGCGGGGCAGATTATCGGCTGTGCTATTTGCTCCTGACTCCAGCAGGGAAATAAAGGTCCTCGGGCGACAGTTTGCATTCCATGTATATGCGTATGGAATAATCCAGGTCTCCTGGTTCCTTATCATGGCGATTACTCCCCATGCAAAACCGGCAGCCTTCGTGTCGTGCCAGTCTGACAAACGCGGCACTGGGGATTCTGTACTTGGAGTTGAGCTCGACGGCGACGTGATTCCGTGCGGCAGCGCGAATCACCTTTAACATTCGCCCCCGGGTCCAGAGCTGATCGTAGCGGGACTGAAGCGAGTCGGGCAGGAAAGTTGGATTGCTCCAGATGTTGATAGGACCGCTCAGGACCTGCACGTTATATTCCACATAGCGCTCCATGAAATCCTCGGCATCAGGAAAGCTGACGCCGGCTCCCCAGAGCGCCACGCTGCGCCCCTCCTTGTCCGGGAAGAGCAGTGCGTCGGCGGCGACGTAATCCAGCTGCGTGAGTGTCGCAGTGGAATATCGCGTCGGCCAATCGGGCCCGTACACCTGAAGCCCCTTGAGAACGGCTTTCCCCCTCAGTCTTTCGACGAATCCCTCCAACGCCACGTCGTTCTTCAGCCCCCAGTCCTTTCCTCCCTCCCCTGTGACGCCGAGCTTGATCCCGTGCGCCTCGTTGAGACGGATCATCTCGTCGAGATCGGAATGCCCCTCCCAGTGATAGTGAGAATCAAGCAAAGGCGGGAGAACAAAGTCAAAAGGTTCACGGTTGAAGAACCGAGCCAGAGCGGCAATGTTACGATCGTTGCCCTGGAAACTTTCGAGAGGCCGGGTGAGGTATCTGGAGACAGGCAACGGCAGCGAGTCCGCGTTCGGTTTGCTGAAGCCATAGATCCCATACTTTTCGTTGCCGGTGTCGGAGAGAATGTTGCGAGCGTCGTGTCGGTCCGCCCAGCCAACCAGGCAGAGTAATTGTTGAGTTCGAGGGCCAAGGAGCGGAGCGATCTGGCGCATGGCCTCAGGCGTCCCGCTCTCGTCCATCATCCGATCGACTTGGCGAAGTGCGCTGGTATCCCGCAGGATCGGATCCAGCACCTCGTTGCAGGAAAGCCAGATAACGCAGTCGGGGTTGCCACGCTTGGCGGCATCGTGGATCCGCTGCCAGCAGCGATCGAGCGCTTTGCCTTCGAAGGCTGCCTGCCCGGGAGTGATACGGACCAGCAAGGCGGCGCACACAATTGACCCTATTCCCATCCCGATGGCCGCTCTATTGAGGCTATTCATCATCTGGCCCCTCGAGGACAGGCTACTCAACCTCGAAACTTATTGAAAGCCTAATCGGGAGCATCTTTCGGGAACTCCTGGAATTGCGAGGTTGAGTAGCCTGTCCCCCTGTACGGTGCTATACCGTCCATCCTTCCCTGTTCGATGCCTTCAGCGCCCATGCGAACCTTGATCATCCCGACATCGCATCGCTGGGCACCCCCGGGTGTGCGCTGTTTGTACAGAACTGTGCCCAGGACCGCCTGTTCACCCGGGCGGGCATGGATGCAGCAGCTGAGAAGATCCGTGCAGTTTACTCAGCACTCGGCCGCGCGGAGCGCTACCAGTACAGGTACTATGACGTACCGCACCAGTTCAACGTCGCGATGCAGGAGGAAGCTTTTGCCTGGCTGGAGAAATGGTTGCGCTAGAACGGCGGACATTCACCAATGCCCCCGCGTGAATAGTATTGAGGAAGCCTCGCCGCTGTGACAGTCTTTCCTGACGGACAGGTGGCCCTCGTTTCTCGCCCAGAAGATTTCGGCGTTGAGTAGCCCGTCCCCGATCAATTGACAGGAGAGACCGAAGAGATGATTGCAGCCTTTGTTTTGACAGGCTCCCTCTCATGGGCAGTCATGCAGCCGAAAATTCCGGTGCAGACATACGTATACAAAACTGATGGACGGTGCGCCATCCGCGCGGATGTTTATCGCGCCCCAGGAGACGAGATCCGACCTGCGATCCTCTGGATTCACGGCGGCGCGCTGATCTTCGGTCACCGCGGTACGATCAACAAGGCGCAA
>Ga0316628_100005328_pt1 | contig 10285 bp, 10 predicted proteins | sample OWC_Aug_M2_C1_D5_FD_207648 | JGI IMG/M metagenome (GOLD analysis project Ga0316628, IMG submission 207648) | Wetland soil microbial communities from Old Woman Creek delta, Ohio, United States - OWC_Aug_M2_C1_D5_C | ecosystem: Environmental > Terrestrial > Soil > Wetlands | place: USA: Ohio... | reverse complement strand
GTCGGCGACGACCGTCTTCGCGAGCCGATCGATCGCCTCGCTCTGGATGGCCGTGTGCTCGCGCCGCCACTCGCCGAGGCGCTCGGCGGTCTCCGCGAGTTGCGACACCGAGGCCGACGGTGCGAGCGCCCGGGGGACGCGGAGCCACAGCGTCCGCCCGTTGGGCAGGATGGCACCGAGCTGGCGGGCGCCTCGCGGCGGCGCTTCGCGACGGGTCTCGTCGCGGAAGCGCCGCTCGTCGATGTCGATGCGCAAGTCGCCCGCCACCGTATGTCCTCACAGGTCATCGAGGCACGGGCGACGTCACGAAGCGGTCGTGTTCATCTTCGTGCCGGCCTGTGTGTCGATCAGCCACGCGATCACCTGATCTTTCGTGCCTGTCAACGTGAGCTTGCCCTCCGCCGTCAGCGAAGCGGAGACCTCACCAGCCGTGGCGCCGGTCACCGTCGCCACGACGACGTGATCGCCCGTCTTGAGCGCATTGACGCCACCCGTCTTGAGCTTCGACGTGACATCAATCGTCTTGGGGGTTGTATCCAACGTCGTGACGCCGGCGAGGAACCGCTGGTTCTGCTTGTTCCTGAACACCAGGTACATTCCGCCGCTGTACAAGATCGGCGCGCCAAACGACCACCCGGTCGCCAGCCCGCTCAGGAACCCCTTCTTCGACGCGAAGGCGCTGATCGCGTCGTCGCCGAGCATGCCCAGCAGCGTGGACCCGAAGAGGATGCCGTTGTCCCAGGTGACGAGGTCGCGGTCGCCGTACGCCACGAAGAACGGTACGGACGTGGCGAGCATCACGCTGTTCATCGTGTTCCGCCACCGCTCGCGGCGGAGGATCCGCGTCATCCGCTTGTTGTACTTCTCGAGGATGCCGCTGCTGCCGCCCAACTCCTTCGTGATGCGCGCGTCGATGCGGTTGTCTCCCTCGACCAGGCGCCGGCTCAGCTCCTTGTCGGTCCTGAGCTGGTGCGCGCTCAAGCGCTGGACCGCCGACGCCTGTGCCGAGGCCAGCGACGTTACGGCTTTCGCGTTGGTCGCGATCGCCGCCGCCTGGCGCTTCTCGTTGGCGAGCACGACGGCCCGCAGCCGGTTCACCTCGCTGATCGGCGCGACGGTGGGAATGATGCGCATGCGCGTCCGCCGGCCGTTCGGCAGGATGGCCGTGACGACGCCGGCCCCCTGGAGCAACCTCACGGACGCCACGCGCGCGCGAGGCACGATCGGAATCGCGCGAATGCGGGTCGCGAGGGCGCGCTGCGCGCTGGTGGCGCGTTGCGCCTCCATCCGCCGGTCGGCCGCGATCTTCCGCGCCCAGGCCGCTCGCCGGTTGCGATCCTCGGTGGCGCGGAGCCGGGCGCTCGCGCTCAGCCGGACGGCCTCGTCGGCCTCGTCCGCCTCGTCGGCTTCGTCCGCTTCGTCGGCTTCGTCCGCTTCCATCGCCGCACCCATGGCCACCGCCTCGTCGGCCTCGTCGGCCTCGTCGGCCTCGTCGCTCGCCTCGTCGGCCTCGAACGCGACCTCGTCCGCTTCGTCGCCCTCGTCGGCCTCGTCCGCTTCCGTGCTCTCGTCGCCGGCCTCCGTGTCTTCCGCCTCCGCACTCTCGGCTTCGTACTCGAAATCGCCTTCGCCGTAGCCTTCTGCGCTCATCTCGTCCTCCCCGCCCGGCTCGTCGAGCCGTGCTCAACCGGTGTTCCGCGCGGCCTGCGGCCGGGGCCGCTTCCGTTCCCGTTCCCGCGTGATTCGGCGCGGCGGCAGCCGTCGGACGCGCGCCGCGCGTCGCGGCCGGCGTCCTCGTCCACGTCGGCGCCGTCGTCGATGAAGGTGATGCGCGCCATGTGGTGCGCCAAGTCGAGCACCGCGCGGGCGACGTTGGCCTGCTCGCGCTGGATCTCCTCGACCTTCAGGAACAGCTGCTCCTGCGACTTTCGGATGCGGAAGCACTGCTTCCGCACCATCTGGGCGTCCTCGCGCAGCGCGGTGAGCTCGCCCTTCTGCAGCGCGTCGAGCTTCTCGACGAGCTCCTCGCTCGATTCGCTGCCCTGCAGCAGCTTGGACAGGACTGACATGACTACTCCCATCATGTCGCCGGAAAACGCCTTTGGCTCCAGGAGGCCGGCCGATCCGTTGCCGTTCATCCGCGTCACGGCCGCCTGAAGCGCTGCCTGCATCGCGTTGGTCGTCTCTGTGTCCACCGCTCCCTCTCCTTATGGAAAGCCGGCTTCGCGCGCCCACTCGTCGCACTGGTCCGCCTCGCCGGCGGGTTCACGCGGCCGACTGTTCAGCGAGTACCGTCCGGACCGGTACGCCTCGTCGCTGAGGCGAAACAGGTGCGCGACCAGCGCCGCACGATCGTCGGAACTGGCCGGATCCACCACGAAGTCCCCGTCGTCATCGACCAGATAGGCCGGGACTTCGGGCTCTTCCTCGCTCACGTCCTCGGCGAGCTCGGTCATCGACTGGCCGGCCAGGGCGGCGATTGCGTTGAGCACCGCGCCCAGCGGAATCGGCACCGATCGGACCTGACCCGGCGCCGCCGTTGCCGGAACAGGCAGCTGCACGGTGCGCGGGACGACGGCGGCCGCGGTCGCCGCCGCGGGCCGAAGCGACTGCTGCAACTGCGGGTTGGTGAGGATGGTCCGCAGCAGGCCGAGGGCATCGGTCTGCGCCGGCGCCGGTGCGACCGCGGCGACTGGCGCGACCGGCGCGGGCTGCGCCGGACCGGGCAACCCAGGAATCTGATGCAGGCGGAGCGCCTGCAGCAGCGCCGCCAGCTGATCTCCGCCGGCCATGGGCTGTGGCACACCGCCGTACCCATAGGGCTGCGGGGCGGCGTACGCCGCGGCGGCGGGCGGTTCCGCCGGAGCGCCGGCGGCGATGCCAGCCGGTTGACCGGTGTCGGCGGGTGCCGTCGCCGGTGCAGGCATTGGCGAAGCCGTCGGCGGCGCTGCAGCCGGCTGCCGGCCTCCGAGGCCCAGGGATGCGGCGAACTGCTGAGCCGCCTGAACACCCTGAATGCCGCTCTGCGCGAAGTCCCACGCCTGCTGCGCGTACGAGCCGATCCTGCTGACCGCCGAACCAAGCGAACCGAGGGAGAAGCCGCCGGACGACGGTCTCGACGGGGAGGACGGCCGAGCCGCCGGCGCGCCCGGTCGCGCGGGCGCCGGGCGAGAGGCGCTGGGCTGCGGGCGCGCACGTGGACGGGCGGTCGCGCCACTGCCCGGTCGAGTCGTCGCGGCGCTCGAAGGCCGTGCCGTGCTCGATGGCCGCGCCGTGCTGGATGGCCGCGGCGAGGCGGGCCGGCTCGCGGGCCGTGCGCTGGACGATGGCCTGCTGATGGCGGGCGAGGACCGCGGCCGGGTTCCCGCCGACGCCTCGAAGAACTCGCCGTCGAATTCTGAGAATCGCATGAGACGTCCCCGGCTTCATCGTCGTGGCGAGACAAGCCGTCGGCGACACTATGAAAGCGGGGACGCCACCTCGTCTGTGCGCTACGGTACGGACGTCGTTTGTCGTCGCGCTCAAGATGCCGTGCAAACTGACGGAATTGTGTCTTGACGATGTCCCGGCCACGGGATAGCTTGGTCGCCTGCCTGTCGCATAACTCGGCTTGATCAACCGGCGGCCGATCTTCTGACCGTCTGGCAACGCCATGGCCTCTCAGACGAGTCACGGCGCGTTCGGAGCCACGCACGCTCCCCGCGATCTCACGCGGGTCGTCGTCCTCGATCATCGTCCTCGCGGCGCGGCGGACGGCATCGAGGACGCGGTCGCGCGCTGTTCCGCGAAGTGCGTTCGCGTGTCAGCCGCCTCGATGGTCCCGCGCGCGGCCGGCGATTGCGAGATCGGGCTCGTCGCCTTCGCCGGTCGGCCGCTTCCTGACTCGCCGGTCCTCGGCGACATCCGCCGTCTCAAAGAGCGGGGCTACACCGTGCTGTGCTGCGCGGACGGCGCGCGCGAATGGCCGCCAGGCGTGCAGTGCCGTCTGCTGCTCGCCGGCGCCACGGAGGTGCTCGACAGCGGCGCCGCCGGTTTCGCGGGCGAGCTGTGCGGGCGGCTCGGCGATCTGGTGAAAGCGGCAAGCGAGCGCGAGCGGGAAACCGCCGATCTCCGGCGGCGGATGCTGGGCCTCGGCGTCGTCGGCTGCAGCCCGCGCATCACCGAGGTGTTCCGGTGGATCGTCAGCGCGAGCGCCGTCAGCGATCTCCCCGTTCTCCTCACGGGCGAGACGGGCACCGGGAAGGAGCTGGCGGCGCATGCGATCCACCAGCTCGATCCCCGGCGGTGCCATCGTCCCTTTGTCGCCGTCAACTGCGGTGCGATCAGCGCCGGGCTGGCGGAAAGCGAACTCTTCGGCCACCGCCGCGGCGCCTTTACCGGCGCCGAACGGGACCGGCTGGGCCTGATTCGCGTCGCGCGTGGCGGCGTGCTGTTCCTCGACGAGATCGGGGATCTCGAGTGGAACGTCCAGACAAAGCTGCTGCGCGTGCTGCAGGAGCGGCGCGTCCTCGCCGTCGGCGACGATCACGAAGTGCCCGTGGACGTGCGGGTGATCGCCGCCACCAACCGTGACCTCGAGGAGATGGTCAGTCGCCACGCGTTTCGTGCGGACCTCTTCCATCGTCTCAACGTGCTGTCCATCCGCCTCCCGGCCCTGCGAGAGCGGCCCGAGGACGTCGAGCCCCTCGTGACGCATTTCCTCGCCCTCTGTGCTGCGGAAAGCGGTCACGACCATCTCTCGGCGAGCCGGGAGTTCGTGGATGCCCTGCGGCATCTCGAGCTGCCGGGCAACGTCCGCCAGCTGGAGAACGTCGTCCGCCGCGCGGTCGTGACGTCGAAACGCGGCGGCTGCCTGCGCCTGAGCGATCTTCCGTCGGAGCTGTGGCTCGAGCTGAGTCGCGCGGACGATCCACCTGCGAGCGACGAGACGACGACGGACGGCGCGTCGCCGTCGTCGTCGACGGCCCACGCGCAGGACCGTGCCTCGCCGCTCGATCCGGTGGCGGTCCTCGACGCGGCCGCCTGGAAGCTCGAAGGCGCGCTCGATCTCTGCGAGCGGAAGCTGGTCGCCGCGGCGCTCGGCGCGTCGCGCGGCAACCGGTCGCGGGCCGCGCGCCTGCTCGGCATCAGCCCGCGGTGCATCTTCAACAAGATGCGCAAATACCGCCTCACCGCGTAACGCCTACTCGCTACCTCCCTGCTCGCTACCTGCTCGCTACTCGCTACCCGCTACTTGCTGGCTGACCCCCGCGCACGATCCTTCCGGCACCTTCGTGCCGCTTCGGCACGCGCGTGCCGGATCGCGGTGGGCCGCGTCACGGCCGCGTGACACGACCGATCGCGCCGAACACGCGTCCCGCGCGGCTCTTTCACGACGGGGCGGCGGCAATCGCACGCGGCAGCCCCCTTGCTCTCCGGGGCGACAGCCCTCCGGAAACGCAGTCTATGGTCACCGCCGCTGACGAGAAGTTGAAGGGTCGTGTCGTCTGCTTCCTGGTCCGGGACGTTCACATCCCCGAGCCGACGACGATCCTCCACCAGCTGCACGACAACGACGAGCTGTGGGGCGAGGTGGTGGACCTCTCCGACAACGCGCACGCCGGCGAGAGGCCCTTCGCCGTCGTCAAGGTGCCCGAGCTGCACCGGGTGTGCATCGTGTCCGTCGATCGGCTTCGACACGTACGGCAGGGGGCGGTGACGCCATGAGCCGGGTCGCGCGCGCGCGGTTCGAACGCAGCCCAGGCCAGGCGGCCGAGGCGGGGAACGCGGCGCGAAACCGCATCCTCCGGGACCTCCCGCCGCAGGATCGACTGAGAATCGCCGCCGGGCTGCAACCCGCCACCTTCGCGCTCGGGGACGTTCTCGGCGAGCTCGGTGAAGCGCCCTCGTGCGTCTACTTCCCCACCAGCGCGGTCGTGTCGGCGCTCTACACGACGCAGGATGGCGCGACCGCGGAGATGGGCCTCGTGGGAAACGACGGCGTCGTCGGCCTCTCGCTGTTCCTCGGAGGAGATGCGACGCCGAGCGAGGCCACCGTCGTGGTCGCGGGCGACGCCCTCCGCCTCGACGCTGACGCTCTCCGGAAGGAGTTCCGCGCCGGCGGCGCGCTGCACGCGCTCCTGCTGCGGTACACGCAGGCGTTCATCACTCAGATCTCCCACACGGCCGTGTGCAATCGACTGCACCCGGTCGAACAGCGCCTGTGCCGCTGGCTGCTGATGTGTCACGACCGCGTGGACCGCGACGATCTGCAGATGACGCAGGAGCTGATCTCGAACGTCCTCGGCGGCCGGCGGGAAACGGTGACGGTGGCGGCGGGTCACCTGCAGGACGCGGGCCTCATCCGGTACGCGCGGGGACACATCGAGATCGTCGATCGCAAAGGTCTCGAGGCTGCCGCCTGCGAGTGCTATCCGGCGGTCGCCGCCTGGTCGGCACGGCTGGTCGCCGTCTAGACCAGCCCGAGCGAGATCAGGATCAGGCGTCCGATGAAGGCGCGGAGTTGATCGAAGTTGTCCGGCCGCGTGACGTGCACGTTGCGGCCGAGCGGAATCTCGGCGCCTTCGTCGATCGTCGGCGAGGAGAAGACGACGACCGGCACCGAGACGTCCATGTCGGCACGGCGGCGAATTCGTACCGCGGCGCCCACCACCGCGTCGGGCGGTCCCGAGAGGCTCACCAGAATCAGGTCGGGGCAACAGCGGCGGGCCCGGCTGACGGCATCGTCCTCGTTGCGCGCGGGCTCGACGCGGTACCCGTCAGACGCGAGCAGCCGCTCGAGCAGGTCGCGCGTCTCCTCGTCGTCTTCGACGGCGAGGATCAGCGGCGAGTAGCCGATCTCGCGTTCGATGAGGGAAGCGATGCTCGCCTGCATGACGGCCACGACCGCGCACACTGTGATCGATCGCTGGCGGGATGTCTGTACGTTCAACCACACCCCGCCCGTGCGCTGGCGCACAGACGCCGCCCCTCGCGTCGCGTACGGTCAGTGCCATGAAGCACGTGTGGGACTTCGGCCCTGTGGCCGCGCGGGAGCGCGATCGCGCCGACCTGTTCTACGAGTCGCTCACAGGCCGTCGCGCGTCGAGGTCGGGCGCCGCGCCGTTCGACGAGACGTACGAACAGGCGCCGGCCGTCGTGGCGCAGGCGGCTTACGGTCGCGCCTACACGCCCCAACCGGGCGTGTTCAACTGTGCGCTCACCAACCCGCTGGTCGTTCCCGCCTCGTTACTGCCGGAGCGGACGACGGACCCGGCTGTCGCGATCGACACGGCCCTGACGGCCGCGGGACTGAACGCCACCCAGCGTGGAAGGATCACGCGCCCCGGGCTCGTCCCAATCGCGGCCGAGTTCGGCGCACCCGCGCTCGGCGAACTGTTCGCGCGGCTGCGCTGGTCTGCCGCCGACTTCGTACGGTGGGGCGCCGGCGCACGCAGCATGCTCGTGGCGCGCCTGCTGATCCACGTTCCCGGCCACTTCCGCGAACTCGCGCGGCGCGCGCCGGACGCGCGCGAGGCGTTCGCGCTCGAATGTCTCGGCTGGCTGCTCATGGCGCACCTGCGAAACGCGGTGGCCAGCGCCACGCGCGACGCCTGGTGGGTGCCGCCCGCGCCGGCGTTCGTCACCGCCGTTCCGAACCCGATCCCGCCGATGAGCGCGGAGGTCTCGCGGCTGTTCCTGCGGTACCTGCTCGTGGACACAACCATGCCGGCGGCCGAGTGGAACGGCAGGCTGAGCGCGTGGGGCACGAGCCTCGCGGGCCGGCAGTGGCAGGCCGAGGTCGGCGCTCCGCAACCCGGGCGGCCGTTCTACGCGACCCTCGTCACGATCCCGGCGCACGTCAATACAGCGACGGCCCGCGCCAGCCTGGCGACCGCGTGGACCCAACGGCGTGCCGACACCGATGCGGCGAATTCCCCGCTGGCGGCGACGGCGGCGGCCGTCACGCTCGCAGGACTCCGCAACGCGGTTGCGCTGCGCGAGTGCGACGACGCCAACCCCCACCTGCCCGCCGGCGTGTTCACCGCCGTTGATCTGCAGGGACTCGAGCTCGCCACCGATTTTCCGCAGACACGCGGCAGGGTCGTCACCAGGCTGACGCTGCTGTCGCTTCTCCGTCGGGTGTACACGGAGCTATTCCGCGCAATCCGGGAATTGGGGTGGAATGACCTCCTCTACCAGACCGGTGGCGGAGGATGCTTCCGCGGCATTCGCCATCCGGCCGCCGCGCGCGTGACGGTCGGCGGCGTCTCGGTACTGGTCGATCCGTTCCATCGGCCCGACGCCACGACGGTGGCGCGCGTGAACGCGAACTTCACCGCCGCGCAGCGGACCCGCGCCCTCAGAGCGGTGCAGAGCGCGAGGCGAATGTCGGAGCACAGCCTCGGCGCCGCCATCGACTTCAATGTGCCCGAGAACGAGCAGGACACCGCGGCCCGCCCGTTCGGCAGCATGGATCCGCGCCTGGTCGCCATCTTCGAGGCGTTTCACTTCCGCTTCGGCGGCTGCTTCGGCACCACCGATCCGATGCACTTCGAGTACTGCCAGTCGCCCTGCGCCCCCGCCGCCGCCAACGCCGGCGCTCTCGGCCCGGTGGTGACGCCGCGCCTGTTGGTGCCTGCCCAGGCGACGCCGACGCCCGCGACCGTGCTGGCGTGACGCCGTGGCGCCTCGGATCAGGTGAGGATGCCGCCGCCGTACGGCTGGCCGGGAACGGCCGCGTACTCCTCGACGGGGGTGAGAAGCGCGAAGATGCGAGCAGTGCTGTGATCGGCCAGGGCCTGGGCGGTGCGGGACGGCACAGGCGGCAGCGTTCCCGCGTCGTCTTCCTGGGTGAAGAGCTCGCGCCGATCGATCACGAGCAGGCCCTGCGCGTCGAGCGGATAGCGCCGATGGCGGCAACTGTCGCCGACGTTGCCGCCGACGGTCATCGCGAAGCCCGACTGCACCTCGACGACGATGTCGCCGTGCGTCGGCGTGCCGCCCGCGAGCCCGGCCAGCGCGGCAACCTGTGCAACCGTGATCCCGGAACGGCGGTCCTGCACGATGATGTCCGCGATGCGCGGCGCGCGCTCGCGGGGCGGACCCGCATGGTAGGTGCCCCGGCGCACGGGCGCCGTCGCCGCCCGCCGGCGCCGCGCCTCGATCGTGTAAGCCGCGTGCGTCAGCGACGCGAGCAGCAGCGCGTCCCGGCCGACATGCCGCCGGCCGGATGGAAGGACGGCTTCGAGTCCCTGGGCGATTGCGGTGCCGCGCACGCAGGCGGTGACGAACGCCGCGCTCCAGGCCGAGAACGCGCCGGTGTCGGTGAACGCCTGCCGTGCCCGTTGGATCGAGGTCGAGACGTGCGTGGCGACGCCGGCCGCGTTTCCCCCGGGGGCGCCGGCGAGCAGGATACCCGCCAGACGGGCGGCCTCCGCCGAGATTGTCGCCGAGGTCGCCGTCGCGGCGAGCAGCGCCGCGTAGTTGGCGCCAAGCGCCGCAGCCTGCACCGCGGTCAACGTGTCAGGTGTCAAGGTGGATACGGCGGCGAGGTAGTAGCCGACCAGCCGCCCGAACATCCCGGCATCCCCCTCCGGCCGCGGAGCGCCCGCGGCGGTGTGCCAGGCCGTCCATTCGCCATTCGCGCGGGCGACGACCGCATTCCTGATTTCCTGCTCGCTGCGGCGGACGCCGTTCGGACCGAAGAACCCGCCGACCTCGACGAGCGGCGCCTCTCCATAGAGCTCGGCAACAAAGGCATCCGCCTCCGCGGCCAGATCGCGCGCGTACATTCTCATCACGTCTTCCCCCGGTCTCCGCCGCGCGTATCGTAGATGCCGCACCTGACGCGGTCTGTGCGGTGACGCACAGACCGCGGGCCGTCCCGGCTCCTACCATTGCCCTGCTTATGGAACCGGAACTGTTCGAGGTGTACGAGTCCGGATCGCCCGACGACGAAGTCAGCGTGATCATCCGGATGGCCCCGGGCGTCGAACCGCCGGCAACCGTGCGGGTCGTCTCCAGGTTCGACGACATCCTGACGGCCCGGATCCGGCGCGCCGAGATCGTGCCTACCCGCGAGAGCTCCGGCGTCATCAGCATGAAAGCCAGCACCGTGGTGTCGCTGCCCCGGCCGTTCGAAAGCGTCGAGAGCCGTGACATCCGGACCCCGGACGTGGTCACCGAGGACAACGTCGAAGCCGGGGACGTCGAAAGCCGTCCCGGCGGCGCGATGAATGCCGTCCTCCCCTCGCTTGCCGAAGACGGCCGCGGCGTGGTCGTCGGCATCTGCGACTGGGGCTTC
>Ga0316628_100005326_pt1 | contig 10288 bp, 9 predicted proteins | sample OWC_Aug_M2_C1_D5_FD_207648 | JGI IMG/M metagenome (GOLD analysis project Ga0316628, IMG submission 207648) | Wetland soil microbial communities from Old Woman Creek delta, Ohio, United States - OWC_Aug_M2_C1_D5_C | ecosystem: Environmental > Terrestrial > Soil > Wetlands | place: USA: Ohio... | reverse complement strand
AGGTAGCGGGCTTCGACCACGTCGCCCGGAATGACGCGCAGCAGAATGAAGATCAGCACCGCGACCCCGAGCATCGTCGGGATCATGGCGAGCAGCCGCTTGAAGATGTAGTAACCCATGAAACAAGTCCTGCGCGGGAGCGCGCTCCCCTACGCGCTCCCGTGCGCCACACGCTTCACTGCGACAGCCAAACCGTGTCCAGCGTGTTGTTGAGGTAGTGGCTCGGAGTGATCGTCCAGCCGTGCAGCCTCGACGAATGCGGGATGATGCGGTGCCACTGCAGCGTCATCAGGTAGTGGGCCTGCTCGCCGAGCACCCGGCTCTCGAACTCCTTGATGATCTTCTTGCGCTCGTCGACGCTGGTCGCCTGGCTCTGCTCGTCGTACAGCTTGTCGAGCACCGGATCCTCGTAGTAGCCGTAGTTCGCCGGGTTGCGGCTGCTGGAGAGGAACTTGTACATGTCGAGGTCGGGCTCGACGATGTAGCCGCACTGGAAGTCCATCGCCACTTCATGCTCGCCCCTGCGCAGCGCGCCGAAATAGGCGGCCGGCTCGATCACGCGCTGCGTGACGTTGAGGCCGATCTTGCGCCACTGGTCGATCATCCACACGCCGAGCGGCTCGTAGGGCATCGGAATGCCGCGGTTCATGAAGGTGAACGAGAAGCCATCCGGCACCCCGGCTTCCTTGAGCAGCCTCTTCGCCTCGGCGCGCGATTTCTCGATGTCGGGCCAGTAGCCGGCGACCTTGGCGAGCTCGTCCGGCGGCGTGGCGAACGGCGTGCCGGGCACCTGTACCCCGGCCACTTCCTTCACGATCGCGATTTGCGACAGCGCCTTGGAGCCTTCGTAGCGGTCGAGCGCGAGCGTCAGCGCGCGCCGCACCCGGGGGTCGTCGAACGGCTTTTTCTTGTGGTTGATGGCGACCAGCAGGATGCAATCCCAGGGCGATTCCTGGACCGTGATCTTGTCGCCGAGCGCGGCCTTCAGGTTGTCGCGGTCCTTGGGCGTGAAGCCGCGGAACTGGATCTGCGCGCGCTCGCCGCGGATCGCGGCGACCTGCGCCGCGGAGTCGCGGATGAAGATCGCGCGGAAGCCGTCGAGGTAGGGCTTGCCCTTGTCCCAGTAATTCGGGTTCTTCTTGCCCACCAAGTGCGAGCCCTTGACGTGCTCGACGAAGATGAAGGGCCCGGTCCCCATGATGTGGGTCTCGTACCAGTGCGGATCCTTCGCGATGATGTCCGCCTTGTAGATCCAGTTGTAGGGCGAGAGCAGCGACGCGATGAACGAGCCTGACGGATGCTTCAGCTTGAACACGACCGTGGTCGCATCCGGCGCTTCGACCGACTCCACGACCGCGTACTGCCCCTTGCGGGTGGAGCCGACGCCCGGCGGCGGGAAGATGATCTTGTCGTAGGACGCCTTGATGTCCTTGGAGGTCATCTCCGAGCCGTCGTGGAACTTGACGCCCGTACGGATTTTGAAGGTGTAGGTCTTGCCGTCCGGCGACACCGTCCAGCTTTCGGCGAGCGACGGATAGGGCTTGGTGCCGCTCTTGTCGGTCGGATCGACACGCAGCAGCGTGTTGTAGAACGGCGCGAGCGGATGGATGAGGCCGAAGGTCTCTTCGCGGTGCCCGTCGTACGAGGGCGGCTCCGATGGAACCGGGAACACCAGCTCGCCGCCATAGCGGGGCGACTGCGCCAGCGTGGGAAAGGCGAGCAGCGCGCCGACCGCGACGGCCAGCAAACGTGCGAGTCGATTCATTTTGTACCTCCTCCTGAAAGTGGCGGGAGCCCCCTGCAATGGGGAGCCCTCCGATGTTCTTCTTTGTGCTACCTATCTGCGGCTATTTAGTGCCATCTTGCGGTTATGTCAAGCGAGATCGCACGCGACCCAGTGGTCGCGCCCGATTTCGCGCAGTGCGGGCACCGCCGCAGCGCAGCGATCGACGGCGTTCGGGCAGCGGGGATGGAACACGCACCCCGAAGGCGGGTTGACCGCGCTCGGCACCTCGCCCCGCAGCACCGTGTGCTCCCTGCGCGCCTCCAGCCCGGGATCCGGAATCGGCACCGCCGACAGCAGGGCTCGCGTGTAGGGGTGCAGCGGCTCCTCGTACAGGCGCGTGCGGTCGGTGATCTCGACGACCTTGCCAAGGTACATGACGGCCACACGGTCCGAAATGTGGCGCACGACCGACAGGTCGTGCGCGATGAACAGGTAGGTCAGCCCGTAGCGGGCCTGCAGGTCCTCGAGCAGGTTGATGATCTGCGCCTGGATCGAGACGTCGAGCGCCGAGACCGGCTCGTCGCACACGATCAGCGACGGCTCCATGGCGAGCGCGCGCGCGATGCCGACGCGCTGGCGCTGGCCGCCCGAGAGCTGGTGCGGATAGCGCTGCGCGTGCTGCGGCAGCAGCCCAACCTGGGTCAGGAGCTCGCGCACCCGCTCGGCGCGCGCCTTCTTCTCGCGCACGATGCCGTGGACCTCGAGCGGCTCGGCGAGGATCTGGCCGATGGTCATGCGCGGGTTGAGCGACGAATAGGGGTCCTGGAAGATCACCTGGATGCGGCGGCGCACCGCGCGCAGCGCGGCCTCGTCGAGCGTCACCAGGTCGACGCCCTCGAACATGATGCGGCCGCTGGTCGGCCGCTCGAGCAGCAGGATGCAGCGCCCCGTTGTCGTCTTGCCGCAGCCGGACTCGCCGACCAGGCCGAGCGTCTCGCCGCGCCGGATGCTGAAGCTCACACCGTCGACCGCGCGCACCTGTCCGGCGTGGCCGCCGACAATGCCGCCGCCGATGGAGAAATGCTTCACGAGCTGGTCCACCTGAAGGAGCACTTCGCTCATGCCGCGCGCTCCTTGCGAGCCACGCGCTCAAGCTCCCAGCATGCGGCCACGTGTCCCGCGGCGCCGGCCGGCGCGAGCACCGGCGCCTCGGCCTCGCAGCGCGCCACCCGGTAGACGCAGCGCGGCGCGAAAGCGCAGCCCGCAGGCAACCGCGCCAGGTCCGGCGGCTGTCCCTCGATCGGCACCAGGCGGGCGCGCCGCGGCTCGTCCAGCCTCGGGACCGAGCGCAGCAGGCCGAGGGTGTAGGGATGGCGCGGGTTCGCGTACAGCTCCGTGGCGTCGGCCCGCTCGACGATGCGTCCCGCGTACATCACGTTGACGCGGTCGGCGTAGCGCGCGACCACTCCCAGGTTGTGCGTGATGATCACCATCGCGACGCCCAGCCGGCGCGACAGGTCCCGCATCAGCTCCAGGATCTGCGCCTGGATGGTCACGTCGAGCGCGGTGGTCGGCTCGTCGGCGAGGATCAGCGATGGATTGCAGGCGAGCGCCATGGCGATCATCAGCCGCTGGCGCATGCCGCCGCTGAAATGGTGCGGGTACTGGGCCAGCCGGCGGTCCGGGTCTGCGATGCCGACCAGGCCGAGCAATTCGACGGCGCGGGCGTGCGCCTGGGCCTGCGGCATCTTCAGGTGAATCTCCAGCCCTTCGGTGATCTGCCGCCCGATCGTGAGCACCGGGTTGAGCGAGGTCATCGGCTCCTGGAACACCATCGCGATTTCGCGGCCGCGCACGTCGCGCATCTCCTCCTCGCTCAGCTTGAGGAGGTCGCGCCCCTTGTACACGATCCGGCCCGACAGGATGCGGCCCGCCGGCTCGGAGACCAGGCGCATCACGCTCAGGGCGGAGACCGACTTGCCGCAGCCGGACTCGCCGACCAGGGCGACCGTCTCGCCCTCGTTGACGGTGTAGGAGATGCCGTCGACGGCGCGCACCGTGCCGGCGGCAGTGTCGAACTGCGTACGAAGATTGTCGACTTCGAGCAACACTGCCATGGTCTTCTCGTATCCCCCTTAGGCGCCTGTGGGAATGGGCGGCGCTGAAGCTAAGCGGCTTCGCCGCACGTGTCAATCATATGAGGGCTCTATGGCCCAATAGCGATAATACCTGCTGCGCGATGGTCCGCACGTGCTGCAGCGCGACTAAAATGTGCCGTCGAAAGCCCGCCGACCGGAAATGACCGACATCGTCTCCACCAGCCAGACCATTCTCGTCGTAGGAGGCGGCGTCAGCGGCATGACCGCCGCGCTCGAGGCCGCGGAGTGCGGCAAGCAGGTGATCCTCGCCGAGAAGTCGCCCACGCTGGGCGGCCGCACCGCGCTGCTGTACCGCTATTTCCCCAAGCTGTGCCATCCGACCTGCGGGCTGGAGATCAACCTGCGCCGCATCAAGGCCAACCGCAACGTGCAGGTGCTGACCCTCGCCGAGGTCACCGAGATCCGCGGCACGCGCGGCAACTACGAGGTGACGCTGCGCGTCGCGCCGCGCTACGTGAACGAGCGCTGCACCGGCTGCGGCGCGTGCGCCGCCGCAGTAGAAGCGACTATCGAGAATCCTTACAACTACGGGATGGACCGGATGAAGGCGGCGTACCTGCCGCACGCCATGGCCTACCCCCAGCGCTACGTGCTCGACCCCTCGATCGTCGGAGGGCCCGACGGCGAGAAGGCAAAGGCCGCGTGCAAGTACGGCGCCATCGACCTCGACATGAAGGAGGAGACGCTGTCGCTCAACGCTGCCGCGGTGATCTGGGCGACCGGCTGGGAGCCTTACGACGCAGCGAAGATCCAGCCCTACGGCTACGACCGCTACCCGAACGTGATCACCAGCGTGGAGTTCGAGCGGCTCGCCGACCCGCATGGACCGACGGGCGGCAGGATCGTGCGGCCCTCCGACGGCAAGGAGGCGAAGGACATCGCGTTCATCCAGTGCGCCGGCTCGCGCGACGAGAACCATCTGCGCCACTGCTCGAGGATCTGCTGCATGGCGAGCCTCAAGCAGACGCAGTACGTGCGCGAGGCCTGGGGCGACGAGGCCAAGTCGACCGTGTACTACATCGACATCCGCGCGATCGACCGCTTCGAGGACTTCTACAAGAAAGTACAGGCAGACAAGACCGTGAAATTCGTGAAATCGAAGCCTGCGCGCATCGCCGAGGACGCCAAGACCCGCGACCCGGTCGTGCACGGCGTCGACACCGAGGGCTATCACCGCTACGCCGCGCGCCACGACCTGGTGGTGCTGGCGATCGGAATGACGCCGTCGGTGCGCGGCGCCAACATCCCCGCCGAGGTGATCGCCGATTCGAGCGGCTTCTTCGAGTCGTCGCGCTCGCTCGGCGTGTTCGCCGCCGGCTGCGCCTCCGGGGCGCTCGACGTCAACCGCTCGGTGCAGAGCTCGACCGCCGCCGCGCTGCGCGCGATCCAGGTGGTCAACCGGACCGCGAGGGCCGAAGCATGAAGAGCGCGGCCTACGTGTGCGGCGGCTGCGGCCTGGGCGAGCGCCTGGACACCGCGCAGCTCGCCAAGATCGCCGAGAAAGAAGGCAAGATGGAGCTGGTGCGCGAGCACCCGTTCCTGTGCAGCGCCGAGGGCGTGGCGGCGATCCGCAAGGACATCGAGACCGAGGGCGTCACGCACCTGGCGCTTGCCGCCTGCTCGCGGCGCGCCAAGACCGAGGCCTTCCGCTTCGACGGCGCGGCGCTCGCGCGCGCCAACCTGCGCGAAGGCGTGATCTGGGTGCGCCCCGACACCGACGAGGCGCGCGAGACGACGCAGGAGATGGCCGCGGACTACGTGCGCATGGCCTGCGCCGAGGTGAAGAAGATGAAGCTGCCCGCGGGCAGCGCCCAGACCGGCCACAACAAACGGATTCTGGTGGTCGGCGGCGGCATTTCCGGCCTCACGGCGGCGCGCGAAGCGCGCGAGACCGGCTACGAGGTCGTGCTGGTGGAGAAGCAGGCCGAGCTGGGCGGCTGGGCGGCGAAGCTGTGGAAGCGCATGCCCGAGCGCGAGCCCTACGCCGAGCCGGTCGACACCGGCGTCGACAAATTGGTCGAGGCGCTGCGTGCCGACCCCGGCGTCAAGATCTACACCGGCGCCACGCTCGCCGCGACCGGCGGCGCGCCGGGGCGTTTCTCGGCGAGCATCGCGCTCGAGTCCGGGCCGGCCGTCACCGAGGAGGTCGGCGCCATCGTCCAGGCCACCGGCTTCTCGCTCTACGACGCGCGCCGCCTGACCGAATTCTCCTACGGAGCCTCGCCCGACATCGTCGACCAGGCGGAGCTCGAGGCGCTCGCGCGCAAGGCGAACGGCGGCCCGATCACGCGTCCCTCGGACGGCAAGGAAGTGAAGCGCGTCGCGTTCGTGCAATGCGCCGGGCAGCGCGACGACTCCGGCAAGCACCTGCCCTACTGCTCGGGCTATTGCTGCGGCACCTCGATCAAGCAGGCGATGTACTTCAAGGACGCGAACGCCGCGGTCGACACGGTGGTCATCTACACCGACCTGCGGGTCCCAGGCCAGGCGGAGGACTTCTATCGCTCGGCGCAGAAGAAAGGCGTGACCTTCACCAAGGGCAAGGTGTCCTCGGTGACGCCCGACGGCAAAGTCCACTTCCGCGATCTGATCCTCGACGAGGACGTGGTGCTGGAAGCCGACCTGGTGGTGCTCGCGACCGGCCAGGTGGCCAACTCGGGCGTCGACATCGACAACCCCGAGGCGCTCGATGCCAACGGCGCGAAGCCGGTCTCGATCCTCAACCTCGGCTACCGCCAGGGCAAGGACCTGCCCAAGCTGCGGCACGGGTTTGCCGACTCGCACTTCATCTGCTTTCCGTACGAGACGCGCCGCACCGGCATCTACGCGGCGGGACCGGTGCGCCGGCCGATGGACATCGCGCAGGCGAAGGAAGACGCGACCGGCGCGGTGCTGAAGGCGATCCAGGCGGCCGAGAACGCCGAGCTGGGACGCGCCGCGCATCCGCGCTCGGGCGACCTGTCGTACCCGATCGTGCGCCTGGACGGCTGCACGCAGTGCAAGCGCTGCACCGTCGAGTGCCCGTTCGGCGCCATCGACGAGGACGAGAAGACCTACCCGGTATTCAACGAGTCGCGCTGCCGGCGCTGCGGCACCTGCATGGGCGCATGCCCGGTGCGCGTCATCTCGTTCGAGAACTACTCCATCGACACGGTCGGCGCGCAGATCAAGGCGGTCGACGTCCCCGACGAGTTCTCCGAAAAGCCGAGGATCCTGGTGCTCGCCTGCGAAAACGACGCCTACCCGGCGCTCGACATGGCCGGCATGCAGCGTGCGCACTACAGCGCCTTCGTGCGCGTCGTGCCGGTGAGGTGCCTCGGCTCGGTGAACACGATCTGGATTACCGACGCGCTCAACTCCGGCTACGACGGCGTGATGCTGATGGGCTGCAAGCACGGCGACGAATACCAGTGCCACTTCGTCAAGGGCAGCGAGCTCGCCACCTACCGGATGAGCAAGATCGACGACACGCTGAAGCAGCTCGCGCTCGAGGTCGAGCGCGTCACCACGCTCGAGGTTGCGATCACCGACATCGAGCGGCTGCCGAAGCTCATCAACGACTATGCCGACATAATCCAGAACAAGATCGGCCTATCGCCGATGAAGGGGTTCGCCTGATGGGCGCGCCGAACGAGCTGAACCTCACCGCGCTGGCGAAGTACTCGAACGACTTCCTGCGCGAGGTCGAGGAGCGCGTCGACGAGGGCGAGTGGGTCAAGATGTGCATGCAGTGCGGCGTGTGCGCGGGGTCATGTCCCTTCGGCCCCGACTGGGAGCACTCGCCGCAGAAGATCTTCATGATGATCCGCGCCGGCAAGCGCCAGGAAGTGCTCACCTCCGAGTCCATGTGGATGTGCACCTCGTGCTACAACTGCGTCGTGCGCTGCCCGCGTCAGCTGCCGATCACGCAGATCATGCACGGCCTGGCGAGCTACGCGAACCGCCTCGGCCTCGCCCCCAAGATGCAGCCCACGCGCCAGTGGTCGCTGCAGTTCTGGGACAACTGCACCCGCACCGGCCGCGTCAACGAGCTCAAGCTGACCCTCGGGCTGTACTTCAAGGACGGCCTGATGGCCGGCATCAGGAAGGCCTGGGAGATGAGGAACATCGGGCTCGGCCTGCTCATGGCGAAGCGCCTCAACCCCTTCGAGCTGCTCAAGGGGCACGAGTGCAAGGACAAGGCCGGCATCCACCGCATGCTGAAGAAGGCGCAGGAGATTGAAGACCGCAGGCGCGGGTTTTCCAAATAGGAGAAGCGCCATGGCGAAGAAGGAATACGCGTTCTATCCCGGCTGCTCGTCGCAGCTCAAAGGCTCGGCGTCCAACTACCTGACGTCGGTGAACACCATGTGCCATAAGCTCGACGTCAAGATGACGCCGATCCCGGACTGGAACTGCTGCGGCGCTTCCATCAGCTACGCCGGCGGCGGCGAGCTCGCGCGCCACGTGATGAACGCGCGCAACTTCGCGCTCTCCGAGCAGCACCTTCCCGGACAGGACGTGGTGGCGACCTGCGCCGCGTGCTGGCTGGGCGCCAAGGAGACCAAGGAGAAGCTCGACGCGAGCAGCCAGCTGATGGCGGAGGCCAACGAGGCGCTCAAGGAGGCCGGGCTGCAATACAAGGGCGGCACCGCGGTGCGCCACATGGTCGAGGTGCTGATCGAGGACCTGGGCTACGCGGAGCTCGGCAGGCACGTGGTCAAGCCGCTCGAGGGGGTCAAGTTCGCCGGCTACGTCGGCTGCCAGACCAACCGGCCCTTCGGCATCGCCGGCGAGTCGTTCGAGAACCCGATGTACCTCGACAAGCTGGTCGAGACCGTGGGCGGCGAGGCACTCACCAAGTACGAGCAGAAGGTAACCTGCTGCGGCGGCGCGCTCGCCTTCTCCGAGCCGGACAAGAGCCAGAAGCAGATCCGCGACATCGTCGAGTCGGCCTACGACGCCGGCGCCGACATGATCGTCACGCCCTGCCCGCTGTGCCAGGCGAACGTCGAGGTCTACCAGTCCGAAATCAACCGCAAGCAGGGCACCAAGTTCGACATGCCGGTGACCTACTACTCGCAGCTGATGGCCGTGGCCTACGGCGCGACGCCGAAGCAGGCGGGTCTGGACGGCCACATCATCAAGCCGAAGAAGCTGCAGGAGATCGCCGTCAAGGTCGTGCCAGCGAAAAAAAGCTGACGTGGCCGCCGCGGGCCAAACGCCGCAGCGCCGGCGCCTGCGGTATCGCGCGCGCTACTACTAAAAACGGGGGCGCATGCCCCCGTTTCGGGTACCAGGAGAAAAACCGGGCCGGAAGGGAGGAGCTCCCGGCCCGGGGTGCTGCTCAATCGGACTTCTTCTGCTCTTCGCCCTTCTTCTCTTCGTCGTCCTTCTGGTCTTTCTGGTCGGTTTGCGGGGCTTTCTCTTCGTCCTTCTTCTCGTCGTCGGAGAGAACCGTGCCGGCCTGCGCCTTGAGGGCGCTGGTGGCAAAGGAGGAGGTGAACGCGAATGCGAACAGCGTGGCAAACAGCGCAGCTAGCAGCTTTTTCATGTCGCTTCCTTTCGGTTGTGGGTCGGAGTCACTACGTGCTCAGTCGGCCTTCTTCTTTTCCGCGGCAGGCGGGTTGTCGTCGCCTTTCTTCTCTTCGTCCGCGACCGGGGCGGCCGGGGCGGGCGCCGCTTCCTTGGCTTCGGCGACTTTCGGCTGCTCGGCCGGCTGGTCCGCGGCTTGCGCCGGCTGCGCAGGCTGCGCCGGCGCGGTGCTCACGGGGGCGCTGGTCTTGGATTCGGTCGGGTTCTCGCTGCCGCACGCGGCCAGTCCGGCGGCCGCGAGTGCGATAAGCATGAGTTTCAGTTTCATTGCGATGCTCCTGGAGGTTTGGGAATCTGCCTGACGTGCGGCTCGTGCCGTGTCCGTCGGGATGCATTACAGCGGGGCGCTGTTACCGGGGGATTTCCGAGTAAGGCGACTTGGTTGCAGCAGAGCGTAGTTTTGTTGCCCAACATGTCACCGCCGAGCGCGTGTTACACGGCGTTACATGAGGGTTCATGGCCGCCCCTGCCGGGTACCATATAGCGCCGCCATGGAACCTCAGGACCACGTGCTGGTCGTCGACGACGACAGCGAAATCCGCAATCTGCTCGCCGAATACCTCGCGCGCCAGGGCTTTCGCGTGTCGCTCGCGCGCGACGGGCGCGAGATGCGCCAGGCGCTGGAAAACAGCCACCCGGACATCGTGGTGCTCGACGTCATGCTGCCGGGCGAGGACGGGCTCGCGCTGTGCCGCGACCTGCGCGCGAAATCGAGCATCCCCGTGATCATGCTCACCGCGCGCGGCGAGGAGCTCGACCGCATCATCGGCATCGAGATGGGCGCCGACGACTACCTGCCCAAGCCCTTCAGCCCGCGCGAGCTGCTGGC
>Ga0316628_100005324_pt1 | contig 10289 bp, 9 predicted proteins | sample OWC_Aug_M2_C1_D5_FD_207648 | JGI IMG/M metagenome (GOLD analysis project Ga0316628, IMG submission 207648) | Wetland soil microbial communities from Old Woman Creek delta, Ohio, United States - OWC_Aug_M2_C1_D5_C | ecosystem: Environmental > Terrestrial > Soil > Wetlands | place: USA: Ohio... | reverse complement strand
GGTCAGGACCTTGAGGTCCAGGAGCTCCCGGATCCGGCGGATGATGGCGACGTCCTTTTCCCGGAAGATCTTCTTGCCGTTCGCGGTCCGGCCGGCGTTGAGAAAAGGAAATTCTTTTTCCCAGGCGTCGATCGTCTTGACGTCGACCTTGGCCAGCCGGCTGACCTCTTCGGGACGGTAGACGAGTTTGTGCTTTTCGTTCTTGAAGAGCAGCGGCTGGGGGGGCGGATTCTTTTTATCGGGCATCGTTGGGATGTTTCACGATAGCACGGCCGCCGCCGGAACGTCAAGAAAGGGCTCGGAGGGCGGCCTCGCTCGACGGGAGTTCAACCTGAAAATGCCGCCTCTCCCCACAACTGCGGATTACGCCCCGACGAAATGACCGCCAGGGTCAGGTATCCGCAGTTGTCGGTTGGCGATGCATTTTCAGGCTGAACTTCCGTAGGTCGCTTCGTCCGCCCTCCTTCGCGCTCATCTCATTTTAAAGTGCCCCGCTCGTTATTATCGCCCAGCGCAGGGGACATGTTCTCAGGCCCTTAAGAATCAGTTTTCTGCAACCTTCGGGGAGGGTGAGGCAGGGACGTCCCCTCCGATTCATTAAGGAGGGGACGGACCGTTGGAAGCGGGAACCGCAGGGGTTCCCGCTCCAAATGCCGGGGGCCCCACGCCGTGCCACCCGTCCTCACCGACGGCCTAGTTTGCTCCGCTTCGGCCGCCCTCCTTCGCGCTCAGCTCATATTGAGGTGTCCCGCTCGTTATTATCCCCCCAGCGCGGGGGACACATTCTCAAGCGTCCTCAGAATCATTTTTCTGTTTCTTTCGCGGAGGGTGCCGCTAAAGAGTTCAGGGCGAGGGAGAGACGGGCTACGCGACATAGGCGGGTTCCGCCAGAAGCCCGAGGGTTTCGAGGGAATCCCGTTTTCGGGGCGACGAGCATGTTTGAGCGCGAGCCTGCGGTAGCACGCGCGAGGTGCGCAGTCGCCGAGAAAGCCTGAGGGCTTCGCGGCGCTGGGAACCCGCCTCGAGCGGAGCCCGTCCTCCCGAGCCCCTCCGCAGGGGTTCCCACTCCAAAGTTCCCGCTAGATGTCGCGTCGCCCGTCTCTCCCTCGCCTTTTCTACAAAACGTAGCCTGTTTGCCGCTCGAACAAAGCTATCTGAATTTCCTTATGGGAATCTCAAGACTCTGAAAGCATTTCCTTACCTTCGCGGAGGGTGAGGCGGGGAGCAAGGCGACGCGAAGGCAACCCGCCGCCTGTTTACTTGGTTATCATTCTGTGGTAAAAATGAGGCGGGACGTCCCCGACGATTGAACGCGACGCATGCTCAAAGAGGTCCTCTATAGGGTTTCCCTTTACGGCCTGATCTTCCTCATCATCTTTTTCCTCGCCGCCGTCGTCTTGGCCCGGTTCATCCTGCGCTCGGAGACCGTGACCGTCCCGGACCTGACGGGCAAGACCGTGGCCGAAGCGCAAGCCGAGCTGACGAAGAAGGACCTCAGCCTGACCTCGGCCGGATCGGAATTCAACGACGAATGGGAGAAAGGCAAGATCATCCGCCAGGACCCGGGGCCGGGGTCGCGGATCCAGGCCACCAAGCAGGTCCGCGCCATCCTCAGCGCCGGCAGCGAGCGGGCCGAGGTGCCTGCGCTCGAAGGGAAGATGCAGGAGGCCGTCATGCCCCTCCTCCGCGAAGCGGGGCTGGCGCGCGGCCCCCTCGCGCAAATCCACACCCCCCAGTACGCGGCCGGCAAGGTCATCAACCAGTTCCCCGCCCCCGGGACGCTCGTCGAGCGCGGGACGCCGGTCGCCCTCCTCGTCAGCCAGGGGCAGGCGGAAGAGCGCTACCTGATGCCCGACCTCATCGGACGCAAGGCGGCCCGGATCGTCCAGCGCCTGCAGGCCCTCGACTTCAAGGTCTCGGACATCCGCTACGTCTATTATCCGGGCCTCGAGGCCGGGCTCATCGTCAAACAGTCCCCGCCCGGCGGCTTCCGGATCCAGAAGAGCTACCCCATCACCCTGGAGGTCAGCCGGACATGATCCGCATCGCGCCCTCCATCCTCTCGGCCGATTTCGCCCGGCTGGGCGACGCCGTCCGCATGGCGGAGGCCGCCGGAGCCGACCTCATCCACATCGACATCATGGACGGCCATTTCGTGCCCACCCTGACCTTCGGGCCGCGGCTCGTCGCCTCGCTCCGCCGGCTGACCCGCCTGCCGCTCGACGTCCATCTCATGGTCGACAATCCGCGCCATTTCATCCCCCTCTTCGCTGAGGCGGGCGCGGACTGGATCTCCATCCACGTCGAGGCCTCGTCCCATCTCCACAAGGACGTGACGATGATCCGCGACCTCGGCCGGCGGCCGGGTGTGGCCCTCAATCCCGCGACCCCGCTCCCGACGATCGACGAGATCCTCCCGGAGCTCGGTTTCGTCCTCCTCATGACCGTCAATCCCGGCTGGGGCGGGCAGGCGTTCATCCCCTCGTCCCGGGCCAAGATCCGGAACCTGAGGGAGACGATCCGGGCCCGCCGTCTCGCCGTCGAGATCGAGGTCGACGGCGGGGTCAAGCTGGACAACCTCCAGGACCTCCTCGACGACGGCATGGAAGTCGTCGTCGCCGGCTCGGCCGTCTTCGAAGCGGCCGACCCGCCCGGCGCCCTCCGCAGCCTGAAGGACGTGGCGGCGCGGGCCGCGAAGGACCGGCCATGAAGTGCGTCGTGACGGGAGCCGCGGGATTCATCGGCTCGCGGCTCGCCGCGCGCCTTCTCGCCGCGGGGCATTCCGTCGCCGGGGTCGACTGTTTCACCGATTACTATCCGCGGCGGATCAAGGAGGGGAACCTCGCGCCGCTGCGGACATCGCCGTCGTTCCATTTCCTCGCTGAGGATCTCAACGTTATGGACCTCGGCCGGCTGCTGGACGGCGCGGACGCCGTCTTCCATTTCGCCGCCCAGGCCGGAGTCCGGGCCAGCTGGGGAACGAGCTTCGAGGCCTATCTCGCGAACAACATCCGGGCGACGCAACGGCTGCTCGAAGCGGCCCGCGGGCGCCCGTTCCGCCGGTTCGTGTTCGCCTCCTCGTCCTCCGTCTACGGCGCGACACCCGACCTGCCCATGCGGGAAACGAGTCCCGTGCAGCCCCTGTCCCCGTACGGCGTCACCAAGCTGTCCGCGGAGCACCTCTGCCTCCTTTACCACCGGAACCACGGCGTCCCGGCGCTGGCCCTCCGTTTCTTTACCGTCTACGGGCCCGGGCAGCGGCCGGACATGGCCTTCCACCGCTTTTTCCAGGCCCTGGCCGAGGGCGGCGAGATCACGGTCTACGGCGACGGCAGCCAGACCCGCGACTTCACCTACGTCGACGACATCGTCTCCGCCAGCCTGGCCGCCCTGGACCGGGGCCGGGCGGGGGAGGTCTATAATGTCGGCGGCGGACACCGGGAGCGGCTGGCCGACGTCATCCGCGTCATGGAAGAGGTCGCCGGCCGGAAAGCCCGCGTCGCCCGCCACGAAGCCCAGAAGGGCGACGTCCCCGACACGTTGGCCGATATCGGCAAGGCGCGGGCCGAGCTGGGCTACGCGCCGCAGACGGCCCTGCGCGACGGCCTGCGGGAAGAATGGACGTGGCTCGGAAGGATATCACCATGAGCATGCAAGCCTGGAGGCGATACGCGGCGTTCGGCGCCGTCCTCGTTATTCTCGCCGTCCTGACCGGGGGCTGCCGGAAAAAGGCTGCCGTCGAGGTCTCGCCCGAGATCGCGGCCTCGGACGAAGCGCTCTTCAAGCTCGGCGAACAGTCCATCAAGAAGGACGAGGAAAAGGGGCTGCTCTATCTGCGCCAGGTTATCGACTCCTTTCCCAAGAGCTTCTACGCCCAGCGGGCCAAGCTCCTCATCGCCGATGCCTATTTCAAGCGGGGCGACGAGGGCAACATGATCCTGGCCGCGGCGGAGTACCGCGAGTTCATCAAGTCGTACCCCTACAGCCCGTCGGCCGCCTACTGCCAGTACCAGGTCGCGATGACCTTCTTCAGGAAAGCCTATCGGGCCGGCCGCGATCAATCGAAGACCGCCCAGGCCCTGGTCGAATTCCGGCAGGTCCTCAAGGACTACCCGGGCAGCGAACAGGCGAAGGCGGCCCAGGAGAAGATCGTGGAATGCGAGGAGCGGCTCGCGGAACACACCTTCGCCATCGGCAAGGAATACCACAATGAAGGGGCCTTCAAGGCCTCCACTGACAGGCTCGGCGAGATCCTGACGACCTACCCCAGCTACAGCAAAATGGCCCAGGTCTATTACTACCTGGGGGATTCGTATTTCCGCTGGAAGAAGAACGACCAGGCCGTTCCCTACCTGACCAAGCTGGTTTCCGATTACCCGAAGAGCCCGTTCGCCAAGAAAGCCCAAGACCTGCTCAAGGAGATCAGCCGCGCCGTGCCCGCCAAGGGCAAGAACTGAGGGAGCTGCGGAGGGGGCGTCTCCGCGGCCCGACAGGAGGTTCCAATGAAACAAACAGTGCGGGCCGTTGCGGCCGCGTTGCTCGTCCTGACCGCCGTCCCCGCCTTCGGCCAGGCGCAGCGGCCGGCTTTGCCCGGCTCCTCGTTCAAGGCCAACCTGACGGCCGAGTATCTCTCGCGGAGGATCAGCTGGGACGAGGCCAGCCGCGACTCGGAATTTAGGGCCCTGCTGGCCGGGCTGAAGTTCGACGTGGAGTTCGGCGGCCTGCTGACCCTGTCCGTCGTGGGCGGGCTGTCCCTCTCCGACTTCCCGGCCCTGACGTTCCGGGAACTCCCGATCGCGCTCGATTACGAGGCGGGATTCGTCCAGGGCATCTACGTGGGCGGGGAGATCAAGACGAAGCTCCTTGCCTCGGACACGATTGAGATGGACATATGGGGCCGCTACGTCACTTCTCTGGGGACGAGCAAGACCTGGACGATCGAGGGTTTCGGCGCTCCCGGCGAGGCGGCCGGCAAGCCCAACTGGAGCCTGGCCGAAGTCGGGCCCCGGCTGATATACGCCGGCTTCCAGAACGCCGCGCCATACCTGGCCGTGACGGCGAACTGGCTCTGGGGGGATTTCAAGATGGACGAGACGATGGGCGAGCTCGTGGGGAGCGAGCTCAAGAAGGTCAAGGGGCTCGGCATCGTCCGGGCCGCGCTGGGGACGACGCTCGACCTCAGCAGCCGGTTCTCCGTCTGGGGCGAGGCCGGGCTCATCCCCCGCTCGGGCGGCGTGGACTGGAATGTCCGCGGGGCCCTGCGCTTCTCCTTCTGAAGCCAAAGGAGCGTGCTATGAATCGGATCCCGATCGCGACAAAACGGGCCGTCGGCCTGCTGACGGTCCTCCTGGCGGCCGCCGCGGCCGCGCTCGTCGGCGCGTCCTCGCCAGCGGAGGAGACGCCCTATGCTCCCGGCCGCGTCCTGGTCAAGCTCGACACCGTCCGCTCGCCTTCTTTCGCCGCCGCGTTCTTCAAGGCCTACGGCCTGACACGGCTCGGGCGGCCCCTGCGGAGCGGCCTGTACGTCGTGGAGCCGCCGGCGGGGTTTACCGTGGAACAAACGGTCGCCGCCCTGCGGGCCAATCCGGAGGTCGTCTACGCGGAGCCCGACTATTACTTCCGCATCCACACGACGCCGAACGACGAGTTTTTCGGCCGCCAGTACGCCCTCTCCAATCCCGGCGATAAGCTGGCTCTGCCCGGGAGCCCAACGGGGACGGCCAAGGCGGACATCCACGCGACGGCGGCCTGGGAGGAAACCACGGGCGCGTCGAGCGTCGTCGTCGCCGTGCTCGACACGGGCGTCGACGTGGCCCATCCCGACCTGAAGAACAAGCTCGTTTCGCGGGGCCGGGACCTCGTCAACGACGACCTCGACGCCTCCGACGACCACTGGCACGGGACGCACGTCGCCGGGATCATCGGGGCCGAGACCAATAACGGCTTCGGCATCGCCGGCGTCGCCTGGAACTGCAAGATCCTGCCCGTCAAGGTCCTGGACAAGACCGGCGTCGGGACCGTGAGCCAGATCGTTCTGGGGATCATCTGGGCCGCGGATAACGGCGCCAACGTCATCAACATGAGCTTCGGGGGCGACGAGGGCGCTGAAGCGCTCAAGGACGCCCTCAAGTACGCCTACACCAAAAAGGTCGTCTGCGTCGCCTCGGTCGGCAACGACGGCAAGAACGTGGACTATCCCGCGGCCTATGACGATTATGTCCTGGCCGTCGCGGCGACGGACTACAAGGACGAATGGCCGACCTATTCGGCCCCGGGCTCGGAGGTCGACGTGGCCGCGCCGGGCGAGAGCATCCTGAGCCTCGTCCCGACCTGGTCGGTCGCCGCGGATGATTTCCCCTACCGGTTCCGCTCGGGCACATCCATGGCCGCGGCGCACGCCTCGGGCCTAGCCGCGCTCATCCGCTCCATCCGGCCCTGGCTCACGGCCAAGGATATCATGAACGTCATCCGCTACACGGCCGACGACGTCAACGGCGACAAGCTGCCGGGCATCGACAAGTACCTCGGCTACGGCCGGATCAACATGGAGCGGGCCCTCGTCCCCGCCAAATTGAAGTCCGGGCCGACGATAAACTGAGCGCATGATCAAGTCCCTCCGTGTCCGGAACCTGGCCACGATCGAGGACCTCGAGGTCAACTTCGAGCCCGGCTTCTCGATCCTGACCGGCGAGACGGGCGCGGGGAAATCCATCCTCATCGACGCCATCCGGCTGCTGCTCGGCGAGAAAGCCGACCCGACCATCGTCCGGACGGGCAAGAAGGACGCCACGGTGGCGGCCGTCTTCAGCGCTCCGGCAGGACCTGCCGGCGAGGCGGACGACCTGGCCGCCGGCGGTGACGGCGAGGTTCTCGTCCAACGGCAGATCACCGAGGAGGGGACCGGCAAAGCCTACCTCAACGGCGTCCTTGTCCCCGTGCGCCGGCTCCGGGAGGCCGCTCCGCGCCTGGCCGATGTCTACGGCCAGAACGATCATGTCTTTCTCCTGCACATCGAGAACCACCTCGCCTATCTCGACGCGTTCATCGAAGCCGAACCGCTCCGGGCCGAGGTGGCCCGCGCCGCCCGGGAGTTGCGCGCTAAACTGGAAGAGAGACGCGAGCTCGAGACGCGGCAACGGGAGCGCCAGCAGCGCCTCGATTTCATCGCCTTCCAGGTCAAGGAGATCGAATCCGCGGCCCTGCGGCCGGGAGAGGACGAGGAACTGCGCCGCGAGCGCGAGATCCAGCGCAACGCCGAGAAGATCGCCGGCCTCGTCGAACAGGCGCTCGACCTCTCCTACCAGGAGGAAGAGGCCCTCATCCCGCGGCTGGCCAAGTTCCGGAGCGTCATCGACCAGCTGGCTGTTTACGCACCCCAGCTCGATGCCAGCCGGGACGCACTCGGCCAGACGGCCATCGAGCTCGGCGAATTGGCCGAGGCCCTGCGCGAATTCCGGGGCCGGCAGGCCGACGCGCCGGCGAACCTGGAGCGCGTCGAGGAGAGGCTGGCCCTCATCGAGAAGCTCGAGCGCAAGTACGGGGCCACGGTCGCCGATGTCCTGGCCCACCTCGAGCGGGTCAAGGCCGAGGCGACCGACCTCGGCCGCAACGAGGAACGGCTGTCCGACCTCGAGGCCGAGATCCGGACGGCCTTCGCCGCCTACGTCGAACGGGCCGCGAAGCTCACCAAGCTCCGTCAGAAAGGCGCCGTCGAGCTCCAGCGGCTCATCGAGAGCGAGGTCGGCGAGCTGGGGATGAAGAAAGCCCGCTTCGCGATCCAGCTCGCGACCCGGCCGCCGGCGCTCGAAGACCCGGCGACGATCCAGGACCTGGGCGCCGAGACGGCGGAGTTCATGATCTCGCCCAACCCCGGCGAGGAGCTGCGGCCGCTCCGCCGGATCGCGTCCGGCGGCGAGCTGTCCCGGACGATGCTGGCCCTGAAGTCCGTGGGCAAGGAAAAGGAGGACCTCAAAACCCTCATCTTCGACGAGATCGACGCCGGGATCGGCGGCCGCACGGCCGAGTTCATCGCCCGCAAGCTCCGCCAGCTGGCCGCCCGCCACCAGGTCATCTGTATCACCCACCTCCCACAGATCGCCGCCTGCGCCGGCCAGCACTACCGGATCGAGAAGGCCGTCGAGAAGGGGCGCACCTTCACCTCGGTCGCCAAGCTGACCGCGGCCGAGCGGGCCGAAGAGGTCGCCCGGCTCATCGCCGGCAGCCAGGTCACCGAGGCGACGCTGCGCATCGCCCGCGAAATGATCGCCGCGGGTGCGGCCGGGAGCGCGAAGAAAGGCTGAGAGAATGGTCATGACCAGGAAAGACGACGCCCAGGCCCTGTTCAAGGACGGCTTCAGCTGCTCGCAGGCGGTCCTGGCCGCCTTCGCCGCCGACGAAGGCCTGGACCGCGAGCTGGCGCTCAAGATCTCCCAGCCCTTCGGCGGCGGGATCGCCCGCTTGGCCGACTGGTGCGGGGCGGTGACCGGAGCCCTGATGGTTATCGGCCTGCGGCACGGCCGGACCCGGGCGGCGGACATCGCGGCGCGCGACAAGACGTACGACCTGGTCAGGCAGTTCGTCAAGGAGTTCACGGCGCGGCGGGGCGCCGTCCGGTGCCGCGACCTGCTCGGCTGTGACATCGGCACGCCGGCGGGCGCCAAAGAGGCCGAGGACCGGCACCTGCACGAGAACCTCTGTCAGGGGCTCATCGCCGACGCCGTGGAGATCCTCGAAAACCTGCTGCCCGGCCGCTGACCCTTCCCGACCCCCCCGCCGACCCTTCGTGTATAATGAGGGGCGAAAATCCGCTCATGACGAAAGAAGACACCGCCTCGCTCGCCGGCCTGACCTATTTCATCCGGACCTTCGGCTGCCAGATGAACGAGAGCGATTCGGAGCACATGGCCGGCGTCCTGGCCCAGGCCGGAGCGAGGCCGGCGGATTCGCCCGAGTCCTGCGATATCCTGATCGTCAACACCTGCGCCGTCAGGGAAAAGAGCGAGGAGAAGCTCTATTCCTACCTCGGCCGCCTGGCCACATTGAAGAAGAAGAAACCCGGCTTGGTCATCGGTGTCGCCGGCTGTGTTGCTCAGCTCCGCCGCGACGACCTCTTCGGCCGGAAGCCCGGCCCGGACTTTCTCGTCGGCCCGGACCGTTACCAGGATCTCGCACGCATCGCAGCTCAGGCATCCCTCGCTCGGGCTCTGGAAACCGGGCGGGACGATCTCTGGCACGAATTCGGCCCTGGCGCGGCCGTCCGCGAGAGCCCCGTGAGCGCCTACGTCACGATCATGGAAGGCTGCGACAATTTCTGCGCCTACTGCGTCGTTCCCTTCGCCCGGGGGCGGGAAAAATACCGTCCTCTGCCGAACATCATCCGTGAGGTCGAGGACCTGGCCCGGCGCGGCTATCTCGAAGTCCAGCTCCTCGGCCAGAACGTCAATTCCTACCGGGACCCGGAAATGCGGACGTCTTTCGCCGCCCTGCTCAGAACGGTCGCCGCGGTCGGGGGCCCATCCTGGCTCCGCTTCATCACTTCGCATCCGAAGGATTTCTCTGATGACATCATCGACGCCATGGCCGCGTCTCCCAAGATCTGCCGGGCGCTCCACCTGCCTCTCCAGTCCGGCTCCACAGCGGTTCTCGAGCGGATGAGCCGCGGTTATTCCCGCGAGCGCTATCTCAGCCTTGTGGGCCGGTTGCGGGCGGCGCTGCCTGACCTCAGTCTCAGTACGGACATGATCGTCGGCTTTCCGGGCGAGACCGAAGAGGATCACCGGGCGACCCTCGACATCCTGCGCGAGGTCCGTTTCGCCAACATCTTTTCCTTCCGCTACTCCCCTCGCCCGCAGACCGCGGCCGCCAGGCTGGCCGACGATGTCCCGGCCGGGGTCAAAGCCCGTCGTCTCCTCGAGGTCCAGGCTCTCCAGAAATCCATCCAATTCGATTTCCACCGCTCCTTCGCCGGCCGGACGCTGACCGTGCTCGTCCTCGGTGCCAGCAAGAAGGGCGGGCGCCTCCTTGCGGGCCGGAGCGAGGGCGGTCAAGTCGTGAACTTCGTTCCCGCCGTCGCGGGCGTCGGACGTTTCGCCCAGGTCCGGATCACCTCGGCCGGGCCCTACAGCCTGCGAGGGGAAGAGGCCCGCCCAGCCTGAGCCTCAGGCCGGATTGCCTTTCCCCAGGGTTTCGGCTATAATCACTGCTCCCTTTTCCTCGAGGGCGAAAAAAGGCCGCGTTATGAAGGTCAACGTTTGGAATACGATCCTCCAGCTCAGCAAGGAGCGGGATGT
>Ga0316628_100005323_pt1 | contig 10290 bp, 9 predicted proteins | sample OWC_Aug_M2_C1_D5_FD_207648 | JGI IMG/M metagenome (GOLD analysis project Ga0316628, IMG submission 207648) | Wetland soil microbial communities from Old Woman Creek delta, Ohio, United States - OWC_Aug_M2_C1_D5_C | ecosystem: Environmental > Terrestrial > Soil > Wetlands | place: USA: Ohio... | reverse complement strand
GCATGTCCTCGATCGGAAGGATCTTGGAGATGACCCCCTTGTTGCCGTGACGGCCGGCCATCTTGTCGCCCGGCTGCAGCTTGCGCTTCACCGCCACGAAGACCTTGACCATCTTCATCACGCCGGGCGGAAGCTCGTCGCCGCGCTGCAGCTTGTCGACCTTGTCCTCGAAGCGGCGGTCGAGCCGCTTGCGGGCCTCGTCGAACTGGCGGCGCAGGGCCTCCAGCTCGCCCATGGCCTTCTCGTCGTCGAGGGCGATCTGCCACCAAAGGCCGGGCTGGATCTCCTCCAGCTTCTCGGCGGTGATCTCCCCGCGGCCCAGGCCCTTCGGCCCGGACACGGCCGTCTTGCCGACCAGCAGCTGGCGCAGGCGGCCCTGCATGTTGCGGTTCAGGATCGCGAACTCGTCGTCCCGGTCCTTGCCGAGGCGGTCGATCTCGGCCCGTTCGATGGCGAGCGCCCGCTCGTCCTTGTCGACGCCGTGACGGTTGAAGACGCGCACTTCGACGATGGTGCCCGCCACGCCCGGCGGCAGTCGCAGCGAGGTGTCGCGCACGTCGGAGGCCTTCTCGCCGAAGATGGCGCGCAGCAGCTTTTCTTCCGGGGTCATCGGGCTCTCGCCCTTCGGCGTGACCTTGCCGACAAGGATGTCGCCCGGCTGAACCTCGGCGCCGATCGCCACGATGCCCGCCTCGTCGAGGTTGCGCAGGGCCTCCTCGCCGACGTTCGGGATGTCGCGCGTGATCTCCTCGGGGCCCAGCTTGGTGTCGCGGGCCATGACCTCGAACTCCTCGATATGGATCGAGGTGAAGACGTCATCGCGCACTATGCGCTCGGAGATCAGGATCGAGTCCTCGAAGTTGTAGCCGTTCCACGGCATGAACGCGACGAGCGCATTGCGCCCGAGCGCCAGCTCGCCCAGCTCCGTCGAGGGGCCGTCGGCGATCACGTCGCCGGCCGCCACCCGGTCGCCCACGCGCACCAGCGGACGCTGGTTGATGCAAGTCGAGGTGTTGGAGCGCTGGAACTTCTGAAGGCGGTAGATGTCGACCCCCGGCTTGGTGGGGTCGGTCTCCTCCGTCGCGCGGACCACGATGCGGGTGCCGTCGATCTGCTCGACGACGCCCGGACGGCGGGCCACCACGACGGCGCCGCTGTCCACGGCCACGACGCTTTCCATGCCGGTGCCCACCAGCGGCGCATCCGTCTGGATGAGCGGCACGGCCTGCTTCTGCATGTTCGAGCCCATCAGGGCGCGGTTGGCGTCGTCGTTCTCGAGGAACGGGATCAGCGAGGCCGCGACCGAGACCACCTGCTTGGGCGAGACGTCCATGAGGTCCACCTGATCCCTCGGGATCAGGGTGGGCTCACCGTTGATCCGCCCCGGGACGAGGTCCTCGACCACCGCGCCGTCGGCCAGCTTGATGTTGGCCTGCGCGATGGCGTGCTTCGCCTCCTCCATCGCCGACATGTAGACCACCTCGTCGGTGATCCGGCCGTCGCGGATGCGCCGGTAGGGGCTCTCGATGAAGCCGTACTTGTTCACCACGGCGTGGGTCGCGAGCGAGTTGATGAGGCCGATGTTCGGGCCTTCGGGCGTCTCGATCGGGCAGATCCGGCCGTAGTGGGTCGGGTGCACGTCGCGCACCTCGAAGCCCGCCCGCTCGCGCGTCAGGCCGCCCGGGCCCAGCGCCGAGAGCCGCCGCTTGTGCGTGATCTCCGACAGCGGGTTGGTCTGGTCCATGAACTGCGAAAGCTGCGAGGAGCCGAAGAACTCCCGCACCGCGGCCGCGGCGGGCTTCGCATTGATCAGGTCGTGCGGCATCACCGTGTCGATGTCGACCGAGCTCATGCGCTCCTTGATCGCCCGCTCCATGCGCAGCAGGCCGACGCGGTACTGGTTCTCGAGCAGCTCGCCCACCGAGCGGACCCGGCGGTTGCCGAGGTTGTCGATGTCGTCGATCTCGCCGCGGCCGTCGCGCAATCCGACGAGGGTCTTGAGCACGGCGATCACGTCGTCCTTGCGGATGACGCGCACGTCGTCGGGGCAGTCGAGCTCGAGGCGCATATTCATCTTCACGCGGCCGACCGAGGAAAGGTCGTAGCGCTCGGAGTCGAAGAACAGCGACTTGAACATCGCCTCGGCGGCCTCGACCGTCGGCGGCTCGCCCGGGCGCATCACGCGGTAGATGTCGAAGAGCGCGTCCTCGCGCGCGGCGTTCTTGTCCACCCGCAGCGTGTTGCGCATGTAGGCGCCGTGCGTCAGCTCGTCGACGTCGAGCACTTCGAGAGTCGTGAAGCCCTGTTCCTCGAGGGCGGCGAGCAGCGCCGGATCGAGCTCGTCACCGGCCTCGGCGTAGATCTCGCCGGTCTCGAAGTTGACGAGGTCGCGGGCCAGGTACTTGCCGGCCAGCGCCTCGGCCGGCAACAGCAGGGCCTTCAGGCCGTTGTCGGCGAAGCGCTTGGCGTTGCGGGCCGAGATCTTCTGTCCGGCCGGCGCGATCTCCTCGCCGGTGTCGGCGTCGACCAGCGCGAAGTCGGGCTTCACCCCACGCCAGCGCTCGGGCTTGTAGGCGGTCGTCCAGCCGCCCGCCTGGCCCTTCTTCTCTGGCCGCTTCTCATAGGCGACGGTGTCGTAGAAGGTGGAGAGGATCTCCTCCCCGTCCATGCCCAGCGCCATCAGGAAGGTGGTCGACGGCAGCTTCCGGCGCCGGTCGATGCGGACGTAGACGATGTCCTTGGCGTCGAACTCGAAGTCCAGCCACGACCCGCGGTAGGGAATCACGCGGGCGGCGAAAAGCAGCTTGCCCGAGGCGTGCGTCTTGCCCTTGTCATGGTCGAAGAAGACGCCCGGCGAGCGGTGCATCTGGGAGACGATGACCCGCTGGGTGCCGTTGACGATGAAGGTGCCCTTCTCCGTCATCAGCGGGATGTCGCCCATGTAGACGTCCTGCTCCTTGATGTCCTTCACGGAGCGGGCACCGGTCTCTTCGTCGGTCTCGAAGACGATGAGGCGCAGCTTGACCTTCAGCGGCGCGGCATAGGTCATGTCGCGCTGGACGCATTCCTCGACGTCGTACTTCGGCTCCTCGAACTCGTAGGAGACGTATTCGAGCACCGCGCGCTCGTTGAAGTCCTTGATCGGGAAGACGGACTTGAAGACCGCCTCCAGGCCCTCGTCGATGCGGTTCGCCGGGCGAACCTCGCGCTGCAGGAACTGCTCGTAGGAAGACCGCTGAACCTCGATGAGGTTCGGCATCTGCACGGCTTCGGGAATGCGGCCGAACGACTTCCGGATCCGCTTCTTGCCGGTGAAGGATTGCGCCATGTTTGTCCCTTGGGACGCCGCGGGACGGAGTCCCGGCGTCTGTTCTGATCCCTGCGTCCACCCTCGGCTCTCCGCCGTAGGGGCGGAGCGGACGCCGGATTTGCCCCCTGGTGTCGTCGGGGGCGCCCCTTCGCATGGTCGGAGGGCGACGGACCATGCCTCGGAGCGACACGCGCGAATGCGGTGCGGGAATCGAGTGATTTCGCGAAGGGAGCCGAAATAGGCTCTTTCGGCGCGCGAGGGAAGGCCTCTGCGCAAGTTTTTTTCGCAAGGACACCTGAGGCGACGCGGGGTGGAGTGCCTCACGTCGCCTCTTTGACCCGGGCAGGCCCGGGGGCGTGCTAGCTTCCGATAGTCTGCGCTGGTCGCGCACCCCCCAACCGCGGACCGCCGCCGAAGGTTCCGGGCCGGTTCTTCTGGCGTTCGTGTCCAGTCGACTGTGGGGGAGCAAGGAAAAGGGCCGGGATCGCTCCCGGCCCCTTGAGGGATCTGGATCCCGGCCTACGCCGGGATGAGTCGGGGCGCCGCGGCGCCCACGCTCACTTGATCTGGACGGAGGCGCCGGCTTCCTCGAGCTTCTTCTTGATGTCCTCGGCCTCCTGCTTGGAGACGTTCTCCTTGACGTTCTGCGGAGCGCCTTCGACGAGGTCCTTGGCCTCCTTCAGGCCGAGGTCGGGGCGGACCGAGCGGACTTCCTTGATCACGTTGATCTTCTTGTCGCCGCCGCCGGTCAGCACGACGGTGAACTCGGTCTGTTCCTCGGCGGCTTCCGCCGGGGCGGCGCCCGCGCCGGCCGCGCCGGGGGCGGCGGCGACCGCGACCGGGGCCGCGGCGGAGACGCCCCACTTCTCTTCCAGCATCTTGGACAGCTCGGCGGCTTCCAGGACGGTCAGGGTGGACAGGCTGTCCACCAGTTCTTGCAGATTGGCCATGGGTTTCAGTCCTTGAACGATAGGGTTGTCGGGGAAGATGACGACTTAGGCCGCGTCCTTGGTGGCGTAGGCGTTGAGGACGCGGGCGAGCTGGCCGGCCGGCGCCTGCAGGACGCCCGCCACCTTGGTGGCCGGGGCCTGGACGAGGCCGATGATCCTGGCCCGGAGCTGGTCGAGCGAGGGCAGGCTCGCAAGCGAGGTCACAGCCTTCTTGTCCAGCACCTGCTCACCCATCAGGCCGCCGATCACCGAGAATTTCTCGTTGTCCTTGGCGTACTGGGTGGCGACCTTGGCGGCGGAAACGGGATCCGGCGCATAGGCGATCGCGACCGGGCCCTTGAAGAGGGCGTCGCCCGCTTCGCCGACCGAGCCGTTCAGCGCCTTCCGCGCCAGGGTGTTCTTCACCACCTTGAGCTGGGCGCCCTCCTGGCGGAGGCGGCCCCTAAGGTCAGTCATTTCCGCAACGGTCAGACCCAGGTAATGGGTCACGACCACGGCGCCGGCGGACGCGAAGACGCTGGTGAGCGTCTCGACGTTCTCCTGCTTTTGAGCGCGGTCCATTGCGGTCTCCATACTCAGGTGCGACGCCCGGACGAGCCCGGGCGCCGGATAGGTCGGCCCGTCCCGGGAAAGCCCCGAGGCGAACCGGATCGACCTGTCCTTGAGAAGCCGCAGCCCCGCGCCGGCCGCGCGCAGCGGACGGATGCGGAATGCTCATCTTCCCGTCTCCCGGCGGCCGGGGAAGGGCTCTCCCCCGCGTCACGGCTCCAGGCGGCCCCTGGCTCCCCGCAGTTCTCGGACAGGAGCAGGGAAGCGGACTCCCCTGCCCGCCCCGCCTTGCGGAGGGGCGAAACTGTTGAAGGGCGGGCGTTTACACGAAGGAGACCCCGAAATCAAACCCGCGGATCAGCCGGCCGCGGTCCGGAACCGGAGGATCTGGCCATTCCAGCGGTCGTCCTGCTGGCGGATCTCGTCGAAGGCGCCGTCGGCCGAGGCCTCGGCGGCCACCCCGCGCCAGAAGGCGAGCGCGCCCGCGTTCTTGCGGGCCACGGCGAGCTCCCACTGTCCCGGGCGGGGACGGATGGCGGCCAAAGCCGCCGCGCGGCCGACGCCGCCCCGGCGGTGCTTGCGGACGACGAAGAATTCCGCGACCGCGAAGTCGAGCGGCATCCCCGAGTGGCTGTGGTCGTTGATCAGCACGAAGCCGGCCAGATGGCCGTCGGCGCGGATCAGGAACGGTTCGCGGCGCGGCTCGGACCAGTAGGCGTCGAGGTAAGGATAGGCCGGAAACAGGCCGTCCTCCTGCAGCTCGCCGCGCGCTTCGCCGGCCCACTGCTCGGTGAAGTCGTAGGTGTAGAACTGGAAGAGGTTGGCGAGCGTGCCGCGGGCCTCCGGCCCGGCGCGCTCGATCGTCACCTGGGGCATGGCGGATTCCCCCAATGGCGGAGCCCTCCCCTTCGCGGGGAGGGTCTCGCCTTGGACGTCGGCTAGGCTCCGATGGAGCCCGCGTCGACCTTGATGCCCGGGCCCATGGTCGAGGAGAGGCTGATCTTCTTGATGTAGGTCCCCTTGGCGCCGGACGGCTTGGCGCGGTTGAGGGCCTCGATCAGAGCGCGGACGTTGGCGGTGAGCTGCTCCTCGGTGAAGGAGGCCTTGCCGACGCCGGCGTGGACGATGCCCGCCTTTTCGACGCGGAACTCGATGGCCCCGCCCTTGGCGTCCTTCACGGCCTGGCCGACGTTGGGCGTGACCGTTCCGACGCGGGGGTTCGGCATCAGGCCGCGCGGGCCCAGCACCTTACCGAGCCGGCCGACGAGGGCCATCATGTCGGGCGTCGCGATCACCCGGTCGAACTCCATGAATCCGCCCTGGATGCGCTCCACCAGGTCCTCGGCGCCCACGATGTCGGCGCCGGCGCCGCGGGCCTCCTCGGCCTTGGCGTCCTTGGCGATCACCGCGACGCGGACCTCGCGGCCGGTGCCCGACGGGAGCGAGACCACGCCGCGGACCTGCTGGTCGGCGTGACGCGGGTCGACGCCCAGGTTGACGGCCATCTCGACGGTCTCGTCGAACTTGGCGTTGGCGTTGGCCTTGACCAGCTTCACGGCCTCGGCGAGCGGATGGGCGAGCGTGGTGTCGCCTTCCCACTTCTGCTGGCGCTTGGGTTGTCTGGCCATGGGATCAGCGCTCCAGGATCTCGAGGCCCATCGAACGCGCCGAGCCCTCGATGATGCGGGCGGCGGCTTCGATGTCGTTGGCGTTCAGGTCCTTCATTTTCTTCTCGGCGATCTCGCGCAGCTGGGTGCGCGTGACGCGGCCGGCCGTCTCGCGGCCCGGCGCCTTCGCCCCAGACTGCAGCTTCGCCGCCTGCTTCAGGTAGTAGGTGGCCGGCGGGGTCTTGGTGATGAAGGTGAAGCTCTTGTCCTGGTACACCGTGATCACGGTGGGCAGCGGCGTGCCGCGCTGCTCCTTCTCGGTGCGGGCGTTGAACTCCTTGCAGAAGCCCATGATGTTGACGCCGCGCTGGCCCAACGCCGGCCCGATGGGCGGCGAAGGCGTAGCGGCGCCCGCAGGCACCTGCAGCTTGATATAGCCCAGAATCTTCTTGGCCATCTTCTGCTCCTAGGCCGGACTCCGGCCGGTTGAGCCGTGGTCACGAGGTTACGGTGGCCGCCCTCTCCCACGGATTTGAATTCGCGAACCGCGAAGCCGGCGCGTGTATCAGGTCCCGAGCGCGGGAACAACCGCGGCCGGCGCTGAAATCGACCGCCAAGACGCAAGCTCGCCAAGTCAGGCGAGCCTGGGGTCCGACGGGACCTAGCCGAGCTTTTCGACCTGGCCGTATTCGAGTTCGACGGGGGTGGCGCGGCCGAAGATGGAGACGGTGACGCGCAGGCGGGCGCGCTCCTCGTCCACCTGCTCCACCGCGCCGTTGAAGCTCGCGAAGGGGCCGTCGGTGACGCGGACCTGCTCGCCAACCTCGAAGGTGATCGTGGGCTTGGGCCGCTCGACGCCCTCCTCGATCGCCCCGATGATCCGCGCGACCTCGCGCTCGGAGACGGGCATCGGCTTGGACCCCGAGCCGAGGAAGCCGGTCACCTTGGGCGTGTTCTTGACCAGGTGATAGGCCTCGTCGGTCAGGTCCATCTTCACGAGCACGTAGCCCGGGAAATACTTGCGCTCGGAGTTCACCTTGCGGCCGCGCCGGATCTCGACGACGTCCTCGGTGGGAACGAGGATCTCGGAGAAGGCGTCTTCCAGGCCCTGCGCGCGGGCCTGCTCGCGGATGCTGTCGGCCACCTTCTTCTCGAAGTTCGAGTAGGCGTGGACGATGTACCACTTGTGGCGGGGATTCGACGTTTGCGCAGCTTCCGACATGAGTTTGCTATCCGACGCTCGCCAGCTTGAGGATGAAAGTGACGGCGTTCGAGACCGCCCAGTCCACGACCATGAAGAACACGGCCGCCATGACCACCATGATGCCGACCATCACCGAGGTGATCCAGGTCTCGCGGCGGGTGGTCCAGGTGATCCGGCGAGCCTCGGCGCGCACCTCGCGGGCGAACTGGGCGAGGGAGGTCCTCTTCTTCGGCTCGGCCTGAGCCACCGCCGACGGCGAGGCCATGACCGCGGCCGTCTTGGCGGCGCGGTTCCTCATCGCTTGCGGCGGCCGTCCGCCCGATTTCCTGGCCATGATGGCTATTTCGAACTCTCGTGTTTGGGGGCGGCGGGCCCGCGCCCCGATCGGGGGTCAGATGACACTATATAGGTTGGCAGGAGTGGAGGGACTCGAACCCCCGGCCCTCGGTTTTGGAGACCGATGCTCTACCAGCTGAGCTACACTCCTTCGCCCCAGGCCGGACTGGCGGCCTGATGCCCCGGACAATGAACAGCGCGCCGGAAAGCAGTGAAGCCTTCCGGCGCGCTCGGCTCATCGCCGGAGCCGCGCGGTTTAGCAGGGGCGCCCCGTTGCGGCAAGGCGGATCGATCGTCGCGGCTCGCGGGTTTGCAGGGGTCCCTGACAGCTCCCCTCGACGCCCGAGCGCGGCCCAGGAGGGCTCCCGCCCGCCAGCCTCGGTTCAGGCCTTGGGGCAGCGAAGCCCGGTGTAGTCGACCTGCGCCTGCGCGAGCTTGGCGCCGCAGGCGCCGGCGCCTGCCGGGGTCCCCGTGACCGAGACCGCGACGCCGCGGTTCAGGTCGACGCCCGCGCCGGTCACGTCCCAGGTGCGCCCGTCGGCCGTCACCGTGACGCAGTCGGGCTTCGGGGCCTTTGGGCAGCCGATCGCGGTGACCGGCGGCGGCGCGGCGGTGTCCGAGGCCTGGGCGCTGGAGACACCACTGTCGCCGCACGCCGAAAGGCCGAGCGCGCCGCACGCCAGCGCGGCGGCCAAGGCTGGTCCAATACGCATTCTCTCCTCCGCACCCTTCCGGCCCTACCCGCCGGATGTCCGAGTCTGCGCCTTGGGTATTTTCGGGACAACCACGCATTTCAAGGTTCTGTCGAAATAAAAGCGCAAGGTCATGGCGCTGATTTCACAGAGGAACTGGAGTTCGCCTCATTCGGACGGCGGTTCATCGGCGGCTCGGTGCGGGCGAATCAGAAAGGCCGCCGGGGGTGAGCCGGCGGCCTTAGGGTTGGTTCCTGGCGAGGAGGATCGGCCGCTACTCGATGATCCGGGCGACCACGCCCGAGCCCACCGTGCGGCCGCCCTCGCGGATCGCGAAGCGCAGCCCCTGGTCCATGGCGATCGGGGTGATCAGCTCGACGTTCAGCTCGGCGTTGTCGCCGGGCATGATCATCTCCACCCCCTCCTTCAGCCGGATCACCCCGGTCACGTCGGTCGTACGGAAGTAGAACTGCGGCCGGTAGTTGGTGAAGAACGGCGTGTGCCGGCCGCCTTCCTCCTTGGTCAGGATGTAGGCCTCGGCCACGAACTTGGTGTGCGGCGTGATCGAGCCCGGCTTGCACAGCACCTGGCCGCGCTCCACGTCCTCGCGCTTGGTGCCGCGCAAGAGCACGCCGACGTTGTCGCCCGCCTCCCCCTGGTCCAAGAGCTTGCGGAACATCTCCACCCCCGTACAGGTCGTCTTCTGCACCGGGCGGATGCCCACGATCTCCACCTCGTCGCCCACCTTGACGATCCCGCGCTCGATGCGCCCGGTCACCACCGTGCCCCGGCCCGAGATCGAGAACACGTCCTCCACCGGCATCAGGAACGGCAGGTCCTTCGGACGGTCCGGCTGCGGGATGTAGTCGTCCACCGCATCCATCAGCGCCATGATCGACTGCTCGCCGATCTCCGGGTCGCGACCCTCAACCGCCGCCAGCGCCGAGCCCTTGATGATCGGGATCTCGTCGCCCGGGAACTCATAGGAGGACAGCAGCTCGCGCACCTCCATCTCCACCAGGTCCAAGAGCTCCTGGTCGTCGACCATGTCGACCTTGTTCATGTAGACCACCAGCGCCGGAACCCCCACCTGCCGCGCCAGCAGGATGTGCTCGCGCGTCTGCGGCATCGGGCCGTCGGCGGCCGACACCACCAGGATCGCGCCGTCCATCTGCGCCGCCCCGGTGATCATGTTCTTCACGTAGTCCGCATGCCCCGGGCAGTCGACGTGCGCGTAGTGCCGCTTCTTGGTCTCGTACTCCACGTGCGCCGTGTTGATCGTGATCCCGCGCGCCTTCTCCTCAGGCGCCGCGTCGATCTCCTCGTACTTCTTCGCCTGCGCCCCGCCGGCCTTGGCCAGAACCATGGTGATCGCCGCCGTCAGCGTCGTCTTCCCATGGTCCACGTGACCAATCGTGCCGATGTTGCAGTGCGGCTTCGTGCGTGCGAACTTTTCCTTGGCCATCAGGGTTCTACCGACATTGTTTCAGGTGGTGGATGAGATGTCTGGAGCGGGTAGCGGGAATCGAACCCGCATCCTCAGCTTGGAAGGCTGCTGCACTACCATTGTGCTATACCCGCCGAAAGCTCGAGGGCGGGCTCGCCCGTGATCTCTCCTCTTCGTCCGGCGCGTGGTGGGGGA
>Ga0316628_100005322_pt1 | contig 10290 bp, 11 predicted proteins | sample OWC_Aug_M2_C1_D5_FD_207648 | JGI IMG/M metagenome (GOLD analysis project Ga0316628, IMG submission 207648) | Wetland soil microbial communities from Old Woman Creek delta, Ohio, United States - OWC_Aug_M2_C1_D5_C | ecosystem: Environmental > Terrestrial > Soil > Wetlands | place: USA: Ohio... | reverse complement strand
CAGGCATCGGTCCCACGCCACGTGCGACGGAAATACATCTCTGACCCCAATTTACGGACCGACCCCAATTTACGCTTCGCCGTCGCGGAAGAGCTGGTAGAGCAGGATGGCGCCGAACGTCGCCGTGCCGATGCCGCCCAGCGTGAAGCCACCGAACTTGAGCGCGAGATCGCCCGCGCCGATCGTCAGCGCGACGGCGGCGGTCACGAGATTGCGGGCGCGCGAGAAGTCGACCTGGTTTTGCACCCAGATCCGTCCGCCGGTGGCGGTGATCAGGCCGAACACGACGATCGACAGTCCGCCGAGCACGGGACCGGGGATCGTCATGATCAGCGCCCCGAACTTCGGCGAGAAGCCGAGCACGATCGCCACGCAGGCCGCGACGACGAACAGCAGCGTCGAGTAGATCCGCGTCACCGCCATCACGCCGATGTTCTCCGCATAAGTGGTCACGCCCGTGCCGCCGCCGGCGCCGGCGACGATCGTCGCGAGGCCATCGCCGACGAACGCGCGTCCGAGCCAGGCATCGAGATCGCGGCCGGTCATCGCCGCGACGGCCTTGACGTGGCCGAGGTTCTCGGCGACGAGCACGACCGCGACGGGCGCGATCAGCGCCATCGCCTGCGCATTCCAGACCGGGGCGATGAAGTGCGGCAGGCCGATCCACGCCGCGGCGGCGACCCCGGCGAAGTCGATCGGCTTGCCGAGGCCCAAGACGTTGGTGCAGATCGCGTAGAGCAGGTAGCCCGCGAATCCGCCGAGCAGCACCGGCAGCCGTTGCGCGAGCCCCGGCGCCCGCACGGCCGTGAGGCCCACGGCGACGATCGTCGCGATGCCGATCCACGTGTCGAGCGCGCCTCCCGAGATGCCCTTGACCGCGATCGGCGCGAGATTGAGCCCGATCACCGCGACGACGCTGCCGGTCACCACCGGCGGCATCAGCCGATCGATCCAGCGGTAGCCGACGCCCATGACGAGCAGCCCGATGACGGCGTACACCGCGCCCGCGGCCACGATCCCGCCGAGCGCGACGCCGAGGTTCGCATTCGGCCCGCTGCCCGCGTACCCGGTCGCCGCGATGACGACGGCGATGAACGCGAAGCTCGAGCCGAGGTAGCTCGGCACGCGGCCGCCGACCAGCACGAAGAAGATCAGCGTGCCGATGCCCGAGAAGAGGATCGCGACGTTCGGGTCGAACCCCATCAGGAGCGGCGCGAGCACGGTCGCGCCGAACATCGCGACGACGTGCTGCAGGCCGAGCGCGATCGTCTGCCCCGCGGGCAGCCGCTCGTCGGGCGCGATCACCCCGCTGGTGCGCAGCGTCCAGCGCGGGAAGTACGAGCCATCGGAAACCGGAGTCATCGGCGGGGTGCCCAGGACGAAACAACGCGCATTGAACACCCAATCCGCGTCCGATGCATGCCCCGGCGGCGGTCGCCTCGACACGGTGCGGGTTCGCCGGCTATAGTGCGGTCGTTATATATGAAGGTATACGACGACCCGTGCGATCCCGCCGGGCGGCCCTCGCGGCCGCCCTCGCCTACGCCGCGCTGACCGCGGCCGCTCCCGTGCCGGGCGCCGACGTCCCCAACGTCGCCGCCGCATCGGACCTCCAGTTCGCGCTGCCCGCCATCGCCGCCGCGTTCAAGCGCGCGAGCGGCCGCGACGTGCGCCTGTCGTTCGGCTCCTCGGGCAACTTCCGCCGACAGATCGGCCAGGGCGCGCCGTTCGAGCTCTTCCTGTCGGCCGACGCCTCCTACGTCGAGTCGCTCGCGCGCGAGCGCTGGAGCGCCGACGACGGCGTCGTCTACGCGATCGGCCGGCTCGCGCTGTTCGTCCCGCAGGGCTCGCCGATCGAGCCCGACCCCGAGCTGCGCGGCGTCGCCGCCGCGCTCGCCGACGGGCGCCTGCGCAAGTTCGCGATCGCCAATCCCGAGCACGCGCCGTACGGCCGCGCGGCGCGGCAGGTGCTGATGCGCGCCGGCCTGTGGGCGGCGATCGAGCCGCGGCTCGTGCTCGGCGAGAACATCAGCCAGGCCGCGCAATTCGCCGTCGGCGGGGCGGCCCAGGGCGGCATCGTCGCGTATTCGCTCGCGCGCTCGCCCGCGCTCGCCGGCCGGGGGCGCTACGTCCTCCTCCCCGCGGCGGACCCCGACCCGCTCGTGCAGCGGATGGTGCTCGCGAAGCGCGCGGGCGCGACGGCGCGCGCATTCTACGAATTCCTGCAGCAACCGGCGGCGCGGGCGATCCTCGGGCGCCACGGCTTCCAGGTTCCCTGAGCATGGATTGGCAGGCGCTCGCGCTGTCGCTGAAGCTCGCCGCGTGGACGGTAGCGCTGCTGCTTCCGGTCGGCATCGTCGTCGCGCGCGCGCTCGCCTGGCGTCGCTTTGCCGGCCGCCGGCTCGCCGAGGCGGCGCTCGCGTTGCCGCTCGTGCTGCCGCCGACGGTGCTCGGCTACTACCTGCTGTCGGCGTTCGGCGCCCGGGCGCCGCTCGGGCGCGCGTTCGAGGCGCTCGCCGGGCATCCGCTCGCGTTCAGCTTCGCCGGCCTCCTCGCCGCGTCGCTCGTCTTCAACCTGCCGTTCGCGGTGCAGCCGATGCAGCGCGCGTTCGAGGCGATTCCCGCCGACGTGCGCCCCGCCGCGGCGTGCTGCGGCATGAGTCCGTGGCGCATCTTCACCCGCATCGAGCTGCCGCTCGCGTGGCCCGGCGTCCTGTCGGCGCTGGTGCTGACGTTCGCGCACACGCTCGGCGAATTCGGCGTCGTGCTGATGGTCGGCGGCAACATTCCCGGCGAGACGCGCACGATCGCAATCGCGATCTACGACCGCGTGCAGGCGTTCGACGCGTCGGCCGCGGGCCTGATGGCCGCGGTGCTGCTCGCGCTGTCGCTCGCTGCCATCGCGATCGCGTACTCGACGGCGACCCGCGCGGAGCCCTACCGTGGATGACGGCCGCCTGTCGGTGCAGGTCGCGCAGAAGGTGCTGATCCCGCTCGACGCCGCGTTCGAGTGCGGGCCGGGCGAGCTGCTCGCGCTGACCGGGCCTTCGGGCAGCGGCAAGTCGACGCTGCTGCGCTGCGTCGCCGGGCTCGAGCGGCCCGCGCGCGGGCGCATCGCGTGCGCGGGCCGCGTGTGGCTCGACACGCGCCGGCGCGTGAATGCGTCGCCGCAGCAACGCTCGGTCGGGCTCGTGTTCCAGCAGTACGCCCTCTTCCCCCATCTCACCGCCCTCGGCAACGTCACGGCGGCATTGGGGCATCGTCCGCGCGAAACGCGCAACGCGCGCGCCCGGGAACTGCTCGCGAGCGTGCACCTTGCCGGGCTCGAGGAGCGGCGCCCGGCGCAGCTCTCCGGCGGGCAGCAGCAGCGCGTCGCGATGGCGCGTGCGCTCGCCCGCGACCCGCAGGTGCTGCTGCTCGACGAGCCGTTCGCCGCCGTGGATCGCGTGACGCGCCAGAAGCTCCATCGCGAGCTCGCGGAGCTGCGGCGCACGCTCGCGATGCCGATCGTGCTGGTCACGCACGACCTCGACGAGGCGGCGATGCTCGCCGACCGGATGTGCATCCTGCATCGCGGGCGGACGTTGCAGATCGGCCCGCCGCACGAGGTCATGACGCGGCCGGCCGACGCGCTCGTCGCGCGGCTCGTCGACCTGCGCAATGTGTTCGAGGGCGTCGTGCGCGGGCACGACGCGGCGACGCAACGGACGGTGCTCGACTGGCATGGCGTCACGCTCGACGCGGCGCACGCGCCCTCGTTCGCGCCCGGCGCGCGCGTCGCATGGACGATCCCCATGAGCGCCATCGTGCTCCATCGCCGCGATCGCCCGTCGCGCGGCGAGCACGAGAATCCGGTGCACGGGACGGTGCAGGAATGCCTCGCGCTCGGCGACGACACGACGATCGGATTGCGCGTCGCCGGCGCGCGCGATGCATTGCTCACGCTGCGCGTGCCGACGCACGTCGCGCGGCGCAACGGCATCGCGGTCGGCGTGCCCGCGGGGGCGTCGCTCCTCGCCGAGGCGATCCACCTGATGCCGTGGCGCGACGCGGTGAGCGAAGGAGCGGGCTGAAGCGCCCGCGGCGGGTCAGCGGGCCGCGAGGAGGGCGCTCGCCTCCGCGAGCGGCCGGCTGAACAGGGCGCCGAGGCTCGGGTTCGCGGCATGAATGCGCTCGGCGCTCGCGAGGAGCGGCTGCGCGGACGCGGCGTCGCCGACGGCGATCGACGCCTCGGCGAGCGCGATCTGCGCCTCCGCGAGCCACGGACTTTGCGGCGCGTCGAGCCTCTCGCGCGAGGCGACGGCGTGGCGCAGCCACGCGATCGCGTCGTTCGCATTGCCACCCGCCAGCTGCAGACGGCCGACGGCGAACTCGAGCCGCGCCTGGTCCTCGATATCGAGCCCGACGGCCGCCGTGCGTCCCGAGACCATGCCCGCATCGCGCAGACGGTCGAGCATCGCCTTCGCGCGCGCGGGCGTCGGGTGCGCGCGCGCGACCGCGACCGCCAGTTCCGGCAGCACCCTGGCCGCGCTCTTTCCCATCGCGCCGACCTCGTCGATCAGCCGGTCGAGCCGTTCTGCGCCGCTGCGCGCATCGCCGCGGGCTTCCGCCAGTTCGGCGCGAACGATCCGCAGGTACGTGCCCCGCAGGCTCGCGCCGTCGTGCGCCGCTTCGAGCGCGGCGGCGGCCTCGTCGAGCAGCGCCTGCGCCCGGTCGACGTCGCCCATCGCGATCAGGATTTCGGCGAGCTCGATCCGCATCGCCCGGTTCGCGAGCGACGCGGGCGGCTCGTCGCGCGAGGCGGCCAAGCCCTCCTCGTAGGCGTGCGCCGCTCCGGCGAGCGCGCCGCGCTGCGCCTTGAGGCGCGCGTCGTAGGTGACCGGGTACTGGATTTGCCGCGCTCGCTCGCCGAAGACCTGCTTGGCGAGCACGAGCGCCTCGTCGGCCGTGCGTTCGGCCTCGTCGCGCCGGCCGCTCGCCGCCTCGATCAGCGCGAGATTGGTCTTCGCGAAGGCAACGGTCCCGTGGCGCGGGCCGAGCACGAATTCGTAGATCGCGATCGCCCTGCCGATCGTGTCGCGCGCCTCGGCGAGCCGCTGCTGCTGGCGCAGCATGTCGGCGAGGCCCTCGTAGCCGAACGCGACGATGAAGCTTCTCTCGCCGAAATTCGCGCGGCCCGCGGCGATGCCCCTGTCGTAGTACGCCTCCGCGCGCGGGAAATCGCCGCGCGACTCCATGATCCAGGCGAGGTAGTAGGCGGCGCGCGAGCGGTCCTCGGTGGTCGAGCGCGTCCGCTCGAGCAGCGCGAGCGCGGTCTCGAGATGGCGCTGCGGCTCGGCCGTCTTCGACGCATCGAGCTGATACTGCGAGTTGCCGACGATGATGTGCGCCTTGGCGCTCGCTTCGGGCGCCGCGGAGGGATCGCGGTCGGCGATGGCCAGCACCTGCCGGGCGACGCCGATCGCGTCCACGTAGCTCCCGACGCGGTAGAGGTTATCCGCCTTCTGCAACAGCGCCTCGGCGTAGGGGAGGCTCGCGTCGCCATGCAGCTCCTTCGCGAGCGCAATCGCCTGCTCGGTGAGCTTCGTCGCGGGCGCGATGACGTCGAGCTCGAGGTTCAGTCGCGCGAGCAGCAGGGACAGATCGAGGCGGAGCTCGGGATCGCCGCGCGGGTCATCGACGAGCTGCCGGCTGCCGAGATCGAGCATCTGCCTCGCCGTCGTGTTCGCGGCCGCGGCGCCGCCGGGGTTGTTGCGCGCCGCGGTCTGGAACAGCTCGGCGAGGAAATTGCGGCTCGCGGCGGCGCGCTGCGCTTCGAGGCTCGCGAGTCGCGCCTGATGCGTCGCGACGACGGTGGCGCCGACGAGCACGGAGGCGATCAACGCGGCGCCGGCAACGCCGGCGCGATGCCGCCCCAGGAACTTGACCGCGCGATACGAGGCGGTGTCCGGTTGCGCGAGCACGGGCGCGCCCCGGGCGTAGCGCACGAGATCGTCGGCGAGCGCCTGCGCGCTCGCGTAGCGCTCCCGCGGGGATTTCTTCAGCGCCTTCAGCACGATCGTGTCGAGATCGCCCGCGAGCGTGCGGCGCAGGCGGCGCACCGTCGTCGCGCGCGCGGCGGCGGCGGCCTCCGTCAGGCGCGCCCGCGACGGCGGCACCGGCTCGACCGCCGCGATTGCTTCCTCCAGCTCGGCGCGCGATCCGCGCTTCAGGCGATAGGGCCGCTCGCCGGTCAGGAGCTCGCAGAGCAGGACGCCGAGCGAATAGACGTCCGCCGCCGTCGTCAGCGGCGCTCCCGCGACCTGCTCGGGGGACGCGTAGTCGAGCGTCAGCGCATGGCCCCCGAGACGTGTCAGCGCCGTTTCGCCCGCCTCTCCGTCGTGCAGCAGCTTGGCGACGCCGAAGTCGAGGAGCTTCACCTCGCCCTGCCGCGTGACGAGGATGTTCGAGGGCTTCAGGTCGCGATGCAGCACGAGGCTCGCGTGCGCGTGCGCGACCGCGTCGAGCACCTGCGCGAACAACCCGATGCGCGCCGCGATCCCGAGGCGCGCATCGTCGGCGTGACGGGTGAGCGGCGCCCCCTCGACGTATTCGAGCGCAAGCCAGGGCTGGCCGTCCTCGGCGAAGCCGGCGTCGTAGAGCCGCGCGATGTTCGCGTGGGCGAGCGGCGCCAGCAGCTCGCGCTCGCGCGCGAAGCGTTCCGCCAGGACGCCGCGCGACAGCGCGAGCAGCGGCAGCTTCAGCGCGACGGGGCGCTTCACGAGCCCGTCGGCGCGCTCCGCGAGCCAGACCTCGCCCATGCCGCCGCGACCGAGCGCGCGCAGCAGCCGGTAAGGTCCGGCGCGGGCGCCGGCGACGAACGGCGACGGCGGCGCGGACGCGGGCAGCCCGAAGCGCGGCAGCGTCCGCAGGAAATCGTCGGTCTCCGGCGCCGACCGCCGCGTGAGCAACTCGGCGAGCAGGGGCCGAAACGCCGCGTCGCGATCGTGCAAGGCGCCGAGCCATGCGAGGCGCTCGCGCTCGTCCAGGTCGAGCGCCTGGTCGAGCAGGCCCGAGAGCGTGCGCCACTGTTCGGAATCGAGCTTCATCGACAGCCAATACGGATCCGCCGCGCGAAATCGGACAACGCGCTATTTCAGCGCGACCGCGAGGAGCAGCCTCGCCTTTTCCCACTGGCGGCGCACCGTGCGCTCGGTGATCCCGAGCGCCGCGCCGATCTCCTCCTCGGTGAGCCCGCCGAAATAGCGCATCTCCACCAGCCGCACGAGCCGCTCGTCGACCCGCGCGAGCTCCTCCAGCGCGTCGTGGACGCGGAGCACCTCCTCCTCGCCCCGCGCGTCGGGAGCGGCCTCGGTGTCGAGCCGGAGCTCGCCGGTCCCGCCTCCGCGCCGCTGCGCGAGGCGCTGGCGCGCGAAATCGACGACGATCGAGCGCATCGTGCGGGCCGCATAGGCGAGGAAGTGCGCGCGGTTCTCGACCTTGAGCGCGCCGAGCCTGACGAGGCGCAGGTACGACTCGTGCAGCAGCGCCGTCGTATCGAGCAGCGTGAGTCCGGCGTGGCCGCGCAGGCGCGAGCGCGCAAGCGCATGGAGCTCGTCATAGAGCGCCGTGAAGATCGCGCTGACGGCGTCGCGGTCACCGGCGTTCGCGCGAACGATCAGGGTCGTGATCGTGGCCGGTGTTGCAGAGGCGGCGTCGCTCATTCGCGCGGACTCCACTGCGCCGATCGGCAGCGCCCGGCGATTGTAACGCCGCGAGCGCGCCGTCCCGCGACGCGGTGACCGGCGGCGCGGTTGTCCGGCGGGTTGCGAATGGGTATCGTGGAACTCGCGCCCAACCGCCCGGCGGGCAGCGCCGGCGCGCGCGATCCGGCAGTTCCCACCAACGACGAGGAGTGAGCCATGGCGAGCAAGGCATCCGCGGAAGGCGTTTATCGCGTCATCGACGTCGTCGGCAGCAGCGACACGTCCTGGGAAGACGCGGCGAGGAACGCGGTCGAGACGGCCGGCAAGTCGCTGCGCGACCTGCGCGTCGCCGAGGTCACGAAGCTCGACGTGAAGATCGAGGGCGGCAAGGTGCTCGCGTACCGCACGCGCCTGCAGCTTTCGTTCAAGTACGAGGGCTGAAGGCCGCCGGCACCGGTTCCACGCGGGGTCGCGCAGGCGGCGGAAGCCGATAGCGACGGCGCGGAGGGGGTTGCCGAATGCGGTAGGATGACCCACCCCGCGCATCTCTCGAGCATCCCCGCGCGGACGATGCTCGGAGGGCGCCATTACGCTCCCGCCCCGGTTCATGGATTTTGCGTTCGTTCTCGATCCGCTGCCCGTCCTGAAGGCGTACAAGGATTCGAGCATCGCGATGATGCGCGCGCTCGCGGCGCGCGGCCATCGCGTGTTCGCGCTCGAGCAGGCCGACATCTACTGGCAGGACGGCGCGACGCGCGCGCGGACCCGGGCGCTCGAGCTCCATGCCGACGACCATCACTGGTACACGGCGGGCGCGGTCGACGAGCGCCCGCTCGCGTCGTTCGGCGCGGTGATGATGCGCAAGGACCCGCCGTTCGACATGGAATACGTCTACTCGACCTATCTGCTCGAGGCGGCCGAGCGGGAAGGCGCGCGCGTCTTCAACCGCCCGCGCGCGGTGCGCGACCACAACGAGAAGCTGGCGATCGCGGCGTATCGCGAGCACATCCCGCCGACGCTCGTCACGCGCGACGCGCGGCGCATCGGCGAGTTCATCGACGAGCACGGCGACGTCGTCATCAAGCCGCTCGACGGAATGGGCGGCGCCTCCGTGTTCCGCGTGCGCGAGGCGGATCCGAACCGCAACGTCATCATCGAGACCGTGTCGCATCTCGGTGCGCGCACGGTGATGGCGCAGCGCTTCATCCCGGAGATCGTCGACGGCGACAAGCGCATCCTGCTGATCGCCGGCGAGGTGGTTCCGTATTCGCTCGCGCGCATCCCCAAGCCCGGCGAGACGCGCGGCAACCTCGCGGCGGGCGGGCGCGGCGTCGCCCGTCCGCTGTCGCCGCGCGACCGCGCGATCGCCGAGGCGCTCGCCGCGCCGCTGTGGGCGGCGGGGCTGCTGGTCGTCGGCATCGACGTCATCGGCCCGTACCTGACCGAGGTGAACGTGACGAGCCCGACGTGCTTCGTGGAGATCACCGAGCAATCGGGCTTCGACGTCGGCGCGCTGTTCGCGACCGCGCTGCTCCGCGCGTGCGGGGCGGCATGATCGGCATCCTGATCGTCGCGCACGGGGCGCTCGGCGAGAGCCTCGTCGATGCCGTCACGCACGTCCTCGGCGCGCGCCCGTCGCAATTCGGCGTATTCGCGGTCGCGGCGGACGACGACCCGCTGCTGCTGCTGCCGAGGGCGACCGAAGCGGTCGCCGCGCTCGACACCGGCGAAGGCGTCGCGGTGTTCGCGGATCTCTACGGCGCGACGCCGTGCAACCTCGCGGTGAAGCTCGCGCGCAAGGGCCGCGTCGAGGTCGTCGCGGGCGTGAACCTGCCGATGCTGGTGCGAGCATTCACTTACCGGACGAAAGGCATGGAGATGCTGGTGAAGAAGGCGATCTCGGGCGGGTGCGAAGGCGTGCTGCACATCTGAATCCCGCCCATGCAACGGCGCGAAATCGAAATCATCAACAAGCTCGGGCTGCATGCGCGCGCGTCGGCGAAGCTTACGCAGCTCGCGGCGAGATTCGACAGCGACGTCCAGGTGATGCGCAACGGACGCAAGGTCAATGCCAAGAGCATCATGGGCGTGATGATGCTCGCCGCCGGCAAGGGATCGAAGGTCACGCTCGAGATCGCGGGTCCCGACGAGGAGCAGGCGATGGCGGCGATCTGCGCGCTCATCGACGATTACTTCGGCGAGGGCCAGTAGAGCGCGCATCGTGACGATTCGATGGAACCAATGCATGCCGGCATCGCTCCATAGGGAGGCTCCCGTCGTTTGCGGCGGGAGGCCACTCCTTCACGACGAGCGGGCGGGATTGCATGCAGATACGCGAGATCGAAATCACCGACCGGCAAGGGCTGCACGCGCGGGCCTGCGCCAGAATCGTCCAGATCGCGTCGCGCTTCCGCTGCGAGGTGTCGCTCACGGCCGGCATGCGGCGCGCGAGCGCGCGCAGCATCGTCGCCGTCATGCTGCTGGCGGCCGCGGTGGGCACGATAGTGCGGGTGGAAACGGATGGACCCGACGAGCAGGCGGCGATGACCGCGATCGTGTCGCTCCTGAGCGACGGACTCGAGCGGCAAGCATAGTCGCGCAACCT
>Ga0316628_100005321_pt1 | contig 10293 bp, 6 predicted proteins | sample OWC_Aug_M2_C1_D5_FD_207648 | JGI IMG/M metagenome (GOLD analysis project Ga0316628, IMG submission 207648) | Wetland soil microbial communities from Old Woman Creek delta, Ohio, United States - OWC_Aug_M2_C1_D5_C | ecosystem: Environmental > Terrestrial > Soil > Wetlands | place: USA: Ohio... | reverse complement strand
TACGACCAGGCGGCCAAGGGTGGCGACCTGTCGCGATCGTTCGCGGTCGTCTGGAACGTGCCGATCCGTTATCGCGACGACTACCGGCGCTACGCCGTCCCCGAGGAGGTCGAGTGGCAGCCGTGGCAGTTCTCCGCGGAGGACGCGCGCCACTTCGATTACGTGATCGTGCGGGGGCCTCGAAAGACGCCGTCGCAGCTGGGACTGCGGGAGGTCGCCTCGAGCGGCGCCTGGACGCTGTTCGAGAACCCGGACGCGCTGCCCGCCGAGCTGCCGCCGCCGTGAGCTAGGGCGCGTCCACCCGCCGATAGAGGAGAAAGTGACCGATCGGCGCCTCGGCCGAGTATCGCTGCTCGAGGAACAGGCGCAGATCGCGGAAGCGCATCATGGACGAGTACGAGTCCTCCGGTTCGAAGCCGTTGGCATCGCCGCGCCCGACGACCACGTACGCCGGCGGATCGGCCCGCAGTCCTTCCATGAAGCGCGCCCGCCGCTGGTCGAGGCCGGGCCACATGCGCGAGAGCGGAGCGTCGGTCATGAGGATCTTGTGGAACGGGAACCGCGTGACCGGGTGGCGATCCGCGAGCGCGTACATGCCGGGCGACAGCCCCCAGACGAGCATGCCGTCGGTGGGCGCCGTGTGGTCGTGCACCCAGCGCGCGACCTGCTCTTCGTCAGCCATCGAGAAGCTCCCCTGCTGGATGGCGCGCAGGTAGGCGTCGCGCGGGAGCCGTCCCGTGAGGCACGCCGCGTCCGGCGCGTACGCGTCCCACCACGCGACGCCGTCGCGCACGGCGAAGATCGCGAGCGCGGCGAGGCCGGCGACGGCGAGGGTGCGCACCTTTTCGTCGCGCGCCGAGCGCACGAGGGCGACGATCCCGTGCCCGCCGGCGACGGCGAGCGCCGGCATGGCGAGCAGGTAGTGGTAGCCGGCGAGCTGGCGCTGCAGCACGATCGCCGCCATCGTCATGACGATCCACGAGCCGAGCCAGCGCGCCTCGCGGGCCCGCGAGCGCACGAGCTGCCACACGCCGATTCCAGCGGCCACCAGCAAGAACGTGGCCTCGAGGAGCATCTTGCTCCCGAACTGCGAGAGCACCGACCCCCACGGAGGCGAGATGAACGCGGCGTTGTAGCGGTGATAGACGAACACGCCTTCCACGAAGCTCGACGCGGCGTGATGCGCCGCGAACCAGCCGAACGCCAGCGCCCACGGGATCAGCAATCCGAGCACCATGCGAAGCACGCGCTCGAGCGCCTGACGCGCCGGCACGCAGGCGAGCCACGTCACGAGCCAGGACCCCGCGATGGCCATCGACGGGATCTTGACCAGACCGCAGACGCCCACCAGCACCCCCGACCAGAAGGCCAGCGGCGCCCTGTCCAGGGCACGCCAGGCGAGCCACGCCGAGCCCAGCATCGGAAGCGTGAGCACTTCTTCGGCCTGGGCGCGCGACCAGAAGCCTCCCCACGCGGGAGACCAGAGCCCCGCGAAGAGCAGCGCCGCGGCCGCGAGGCCGACCGCGCGTCCGCCGGTGCGGGCTCCGAGCGCGTAGGCCACGACGAGCGTGCCGCCGAGCCAGAGCCCCTCCCACCACCAGGCCGCGCGCACCACGTCGCCCGGGAAGATGGCGGAGCACGCCCACCAGTAGAGATAGAGCGGCGGCTTGCTGTCGTACAGGTCGCGGTACGGCAACCACCCGCGCGGTACCCAGCGGGCGAAGCACGCGAACAGTCCCTGGTCGACTCCGAGCGGCTCGGGCAGGCGAACGACGTGCACCGTGACGACCAGCGCCGCGAAGAGCGCGACCGCTGCCGCGAATGCGCGTTGGGATCGGCGTGCGCTCACCGCCGGATCGTACCAGAGCGGGTGCGCGCTCGGCGCCGCGCATGTGTCGCTTGCGCCGTCGCTAGCAGTCGATCAATATGCCGGCCCACATGAACACCAAGCGCATCGCGGCAGTCCTCGTCGTCGTGGCGGCAGCGCTCGCGATCGTGCTCTGGCAGCGAAAGCGCGCGACTCGCGCCAGCGGGGAGGTCGCCAACAAGGCCCTCGACTACCGCCTCTCGCCGGTGCTCTCGGCCTATCAGGCCCCCGAGGGCAGCACCCCCTGCGAGACCGCCTACAACGCCTGTGCTGCGCTCGACCGCGGAGCCAAGGAGCGCGGCGGGCCCACTCCGTGGAAGGTGCTGCCCGATCGCGCCACGTTCCTCGCCCGATGCGCCGCGCTGCCCGTCCAGGATCAGCAGTGCCTTCAGCCCCGCTATGCGGCCGAGCACCATGAGCCTTGCGAAGCGGCCGTCCGCCGCATTCGCAAGACCAACGCCGTCTTCGAGAGCAACCCGTCCGTACCGCTCGACTGAATGCTCGAGCGGTACCGGACGGCCGCTCGACTCACGGGCAGCTCGGGTTCGACCAGTCGCCGCTGCAGCTGCCGTACGTGCCGCAGCTGCACTCGAAGTTGTGACCGTTGGCGTCGTTCCAGTGGAAGCTCGAGTTGTCGCCGTTCGCGGTGCTCGTCGAGCTGTTCTTGACCTGCCAGAGCTCGTAGGCCGAGTCGTCGTTGCACTCGTGGCCAGGCGGGGTGTCCCAGTTGTAACCGGTCGCGCAGGCGCCGTTGTAGCCCGTCCCCGAGTTGTCCTGGTTGGGGCTCTGGATGGTGAGCGTGTCGACCTCGTTGTCGTACACCCACTGGTTGGCGCCCGACGAACACTTGTAGCTCATGCCGCTGTCCCAGGAGCAGCGGCCGTGGTTGCACGCGTCCACCTCGAGGTTCCAGTTGCACGGATTGGACGAGTCCCCGGTCCACGCGCAGTTCCACATCGCGACCGTGCCGTGGTGGGCGATGCAGAACCAGTCGACGCAGCCGCCGTACTCGTCGCCCTCGAACCAGTTGTAGTTGCCGTCGGTCGAAAGGGCCTTCTGGGCCATGATCGGGGCGGCTGCCTTGGCGCGGGCGATCAGGTCGGGCATCTCCGTCGGGATCTGGCGGGCGAACCCGCTCGTGTTGAGGATGCTCTCCGAGAACTCGGCGCCCAGGTTGGCCGCGGAGAGGGCGTTGGCCCCGTCGCGCGCCAGCTGGAAGTGCGTGTTGATCTCGGCCGCGTTGATCTTGCCGAGCGGCATCGTCGCCGACTTCGTGTTCGCCCACGAGGGGTCGATCAAGCTGTCGCCGCCGCGCTGCAGGCGGAAGGTGTTTCCGTACTCGTCGACGAAGCGCACGTCGACCTCGTGCTGCGGGTCGTTCGGGAACGCGTCGCGGTAGACCTGGGGCTTGAGCGCGCCTACGCGCGTCTGGAGGTAAACGACGTGGCCGTTCAGCTTGTAGGCGGCGTTGACTCCCCAGTCGGCCCGCGCGTCGAGAACGGTGAGCCCGTCCGCCAGCTGCGACGTCGAGCTCGAGGTCGAAGGTGCACTGCCGCAGGCGAGCAGCATCGAGCCACCGACGCCGACCAGCCCCACCACCATCCACGCTGCGAGTCCTTTGCGCATTGTTCTTATCTCCCGTCCGGGGAGCTCTTCTGCTTACGCTGTGCCAGTGTGTGATTACGCATACTTGCGTGGGAGTCGGCGCCTGGGCGTTCAGAACGTGAACCAAAGCAGGTTCAATTCGACAACTTCTGTTTCCTTCCTTAACTAAGCGCGGACAGACCTGCAGACGCGCACCGGCGAGGTCGCCCGTGCGATACTCGGTCGCGTGGAGCGCCGCGTACGCCGGGACCTCGCCGTGCTCGCGCTCGTGCTTGGCGTCGGCCTGCTGCTGCGCGTCGCGTACATTGTGGGGCAGCGCCGTGACGTCCTGTTCGACTACCCGGTCGTCGACGAGGAGCGCTACGTGGCCATGGCGCGCGCGCTCGCGCAGGGTCACATCGCCGATCCGCGGCCGTGGTTTCACCCGCCGGGCCTCGTGTACGTCTTGTCGGTCGTCTTCCGCCTGTTCGGCCCGGGGCTGCTCGCGCCACGCCTAGTCCAGGCGCTCGTGTCGACGGCGAGCTGCGGCGCCGCGTTCCTGCTGGCGCGGCGGCTCTTCTCGACGCCCATCGCGCTCGGCACCGCGGCCGTCTGCGCCTTGCATGGGGTGCTGGTGTTCGAGGCCTACGAGCTCCTGCCGCCCACGTGGATCCTGGCCAGCGATCTCGTGGCGTTGCTGCTCCTCGTGCGCGCAGGCGAGCTCCGCACGCCCAAGGCGGCGGGGGCCGCGGGGCTCGCGTTCGGGGTGTCGGCCCTGTTCGGTCCGACGGTGCTGCCGTTCGCGGCCGTGGCGGCGCTCTGGTTGCGCCGCCCCGCGCTCGTCTTCGCGTTCGTGGCCGGGCTCGCGCTGCCCATCGCGCCGGTGACGTACGGCAACTGGCAGCGCGGTCACGAGCTGGTGCTCGTCTCGACCAACGGAGGCATCAACTTCTACATCGGCAACAACGAACGCTACGAGCAGACGCTCGCGATCCGGCCGGGCGCGCACTGGGACGAGCTCATGAGCGAGCCTGCGCGCGCCGGCGTCTCGGGCTGGGGCGCCGCCTCGTCGTACTTCACGAGCAAGGGGCTCGCGTTCTGGCGCGCGCACCCGCTCGAGGCCTCTGCGCTCTACGCGCGCAAGCTGTACTTGTACTTCGACGGCCCGGAGATCCCGCGGGACACCGACCTCCAGGCGATGCGCCACGACTCCGCTATCCTGCGCGCGCTCGTGTGGCGGGGACCGCCGTGGGTGCCCGACGGCGTGCTCGTGCCGCTCGCGTTGCTCGGCGGAGTGGCGTGCTGGCGCGACCGTCGCAAGCTCCTCGTCCCGTACGCGTTCGTGGCCGAGCAGGCGCTCGTCACGGCCGCCTTCTTCGTCACGTCGCGCTACCGCGTGCCTGCGCTGCCGGTGCTGGCGATGTTCGCGTGCGCGGGCGCGGCGCGAATCGTCGACGCGTGGCGCGAGGCGGAGGGGGTCCGGCGCGCGATTCCCGCCGCGGCGGCCGTGGCGATGGCCCTGCCGCTCAACGTGTCCACGCGCGAGTCGTCGGTGACGTACGCCGCGGAGGCGGACTTCTATCGCGGGCTCGCGAGGCGCACGTACCTTCACGATCCCGCCGGAGCGGTCGATGACTTCCGGCGGGCGACGAGGGAGGATGGCGGTGACGCGCGCTTCTGGTTCGAGCTCGGCAACACGCTCGACGCCATCCAGCAGCCAGACGAGGCCGTGGAGGCCTGGCGCAAGGCCGCGGAGCTCGATCCGTCGGACCGCAGGCCGCGTCACCGTGTCGCGTTCGTCCTCGCCCAGCGCGGCGATCTGGACGGGGCGATCGGCGCGTTGCACGCCGGGCTCCTGGCTCGCGGACGGAGCGACGACAGCTCGTCCGCGGCGGACCATCTGGACCTCTTCGTGCTCCTCGGGCGGGCTCACCGCTACGACACCGCGGTCGATGAGCTCGGTGCAGCGAAGCGTGCGGATCGCGTGTACGTCGACGGGCAGATCGCCGGCATCGTGCGCGCCATGCTCGCCGACGCGTCGATCGACGACCCGGTGTTCTGGCGTGCCGTCGCCGACTCCTGCCGCGAGCTCCGGTCGCGCGACGCGGCGGAACGGTCGGCCCGGCGCGCCGAGGCTCTCGAGCGTTCGCGCTGATCCGACGACGCGAGGGACGACGCCGCGCCCCATCGGCTGCGCTGGTCTTGGAGCGCCTCGCGTGGTTTGATTCGAACGTGCGGTGGAAGCTGGCCACTCTGTCGGGGCTCGCGCCCTTCGCGCTCGCCGCGGCGTGCACGAGCCAGGCGCCCGAGCCGTCGGCGCGGTCGGGCGAGGCCGTCACGAATGCCGCCGCGGACGGAGCCGATCTCGCGGTGGTCGCCATCACCGACGGTTCCGGCCAGACCGCGTGCAGCGGCACGGTGGTCGGTGGGCACCTGGTGCTCACGGCGGCGCACTGCGCGATTCCGGAGATTCTGTACGGCGCACACGCCGTGTTCGGCGCCTCCGTCGGTGGCGCGAGCGCGTCGATCCCGATCGTCGCCGCGCGGGCGCATCCGTCGTTCGACCCCGTCACGTTCGCGAACGACGTCGCGCTCGTCGTGCTCGCGTCGGCGGCTCCAGCGACCCCCGTGCCCCTGGAGACTGCTGCACCGGCGGTGGGTGAGTCCGTGCGGGTGGTCGGGTACGGGCTCACGGCGGCGGACGCCGGCGGCGCCGGAACCAAGCGCCAGGGTACGGCGACGGTCTCCGCCATCCTGACGACCACGTTCGACGTCACGCCGAGCCCGTCGCAGCCGTGCGAGGGCGACTCGGGGGGGCCGGCCCTGGCCACCGGCGCCGGCGGCGTCGAAGCGGTGGTCGGCGTCACGAGCCGCGGCGACGCGGCCTGCGCGCAGGATGCGACGTACTCGCGCGTCGACGCGTTTCTGAGCGATTTCATCGCTCCGACCATGGCCGCCTTCGCCGACGGCAGCGCTCCAGTCGGTGCGCGTTGCCTGTTTCCCGAGCAGTGCGCGGGTGGGGCGGCGGCGTGCATCACCGCCCCGGACGACGCGAACGTGACCTACTGTACGGCGAGCTGCGCCGCGAGCACCGACTGTCCGGCCGGCATGCAGTGCGTGTCCGTGAACGGGGCCGGCTCGCAGTGCCGCTATCCGGCGCCCACTCCCGGTGCGCTCGGGGCTCCGTGCGCGAGCGCCTCGGACTGCGTGGACGCGACCTGCACGAGCACGGGCGTGTGCGCGGTGCGCTGCGTGCCCACGAGCGGTACGGCGTGTCCGAGCGGGTTCGAGTGCAACAACATCGGCGGCATCGACTTCTTCTGCGTGGCCTCACCGAGGCAAGGCGGTAGCTCGTGCGCGCTCGCGCCTCGGGGCGATGCGGGCGCCGCCGCGTGGCTGGCCTCGGCCGCAGCCGTGGCGGCGATTCTTGCGCGCCGCCGCGCCCGAGCTCGTGCGAAGCGGCCGTGAGGGCACGCTGCCCCGCTCGGGCGTAGCTCGCTCGCAGGCGATTGGCCGCGTGCCCCCGCCGATGTATCCTGGTGGAATGGGTGACGTCCTCCCCGGTCTAAAGGCCGGGGCCACCGCGGCCGGGGGGACGGTCTGGGTCGATGTGTGGCTCACGGAAATGCGCGAGGCGCTCGCGCGCGAGTCGGGCGGAGCTCCACCTTCCATCTGCGCTCGCATCGCCGAGCTGCTCGTCGCCTGCGGACGCGACGAGGAGAGCGACGCGGCGCTCGCGGAGGCAAGCCGCCTGGCCGCTCGCTCGCGCGGCGCGCACGCGATCGCCCGGGTCGTGCTGGCGCACGCGGTGAGCGCGCAGGTGCGCGACGACGACTCTCGCGCGCGGGCGTACCTCCGGACCGCGCTCGAAGGGCCTAGCCCGCTTCCGCCCGCCCTCGCCGCGCGCGCGTGGCTGGTCGAGGCGCGTCTCGCGCGCGTGCAGGGACGCAGCTACCCAGCCGTCGCGTTCGACCTCGAGGCGCTCGACGACGCGGCGGACGAGGACGACCGCACGGTGGCCGCGTTGGTCGCCCTCGAGGGGGCCGCGATCGCGCGCGAGGCGCAGGACTGGACCGCCGCGAGCGGGAAGCTGTCTCTCTCCCGCGCGCTCATCGAGCGGCTCGGAGCGCCGCGCATGGCCGCCCTCTACGAGCTCGAGGCCGGGCAGTACTCCGCCGATGCCGGCGACTTCGAGCAGGGGCTCCGCCGCATGCGCGCTGCCGTGCAGATGCTCGCCGACGCCGGGCTCCGCCGCGACGAAGGGCGCGCGATGATCCGGTACGCGGAGCTCGTCGCCGCTCGTCCGACGCTCGCTCCCAGCGAATCGGCGGCCGCGTGGTTCGGGCGGGCGCAGGCGGTCCTCGGCGCCGCCGCGACGTGGCGCGACCGCCTCGCGCTGCGCACCGGCTTCCGCAACTTCGGGCGCCGCGTCTTCGACCGGGTGATGAGCGAGAGCGTGCTCGCGCGAATCGACGCGTTCGAGAGGGCCCGGGCGGGGCTGCTGAGCGCGCTGTCGCTGTCGGTCGAGACGAGCAACCGCAGCCTGCTCGCGATCGAGCTGTCGGCCGAAACCCACCCGCAGCTCGTCGCGGAGGTGGAGCGAGCCCGCTCCGGCGGCGCGAGCAACGCGTCCCAGGCCGCGCAGGCGATCGCCGAGGTCGATCGCACCGTCCACGACCTGATCGATCTGATCGGCGCCGCGCTCGTCGAGCGCGCCCGGATGCGCGTGCTGCTCGACGCGCTGTCGGAGATGGACGCCGTGCCCCAATACGACGCGCTCCCGCCTCTGGTCGCGCGGGTCGCGGCGCGCCTGCTCGACGCCGATTGCGTCGTCGTGGCGCTCGAGCGCGACGGCGAGCTCCTCGAGTTCGGCCGGCACGGACATCTCTCGGGAGCGCCCGACGCCTGGCGCTCCGCTGCCGCGCAGGCGATGCAGCACCGCGGACGGACGCCGATGAGCGACGCCTCGCAGCTGCGGACGCGCCGGGACGAGAACCTCTTCGGGCCCGTGCTCGCCGTCGCGCTGCGCGGCCCGGACGTGACCGGCGCGATCTACGCCGACAAGGTCCGGCGCGCCGGACAGTTCCGCGAGCAGGACTATGCGATCGCACACCTGCTCGCGGAGTACGTGTCGCTCGCGCTCGACCGACTCCACGCGCGCGAGCAGGAGAGGCTCGCGCTCCACCAGCTCGCGGTGACGCTCGACGCGATCCGCGATGGCGTCATCGCGTGCGACGAACGCGGCGTCGTCACGTCCGTCAACGCCGCCGCCGCGCGGATGCTCCGCGTCCGCACGCAGGACCTCGTCGGCGTCGGGCTCGCGCAGCAGCCGGCGGTCGCGCCGCTCGCGGCCCTGCTCGCCTCGTCGCCGCGGGTCGACGGCGCGTTCCTGCGCCTCCCCCACGGCAGCTTCGTCGTCTCGTCGCGCCCGATCGGCAACGACGAGGAGCCCGACCGCGGCTTCGTGACGACGCTGGTCGAGCTCGATCGGGCGCAGAAGATGGCGCAGCGCCTCTCGGCCACGCGCGCGCGCTACACGTTCAACGACATCATCGGCCGCAGCCCCGCGCTCGAGGAAGCCGTCGCGATGGCGAAGCACGCGGCGAAGATCGACGCCAGCGTCCTGGTCACGGGCGAGAGCGGCACGGGCAAAGAGGTCATCGCCCAGGCGATCCACAGCGCCGGGCCGCGCGCGAGCGAGCCCTTCGTCGGCATCAACGTCGCAGCGCTGCCCCGCGAGCTGCTCGAGGCGGAGCTCTTCGGCTACGAGAAGGGGGCGTTCACCGGCGCGCGCGTCGAGGGAAACCCGGGCAAGTTCGAGCTCGCGGGGGAAGGGACGATCCTGCTCGACGAGATCGGCGACATGCCGCTCGACATGCAGGCCAAGCTGCTGCGCGTGCTGCAGGAGCGCGTCGTGACGCGACTCGGCGGCCGAGTGGAGATCCCGATGAACGCGCGCGTGATCGCGACGACGCACCGCGACCTCGACCAGCTCGTCGACGAGGGCAAGTTCCGGATGGACCTGCTCTACCGCCTGCGCGTGCTCGCCATCGACGTGCCGCCGCTGCGCCAGAGGCGGGAGGACATCGCGGCCCTCGCGCAGAGCTACCTCGTGCGCTTCGCCGAGCAGCAGCGAAAGCGCCTGCGGGAGCTCGGCCCCCGCGTCATCGAGGAGCTCGAGCGCTACGACTGGCCGGGCAACGTGCGCGAGCTCGCCAACGTGATGGAGGCCGAGGCCAGCCTCGCCGCGGCCGACGTCGAGGTGCTCGGGCGCCTCGCGACGCGCCTCGTGGGCCGCTTGCGGGGGGATGGCTCGACGACGGGCGAGTGGCGGGCTGCGCCGAGCTCGCAGCGCGAGCAGCCGATCATCCCGCTCGCGGAGGTCGAGAAGCGCGCGTTCTTGCACGCGCTCGATGGGATGAACGGCAACGTCGCGCGAGCCGCCGAGGCGCTCGCCGTCTCGAAGGTGACGTTCTACGCGAAGCTCCGGTCGTGGGGCATGCACCCGAAGGATCTCGGCGAGGACGGGCCGCCCAGCACGCGACGGCCGACGCGCATCCCCACGACCGACCCGCTCGCGCAGACGGACGCGAATCCGGGGGTCGAGGCGCCGCCGGCCAGCACCCGAAGCGGCCTCGCGGCGCCCGCGTCGACCAGGCCGAAGGGCCGCCGCTGAATCGAGCGACCGAGGCCGCGACGCAACGCTCGCCGCGGCATCCAAGGGACGGAACGGAGGAGCTCATGTCGAAGCCACTGACGGTCCTCGTGACGGGGGCGACCGGAAAACAGGGCGGAGGGGTCGCGCGCCGACTCCTCGAACGAGGCCACGCGGTGAGGGCCTT
>Ga0316628_100005320_pt1 | contig 10293 bp, 9 predicted proteins | sample OWC_Aug_M2_C1_D5_FD_207648 | JGI IMG/M metagenome (GOLD analysis project Ga0316628, IMG submission 207648) | Wetland soil microbial communities from Old Woman Creek delta, Ohio, United States - OWC_Aug_M2_C1_D5_C | ecosystem: Environmental > Terrestrial > Soil > Wetlands | place: USA: Ohio... | reverse complement strand
ACGGAACGCCATAAAACCCCCTGGGGTCGCGCTGTCAATTTTGATGGTTCGGAGAGCGATGAGGTTCGAAGATTTGTCGTTGACAATGCCCTTTACTGGGTAACGGAATATCACATTGACGGCCTTCGAATAGACGCCGTTCATGGGATCTTTGACTTCAGCGCCCGACATATCCTGCTTGATATCAGGTGGGAGGTTCAGCAGCAGGCGAAGAATTTGGGTCGCCAAATCGTGGTGATCGCAGAGAGCGATCTGAACGACGCTCGGGTCATCAACCCTCCGGAAAAGGGAGGATATGGCCTGGACGCTCAATGGAACGACGATTTTCATCACTGCCTCCATACCCTCCTTACAAAGGAACGGGACGGATATTATCAGGATTTTGACGACGTTCGCCAGATGGCCAAGGCGCTTCGGGAAGGGTTCGTCTACACGGGTCAATATTCCTCCTTTCGGAAGAGTCGACACGGAAATTCGTCGAAACACCTTCCTTCCACTAAATTTGTCGTCTTCTCCCAGAATCACGACCAGGTCGGGAACAGAGTGAAAGGGGATCGGCTGAGTACGTTGGTACCTTTTGAAGCCTTGAAACTTGCAGCCGGAGTGGTACTGTTCTCAGCCAACATTCCTCTCCTGTTCATGGGTGAAGAATATGGCGAGGAAACACCGTTCCAATATTTTGTCAGTCATACGGACCCGATGCTAATCGATGCGGTGAGAAAGGGCAGAAAGGAAGAATTTTCCGCTTTTGAGCGGCAAGGAGACGTACCGGATCCACAAAGCGAAGAAACTTTTCTACGTTCTAAAATCCATCTTAATCTTCGTCGGCACGGAAAACACAAAATTCTTTTCGAGCTTTATAGAACCCTCATCAAACTCAGGAAGGAAATTCCATCACTCTCTCATTTAAGCAAAGAAGAGATGGAGGTCGAGGCCTGCAAAGAAAGAGCCTTGCTGGTGGTACGACGAGGACATGGACAAGATCGAGTATGCGGTATTTTCAATTTCTTTGAAAAACCTGCAGAAAGCAGGCTTCTGTTGGAGAAAGGAATTTGGAAACGAGTACTCGATTCATCTTTGAACGAACGGAACGGGCCAGGAAGTTCTTTGCCGGAATCGATCCCATCGGATGGATCAGAGGTTCGCATGAGTTTGCAAGGCTATAGCTTTGCCCTGTATCGGCGGGTGGACTGATAAGAAATCGTGATTTCTGGAGGGACGTAGAACCTATTTATGGAGCAAGAGTTGTCGGTACCGGATGAGAAGATCAAAGAGATGTTTCGATCGGTGGCCGAGAATCTCCCCGCCTCGTTAAGGGTGCCAATCGCAACGTACAGGCTTCAGTTTAATCACCAATTCAGGTTTTCCGACGCCAAATCTATTATTTCCTACCTCCATGAGTTGGGGATCTCCGACTGCTACGCTTCGCCCTACTTTACTGCCAACAGAGGAAGCCTCCACGGGTACGATATCCTGGACCACAATCAACTTAATCCGGAAGTCGGGACAGATGAAGAGTACGGCGCGTTCGTAGAGGAATTGAAGAAATATGAAATGGGGCAAATCCTTGATATTGTGCCTAATCACATGAGCATCGCCGGAAATGAAAACATCTGGTGGATGGACGTCCTTGAAAACGGCCTAAGCTCTATCTATGCCGATTTCTTCGACATCGACTGGAATCCGGTTAAGGTCGATCTAAAGGATAAGGTGCTGCTTCCTATTCTGGGAGACCAATACGGTCGGGTCTTAGAAAATCAGGAACTGAACCTTGTATTTCGGGAAGGCGCCTTTCTCATTCTCTACGGTGATAAAAAACTGCCGCTGGACCCCACTTCCTACAAAAGGATATTAACTTACCAGATGGACGACTTGGCTGACCGGATGGGGAGGGATCACCCGCACCTCCAAGAGCTCTTGAGCATCATCACTGCGCTCAGCCATCTTCCTCTTTATACCGAAAGAGATGCAGAGAAGATCCTGGAAAGGCGAAGGGAAAAAGAAGTCATCAAAAGAAGACTCTCGAATCTCTATGCTGAGAGTGAGCAGATTCGGTCTCTTATCAAAACGAATACTTCGATATTTAACGGGAAAAAGAATCACCCGGAGACCTTTGACCTCCTTGATCAACTCCTGAACGAACAGGTGTATCGACTCTCTCACTGGCGAGTAGCAACAGATGAGATAAACTACAGACGCTTCTTTGACATTAACGAGCTGGCAGCCATACGCGTCGAGGACCCTAGGGTTTTCAGAGAAGTCCATAAGTTTGTCTTTAGACTGATCAGGGGGGGAGGGGTCACGGGATTAAGGGTTGACCATCCGGACGGGCTCTACAACCCTGTCGAATATTTCTATCGCTTGCAGAAGAGCTGTTTCATCCAATTCTGTTTCCGTGCCTTCCCCTTTTCAGACGAATCCATCCTGGAGAAGGAAATAAGAAGGCTCTACGATGAAGCATTGTTCAAGAACCCTGCCTCTTCTCTTGGGACGCCCTTTTACATCGTCGGTGAGAAAATTATGACGAAAAATGAGCGAATCCCCGAAGACTGGCCCATTTCCGGCACCATCGGCTACGCATTTCTGGCTCCCTTGAACGGAATCTTTATCAACATCGAAAACGCAAGAAAGTTTGACGAGATCTACAGCCGATTCGTAGGTCTTAAGCTCAATTTCCCGGATCTCGTATACGAAAAGAAGAAGTTGATTATGCTCACTGCCATGTCGAGCGAAGTGAATGCCCTGGGCCATTTTCTCGACCGCATTTCCGAGAAAGACAGGCACACCAGGGACTTCACGCTGAATAGCCTCACGGCCGCAGTGGTTGAAACAATCGCCTGCTTTCCCGTCTATCGGACCTATGTCAACTCTTACGCAATCATCGAGAGAGACCGGCGCTATGTTGAACAGGCCGTGGCAAAAGCGAAACGGAAGAATCCCGCTGTCAGTGCCACGACCTTTGATTTCTTGCAGGATGTGCTGCTTCTCAAATATCCTGATGATTTGAGCGAGCCGGATAAAGGGGAATGGCTCGACTTTGTCATGAAGTTCCAGCAGGTCACCGGACCCGTGATGGCAAAGGGCCTCGAAGATACGGTGTTTTACTTCTACAACCGGTTTGTCTCACTCAACGAAGTGGGTGGAAATCCGGAAAGGTTCGGCACAACCCTTGACGCCTTCCACGGACAAAATATGGAAAGAATCAAGTTCTGGCCCCACGGCCTGATCGCCACATCGACTCACGACACGAAGCGGAGTGAGGATGTCAGGGCAAGATTAAACGCCCTCTCGGAAATTCCCGATGAGTGGAGATATCATCTGACGAAGTGGAGCAGGATCAATAAGAAGAAGAAGTCGGTGGTTGAAGGCCAGTTGGTCCCTGATCGTAATGAAGAATATCTGTTCTATCAAACCCTCCTGGGGATCTGGCCCCTTCGTCCGATAAATGGAACAGAGTACGAGGTTTTCGAGAGAAGGATCAAAGATTACATGTTAAAGGCAACCAGAGAGGCCAAGGTAAACAGCAGTTGGATCAACCCCAACATACCGTACGAAGATGCCCTCCTAAAATTTGTTGACGACGTGATGTCTCCGTCGCCGACCAACCCTTTTATACGGGGTTTTGAGCCGTTCGCGAAGAAAGTTTCCTATTTCGGAATGTTCAATTCTCTTTCTCAGGCCCTTCTCAAAATCGCTTCACCCGGGGTTCCTGATTTTTATCAGGGCACGGAGATATGGGACTTCAGCCTGGTTGACCCCGATAACCGAAGACCCGTTGACTTCGGCACCCGGAAAGAAATGTTAAAGGATTTGAAGGACAAGATGGCCGCGTGCGGGTCTGATCTTCCAGGGTTTACCAGGGGACTCCTTCGGGAATGGGGAGACGGCTCAATAAAGCTTTACGTGACATTCAGATCCCTCCGTTATCGGAGAGAAAACCCCCGACTGTTCTCGGACGGGGCCTATCTGCCGTTGCAGGGTGATGGGGAGTTCAAGGAGCGCGTCTGTGCTTTTGCAAGGCTGGCAGAGGGGAAAATCATTTTGGTAATCGTCCCCAGATTCCTGACCCGGCTTGTGAAAAGCCCCGATGAATTACCTCTAGGGCATGAGGTTTGGGGGGATTCGAAGGTGGTGATACCTGGGGAAATACCGGCCGTTGGATTCAAAAATATCCTCACGGGCGAAGCCATGGGTTTGGTTGAACAGGACGAAAAGGCGGCGTTAGCCCTCGATCAGGTTTTCGCTAATTTCCCAGTGGCGATGTTGGAGGCAATATGAAACTCATTTACGAGTGAGGAATTCCGTTAGCTGGGTTTTTGATTTGGATCGTCTTGACTTTGATCATCGTCCCGGGCTTCGTGCGCTATCTGCAGAAAAGGGCCGATCAAACCCAACGGACTCTTGACAAAGTCCTTTCTTCCGTCTTAGGAACCCCCTTCACCCTATTTTTTCTTGGCCTCGGGTTGAGCCTATTCCTGGACATAATCCCTCCCGTACCCACGAAATTGACGAAATACTCTAACGCCTTCCTCATCATCCTCTTCGTTCTGGCCGGTTATCTCTTTCTGGACGGTCTGATGACGGAGGCTCTTCGACGGTATAGCAAGAAGGTAGAATCCATCGTTCCCTCGGAAGGGGTCATGAGAACGCTATTTAGAACCATCATTTTGGTCTTTGTTTTTCTCATCGTCCTCGACCGCCTCAAAATTACGATTACTCCCTTTGTTGCGTCCCTGGGAATCGGGACCGCGATAGTGGGGTTTGCTCTTCAAGAGACCCTTTCAAATTTTTTCTCAGGAATTTACATCAACTTGGACAAGCCCGTTCGGATCGGAGATTATATCCGGTTGGAATCAGGAGAAGAAGGTTACGTCGCTCTCGTCGGATGGAGAAGCACAAAAATTCGGATGCTTTCAAACAATATTCTGATCGTCCCCAATGCAAAATTGGCGGGAAGCCGAGTCATCAATTTCTATCTTCCTGAACTGGATTTGTCGATCCTCGTCAACGTAAGTGTGAGTTATCAGAGTAACCTGGAGAAAATGGAAAGAGTGACGGTGAACGTGGCCAAACAAGTCCTTCAAGAGATCGAGGGGGCAGATAAGGAATTTGAGCCTTTTATCCTCTACAACCGCTTCGGGGAATCCGGTATCCATTTCACGGTCATCCTCCGGGGGAAGGAGTATACCCATCAATATCTCATCATTCATGAGTTTATCAAACGTCTTCATCGCCGTTATCAGTTGGAAGAAATCGAAATCCCGTACCCCGCCCGCGCGCTATATATGAAGAATACAACTCCAAAAACCGATCCTTCCTGTCGATCCCGCCCGGTCCAAATAGGAACCGGGGAGCCGGGTGACCCAGAATGAGGTGTGGCTAGCGCGATATAGCAGATTCATGGTGACTACCAAACCTCAAGAATCTGAGCTTCATCTGAGAACGAATATATGTCCGTTTACATATACGACGAAAGCCGCGCCAAAGTACAGTGCTTTTCATAGAAAAATACACAGTTTCATCCATTTATCTAAGAAACCACCATCTATTAGAATAAGTTATTGCACGAAGCGGTTTTGTCGTATGAAGAGAGGGAGCCGGCCATGTTGTGGACGATTTTCGTAATTCTTCTGATTCTGTGGCTTCTTGGAATGATCAGCGGTTACGTGATCGGTGGATTCATTCATATCCTCCTTGTGATCGCTATCGTGGTGGTGCTGATTCGGATTATCCAAGGTCGAAGACCGCTATAGCCATTTGGGTCGTTTAACCTAAAAAGGAAGGAGGTCAATTCTTATGAAATTGACCGTGTTAATCGGCATTGCTTTAATCGTCCTGGGAGTCGCGGCGCTTGCTTACCAGGGTATTACTTATACAACTCATGAAAAGGTTCTCCAAATCGGTCCTCTCGAAGCCACCACGAAGACAGAGAAGACGATCCCATTGCCACCCATCTTGGGTGGCGCCGCGCTTGCAGGTGGGATTCTGTTGGTCTTTATCGGAGGCAGAAAGAAGTGAGATGGAGAGTGCAAGAGCGCGGAGCAATAGCACCATAGAACGCTTGGGTCCTCAGGATAAGGTGGTCCAGCCATCGGCTTTCACGCCTTATTCAGTATTGGTTTTGATTCACGTATGTTTTTATCCATATGGAAAAAAAGGACGGATCTATCGCAAAAACCAAGTCCATATTTCGATCTTTCGTTTTAGCGGATATCATCACGCTGGCAAATGCAAGCTGCGGGATGGCTGGGATCTTTCTATGCCTCAATCAGGCCTCGGGGACCCGTGGCCCTTATTTTTGGGTTGTATTTGTCCTTCTTCCCCTTGCGCTGGTTTGCGACATTTTGGACGGCTTCGTCGCTCGTCGACTCGCCAATCATTCACCACTGGGGGCGGACCTTGACTCTCTGGCTGATGTTGTCTCCTTTGGCGTCGCGCCGGCAGTACTCGGATTCACATTGGGCTTAAGGGGTCTCTGGGACGTATTGATTCTGATTTACTTTGTGGTTTGCGGGATCAGTCGACTTGCCCGGTTTAACGTGACCGCTCCATCGCTTGCCGACCGAACCGGAAAGGTAAAATATTACGAAGGCACGCCTATTCCTACCAGCATCGTGATCGTTGCCCTTCTCGGGATCGCTTACTGGCTGGACTGTATTGATACCCACATCCTTTTCGGATCCTTCCGCATAGGGCGTTGGGCTCTTCACCCCTTCGCCATCGTTTACGCGATCAGCGGGAGCGCGATGACCAGCAGCACCATCCGCATTCCAAAGCCATGAGAGCTAAAGTTTTCGTCCTCATGATACTCTTTGATATTGCTCTCAGCTTTCCCGTACCTCTCTCGGAATGGAACGTCCCATCACCCAATATGAATGATTTGGGCAGATGTTGGAACGAAGAACAAAAATGGACAATCACTATTACAGCAGGGAGCAAAGGTGGAGAATGTGGGTGGTATCTAACTTCTCTTCGACGTCTTCCGGCACACAGCGGCCTTACTAAGATTCAGAATACGAGGATTGTCTGCAAATCTTGTGGTTGATATTCCTCAAAACAGTGCAAGAAAATAGAATATGCATATTATCAGGGGTCGGTTGTCTTTTTTACGCATCCTAGGCAAATCCAAGGCCATTTTTGCAGTGCCTCTCGTGATAGCAATGATAGCTGTCTGTCAACCTGCCTTTGCTCAGAGGAATAGCCTCTCAGGTCCTGTTAAGGAGAATGACACCCTGTTGGCAGCAAATCTAAGGTGCGAAAGCGTGCTAGCACCGGATGGGATTAACGCTTTCGATACGATTCCGAACGAAACCGCAAACATATTCATGAACCAGGAAGCACGTTTGAGGTTTAGGCCAAGCAACTCGAAGCCCGTTCTTTCCTGGGAGACGGAGGCTGGTAAGAGTTATTTCATCCCTGCCCTTGAGATTCCCGCATTCATTTTAGCCCTCAATGCGTTCGACCGGCTTGTTTATGGCAATCAGGTAGAGGATGGAAAAAAGGTCTACAGCACAAACTTCTCCACCTTCTGGGACCACGTCGCTCACGGCCACTGGCGATACGATAACGACTCCTTCCACGTGAACCAGTTCGGGCATCCGTACCAGGGGTCCATCTACCATGGACTCGCGCGATCAGCCGGCCTAGACTTCTGGGAGTCGCTCGGATATACGTTCCTTGGGAGTTTTCTCTGGGAGACAGCCGGCGAGACCACTAATCCCTCCATCAATGACCAGGTTGCGAGTGGTATCGCAGGAAGTTTCTTTGGGGAAGTGCTCTTCCGGATGGCGAGCTTTCTACTCGAAAGTGGAGGCGGCGAGCCTGGGTTCTGGAGAGAGCTTGGCGCGGCCGCGCTTTCACCTCCAACAGGATTTAACCGTCTCGTTTTCGGCGATCGGTTCAAAGCCGTATTCCCGAGCCGTGATCCGGCTGTTTTTCAGTGGGTGCGGCTTGGCGAAGGTTTGATCATGAGCGACCGGACCGGCTCAAGTGCCACACGTAACCACCAGGAGAGCCTGAACTACTCCATGGCCTATGGCCTCCCCGGGAAGCCCAACTATAGCTATACGCGCCCTTTCGACTACTTCCAAGTTGAAGTTACTGCAATCAGCCATGCCAATGTATTGGAAAACATCACAACCCGAGGACTGCTTCTCGGAAACAAATACGAAGTGGGCAATTCCTATCGCGGGATTTGGGGTCTATACGGCAGCTTCGACTACATTTCACCGCGGTTCTTTCGTGTTTCGAGCACGGCGGCCTCTCTCGGTACCACTTCCCAGTGGTGGCTTGCCCCCGCGGTGGCTCTTCAGGGCACAGTCCTTGGCGGAGTTGGTCTCGGCGCGGGTGGAAAAGCTTTCAGTGAGACTAACCGCGACTATCACTTCGGAGCTACCGGGCGGGCTGTATTAGCGCTCCGTCTCATCCTCGGCGACATAGCCATGCTCGACACGACCGGACGCGGATACTATATTAGCAGCCTGGGTGGAAGCAAGCCCAAGGGAATTGAGGCGATCAGCCACCTGGAGGCAGGACTCTTCTTTCGAGTTTACGGCCACCATGCTCTCGGTATCCAATATCAGACGTTGTTCCGGAATGCACGTTATTCCGGCCGGGCCAACGTACACCAAACCCAGGGAACCTTGAGCGTCGTTTATGCCTTGCTCGGTGACATCCGGTTCGGTGCTGTTGAGTGGCGAAAAGAATGAGTTAGGTGACCTCAGATGTGCCGGTGTTGTATGGCCTTTTCCAGAAAGGAAAAGGAACGGCAATAGCTTTACTGGTAAGGGACAAAGCACTTACCGAAGTCTTGGCAATGGGAGTGGAATGAATGGGCGCAGAGCTCTAAAGGCAGGGAGGGCAGGATGAGACCCGGCAAATCATCTTCATTTTTTAATCGCTTCGCAAAATGGACAGCCCGGGCGACAGGCAAACCTGTTGCTTTCGCCTTAGCGTTTGTGACTGTCGTCATTTGGGCTGCGACAGGACCGATCTTTGGCTTCAGTGACACATGGCAGCTCGTAATCAATACTGGAACGACCATTGTTACTTTTCTGATGGTATTTCTCCTACAGAACACACAATATCGTGACTCTGAAGCCATCCAGATCAAGCTGGATGAACTGATCCGTGCTATAGAGGGAGCTCACAACATGCTTCTTGAACTGGAGGAGCTCGACGAGAAGGACCTGGACCGTATTAGAGCCGGATACCGCAGGTTAGCTGAACAGGCCAGAAAGGACTTAAAGAAAGGGAAAGGTGATACTGGGGTGCCAGACGTGAGGACCTAACCCCCGAAGCATCTGATGATCTGGGGCAAAGGAGGGAATCCAAGAAGAAGTCTTGGGATCCCTCTCAAAATACAGCGTCTTTTGCTTCAAACTACACCCTTCGCCCCATTTTCTTTCCAAGCCTTTTCCGATACAATGGAAGAAGATTTTCGATTGAAATAAAGTGAATACAGCCCTGCCTGTTTTTTGTTTCAGCAACTTTCTCCAGAAGGACAATAGGGGGTGATCGTGTTGTGGCGAAAACGGTCTCCTATTTTTGTCGACATCCAGTCTTCGGGGAAAGGTGAGAAAGCCTTCAAAAACGGACGGAATTTTATCCCAATAAACCAAGAAAAGGAGGTAACCGAAATGAGACGATTTGGGATCCCCATCACCTTGATATGCTTGGCCTTGATCCTCCCCCAAGTGGCATCCAGCGAAAACCCCAAGAATCAAAATGGAGAGTACCAGAAGCAGATCGAGATGAAACTGAAAGAATTCAAGCAAAACATTGAAGAACTGAAGGGGAAGGCCGCCGAGTTAAAGGAAGATGCCAAGAGGGAATTCAACGTGCAAATGAAGGAGTTGCAGAAAAAGGAAAAGGCGGCGAATCAAAAGTTGAAAGAACTGAAATCGGCGGGGTCCAAGACCTGGGATAAGTTAAGGGCCCAAATGGACGCCGCAATGGACGAATTGAATAAGGAGTACGAGAAAATCATGCCCCGTTTTAAGAAGACATGAGAAAACGGGGGAAGAGGCGACCGATAAAAAAAGAGGACAAAATGGATAAATTAGGTTTATCTCATCGGTCCGCTTCTCCTCCTCTCTGCCTGTTTGCCTTTCTTTTATATCTCCTCACTCTTGCCGGATGTGCCACCTTACCAAGATTCGAAGAGATGTATCAACGAATAGACGCCGAAAAAGAGAAAACGCCGAAGATCATCGGTCCTCATGGGCAGCTCTCTCCTACGATTAGCAAGAAGATCATGGAACGGCTGAAAAGGCAAGAAGGACCGACAAACAT
>Ga0316628_100005319_pt1 | contig 10293 bp, 4 predicted proteins | sample OWC_Aug_M2_C1_D5_FD_207648 | JGI IMG/M metagenome (GOLD analysis project Ga0316628, IMG submission 207648) | Wetland soil microbial communities from Old Woman Creek delta, Ohio, United States - OWC_Aug_M2_C1_D5_C | ecosystem: Environmental > Terrestrial > Soil > Wetlands | place: USA: Ohio... | reverse complement strand
CGCCGGGCCCCAGAACATCGAGCCGTCCGGCCGGTGGTAGTCTATGGAAGCAGGAAAGACTGGCGTGAGGTGGCCCCACAGCGCCGGCTCATTCCACCCGCCTTTGTACCACTTCTTGACCTTCCCGGATGGATTGTTGCGGTCCGCGTAGCGCATGCGCGCCGCCCAGACTCCCTGTTCCTCGAACGCGGAATCGTAGCTGGTGCCGTAGAAATAGAAGTATTCCTTCTTGGGGTCGAGATAGAGCACGAAATCCCCGGTGCCGCCCACGTCCCACGGGCTGGCGGAATTGCAGCGGACCGCGCAGGGGCGCGCCTCGATGATGAATCCCAAGTCCTCCCAGGTCGCGCCGTTGTCATAGGAGCGGAGCCAGCCGATTTTGGGCATGGTGGGCAAATGATCGTTGGAAACACACACGGCGTCGAGCTCGTAGTGGTAGGCGCCGTAGAGCGTCCCGTCGTCGTCCTTCCAGGTAGTTTCGATCCAGATGTAAAGCTTGTCGTTCAGGGCGCCCAGCTTCGTCGAGATACGATTCCCGAGATGAAAGAGATCCGGCCCCGAATTCCGGTGGGGGTGACCGTAAGAATTGAACACATACAAGGTGTCGCCGTCCCAGTGGGCAGGGCTGTTGCTGTCTACGCCCGTGATCAGTATCTCCGGAGCGTCGCCGAACACCACCGAAGGAAGGCTTTCTCCCGCCGCCATTTTGGGGGCCTGCTCGAACGGAGCGGAAGCGCTCCGATCGGAACCGGCAGAGAGCGCGGTCAGCCCCACAACCATCATGGCCGCCGCCCAGCATCTCAAGTTACTTCGCATGATTCCCCCGCCAGAGGTTTTTCCAGTGTCCCGCCCGTCGTGCCAAGCATGCCACGACTATTCCGGGTTCTCGCCTGGCCTCAAAAAGGTAATCTCCAGGCGGGACGTTCCGGTCATGAAAAAGCGACCGGTTCGCCCGCACAGCTTGTCGGTCTCGCCTTTCTCCGTACCGATGACCTGAGGGTACCAGCCGCTTGAGACGATATCGGTGATCACCGTGCCATCGGGGGCGGGCCGCAGGTCGCCATAACGGGCGCCTTGCGGAACGAGCAGCATGTCGCCGACTACTTTCCCGATGGTCGTCGCCCTGAGAATCCCCTCGCGGTTGAGAATCATCCGCGGCTTGCTCCATCCGGTGGGGTCGCCTACATCTCGATTGAAGCTGATGTAGATACCGTCCTCGGTGAGCTTGGTGTCGATGGCATGATTGAGGACCATCACGTACATATTGAGATAGGTGTTCCAGTGAATGGACGGCCCCCAAAACATCGAGCCGTCCAGTCGGTGGTAATCGCGCTCGGCAGGAAAGACGGGGGTAACGTGGCCCCAGATCCCGGGCTCGTTCCAGCCCCCGTTGTGCCACTTCATCACCTTGCCGGCGGGAGCATTCCGGTCGGTGTAGCGCATCCGCGCCGCGAACACGCCCTGTTCGGCCATCTCCGGATCGTAGCTGGTGCCGTAAAAATAGAAATACTCCTTCTTCTGGTCCAAGTAGAAGACAAAATCTCCGGTGCCCCCGGAATCCCAGGGGCTCTTGGTCAGGCAGTTGATTCGGCAGGGGTCGGCGGAAATGATGAATCCCAAGTCGTCCCACGAGGCGCCATTGTTGATGGAGCGGATCCAGCCGATGCGGGGCGCCGTCAGGACGTGGGTATTGGAAAAGCAGATCGTGTCCGGCTCATAGTGGTAGGCGCCATAGAGGGTGCCGTCGTCGTCCTTCCACGTGCTTTCGATCCAGGTGTTGAGTCGATTGTTGTGGAATCCCATGTCCACGGAGATGCGCTTCCCGAGGTGCTCGAGGTCCGGTCCCGATGTGCGCCACGGGTGGCCGAAGTTGTTGAAGAGGTAGAGCACATCGCCGTCCCAGTGGAGAGGATTATTCGAATCCGCCTCGTGCAGAAGGTGGCGTTCCGGGACTTCGACGCCGGGCATTTGAATCAGAGGCGCGTCGCGCAGAGCCACCGCCGGAAGAGGTTGCCCTGTTTTCGACTGCTCTCGCGTCTCCTGGGAGAACTCCGGGCGCGCCGCGAGGAAGAGACCTATCGCGAGGAGCGCCGGGACGATCGCCCAGAGAGTTCGTCGAGTGGCTCGCATCGTTGTACCTCCAGACTCCCGTCCGATTCCCGCCGCGGTGACCTGCTCATTTGGTCGGCTTCGCAGGCGCAGGCAGGCCAGGCAGATTCATTCCCGCGACGATTCCCAAGGCGGGTTGGACGTAGGACAAGAGGAATCCGACCGTGACCGGACGGGTCTGGCCCAGGAACTGCGGCGGGCGACCGGTCCCCTTGGCGCCTTCGGGATTGTTCACGCCCCACTCCGCCCAGATGTCTCCCCGTCCATACGGATCCGGGGAGCGGTTTTGACTCTTGCGTATTTTCTCCAACGCCCCCACGACGGCTTCGGCGTAACGTGCATTCCCGGTCTTTTCGGAAAGCACGGCGAGCCCGTACAGGGTAAGGGGAGCAACATCCATGGATTCTGCGATGCCCTCCGGGCCCATGACATACTTAAAGGCGCGTTCGAGCGGCTCCAGACATCGCCGTTCGTCGGTCATCGCGTAGTAGTCAGCCAGCGCCATGATGGCGTGATCGGTGAATCCCGCAATCTTCCGTCTCTCCGAATTTCCCAGGTAGGCGGGCCAACTACCGTTGGGGTTTTGGTACCTCAAAAGAATTTCCGCCGGGATTCTGCTGGCCGCCAGGAATTTCTCCTCACCCGTATACTTGTGGAACTCGCACATCATGTGGAGGAGCACCGACGTCGTGCGAGTATCGCTCTGGATGACCTCCGGCTTCAGACTCGCCAAATAATCGCCACATCGAATGAGCCAATCCCACACGACGGGGTCGCCACTCACGCCCGCCCAGGCGAGCAATCCTAGAAGCCAGGAATGATCGGGTTCGCCAGCTTTTGCCGTGGCCACGTAGCAGTGCCCGTAGCTGTGCGTGTACATCCCCCAGTACGGATGATGGCGGACATCGAGATCGAGGAGATGCCGCGCCACAATCCTGCACCGCTCCCAGACCGCGGGGTCGCCCGTACGGTAGTAGTAAAGGAGCAGCCCGAGGAATTGGTCGCCCTCGTTGTTCTGCCAATAGCCCTCCCGAGGCATTTCGCCCTTGTCTCCCCACTTCGTTCCAGGATGGCACATGTAGTTTGTAGAGGCCGTGAAATACTTGAAGTCCCCGTAATCGAATTTTCCGTAACACTTCAGAAGATCGATGTGCCGGTTCAGCCAGCCAAAGCACCCGTCCATCATCTCGTCGAACTGGCGATAGCCCGTGCCGCGTGGGGAGAACGCACCCAGCGCCATCGTTGCCGCAACGTAACCCGCCTCCAGATGCGCGCGGACAGGAGCGAGAGTCTTGCTCCACCATTTCTTCTCAAAGGTTGGGGTCCCCCGGCCTCCCCAAACGCTCAAGACGATTTCCTGCGTCTTGGACATACCCTGGCGCGCATCCAGGCATTTCTTCTTGGGGTCGATGAAAGCCCAATACGGATGGGGCAGGATGGGCCAGTATTTGGTCATAGAGTAGGCCCGCTCGCCCTGCGGATTCGCCGGAAGCAGCGGTTTGCTGAGCAGATGATCGATCCCCCGCTCCGGCCACAGTCCCACGCTCAGCTCGCCCTGCTTGAGGGCGATCTCGTTCGGGTACTCTTCCCAGAAGTCAGGCACCCACACTCCCAGGCAGCGCTGCTGATTCTGGATGTAGAGCCAGCCGGGTGAATGCTCACCGTTACAGCCGCCGCTGGAGAGATTCTGAATTCGTCCATCGGGATTATGGATCTTGGCCCAGTACCAGTTGTAGTCTTCCTGCAGGACGTAAACCGGCCAGTCCTTGAGGAACGGCCCGTCATAGATTCCCGTCGCGCAGCCGATCACCAGGCGCTCCGGTTCAAACTCGAAGGGGAAAACCACGCGAATGTCCTTCACCTGCTCAGAAGGGCTATCGGTGGCGTTGACCCAGGCGACTTCCAGAAGGATTTCCGAACGGCCCCGGAAGGCTGTGCACCGGATGATGAAGTCGAAGAGAGCGTCGTTGTCCTGAGCGCGGCATTTCCCTTCGACGCGCGCGCGCGCCCGCACCGGTCCGCGCTCTTCGACGACCACACGCCGAGTGTTGCCATCGAGCGAAGCCCGGAACGCTCTTCCGTCGTGCCGCGTCAGCACAAGATCGCCGGCAGATGGTCCCGTGATGATCGGCTGAGGTTTTCCGGCCGCGTCAGGAGCAGCGAGCATTTCCAGCCAGCTTCCGCCGGACTTGGCGATGGTGAGGGTGATTTCTCCGCTGTCGAGGACGACTCGCTCGCCGTCTTCACGGACCAGATCCGGCGCTGGGGGCGTCTGGCCGTCCCGCAAAACGTAATCCCCGGCGCCCGCGGCGGCCTCAAACACTACGGCCAGCCAGCGAACGCTGCCGTCGGGCCATTTCATGGCCGGCCGCAATTGCGTGAAAACCGCCTTTCTTTCGGGCGAGTAGACGGCGAGGTTTTCCGGATGATGGAGCCGGCCGCGTGCGAAAGGAACGCTGGTCTCGACGGGGGCGCCGAGCGGCGGTGGGCCGGCGGGTGAGGGCACGTGGAGAACGATGGCCCGGTCGTCGCCAGCTTGTGGGCCAAGGTCACCCGCGGCGCGCGCGGGCAAGAGTGAGCCGAGGGAAAGGGCCGCGCCCGTCCCCAGAGTCCCACTGAAGAAGTCGCGGCGGGAGAGCTGGTTGGACTTTCGGGACCGCTTCATCCCTCTCCTCTGGTCGGGGTCATTCCGGTTTCTCTCCCGGCTTCAGGAAGGTGATCTCGAAGTTCGACAATCCGCCGAGGAACAGCCGGGCCGTGCGGCCCGCGAGTTTGTCGGTCTCTCCTTTGGCGGTGCCGATGATTTCGGGGTACCAGCCGTTGTTCATGACATCCGCCAGCCCCGTCTCTCCGCCCGCCGTGGCCTGGTGAATGCCCTCGAGATCAATGAGCATTTGCGGCTTGCTCCACCCTTTGGGGTTCCCGATGTCGCGGTTGAAACTGATGTAGATTCCGTCCGCGTCGAGATGCGTGTTGATGGCGTGGTTCAAGACCATCACATACATGTTGAGGTAAGTGTTCCAGTGAATCGAGGGCCCCCAGAACATCGACCCGTCTTTCTTGTGGTAATCCCGCGAGGCCGGGAAGACAGACGTGACGTGACCCCACAATGCGGGCTCCTTCCACCCCCCTTTGTACCACTTCAGCACTTTGCCGGAGGGCGCGTGCCGGTCAGCGTAGGCCATGCGCGCCGCCCAGACTCCCTGCTCCTCAAACCGCGGATCGTAGCTCGTTCCGTAGAAGTAGAAATACTCCTTCTTCGGGTCGAGAAAGAACACAAAATCGCCCGTGCCGCCGGCGTCCCAGGGACTCTCGGTCTTGCAGTTGATCGCGCACGGGCTGGCCATAATGATAAACCCGAGGTCTTTCCAGTTCTTGCCATTATCTTCGGAGCGAAGCCAGCCGATCTTGGGGGCGGTGGGGAGGTGGGTGTTGGAAAAGCAGACGCCATCCGGCTCGTGGTGAAACGCGCCGTAGAGCGTTCCATCGTCATCCTTCCAGGTGGCCTCAATCCACATGTCGAGCTGGTCGTCGAAGTTACCCAGATGAACCGAAGTCTGGTTCCCCAGGTGGGAAATATCCGGCCCCTCGGTGCGAGTTGGATGCAGGAACGAATTGAAGAGGTACAGCGTATCGCCATCCCAATGCAGCGGGCTGTTGCAGTCGATGGCGTGCTCGTACTTGTACTCCTTGACTCCCGGCATCCGAATGAACTCGGCTTTGCGCAGGACGAACGAGGGCAAGTCACTGGCTGCCGGCTGGCCCTTCGTGGATTTCTTCCCCGCGTCCCGGCCGGGATCGGAAGCGTAGCAGAAAACGGCCATCAAAAGGAGCGCGAAGACGGCCAGAGCAAACCTGGAGCAACGTCGCATGACCATTCTCCTATCCCCCCGTCGGCTTGAAGTGGAATGCTTTCGTGGAGGTGAACTGGAATCCTGAAGGCTCCGAGTTCAGGCAGAGACGGGCGGGCTCACGAGCCCACCCGTCTTGTTTTCAAATTCCAACCTGCCTGTCCAAACGCCGACGCTCGGCGAACTACCAGGCAAACTTTATTGAAAACTGCATGGCGCGCGGGTCGGTCTGAACGTTCGTGATCCTGCCGAACTCGCAATCGAACCTGTGGAGTCTGTCCGTCTCACCATTGGGTCCCGGCGGCAGGCAAAACACATTATTCGGCACACCGAGGTTCTGGTGGTTGAGAGCGTTGAAAACGTCCCATCTGAAGTTGAAGTATTTCGTTTCGCTCAGGCGGAAGTCCTTACCCAGCGACATGTCAGCGTTCCAGAATCCCGGGATGCGGCCGGAAGGAGGTCGCAGGCCGCTGTTGCCGAGCTGCCAATAAGCGTCCACGGTGTTTAAGTCCACGGATGTGCCATCAGGCCAGACTCCAGTCGAAAGGGCTGTGGTCAGCGCCTGGTCACATCCCCACGGAGGGCAGAAGGCATTCGGGTTGTACCACTGCTCGGCGCGCTCCTGTCTTGTTTTGTCGCTCCGCCCGGCTGAGAGGTCTCCAACCAAGTTGGGCAGACAACTGAGGTAGCCATAGGCGCCGTCGCATCCCGCCCGGCTATTCGCGCTCTTCATGGTGAAGTACATCGGCACTCCCGATTGGAAGTTCCAGTTCTGGGTTAGCTTCCAACCTCCGATGAGGGCGTTAACCCATCCTCCGACGTTCGCGAAGGACTTCCCCTTGCCGAAGGGCAGCTCCCACGTCGAGGCAAAATTGAAGACGTGAGTCGTGTCGTCGGGAGCCAACGCATCGTAGCGACGCAGATTCTCAACGTCCTCCGCGCTGGTGTGCGTAGAGAAGTCGGCGATACCCCCGCCCGCGGCCCCGGGGATGTATGCAATGCGCCCCACTCCTCTGCTTTGAACGGTTGGGCCGAAGGTATTTGCCGCCAGGGCGCCGAGGCCGGCGCTCACGATGTTCTTCGAGTACGTGTATGCGGCGATGAAATTGAGGCCGTGCGAATAACGCTTCTCCACCCTAAGCTGTCCTGCATGGTACTTGCTGTATCCGTCCGGCGAGAGCATAGCCTGCACCGACCACCACTGCGGGTACGGCCGGAGGGCATACCATCCTGAGCAAACTACCTCGTCAGGGGAGTACCAGCGGCCGCAGTCGCCGAAGGCGCCATCAAGGGATGGATCGACCGGGTAGATCCAATCGTTAATCTGCATGCGGACATCCTGATAGGTTTTCGCGCGCACCCCATCAATATCCCGAATCTCGTCTCCTAATAGATGCGAGCCGTGGCTGCCCACATAACCTGCGCTGACCACTATATCGCCGGGAAGCTCGCGCTGAATAAACAGGCTCCACTGCTGGATGTACGGATCTCGGTCTCCCTTGATGAAGCCCCACACGGGAGTTGCGTCACCAACGAATTGGTAATCGTTGGTTCGGTTGGCGTTCAGATCTGGGAACTGAATCGAAGGAGCCCCCTGACTCAGGACCCATGAAGGACCCGCGTAGATGCTGGCCGTGACCGGAGTGCTGACACTGACGGAGGATCCCACAGTGCTCCAGGCGCCATTCCCCTGGCCGAACGCCGCTGACAAGCTGTTGCTATAGACCATCCCGTAGCCGCCCCGGATGACGGTTTTCGTGCTGCCAAAAGGTGACCAGGCGAAGCCGAAGCGGGGCCCCAAACTGTTCTTGTTAGCGGGAAACACATTCCGATCGGGATGCCCCGGCGTCCCCATGTAGACAATCTTGCCTGGGTAAGGAGTTTCGGGGTTCATGACGCTCAGGTCGAAATTGGCCAGCATGTCGTGACGCTCACGGATCCACCCGTAGACATCCCAGCGGAGACCAAAGCTCAGGGTAAAGTTCTTGGTCACCCGGAAATCGTCCTGCCCGAAGAAAGCCCAGTCATCATTGGTCTGCCACGGGGATTTCTGTACGGCGGAAGCGCCACCACCTTGGGCAACCGCCCCCAACAGGAACTCGGCCAGCCCACTACCTCCCGTGCCCCAGTAGGCGTTGGTGCTCAAGTACCAGCCGTCGAAATTGATGTTGTAACCTGCCGCCGCACTGCCGAAGAGGTTGTTCCTGCGGAACGTGAAGCCGGTCTTGATGGTGTGCCGGCCCCAGACCTTGGTTAGGTTGTCGCTCAGGGTGAACGCCTGCTGTCCGAGGCTGGTGTTTTGGTACGCGACGGGGCCGAAACTCATGCCGCCGCCGATGTCCCAGAAGCTAATGGTAGGGACGGGTTGAAGCGGTTCGAAGAGCCAGAAGTTCAAGTCCTTGACCCGTTCCTGGACTTCCTTCGTGTGGGTGACGCTCTCCGGATTGGATTTGGCGATAAGGTTCTGCCGGCCAAAAGAGAAGCGGAACTCGTTCACGACCGTCGGCGCGAACGTTGACGTAAGACCCAGGACACCCAGTTGGTTGCGCGTATTGTAGGGGTAGGCGCCTGCCTGCCCGGTGTTCGTTTGCGCTGTGGCACCGTTCCAGGGGTAACGGTAATTGGAGTAGTAGCTGGGATTGAAGAGCCACGACGCGAACAACCGGTGTTTGTCGCTGATCGTGTGATCGATCTTCACCGACATGTTGTGCGTCGTCATGCTGCTGCCGACGGCGCCCAGGTAGTTGTTGCAAACGTAGCTGGGGTCACAGGGAGAGAGCGGATCGCTGAAGTTAGGATTTGGTATGGAGTCGAGATAGTATTTGGCCAGGGGATCAATGGGCCGGTACAACGCAATATTGAGCGACGGGAAGGGATCGCGGATGTACCAGCCCGTGGCGTCGTCCCATCTTGTGGTGAAGGGATCGTAGATACAGTTCAGCTCCCCCGGATCTCCCGGGACGCCACATCCCGCGAATCGCGGATCATTGGTAAAATCCCCATTCCTTGCGGCGGGCAAGGGAACAGTTAGAATCTTGTTCTGCCGCTGATGAAGAAAGGACATCTCCTCGGAGACGAAGAAGAAAGTCCGATTCTTGCCGTTGTAAACGCCTGGAATGTAAACGGGCCCCCCCAGGGTCCCTCCGAAGTTGTTCCAGTTCACCCAGGGCTGGAGGAACGGCTCCCCTTTCTCGTCCCGGCGCGCGTACGGATTGGTGGCGCTGAATACCGAGTTGCGATTCATACCATACAAGGAGCCGTGGAGGTCATTGGTGCCGGACTTGAGCACGACGTTGACGACCATGCCGCTGGTGCGCCCGTATTCGGCTGCCAGGCTGTTCTGCACCAAATTGAACTCGGACACGGCATCGGGCGAGGGGTTGACGGTCGCGGCCTCCGCGCCCACCGTCGCGTTCAAGGACCCTTCCAGATACCACGCGTTGGCACCGGCTTGTCCGCCGTTCGAGCTGACGCTCGAACCGACCAAGTGGAGCGGGTCAGGGAATCCGCTGAACTGGCTGTTGGAGCCGAACACGGCTCCCGAAGGCCCGCTGGATTGAATCACCCCCGGGAAGAGCTGAACGAGAGTCTGGATATCGCGACCCTGCAGGGGGATGTTCTCAAGGTAGCGCTTGGTGACCCCGCTGCTGAAATTCGAGGAGGTTGTCTGCACCAGCTGCGCTTGGGCGGTCACCTCAATTCGTTGCGCCGTAGGACCGACCTTCAACTGAGCGTCGCTGGTGACCGTTGTCCCCGCCGTGACGATGACGTCTTTAAATTCCAGCGGGCTGAAGCCCGGCGCCTCGATGCGGACGGTATACCGGCCGGGCACCAGTTCGGAGGCCAGGTAAAAGCCCGCCGCGTTGCTCGTCAGCCGCGTCTCGATTCCCGTATCCACATTGGTGACCACGACGGTGGCACCGGGAACGACCGCGCCTTGCGGGTCGGTCACCGTCCCCCGGACGGCACCACGATCGAGCGAAGCCATCAGTTGCGTTGACAGGACGAAGACTGCTGCCAGAGCAGTCAGAACTGCGAGAAGGTGATTGCGCTGCATGGGTCCTGATCCCCCTTCGGTTTGAATCCCAACTCCGACGGCGCGCGTTCTAAGGAAACTTGGCGGGAATCTCCCGTCGCGTTCCAAGTCTTCTTGCTGGTCGAGATCTAATACAGGTTCGTCGATGGGGAATATAGGCACGCAAAAGCGCGTTGTCAAGTGAAATGTTTCAATGCCCAGTGAAAGATTTCATTCGCCCTCCCGGGGTTTTCTGTTTCAGGCAATGCCACGGTCCGGTCGGGCCACTGCCTGAGAACGCCCAGCTCTTCTCGTACT
>Ga0316628_100005318_pt1 | contig 10294 bp, 8 predicted proteins | sample OWC_Aug_M2_C1_D5_FD_207648 | JGI IMG/M metagenome (GOLD analysis project Ga0316628, IMG submission 207648) | Wetland soil microbial communities from Old Woman Creek delta, Ohio, United States - OWC_Aug_M2_C1_D5_C | ecosystem: Environmental > Terrestrial > Soil > Wetlands | place: USA: Ohio... | reverse complement strand
TCGTACAGTGCTTGCAGGATAAGATAACGCAGTTCCACTTCATCTGGTGAGTGTCGACGATTCGCCGATGGAAGTGGCCCGCCTTCGATTGTCGGAGCCGAGCCGTACTTCGGTCCTGCCGACCCGAAACGTTCTCGGTCGTACGCGCCGCGGCGCACCGGATCACTGAGGACTCGGTAGGCTTGCGCCAGCTGCTTGAACGTTTCCTCGTCCTCGGTCTGTTTATTATCAGGATGGTACAGAGCCGCAAGTAAACGGAAAGCCTTTGTGATGATCAATGGATAGGCCCGTGGACTTACCTGGAGCACTTCGTAGAGATCCTGTCCCTGTGTCCGCACCATGGTTATGGTTCCCTCCTGGGTTTGACTGCATCGGAACAAGCGCGGTCGTTGCCTATTACGCTTTGAGATCCGTCATCTGCGAGTCACGCGCCAGATTTCCGATGGTTGCCAGTGCTCCAGGTCGGCGACATACAGCCTGACAGTCCGTCAATTTCTGACATGTCAAGTGACCCGAATTTGCAGCCCAGAGATTACTGGGGGGCCGATCCAGAGATCGCCGGAAAGGTTCCCGTTGGAGCAACGGCGCTTCGCGCGCGACGTCGTTGCGTCGGGACCACAACTTTACGCCAGCCAAGAAGATCCCGCGAATTGGCAACACGGTCCTCGGAATTACTGGAGGTTATCGAAGCGGTAGTGTGTTGTGATGGCGGAAGGCTCCGACGTGCGGGAAGAAGCCTGGGTTCCGTGCTAACCCTCGAGAAATAGGCTGTTGGTCTCTTTGGTCTCATACCAACCGGCCCGGGGCAGCGGTGGCACCCGCGCGTTGCCAGAAGTTGGAGTAACGGGCGTGTCGAGGCGTCTCTGCCGGCTCGATCGCGATGATCGATCGGCCAACGAGGCCCCCGGGCGGCAATTCGCCTCCCCATTTAGGGGACCGCGTCTCGGACCTTTTGAGCAGCTATGAGGGCACCTCAACTCTGGACCCACGGTTCGTCAAGCGATCGGTGCAAGAATTGCAAAAAGGTTTGCAGGCAGGTTCGTTTGACCCGTGGCGAGGGTGGTAAACGGGACCTCCGTGATTCACGGCGTCTCGCGTGCCCGGGCCTGTAACGGCGGATAGAGGGGGGCGCCCCCACGCTTCGTGCCGGGGTCACCCGGAGTTCTGGGTCGACATTAAGGAGAGAGAGACATGCCGCGTGGTCGTATCTTGTACATTTGCTCTCAGGCAGGAGAGACAGACGCCCTCCGTTCCATGCTGAAGCTGTTGCCTGTTCAGATTGACCTTGCGCCTGGGATCGAGGCGGCCATGGGCATCATGCGCCAAAGAAGATTTCACGCCATCATCGCCGATCTGGGGGCCGCGACACGGAGGGATGGGGACGAAGAGCTACTTGGTCTGCTGAAGGAGCGCGACGACCAAATGCCCACAATCGTCGTTGCAGAGCAGGGAGATTCCGGTTTAGCCGAAAGGTTTCATGCTGCCGGCGTGTTTGACTTCATCGTCATGCCGGCGGATCGCCATGCCTTCGTAGGGGTCGTCCGCCGCGCTCTTCTCCGAAGCGGTTTAATTTCCCCACAGGAAACAGCCTGGCCGGTGCCCAATCAGCCTGTTCGACAATTTCCATTCTTGGTAGGGACATCGGAACCCATGCTGGACGTGCTGGGCCGGATTGCGAAGGCGGCGGAAGGCGATACCAACGTGTGTGTCTATGGCGAAACCGGAACCGGGAAAGAACTCGTGGCCAGAGCGATCCACTATTCCAGTGCTCGCGCCAATCGCCCGATGATTGTATTCGACTGCACCGCCGTTCCGGAGGGCCTCATGGAATCGGAGATGTTTGGACACGTCAAAGGCTCATTCACCTCCGCCGTGGCCGACCGAGACGGGGTGTTTCAATTGGCGAACGAGGGATCGCTGCTTCTCGACGAGATCGGGGAACTCAGCCTGCCACTCCAGGCGAAACTCCTGCGGGTCATTCAACACCGCGAATTTCGCAAGGTGGGAGGGAAAGAGCCGACCAAGGTGGACGTGCGAATCATCGCGGCCACAAACAAGAATCTTGCGGAGATGGCGACCGCCGGGACGTTCCGCGAGGATCTCTTCTACCGCCTCGAGGTTCTTTCCATCAGGGTGCCGCCTTTGCGCGAACGCAAGGAAGACATACCCCTCCTCGTCGACCACTTCATGGAGAAGTTCAATCGGCACAACCAAAAGCAGATCCACGGCGTGCACCCAAAGACCATGGGCGCGCTTCTGAGCTATCACTGGCCGGGAAACGTCCGCGAATTGGAGAACTGCATCGAGCGGGCCGCAGTGATGACCGACGGACCAATGCTCAATATAGAGGAGCCCAGTCATATCCTGAGACCCGCCCGTCTGGCGGAACACGCCCTTGCCGGTTCCGACGATACATCTTGGCCGCTGAACCTCAAAGAGGCTGAGAAAATACTGATGCTGAGGGCGCTTCGAAGTGTCGGCGGGGACAAGACCCGAGCCGCAGAACTCCTCGGCATCAGCCTTCGCACGCTCTATTACAAGTTGAAGGAACTGGATGGGGCCGAGATCCCGCACTCCAGAAGCAGGGCGTACGATCAGGCGCAACTCTCGCCCATGCCCAAGGTCGGATGACGCACACGACGTCGTTGGGACGGGAGCCTGACGACTCCTGGCGCTGATTGCACGGACCCGCCCCGTGGTCCTCATGCGCCTGCTGCTTTGCGCCCAGAAGTCTTTTCGCATTCTCCCCATCCGCTTGACGCATTGCCAGCCAAGGTCCTCAGCCCGAGACAGGCCGAAGGCCGACACGGCGTACTGGCCTTCCACTATCTCCCGCGGAATTTCCCTGCGCCAAGCATCACTCGACCGCGCAAATTCGTCGACCGAACAAATCGTGCAAAAAGTTATCCCGTGATTCGACGGGCTGGCGGGCGACACAAGCCGCGCTGGCGTGGTCAGCCCGAATTGGATAAATCAAAGGGTTATGTCTCCCGGCGCCAAGCGATGCAGTCCGCACGCAAAGGTCAGCCTTGCGGTATCGTTGCAATCACGGCCAGGTGGCGTTTGCAAGATTTTGCAAAACGGTTTCGTGCCGAGTCCCCGTTCCAAGAACCGGCCAACTACTTGAAAGATAATATTGCGAGTTCGCTCGGGCCGGTCAAGTCGCTTGTTGGCACATGAGTCGCATTGCTCCAGTCGCGTGAGTTCATGGTCCATAGGCTAGAGAACGAAAGTCCCGGTCGCATTCATACATAAATGGTAGCGCCTCGCTAAGCACAGAGGTCCTGCATGAACGAATTCGTCGAGGCGATTGAGGCTGTCTTGAACACACATCCGCTTTCCCAACAGATCCTGCAGTTCTTGATCGAACACGACGGCGCCATGGATACGATCGACGGGGTGGCCAAGTGTTGGGTAAACAGCGACGCGGTTGCAGTGCAATCAGTTCTAGACTGCCTTCAAGGTGTGGGTGTCGTCGCGACCCAGGTGTTGAGTTCCGGAACGTACTACCGACTCACGACGAATGCGGAAATCCGGGCTTGGCTGAAGGCGCAGTACTCACGCCACCTCGGGGCGCAGCGCGCTCTCGCGACCTCGAACGACGGCTGGCCACGCAACGACTGAAAAGCCGAGCCCGAGCGATTTCGCTGTTACGGGTCTTGGCAATGAAGCGTGTGGGAGAACGGTGGGATGATCGGCCAACACGTAAGCACAGCGACGCACTTGGAGGCCATGCATGGCTCGGCCCGTCTTTCGGTCCAGACCGGCCGGCACAGCTTGCTCACCCGTCTGACCTCCATTGGGGTGCGATCGATAACGGTCAACGCGCTACTCTCATCGCTCTACGCATTTTTCTTGTATGCGAACGTCAAGTTCTTTCTGCAGACAGGCTCTCTGGTCAGCGCCGGGCTCGTCATCTTCAACACCATTGCCATGACGTGTGTCTTGGTTCGACGAAGCGCGTCGCGTGTGACCGGATCCATCCCGAAACGGGTGATCGCCTGTGTGACATTCCTGCTTCCGTATGGGATGCGTCCTGTGGCATCGACCCCGTGGGTCCTGGTGGTTCCGTCTATTCTTGGCCAGGTCGCGGGGCTGGTCTTGATGATCGCCAGCCTGGTGGCGCTCAACCGCTCGATCGGCATCCTGGCGGCGAATCGCGGCGTCAAGACCGGTGGACCCTACGCGTGGATTCGGCATCCGATGTATGCCGGCGAGATCTTGTTCCTGATCAGCTTCCTGCTCTCGAACTGGATGTTCCTGAACGCCGTTGTCGTGTGTGCAATCCTCGCAGGGCAGCTCGCGCGGTTACTCCACGAGGAGGCCCTGCTGCTACGCGATGAACGCTACGCGCTCTACCAGACTGCAGTGCCACACCGTTTGGTTCCGTGGGTCTTCTGAGATGGGCGCGGCCGAGCGGTGAGCAACGGGCGGGCACTGGTGGCGAAAGGAGGTGGGTAGACTTCAGTCGGCGAAAGACTTCGGCATCCATGTGTTGAGCTATAACCGAAATAACGTAACGCAACTTCAACAACGGGAGGAGTGAAGATGATTCGCGAGGCTATGAATCGGGTGCTGGCCGTTCTCCGAAACGAGGACGGGATCGAGAGCCTGGAGTGGATTGCGATGGCGTTTGTGATCATCGTGCTGTTCGCCGTTGTCGTGTATCCGGGGGCAGCTCTCCCCGGCGCAGTCACAACCGTCATCGGCAATATCGTGGCTGCGTTGTAAGCGGTTGCACGAAGCATCGTACGTGGGTGAGGTCTTAACATACAGAAGGGCATAATGCCGCCCGCTCGGCAGCCGCGTTGCTCGCGGCTGGCGAGCGGGGGCCGAGAAGACGCCATGACGACGCGAGAGCGGCTACGTCGAAATTGTCGAGGGATCACCACGTTGGAGTTTGTGGTTGTCCTGCCCATGCTGTTGCTGATCCTCCTCGCCGGGGTCGAGGCCAGCCGCATGCTGGCGACGTTCAATGTCGTGGTGTCAGCAGCTCGGGAAGGTGCCCGAGTAGGAGCCGTCACGAATCCCTTCAATTCGGCGCCGGCGATCGCGCGGATGAACACCGTTCTTGCTGCCGCTAACCTCACCAGTGCGTCGGCAAGTGCCACCTGTGCGAACCCCTGCGCGCCCGATTCCCCGGTGACGGTGACAGTGACCGTGAATTTCCAGACTCTCTTTCCACTCTTTCTGCCATTTCTATCGGGGCCAATACCTCTCACCGAGACCGCGGTCATGCGGCTCGAATGACGATTGTCTAGGAGGAGAGTCGTGCAACGTCGAAGAGTGCTGATCGCCATTGCGGTTGCAATTGCCATGGGTTTTGTCGCGAGCTATGTGGTTTACCAGACGGTAAAGACAACGCAGGGCCGCCAGGCGGAAGTGGAACAGCTTGCCGTGGCCGCGGCGAACATCTCCGTCGGCGAGGCACTGACCGCGCAGCATATCAAGATGGCCGACTGGCCGAAGTCCACGGTCCCGGCCGGGGCGGTGCGTTCGGGCAAGGATATCGAAGGGCGGGTGGCGAGAGCCTCGATCGTGGCCGGCGAGCCGCTGCTCGAGGCAAAGCTGGCTCCCGCGGGCCAAGGTGGGCTCATGCCCGTGCTCGTCCCGGCCGGGAAGAGGGCCGTGACGATCAAGGTGGACGAGGCCATCCAGAAGAGCGGCTTCGTGGTGCCGAACAGCCGGGTGGACGTCCTGGTGACGATGGCGCGCCAGTCCGGGCAGAGCAGGGAGTCCCGGATGGTTCTGCAAGATGTCATGGTGCTGGCTTCCGACCAGATCGTAGAAATGAAAGACAATAAGCCCGTGACCATGACGACGGTGACCATGGCCGTTTCGCCGCAGGAGGCCGAGCGGTTGGCGCTGTCGCAAAACGAGGGTAAGGTCACGCTGGCCCTTCGCAATCTCCAAGACAACGCCCAGATTTCCACCCCGGGCGTTACGACGGCGCAGCTCTTGGGAAGCGCCGCGCCAGCCCCGGCACCCGCAAAGCCGCAGGCAAAGACGTCCGCCTCAACCAACCGGGCAGCGACCAAGCGGTCCCCCGCGCGCACGGTGGCGACCCAACCCGCGGTGGCGGCCCAACCCCCCGCGACAACCTCGGCGCCGCAACCGGCACCGCCGGTTTCGAAACACACCGTCTCGGTTATCAAAGGCGCGAGCGCTACGGACGTGGTCTTTGTGCAGGATGGCGAACGCGGCTGGCTGGAGGCGCCAAGCAAGGGTGACGGCGCCAAGAGACCATAATCTGATTAGCCCTCGCCGGAGCGAGAGCACATGCACCGTACAGCGCATGAGGGGCACGACGCCCGAATGGGAGCCACGCGATGATCGAGGGGACGCGACGATTCATCCTGTCGATTTCCGCAGCGGTTGTTTTAACCTCCTGGGTCATGGTGGGCTGGGCACAGGCCCAGGTGCGCCCGGCGGAGGGCCAAAGCGCGGCACAACAGGTGTTGCGGTTCGAGGTCACGATCGGTAAATCGCAAGTCGTCGACCTCAAGGAAGCGTTCACCCGCGTGTCGGTCACGAACCCGGCCATTGCCGACATCTTCGTTGTCACGCCGAACCAGATCCTTATCAACGGTAAGGCGGCAGGCGTCACCAGCCTGGTCGTGTTTTACCCAAATAAGACCTTGTACTTCGATCTGGTCGTCCAAACCGATATCGGCCTATTGAAAGAGCGCATCAAAACCGTCGCGCCGCGGGATGAGATCGAGGTTCGGGCCGCCAAGGACACGATCATTCTGAACGGAAATGTCGGCAGCGAGGAATTGGTCGGCCAGGTGGAAAAGGTTGCCGAGATTTTCGCTCCGAAGAAAGTGGTGAACCTGCTGAAGGTGACCGATGTGCGTACGCAGCAGGTCCTCCTTCAGGTCCATGTGGCAGAGGTAAATCGCAAGGCGCTGAACGAACTAGGGTTCTCGATGTATGCGGTCGGCAATAATTTCATTGGGGCCGCCTTCCCGGGGGCGGCGTTGATGCCTGGTATTGCCCCGTTTGGCACCATCGGGTCCTCGCTCTTGGGCGCGCCGGGCAACGGACCACAGTTCAGGTTCAGCGAATTGGCAACGTTCTTCCTCGGCAGCCGGAACGGGAACTTTGCGGGCATGGTCCGCGCCCTGGCGGAGAAGGACCTGCTGCGCACCCTGGCAAAACCCAATCTCGTCACCCAGAGCGGCAAGGAAGCGAAATTTCTCTCGGGCGGCGAATTCCCTTACCCTGTCCCGACGTCCTCGGGCATTGGCGGGACCACGGTCACGATAGAGTTCAAGCCTTTCGGAGTTCAATTGGTTTTCACCCCGGTGGTTCGTGAAGACCAGTCGATCACGTTGAAGGTGGCCCCTGAAGTGAGCAGCCTCGATTTCTCCAACGGCCTTCAAATTCAGGGTTTCAACATCCCGATCATCCGATCGAACCGGGCCGGCGCCACGCTGGAACTCAAAGACGGCGAGAGCTTTGCTATGGCCGGCCTGATAAATACAACAGTCCGCCAGCAGGTCGCAAAGATTCCGTTCCTCGGAGACATTCCGATTCTGGGCACACTGTTCCGAAGTACGCGATTCCAAAATGACGAGACGGAGCTCGTGTTTCTCGTCACCGTGCGCCTGGTGAAGCCATTTGCGCCTGGGGACGCGCCCGATGTCACCGGGGTCATGGAAATGCGGGGCAGCGAGCGCGACAAGAACTCCGGTATCGATACGATGGTTCCCGGGATTCCCGGGGTTGGGACTATCATCGAGAAGCCGTTTGGCGAGAGCGGTCTGCCGAGCGGCCGGTGACGGGCCAAGAATGTAGCGTTGCGTTGCTTCCATCGGAGGAATGATGCTCCTACGTGTCCTCGTATTGGATACCGATACTACCTCGCGGCGCCAACTCCGCCAGCACCTGGAGCGCATGGACAGGACCACGGTTGTGGGCGAGGCGCATGAATCGGCGGAGGCCCTCTTGGTTGCCAAGAAGGGCGTCGACGTTGCCATCATCGAGGTGGCCGAGGGGCCTGGCGAAGTGCAGGCTCTGAACTTTATCGCCCAGCTTGTCCGGCTCTTGCCGGGGGTGTCGGTCATGGCGACCGGACCCGATGGCTCCGCTGACTTGGTCATTCGGGCCATCCGCGCGGGGGCGGTGGAGTTCCTCCGCCGCCCGATATCTCGGGATGACCTCGCAGCGGCGATCGAGAAGGTCCGGCGGCTCCGCAAGGGGCCATCGACCACCGACGTGCGGGCAGGACGCGTCGTCTCGGTGTACGCTTCGAAAGGCGGCCTCGGGGTCACGACGCTGGCGACAAACCTGGCCGTTTGCCTGGCTCAAGACGAGCCGAACGCCGTGATCGCCGTGGACCTGGACCTCCGTCAAGGGGGCGTCAGCACGCTGCTCAACATGCGGCCCCAGTATTCAGTCCTGGACGCGTTTGCACAGAGCGAGCGGCTGGACGAGAGCTTTCTTCGGGGCCTCCTGGCGCAGCATGCATCCGGCCTGCAGTTGCTGGCGGCTCCATCCCACGTCGAGCGCTCCCGCTTCACGCCCGAGCAGGTCCGAGAGGGGCTCAGCGTGATTCGGTCCCACTTTGCCCATGTGGTCATCGATCTGCCGCACGATCTCGATCCGGGGACGATCGCGGCCCTGGAGGAATCCAACGACGTCCTCTACCTGGTCGGCCTGAACGTGCCTGCGGTTCGGGCGGCGGCCGCCGGCCTTACCGCATTGCGACAGCTGGGCATCGACAACCGCAAACTGAAGGTCATCGTCTCTCGCGCGGATTCCGACGAGGAGGTGAGCCTCAGGCAGGCCCGGGAAGCCCTGGGCGCGCCCGTTTTTTGGCGTATCCCCAACGACTATCCCACGGTCCTCTCGTCCATTAACCAAGGAGCCCCTCTAGTCTTGTCTTCGCCGCGCACGGCGATCGCGCGCAACGTCCGGGAGTTGAGCGGAAAATTGAGACATGGGGCAGGGGCCGGGGGCAAGGAGCGGGAAGCCCCTTCCCTGCTGCGACGGGTCCTGCCTTACGGGGTGTGAAGCGCAGGCCGGCTTTGTCTACATGGGCGACGGCGGCCCGGAGCGGCAAGGGAAGGTGAGATTGGAGTTTTCGGTCAGCTGAAAACGTCAACCACTTGTCCGAGGGAGTGAGCATGTTGCAGCCAAAGCGGCTCAACGAGAACGGGGTAGATGGGATGTCGGGTCGCGACAACGGGGACAACGGGAGGCGAGGTGTCCTGGAGTATGCGGACCTCAAGACGAAAATCCATCGACAACTCATCGAGCAGCTCGACCTCTCGAAGCTCAGCGCGATCCCGCTCGGGACCCTGCAGTTGCAGATCCGGCACATCACCGAAGAACTGCTCGCGGCGGAGGGGACGCCGCTCAGCCGGCAGGAACGCGACCGCATCGTGATCGAGGTCGAGCATGAGACCTTCGGCCTGGGCCCCATCGAGCCGTTGATGCGGGATCCCACCATTTCGGACATCCTGGTGAACGGCGCGAAGGAAGTCTTCGTCGAGCGGCGAGGCCGGCTGGAGCGGACCGACGTCCAGTTCCGGGATGACTCGCATCTCCTTCAGATCATCGAGCGCATTGTCTCGAAGGTCGGACGACGCGTGGACGAATCGTGTCCGATGGTGGACGCGCGCCTGGAGGACGGGTCGCGCGTCAATGCCATCATCCCTCCGCTGGCCCTGGACGGCCCGGTGCTGTCCATCCGGCGCTTTGCCGTGGACCCACTCAAGGTGCCCGATCTCCTGAAGTTCGGGACCCTCACGCAAACACTGGCGGACACCATTCAGGCCGCCGTCAAGGCGCGTCTCAATATCCTCGTCTCGGGCGGCACCGGCAGCGGCAAAACGACGCTCCTCAACGTTCTTTCGAACGCGATCCCCAACAGCGAGCGCATTGTCACCATCGAGGACTCCGCCGAACTCCAGTTGCAGCAGGACCACGTCGTCCGCCTGGAAACGCGCCCGCCCAACATCGAGGGAAAGGGCGCGGTGACGCAGCGGGACCTGGTGCGCAACGCCTTGCGCATGCGCCCTGATCGCATCATCGTGGGGGAGGTGCGCGGGGCGGAAGCTCTGGACATGCTCCAGGCCATGAACACCGGACATGATGGCTCGATCTCCACCGTCCACGCCAACTCGACCCGCGATGCCCTGTCCCGGATCGAAACGATGGTATTGATGGCCGGGATTTCGCTCCCCGGTCGCGCCATGCGTGAATACATCTCGTCCGCCGTGGACTTGCTGATCCACCTTGCGCGCCTGAGCGACGGAACGCGGAAAGTCGTGAAGGTGACCGAGGT
>Ga0316628_100005317_pt1 | contig 10295 bp, 13 predicted proteins | sample OWC_Aug_M2_C1_D5_FD_207648 | JGI IMG/M metagenome (GOLD analysis project Ga0316628, IMG submission 207648) | Wetland soil microbial communities from Old Woman Creek delta, Ohio, United States - OWC_Aug_M2_C1_D5_C | ecosystem: Environmental > Terrestrial > Soil > Wetlands | place: USA: Ohio... | reverse complement strand
TGTCCAGCCAAGCCACGACGTACCAGAAGGCTATGAAAGCGCCAATTGAGAGCGCCCCGATGGCAAGGCGGCGCAGGATTTCCCTGCTCCGCTTCTCGCTGGGCATGGTGTACCCGCCTCTATCGTGCGTGGACGATATACCGTTTCCTAGACGATCAGCCTGCAACCAGCGGGATCCCCGCGTCCCTCATTATGACCTGCAGCAGGAGGTACTGTATCGATCCGACCGATGGTATGGCGACGACCAGGCCCCTGAGGTCGTTGAGCGAGTTGATGGAGGGGAGCACGACTAGGGCAGAGCCTTCCGTGTTGGCCTGCGCGACTATGGTCGCGTCCACCTTCGGGTTGTTGATGTGCTTCAGGATCGCCGGCGGAGCGCCGAGGTATCCGATGTCTACGTTGCCGTTCTTGAAGTTGTCCATCTCCGTCGGCCCGCTGGAATAGGGCGCACCTGTTGCGGCGGTGACGTTCACGCCGTACTTTGCGAAAAGGCAGGCCCCTCCGAACGCGGAGGTGTTACGGGCGACGACCTGGGCGAGCTGGTGAATGTCACCTGTCAGGAACCCGAGGCTGACGTTCCCGTAGATTGTCCCGCTCGGCGCAACGGATGCCGCGCTTGCCAGGTACGATGTGTTGATGTACTTGCTTGCGAAGTCGATGGGTGAGCTGTAGCCCCTGGCGGTCATGCTGGCATTGGTCATCTGCCCGATCTCGATGAATTGCTCTGCATACCAGGCGATGTCTGAGATCGCCTGCTGGCTGAGCGCGTAATCGTATTTCACGTGGCTCAGCGCGGCCTTGACCACAGTATCGTTCCTGCCTGTGAAGTTCTTGGCCATGTTGACGAGTTGGGTGTAGTTCGCGCTAGAGGTGTCCGCGAGCGCGCTGTTGATCCACGTAGTCGCTTCTATGTGCGCCTTCAGGAACCTGATTGTCAGGTTGACGCCCATGGCGGATGCGAGGAAATCGTTATTGACGAGGACGACGCAGCAGGGATGGTTTGGCTTGACCTCCCCGGACCATTTCAGCGCCTTCCCGACGCCGCTGATAATCCCGTCGGAACCGTATGGCTCCCACGAGATGTAGCCGCCGATCGAGGAGTTGGTCCTCAGGGCATCCTTCATCGTCCCAACGCTCAAAGAAACGTATTTCACAGGGTTGGTATTCGCGGCGGGGCTCGGATAGAGTATGATTATGGCCCCTACTGCCGCGACTATCACGATCACTGCGACAACAGCTGCGATGATTTTCTTTTGCATCACTATCACCTATGCCTGATTCAGGTCGATGAAAACGTATGAATGGGAGATAGATAACCATTTTGCCGATAAATGCCATTTCTTATCCTTAATGTATTAATAGATTGATTATAATATCCTCATTTTGGTATTAATGCAGAAACGACTATCTGATCAGCTGCTCAGGTCCCTCGCAGACAAGAGCGGCGATTTTTCGAAGGAGCTCAGGCGGATGATCAAGGAAGACCTTGAGATAGACCTTCAGAGGTTCGCGAAGCGCGCCGGGATAGCGTCGAGCACGCTCTACAAGATAGTGTCGGAGGGGAGGGCGCCGAACCTCAGGACCCTTAGGTCGATAGTCAGGTGCATCGACGAAATCGAGGGAAAGGCGCGCGGAGATTTCGTTGCCGTGATCGCGGCGCGCTCGGTGCTCGACAAGATAGAGGAAAGGACCGTCGAGATAGACGGGAAGAAGATCCAGGTCAGGGAGTATCCAGCCGCAACAATCGAGGATGTGATCGTCGCCTGCATAAGGGCGGAGGACGAGGGGGCGAAGGCGGTAGTATGCGCGCCGATCGTCAGCTCGACTGTGGAGAGGGTCGTCAGAGTGCCGATAGTCACGATCGCCCCGAAGGACAGCGTGCTGGAAGCGATAAGGATCGGGGCGAAGAAGGCGAGCATCTAGGCGCTTACGATCTCGATCTCGTATTCTATCGGGGTCTTAAGAGAGGCGGCGACGAGGCAGTTGTCCCTTGCGCTCTCGATTGCCTTCTGGACGCTCTCCCTCTGCGTCTCCGGCGGGACAGTGATCTTCACGCGGACGGTCATATCGGTGAACTGCTCCACCCCGTCCTTCCTGTCGACAATGCCGGTTCCCTCGGCCTCGAAACCGCTGACGACCAGTCGCATCTTGCTGGAATAAGAGTCGAAGGTGCAGGCGAGGCACATGATTACTGCGCCTACGAATGCGTCCTCGGGGGTCATCGTCCCCTTCATTCCGCGGTACTCAGGCGGCTTTGAGAAATCGATGGTGAGGCCGTTCTGGGTCTCCATCTTCGCCGGCCAGACCATCTTGGAATGCACTCTGGAAGTGAACCTTTCCATGAATTCCGCCTCGGTGCATCGAATCGATCTGCGGGATTATAGAAGCTTCTTCACGCGCTCTTCTAGCATAGTCCTCGGCAACGCACCGATCGTCTTGTCGACGAGCTTGCCGTCCTTGAAGAACAGAAGGGTGGGAATGCTCATGATCCCGAACTTCGTCGATGTCTGGATGTTCTCATCGGTGTTCAGCTTGCCGAAGACGACCTTGCCGGCGTAATCCTTGGCTAGAGCCTCGACCACCGGAGTAAGCATCCTGCATGGGCCGCACCAGGGGGCCCAGCAATCGACTATCAGAAGCTTGCACTGCTTGATGTTCGATTCCAAGTTGGCGTCGGTGATTTCAATCGGCGCATCACATGCATTTCCCGTCATTTCTTCCCCTCTTCTCCCGGATTCCCTTAGGCCGTTCGCCCCATATCTATCTGACTGCGAGGACGACCGCGCCCAGTGCCGTAGGGTTTGTCCAGCATCGTATATAAAAATTGGTGAATGACTGTCGAGCCGCTCGCGTTCCTTCATCCGCATCTGTCAAGGAAAATTCACAGTCCTCCGCTGAGAAGGAGCGAAACAAAGACGCGAATCTGGCAGAGGGAAACTATATAAAAGAACATGCGGATATCGCGGACGGGATGCAACATGCTCGAAGAGGCTTCTGAACTCATCGGCCTACAGGTGTACACGAACAAAGCGATCTATCTCGGGACCGTCAACAACCTTGTCGTCGATCTCGATGAATCTCAGATCCAGGGACTTTTCATCAGCGAGACGAACCCGCTGCTGGTCGAGAACTCAAAGGCGGTAAATGTGCCGTTCAGATGGGTCGGCTCGGTCGGGGACATCATACTGCTGAAGTACTTCCCGAGGAAGGTCGGCCTCAAGAGGAACACCCCCTCGAAGAAGGATAAGGAGCTCAAGAACGAGATCGAGAGCGTCTGATCGCCTCAATCCCAAACCTTTTTCTCCATTCTAAACGGATTAGGGTGCAGGTGACTCTTTGGCGGTCGAGATAAAGCAGCCCTGTCTGATTTCTGAGAAGGCTTCGATAGTCGGCGAGGTCACGATCTCCAAGGGATGCAGCGTCTGGCCGTTCGCGAGCATTAGGGGAGACCAGGGACCGATATTCATCGGTGAGGGGTCGAGCGTGCAGGACTGCTGCGTGATCCATTGCGAACCCGGATCGAGGGTCGTGATCGGGAAGAACGTGACGATAGGTCACGGGGCGATCGTCCATGGGTGCACTGTCGGCGACGAGGTCATAATCGGCATGAACTCCGTGGTCCTCGACGGCGCGGACATTGGCAGCGGTTCGATTGTGGGCGCCGGCGCGGTGGTACTAAACGGCATGAAGGTACCCGAGATGAGCGTCGTCCTCGGCGTCCCGGCCAGGGTGATAAAATCCGGCGATCCAACGGTCAGGGAGAGGGCGAAGGCCAACGCGACATCATATCATCAGTTGAGGGACGATTACATTTCTGGAAAGCGCGGGAGAATCTGATCAGATCTTGTCGAGGTCGATGCCGCACAGCTCGCTCAGCTCCTTGTGGAGCGCAAGCATCCTCTTCGCGGCGACCTGGTCCTGGGCCCTCACGAGCCTCTCTACGGTTTCTGCGACCGGTATCCTCTTTGCTCCGCTGAGAAGGTTGTCCGCGTGAGCGATGATCTTCTCCTCAATGGTCTTCGGCATGTAGTCGTTCTTTGGGAGTTTGAATTTCTCGGCGGCCGCTTCGTCCAGTCCGGCGCCGATGTGCTTCATGATGATCTTCACGATCTCGTCGGGTAGGCCGAGCGACTTGGCGATCTTCGCCCCCTCGACCGCGTGGGTTATCCCGTGCGTCTTCGACCTGCCTATGTCGTGCAGGATCCCGCCGATCTCGACGAGCTCTACGTCGACCGGCTTCTTGGAGAGCTTCGCGATCTTGACAGCCAGCTCGCTGACAGCGATGCAGTGCCTGATCACCTTCGGGTCGGCCCCCGAGCCGGCGAGCATCTTCAGCGCTTCGTCCCTCGTCGGGAGCTTGGCGCCGGTCCGCTCAGTCTCTATCGCTTCTCCTGCAGGTGTCGACAACGGTCTTCCCCCTTGCGTTCGGCACAATCGTGAGCCTCGAACCTTTGAAATTCGCCTTCAGCTCGGTCCCCTCGAAATACCTGTCGAGGAAGAGAGCCAGCGCGGCGACCTCCGAGTGCGGCTGGTTGCCGACGGCGACGTTGTAATCCGACATCTGATAGACCTCTCCGGGGACTTTCTCGGCGCCGACGACTACCATCACGTCCTTGCCCCGGATGCGCGACATGACATCGTCGAGCGGCAGCCCGTACATCGTGAGGTGCACCTTCAGGCCGGTCCAGGACTTGAGCTCCTGCCTCCAGTTCGAGCCGGAGGAGATCTCGAACTCGCCCCCGAACCGCGACACGACCGACTTGATCGTCTTCTCGATCTCCTCGTCCTTGCCGGAGATCGCGATCCCGTTCGCCCCGAAAGACCTGGCGACGAGAGCGACGTGCGTAGTTACGCGCTTGTCACGCGCGGGGCGGTGGCCTATCCTCAGCACTTTGATCATGCGGTTCAACTCATTGCGCGATCACTCGACGTCTTTCCTTGCCTCTATGCGGTGGCCGCGGTATTCGAGCTTTGCGCTCCTCTTCACCAGGCTCTTCAGCATCGTGAATGTCACGCCTAGCGCCTCAGCGACGTCGCCGGCGAACTTGCCCGTATCGCCGGCAAGATCGATGATCTTCTTCTCGAGCTTCTTGAACTCCTTGTCGTCCATCACGGCGGCGGCGAGGACGTCGGATATCTCGTATACCGGCCATGACGCGTTGATGTGGAACGATGTGTAGTAGGTGTGGAACGCCTTCTCCGGCTGCTGCTCCTGCGACGACTGCCACCTCGTCTCGACCAGCTTCATCTTCTCGAAGAAGGTGAGCGCCTCGCGACCCTCGGGGCCGAACAGCTGCTCGATCTCCTTCGAGGTGTGCCACTCGAGGGTTATCAGCTTCAGAACCTCCCTCTTGACCTTTGTATCCACCGCACGGAACATTGGCACAAGGTCAGAAGGGTCGGTTATAACCTTGATTCTGCTCATCTACCTACATTATACCCCTAAGTAAATATAAAGACGATAGGTGACGGCGACTTTCGCTATATAAGCAAAAACACCATGCCAGATTAAAATATTTCTTTTTTTATGGACTTCGCCGTTTCCTACCACTTTATTTGTCGTATTCGTCGGAAGAGGTCAGACATCGAAACCGGTGCGCCCCCACTTCCGCTCGATCCCTTTGTACAGAATCGCGGTCGCGCCCAGCAGCGAAAAGAGGACGATCGCGATGCCCGTCAGAGCGTACACCCAGGAGGTCCGGATGCTGAACGAGAGTATCGTGAGGCCCACGTCGGGCAGGAAGGACATCACCGCGAACCGGCTCATGATGGACATGTCGAAAAGGAAGGTGTTCGTCCGTATGCCGGTCAGATATGCGGTCATCACGACCATGTAGATCGAGGTGACGAACATCACCAGGATCGCGAGCCAGAGCAGATCGAATTCGTTCTGGACGAAGGCGAGTATGACGACGAAGGTGGTGCTTATCCCGGTGGTCAGGAACATGAAGATGAATATGCGCGCCCTCACGACTGAAGGGACCGACACCGGAAGGAGCGAGTAGTAATCAGTGCTGTCGACATTGTTGAGCCAGCTGAAGATTAGAATGCCCATGAACCCGACCATCGAACCGTAGAAGACCGAGTTGAACCCGATAGGCAGGCCTAGACCGGTGTTGACGAACCACGATGTGAATGAGAGGAACACCAGCGGCAGCACGAAGGAGAAGAACATCTTGCCGATGGTGCCGCTCCTGCGCAAGTCGACGATCTCCTTCCCGATGAGCTCCGTGTACTTTCCGGAGAATCGGAAGTGCGCCATGTACCTCGGGAGGAGCGTCCCGAATCGGGCCTCGCGCGAAACGTATCGGAACCTGACCAGGAAGAGAGAAAGCGCGGTCAGTGCAAGGATCGCCGCGACGGCTTCGAGCCCGAGCAGCAGAGCGGTGCCGTAGTCCGCTCCGAACGGAGGGACGGAGAGCTGCATGCCGATCGACGGGACGATTATCATGACATCGAACATCGTCATTGTCCCCCCGAGGATGACCAATGCGATTATCGCCGAGGTGAAGGCGACGAAGGAGGGGATGTTCCTCGTGTAGAGGACGGAACCCAAGAAGCTGAGGCTTGTCCCGATCTGGAAGCTGAGGACGGCGGCGAGGAAGAACAGCAGGATGCTGGTCAGCTTGAATCCGACGAACGGGGCGGCGGCGCTGAGCCCGAGGGTCGCAGGCAGGAGCACCAGAGCGATGTAGAAGATGGAATCCCTGAGGTACAGCCCGAGGAAAGTCTTCCTGTAGGTCAGCGGGAGAAGAGCCGGCATCGCGACGAGGAAGTTCTTCGCGCCGTAGCCCCTCTCGATGTACTGCCGGCCCATGAATCCGAAGCTGCCGACGCCGATCCCGTAGATGAAAGCGCCGCCCTGGGTCAGGAGGGCGATCTGCTCCAGGGAGGTGTTCTGAAGCAGGCGCTGCATCGACAGGCCGAAGATGAACGCGAAGATGAAGACCATGATAGGGAAGGTGAAGAAGCGCTTGCGGCCCGAGTAGGTGGTGTGCGTCCTCAGTTCTTCCTTGAGCATGAGCCGCAGAAGGGTCCTCGTGCAGGCTCACTCCCCTTTGCCCACGAGACCCATAAATACCTCCTCGAGCCTCGCGCCGTTCTTCAGAAGATCGGACATCTGGCCGGACTTGATTATCCTGCCGTCGGAGATGATCGCCGCGCGGGTGCAGAGCCTCTCGGCGATCTCGAGGATGTGCGAGCACATGAACACCGTCCCGCCGTTCTTCACGTAGCCGAGCAGATATTCCCTGAGCTTGCGCTGGAAGATCGGGTCCAGGTTGATGAATGGCTCGTCCATGAAGAGCAGCTTCGGCTCGTGTATGAAGGCGCTCGCGAGCATCAGCTTCTGCCGCATCCCCTTGCTGAGGTCGCGGCAGATCGTGTCCCTTGCATCCCTCAGGTCGAAGAAGTCGAACCATCTTTCGATGCTCCCCTCGACGTCGGGGATCTTCCTCACCTTTGCGACGAAGTAGAGGTACTCGTACGAAGTCAGATATGTGGGCGGGGACTCGACCTCGGGGACGATGCCTACTCGCCTCTTGACCTCCATCGGGTCCTTCTTCGCATCTATGCCCAGAATGACGGCCTGCCCCGAGTCCTGCTCCAGCTGCCCGGTCATGATCCTGAGGAGCGTGGTCTTGCCCGCGCCGTTGGGCCCGAAAAGGCCGAAGAGGTCGCCGCCGTTCACATCGAGGGATACGTTGTCCAGCGCCTGCTTCCGACCGAAGCGCTTCGACAGGGACACGGCGTTAATTACGGCCACGATTTGAGCAATATTGGTCACTCTATTTCAAATTTGGTCAGCGGTTCGAAAAACGATAACCGGAGGTTCAACTTGCTGGCAATGACCTACTGCAGGTAAGGTGTCGCTCGAATTGTATAATATAATACAATTGCTATCACGCACCATGTCAAAGGTTGGTAATGGGCTGTGATCCGATGAGGGAAAGGGCGAAGAATACTCTTACCAGCAGGATCGAGACCGAGATCGATCTGCTGCAGCGGCACGTCGCATTGCTGAAGGCGATCATGGACAACGAGCCCATCGGCATAATCCGCCTTTCTGAGATGCTCGCGTTTCCGCAGCACAAGGTGCGCTATTCACTGAGGATTTTGGAGCAGGAGGGGCTGATAGAGCCGTCGCCCGACGGCGCCGTGACGACCGCGAAGCTCCACGATTTCTTGGACAACCTGAAGCTGAGCCTGGAGTCGCTGAACTCGACGGTCCAGGAGCTGAGGGACCAGCTCGGATGATTCCGGGTTCGCTCTTCAAAAGGCTTATCTAATTGCTTTCGATAGGGAGCTTTCGCATCGCGCCGTTGTAGCTCAGTTGGTAGGGCGTCAGGTTCGTCTGCGCCCCGACAGAGAGCTTCCGGCTGTTAACCGGAAGGTCATCGGTTCGAGTCCGATCAACGGCGCCATCCCCATTCTGAGCGCCGCGTCATCAAGGCCCTTTCTTTTTGGACCGGGACAGCACCACCGCGATTACGGCGACGATGATCACGACTATCAGAGCTATCAGGACGAGCGCACCCAGCGCCGCAGCGGGGAAGGGGGCAGTCGTCGGCTGTTCCGGTGTCTCTGCGATGTCGGTGTATGCGGTATATGTCGGGTCGTAAACGACGCGGTAGCCCTCCCACTGCGGGAACGATACCGCATACCAGAGCGGATAGGCGTTGAAGCCGTCCTTGTTGGTTATGTTGAGGCTGCGCTGCTCGAGGTCGAGCGGGCCAGTGTATTTGGACTGCACGTAGTCGCTCAACGCGTACGCGTAGACGCTCATCAGCCCGGCGGCCAAGCCGAGCTGCCAGCCGACTAGCAACCCGTCAATGCCAACTGCCGAGACGATCGCATTCAGCGCGTCGGCGGATCTGAGGGTGGTGCCGTTCGTCTCGTTGACCAGGTCGAACGTGCCCCTTGTCCCGATCTTCATCGCGCGCTCGCTGTCGTTGCCGACCTTCAGGACTACGTCCTCGCCGAGCGGTTTCGTCAGATTGGGATTGAATGCCGAGCCGGTCGTGTTGCCGGACGCGCCCTGGTATTTCGATGTGAATATTGTGACATAATGCACGACGCTTAGGCCGAGCGAATCGGGAATGTCGCTCACCGGTACGGGAATCGGGATGCCGAGAATGAAGAGCCAAAGATCGGTGACCTGCCCTATCGTGTACCAGGTCTCCGCCTTCACCTCGCCGTTCGTGCTGTTGATGATGACCTCGTAGTTGACCGTGAACTCTGAGAACTTAGCGAGCCACCCGGTCTTGTACATCATGCTGGCTATGAAGTTCGGGGTGATGATCGCGTACAGGTTCAGGTATTGGATGCCGAACTTGAAATGCCCCTCCCCAAGCTTCTGGACTGGTAGGACGATGGTCTGCGGAACATAGGTCGCGTTGACGAGGCCAGCGACACCGAATGGTACGACATACGAGATGTTCTCGTGTCCGACATCCGGAAGCCCGTTTGCTCCGGCGCCGGTGCCGTTGTATGTGTCATCGAAGCACATCATGAAGGCAAGGATCGAGCCGATGAAGACCTCTCTCTTCTCCGGCGTGGTATAATGCATTCCGAACAGCTGGAGCGGGATCGAGCCCGTGCCGTTCGCGTTCTCGATCTTGTTGAGAGCGAGCAGGAATGCCTGGACGCCTGAGCTGTTGATGTACGATGCTGAGAAGGTAAGGTTGTCATTATTGGGGGTTGTGACAGGTATCGCTGAGTTCGTCCAGTACTCTTCGTCGAACGAGTGCCCGAAGATCGCGATCTCGTCCCCCTTGTGCCATGTCACCGGAGGGAACGCGGTCACGCTGCTAACGAGCATGAGACATGCCAACAGGCTGAATAGAACAATTACCGTCTTCCTCATTGAATCAAGACCTGAATCCGTTATATGCAGGTGGCGAATCGCGTTCCAGGGGATTAAAGATTATCAAGAAACCATGCCCGTTGGGCGAAACCACAGAACCTAAAAATAGAAGGTTCCTGTTAATCCAATCTGAAGGATTAGCAGAGTACCTCCAGGGCCCGTAGCTTAGTCCGGCGGAGCGATTGGCTCATAACCAGTTGGTCATCGGTTCAAATCCGATCGGGCCCACTTTCTTTTTCAAAGCATTTATCTCGGCATAGAAGGATTCGCGATGGAGGACAAAGGTCAATCGGTGCCAGAAGTGGGGGGAACCAGGATTTCGAAGGCGCTCATTCGGGTAATCGGGGAATCGATTGCCGTAGGAATTCTACTAATCGTATTACCCATCCCGCTCACCGTCATGAGCATCCAACAGATATTGTATCTCGCG
>Ga0316628_100005316_pt1 | contig 10295 bp, 10 predicted proteins | sample OWC_Aug_M2_C1_D5_FD_207648 | JGI IMG/M metagenome (GOLD analysis project Ga0316628, IMG submission 207648) | Wetland soil microbial communities from Old Woman Creek delta, Ohio, United States - OWC_Aug_M2_C1_D5_C | ecosystem: Environmental > Terrestrial > Soil > Wetlands | place: USA: Ohio... | reverse complement strand
GGCCGCGCCGCCGGGGCGCTCCCGTTCCGGCGCTGGGCGTCGAGCGCTCGCCGCAGGACCAGGTCCAGCTCGGCCGGCTCGAATGGCTTGGGGAGATAGTCGGTGGCGCCCAGCTTCATGGCGCGCACCACGTCCTCCGCCTGGGCCAGGGCGGAGAGCACGATGATGGGCAGGTGCGGGTCGCTGGCCCGGGCGGTGCGCAGCACCTCGAAGCCGTCCGGCTCCGGCAGGACCAGATCGAGCAGGACCGCGTCGGCGGGCCCGGAGGCGACGGCGCTGAGCGCCTCCGCACCCGTTCCCGCCCACCGCACGCGGTAACCACCGGCCTGGAGGAACCCGGTCAGCGCCGTCCGGGCAGCCTCGTCGTCCTCCACGACGAGCACCGTGCATTCGTGGTCCATTGGCTTTGGTGACCTGGCGAGATTCGTTCTGCCGATGGGAAACTGGGCCGACCGGTCCGGGCCGGCACCGGCCCGAACGCGTGCCACGCGCCTCGTCCGAGGATGGTGACGGGCAAGCGGGCGAGCGCGTGCGTGAGTGGATACACGGAGGGTGTACAGCATCGGAGGAGGTCGCACCTGCGTCGCGCCTGTCGCCTTCCGCGCCGCGCCGTGCGATATCTTGCCCGTGCGCCTGTCCCGTCCCCGCGTCCTGCTCCGGGCCGTGCTCCTGGTGGTGACGGGCGCCTTCATGCTCTGGAAGGCCTGGGGAGCCCATCTGGCCGCGCGCCAGGCCCCCGGAACCTCCGAGGTGCTGCTGCTCTCGCGCATCGCCCTGGTCGAGGCGCTGCTGGGGATGCTCGGGCTGGCGGCGGCCGGGGTGGCGCTCCTGACGCTCCGCAAGCGTAGGAGGACGCACACGCTCCGGCTGGGCGACCTGGGGCCTCCAGCCTCCGGGCCGGAGTCCCCCGACCGCGGGCAGCGGGATGGGTAGACCGGGAGATCCCGCGCTTCGCGTCGCTAGTAGATCTTCCCGACCTCCGCCCCCGAGAAGTACGCGCGCAGGATCTCCTGGTATCCCTGCCCGGACATGGCCCTGCCCACGGCTCCCCACTGGCACAGCCCCACGCCGTGTCCCCAGCCCCCGCCGCGCAGCACCAGCGACTCCCCGTCGCGGTCCACCACGAACATGGCAGAGGGAAGATCGCCCAGCGCGCGCCGGATCTGCAGCTCCGGCCCGATCTCGACCGCCCCGCGCTCGCCCTCGACCCGGAGCACGCGGGCCCGGCCCGAGCTGCCCCGGGAGAGCACGCGCAGCGACCGCACCCGGCCCACCCCGAGCGCATCACCGATCTCGTGCAGCCGCTGCGGCTCCAGGCGCCGCTCCCAGCGGAAGCGATCGCGCCGGGCGCCCGGCAGCCGGCAGTACGCGCCGCTCGGGGAGGACAGGAACGCGCGCAGGGTGCCGTCCTGGGCCAGCCCGCCGGCCCAGCGGGAGGCCTCCTCGGGCGGCACATCCGGGTGGCCGCGCAGGCTGGCGGAGGGTGCTTTGCCCCAGACCGCGTCGTTGTCCTCGCCGTAGCCGCCGCACATGGCGGAGTAGACGCCGTCGACCAGGCGGCGATCCTCGAGCCCGAAGAGCGCCTCGCCGCGGGTGGCCCGCACCGCCTCGTCGGTGCGCGGCGTGCGAGCGCCGTCCCCCCGGTACGCCTGGCAGTGAACCTCGGCGCAGAGCATGAAGGGATCGTTCAGGTGGCGGACGCCGATCTGCGCCAGCACGTTGGAACGGGCAGTGACCGCCTGGGCCTTGAGCGCCTCGATGGGCGAGCCGCCCGGCATCTCGCTGGGCACGATCCCGCGCAGCAGCTCCTCCAGCGGGACGCCGTGGATCGCCGCCAGCAGGCCGCCGGGGTCCAGCGCGACGTAGAGACGGCCCTTGTAGGAGCGGTCCTCGCGCGCCCGCCCCGGACCGCGGCCGTGCTCGACCGACTCCACCACCACGCCGGCGTCGCCTTCGACCAGCAAGGTGAGCGCTCCATCCGCCTCCCCCAGCGGCGCTCCCCCGGGGCCGAGCAGCACCAGAACGCCGGAGGGCCGCGCCACCAGGTCCTGGTCGAGCACTGCGCGCAGGCCGCGGGCGCGGAGGGCCTCGATCGCGGCGCGGGCGGCGGCCTCGCCCCCGTCGCCCTCCACCACCACCTGCTCACGGCGGTTGTCCACCACCCGGCCGGCGATCCCGTAGACCGCCCCGGAGACCTTGATCCGGGCGGCGATCCCGTCGGCCTCGAGCCCGGCCCGCAGCGCGACGGCGGCATCGTGCCCGGCGATGGGCTCGTCGGCCGCCACCGCCGACCAGGCCAGCCGGGCCGGGGCGGTGTCCCGCGTCCGCACCGCCAGCCGGACGCCGGCGGGGACCTCGACCTTGCCCCCGCCGCGGAGCAGCACCTGGGCCGCGGCGCGGGGGCGGAAGGCGATCTCGCGCTGGCCGTCCATGAGGCCGATGGTGACGAGCGGCTCGCCCCCGGAGGCGAACTCGAGGCGGTGGCCCCAGAGCAGATCCAGCGGATCCGCCAGATCGGCGGCGGGCGGTGGCGGCTCCGGCACGGGCAGCGGGGTCGGCTCGGGGGGCGGCAGCGGCGGTGGGAGCGGCTCGGGGGCCTCGGCCGGCGCCGGAGGGGTGGGCTCCTGCGCGGGCGGCGGGGTCGCCTCCGCCTCGGGCTCGGGCGGCGCGGCGGATCGCTCCGCGCGCACGCCCAGGCATGCGCACACCACCAGCGCGGAGACGAGCGCGGCCTTCCTCACGGCCCGATGCGCCGGCCCTTCTCGGAGGCGAGCGCCTCGAGCTGGCGGGCCAGCTCCTGCCGGGTCGGGGCCGCGGAGAACGGGTCGCGCAGGACGCCCACGGCCAGCGCCAGCAGGTCCCGCTCGCGGCCCTCGCGGGCGCGCAGCTCCAGGACCATGCCGTGGACCTCGTCGCCCAGCTCGACCAGGAGGTCGCGGGACCGGAGCGGCGGCGGCTCGGTGAGATCCCCCTCCGCCACCCTGCGGCAGGTCCTGGCGATGGCGTAGGCCGGTCCGGCGATCCGGTGCGTCACCACGATGGCCGCCGCCAGGAGGCAGCACAGCACCGCCACCAGCACCACCGCCAGCGCCAGGATCCGGAACCGATCCTCCTGGGCCAGCGCCGACCCGAGGGCGGCGCCGACGCTGGGATCCGATAGCTCCAGCACCTGGCTCGTCTCCCGGTAGGCGTTCCACAAGAGCCAGCCCAGCCCGACCGAGAGCAAGGTCGCGGCCGCCAGCAGGTAGCTTGCCAGCCGGAGCTGGAGGCGGGTGTCGAGCAGGTAGTTCCGGACGTGCCGGCGAGCCTTGACGGCGGGCTCCGCGGGGGGGGCCGGCTCGAGGGTCGCCTGGGGCTCGGCGATGGGCATGGACCCTTCTACCTCTCTCCGAGCTTGGCGGCGAGGTCGTCGACCAGGACCTTGGCGACCGCGTCCACCGCGCGAACGGAGACCGCGGCCAGCTCGGAGTCGCCGAGCTTCCCCGTGGCCGAGAGCCTCGCCGCGCCCTCCAGCATGGCGGCCATCCTGCCGCCGCCCTCCACCGCCACCAGCTCGGCCCGGACCGCGATGACGGTCTTTTCCCCCGCCCGCTCCACGTCCAGCCGGACGATCGAGGGCTTGAGGCGTAGGCCGCCGGATCCCTGGACCTGGAACCCCGCCTGCCGGAGCCTCCGCCCGATGGCATCCCGCAGGGCGACCCGCTCGGCCGGGCTTCCCGCGCTGCCCACGGCCTCCTCCAGCGATACCGCCGTGGCGCCGTGGGCCGGGCGCGGGGCAGGAGGTGGCTCGAGCCCCGCCAGCGCGCTGGTCGCGGCCGCGCGCACGGACTCGTCGCCGTCCGCGCGCGCCACCTCCTCCAGGGTGGGCCGGGCCTCGGCGGGCCCCAGCTTGGACAGGGCCGCGACGGCGGCGATGCGAACGGCCACGGCCGGATCCGCGGTGGCGGCGTGGCGCAAGGCCGGCGCGGCCTCGACCGCGCGGAGCTGACCCAGCACCAGGGCGGCCTGGGAGCGGACCTTGAGAGACGAGCTGCTCTCGAGCGCGCGCACCGCCCGGTCGGTCTGCGCGTCGGCGCGAGCGGCGGAGGGGTGGGCGGCTGCGAGGAGGACGAGGAGGGGCACCATCCGGCGCATGCGCGTTCCAGCTTACGACGCTCCGCGCTCCGAGGGGTGAACGGGCTCGCGCCCGTGGTGAGATCCTACGTCGTCACCGGCGGACCTACAGACTCTCCGCCAGGCGCCGGAACGTGTGGTGCAGCCGCGTGGTCACCGCACCGGGGCGACCGTCCCCGACCATCCGCTCGCCCACCCGCGTGACCGGCAGGATCTCGCGCATGGTGGACGTGAGGAACACCTCCTCCGCCATCTCCAGATCCCGCGGGTCGAGCATCACCTCCTCCACCCGCACGCCCTCGGCGCGCGCCAGGCGCAGGACCACTCCCCGGGTGACGCCCTCCAGGATCCCGGCCGCCAGCGGTGGGGTGACGAGGGTGCCGTTGCGGACGGCGAACAAGCTCGATGAGCAACCCTCGGTCACGCGCCCGAGCGCGTCGCGCAGCAGCGCCTCGTGCGCCCCGGCCGCGCGCGCCTCGCGCACGGCCAGCACGTGGGGCAGGTGCGCTCCGGTCTTGGCCGTCGGATCGACCGCCTCCGGAGAGGGGCGCGGAACCGTGGCCAGGATCACCTTCACGCCCTCGGCGTAGGCGCGCGCGGGCGGGCCGGCCACGGGCTGGAGGATGATGACCGCGAGCGGGTCGACCGCCAGGCTCGGATCGAGCCCCACTTCCCCGGCCCCGCGGGTCATCACCACCCGGGCCGACCACTCCCCGGCGTTCCAGGAGGCAGCCTCGGGGTCTTCGCGGACCGGGGCCAGCGCCCGGGCCGCCTCCAGCGTCCGCCCGAGCTCGTCCGCGGTGCGGACCGCGTCCCAGCGCGGCGCCAGCGCGATCCTCTGCGCCGAGTGCTCCAGCCGGCGCAGGTGCGTCTCGAGCTCGAACGGTCGTCCCCGGTAGGTGCGGATGACCTCGTAAACGCTATCGCCGTAGAGGAACCCTCGGTCCAGCACGGAGACGCGCGCCTGCGCCGGCGGAACCAAGGCGCCGTCGAGGTTCACCAGGACGGGCATCGACATGCTTCTGTTCTAAGCGATCTGGAACTGCGGGATCAGCAAACGTCGTCGTAGACGTGGACGTGGGCGTAGACGTAGACGTCGGGCGAATCGGATCTCGTCTAGGTCCACGTCTACGTCCAGGTCTACGACCACGTTCCTGGCCGACAGGCCCCCCGACCGAGCCCGGTCCGTTTCTTGACCCACCTGCAACCGGGCGATATCACGGCGGAGATGCCAGTCGACGTGGAGTGTACCCACTGCGGTGTGGTGATGACGAGCTGGTCGGCCGCAGGCAGCCAGGTCCGGTACTACCAGTGCCCGTTCTGCGCGCGCACCCACTCCTCGCTCTACGGCGAGGTCTTCCGGCACGGCGCCGGCGCGCGGCTGTGCGGCCCCCGCCCCGCCGCCGGCGGCATCCCCGAGGCGACCCCCGAGGACGTCCGCTGGGCGGGCATCAAGGCGAGCGCGGCTCGCTGGTTCGCCCGGCTCGAGGCCGAGGAGCAGCACCAGGGGCCCGCTGGCCCCCGCACGCCGCGGACGATCTCCATCCCGCTCGTGAACCCGCGGGACGTCGTCGAGCTCTCGCCGGCGCGCATCCGGCGCAAGCCGTCGTGAAGCTCACCCGCCGCTGCCACGCCGCGCTCGGCCTGGCCTGCATCCCGCCCTGGACCGTGAACGCGGGCCTGGTGGCGGGCGACCGGCGAACGCTGATCGTCGATACCGGCTACGGCTCGGCCGCGGCGCTGACGCTGCTCGGCCACGCCGCGGCCCTCCGGCCGGAGAACGAGATCATCGCGGTCGTGACCGAGCCGCACCTCGACCACATCCTGGGGATCGCGACGCTGCGCGAGCGCGGGGTGCAGGTCTACGGTCACGCGGGCGTGTCGCGCAGGGCCGAGGACCTGGAGGCCGAGATCGGCGAGTACGCGGCCTGCATCGCCGATCCGGCCCGACGCGGCGAGGCGCGCCTGCCCTTCGCCGGAACGCAGGTGGCGGCTCCGAGCCATCCCCTCGTTGCCGAGCTGCAGCTCGACCTGGGCGGCACCGTGGCGGACATCCTTTTCACCCCGGGGCACACGCCGGCCAATCTCTCCGTCCACGTGCCGGAGGACCGGGTGCTCTTCAGCGGCGACTGCGTCGTCGAGGGATACCTCCCCAACCTCGAGGCGGGCGATCCCGGCCAGTGGCGGATCTGGCTCGGCTCGCTGGATCGCATCGCCGCCCTCGACCCCGGCATCGTCGTCCCCGGTCACGGGATGCCGCTGCAGGGACCGGCGGTGGCGGCGGCCATCGATCGCATCCGGCGCGTGCTGGAGCGTGCCATCGAGACCGGGCGGCCGCCGACCGGGCCGCGCGCGTCCTAGGCGGCTCGACCCCGGCGAAGTAGCCAGGTCCAGAGGGCCAGGGCCAGCCCGATCCCGACGGCAGCCTTGGCGAGCGCCGGGAACGCCTGGGCCGGCGAGACGCTCGCTTCCAGCAGCGCCGCCAGCGTGAGGGCCGGAACCACCGCGGCCAGGAGGGGTCCGGCGTCCCGACCGGCGGCCTGCAGGGCGTTGCGCCGCGGCCACTCGCCGGGATCGACCAGCGCCCCCGCCAGCACGAACCCGGCCTGCGCCGCCAGGAGCAGCGCGGAGATCTCCAGCGGGCCGTGCGCCGCCACGAAGCCGAGCAGGTCCGCCGTCATGGCATGGCGGAAAGCGTAGGCGAACACCGCGCCCACCAGCACGCCGTTCAGCAGGAGCAGCAGCGCCGTGCCCAGGCCGGCGGTGAGGCCCAGCCCGAACGCCAGGGCTGCGGCCGTGACGTTGTTGTGCAGGAGCTGGGCGGAGGAGATGCCCGGCGCCGCCGAGAGCAGGTGGCCGGTCCACATCCGCCCGGCCGCCACCGCGCTCCGGACCGGGTCGGGCACGAGCAGCACCGCCGCGCGCGGATCGAGCATCACCGCCAGCGCGCCGCCGGCCAGACCGGCCGCGAAGAGCGCCCCCGCCAGCCCCAGCGCGGCCAGGTGGCGACGGACCGCGCCCGGCATGCCCTCGCGGACCAGGCGGAGCAGCGCGGCGCCGCGATCCCGGGGGCGGTACAGCGCCCGGTACGCGGAGGCGACCAGCTGCGAGAGGTACCCCTCGGCATCCGATCCCGCGAACCGGCTCCGCGCCAGCGCCAGGTCGGCCGCGGCCCTCCGGTAGAGGCGATCCAGCTCCTCCACCTCGGCCAGCGGCAGCCGGGACGTGGAGGCCCGCTCCGACAGGGCGCCGAGCCGTTCCCATCCCTGCCGGTGCGCCCGGACGAACGACGCGACCGACCGGCTCGCGAGCGCTCCGCTCACACCCCCTCCGCGTACCAGGTCGCGAGCGCCTCCAGGAACGCCTCGGCGTCCTCGGCGCGGGGCGCTTCCACGCCGGCGCGCGCGGCCAGGGCGAGGGCCAGCCGCGAGGCCACCCGGGCCCGGGCCTGGGGGTCGATGTCAGCGCGCCGGCGCAGGAAGTCGCCCAGGCGCTCGAAGCCGCCGGCGTCGAGCGCCGCCTGGGCACGGGAGCGGAGCTGCGGAAAGCGCTGCCCGGCGCCGGGCTCGGAGAGGTCGTAGCGCGATAGATCGAACCGAGCCTGGCGCACCACCAGGGTGCCGGCCACCAGATCCCCGAGCCGCTGTCGCCGGCCGCCCAGGGCCACGGCCAGGATCGCGGGCGCGTATCCCAGTGGGAGCTCCACCGCCCGGAGGGTGTTGCGGACCAGCGACTCGGTCAGCCCGGGCGGCCCGCCATCGTCCCGGACGACACGGATTCCTGCCAGCCGCTTCCCGGGCGTGCGACCCCCGCCCAGCGTCTCCCAGGCGACGTCCCAGCCCCAGCCCGCCAGGAGGACCGAGGCCACCGCCAGGAGCTGGCCGGCGAACGAGAGAGCCTGGACGTCGCGGAACAGATCGCCCGAGATGGAGTAGAGGACCAGCACCGTCACCCAGACCAGGAAGATGCAGAGCGCGTCCGCCAGCCACGCCAGCGCCCGCGCCCCGATGCCCGCCAGCTCGAGCGACACCGCCACGCGCTCGGGCGTCTCCAGCTCCAGCTCCGGGCGGGGGTCCATGCTCGCGATGTTACCAGAGCCCTCCCCTTCACCGTCTCCCCCGCGCACGGCGACGGTGACGGACGGGCGGCCGCGTTGTATGCACTTCCGATGGTCCCTGTCCGCGCCCTCATCCTCGACTACGGCGGGGTGCTGGTGCACCACCAGCCTGCCGAGCTGGTCGAGCGGATGGCCGAGGCGGCCGGCGCGCCGGTCGCCGCCTTCACGGCCGCGTACTGGGCCCACCGGAACGAGTACGACCTGCGCGGTGACGCCCGGCGCTACTGGGACGCCGTGCTGCGCGACGCCGGGAGCGCGCTGGACCGGCCGGCCCGCCAGGCGGTCCGGCCCGCGCTGGTCGCCCTCGACGCCGAGTCCTGGGCGCAGTACCGCGAGGAGGTGTGGCGGATGGCGGAGCGGTTCCGGGAGGCCGGAGGCCGCACCGCGCTGCTCTCCAACTGCGGCCCCGAGGTGATCGCCCGGATGCGCGCGCAGCGGGACGCGGCTCGCACCTTCGATGCGCAGGTGGTCTCCTGGGAGGTCGGGTGCCTGAAGCCGGACCCGGCCATCTACCGGCTGACGCTGCAGCGCCTCGGCGTGACCGCGTCCGCGGCCCTCTTCGTCGACGACCGCGCTGACAACGTGGCCAGCGCGGAGGCGGTCGGGCTGCAGGGGCTCGTCTTCACGGGTGACGACTCCGTCGAGGAGCTCCGGAGGCGGCTCGCCCGGAGCGGGTGAGCCCCGCGCGCGGAACCTCCGCGCCGCAGCAAGCTGGCGCCCCATCAGGGCGGAGCCCGCTCCCCTCCCGTGTGCGCGCCAGACCGGCCGCCCGATGGCCATGGTGGCGAGCGGGCGATCCGCGCCTGCGCGCGCCCACCGCCATCCGGAGAGCCGGCCATGCGTATCCGCTTCGCCTCGTCCCTCACCACCGCCGCCGTGCCGCTGGCGCTCCTGCTCACGGCCGGTCCGACCGCGGCCGCCGAGGGGGCGCAAGAGGGGCATGCCGTCTGCCGCGTCATGCCGATGCTGGTGCCGGGTCGCGCCGCGCAGGTGCCCTCCCGGGCGCACCTGGACTACTTCGGCGGGCGGGTGGTCTCGAACGTCCAGGTCGTGCAGGTCCTGTGGGGAGCCGGGCTGTACCAGCCGTTCGTGGAATCGGTCGGGCGGGCCCGGCTCGCTCCCGGCGTTCTTCGCCGCCATCACCGGCAGCACCTACCTCGACGCGCTGGCGCAGTACGCCACCGATCGCCCCGGCGTGAACGGCACGCCCGGCACCCACCAGCACATCGGGCCGGGGAGCTTCCTGCGCCGGGTGCGGATCGCGCCGCCGGGGAAGGCCCTGGTCTCTGACGGCGAGGTGATCGCGGAGCTGGGGAAGCAGATCCGGGCCGGAGGGTTGCCGCGGCCCTCGGCCGACGGCGCCGGCAACTCCAACACCGTCTACGTCGTGTACTTTCCGGTGGGCAAGACCATCACCGTCGGGGGCGGCACCTCCTGCGCCACCTTCTGCGCCTATCACGGTGCGTTCAACCTGGACGGCAAGAACGTCTACTACGCGGTCATGCCCGACATGTCGGCCGGCTCGGGCTGCGACCTCGGCTGCGGGTCCGGCTCGCCGTTCGAGAACGCGACCTCGATCGCCTCGCACGAGCTGGCAGAGGTGATCACCGATCCCGAGGTGTCGCTGGCGGCCGGGTTCACCGCCCCGCTGGCCTGGTACGACACGTTCAACGGCGAGACGGGCGACATCTGCAACGGGATCTCCCAGCCGCTCGAGCTGGCGGACGGGATCCGCTACACCGTCCAGCAGTTCTGGTCGAACGCCGACGACGCCTGCACCGCTGGCGGCGCCATGACGACGCCTCCGGCCGTCGCCGCCGCTTCCTCGCCGGCGCAGCCGGCCGCGGCCGAGCCGGTCACGCCCGCGGCCGCGGTTCCGCTGCCCGCCGCGGCCGTCCTCTCCACCGGCGCGAGCCAGGCCAAGGCCGGGTCGGCAGGGATCGAGAACGCGGTGGCCGAGCGCCCGGAGCCCGTCGGGGACCTGACCGCGGAGCAGGGCACACCGGCCCCAGCGCCGGAGGCGGCACCTGCCGCCGACAGCGCGCCAGCCGCCGAGGCCGCGCCC